>Ga0255047_10000115_pt1 | contig 54657 bp, 74 predicted proteins | sample JV7_2_1_MG_FD_183640 | JGI IMG/M metagenome (GOLD analysis project Ga0255047, IMG submission 183640) | Seawater microbial communities from Jervis Inlet, British Columbia, Canada - JV7_2_1 | ecosystem: Environmental > Aquatic > Marine > Inlet | place: Canada: British Columbia | collected 2016-10-06
GCGTCTCCCACTGTGGGATCCCGAGCGCCGTGTCGACTGTCAGGACGGTGTTGTCGGCGCCGAGGATGAGCTTCGACAGCACGTTCGTCGCCGACGCGTACAGGATGTCACCCTTCGTGTAGGTCCCGATGTTCGTGCCGCCCCGTGCGATCGCGAGCGTCCCCGTCGTAATCTTGGACGCGGGGAGATTGCCGATGTAGGCCGATGCTATGACGTCACCTTGCCAATCGAGTAGCGTCACGACTCCGGTTTGGCTGATCTTCCCAACACCTGCCCCGGCGTCATCTAGTAAGTTCAGGTCGCCGGCCGTGTCGGCGCGCAGAATGAAGGAAAGCTCGACCCCTCCTGCGCTCTTCCCCGTGAGACGGAAGTTCGGACTCTGTTGGTTGTTCGTTGGAGTCTTGAGTTCGAGCGCCGTCGAGAACTGGGCCTGTGTTATTGTTACGCCACTATTCCCAGCAAACGCATAACTCCCCGCCGTGAACGTGCCGGACGATATCCGAGCGGCCGACATCGTCCCGCTCGTGACGAGAGCGGCGGAGTGAGACGGTAGATCGCCCGCGACGATGGAGCCCCACGTGTTGGCGCCGGTCCGCGCTACGAGGAACGAGTCGTTCGGCCCGAGAGCGACGTCCGTAATCGGGAGCGTCCCGGTGTGCGGCCCTGACGTCCCGAGGACGTGGGTCTCCGAGTGGGTCGCGGCCGGTGTCTCCCACTGTGGGATCCCGAGCGCCGTGTCGACTGTCAGGACGGTGTTGTCGGCGCCGAGGATGAGCTTCGACAGCACGTTCGTCGCCGACGCGTACAGGACGTCACCCTTCGTGTAGGTCCCGATGTTCGTGCCGCCCCGTGCGATCGCGAGCGTCCCCGTCGCGATCTTGGACGCGTCGAGTGACGGGATGCGCGCCGCAGCGAACGTACCGGTCGTCACCTTGGAGGCGTCGAGTGACGGGATGCGCGCCGCGGCGAACGTGCCGGTCGTCACCTTGGAGGCGTCCAGGCTCGGGACGTCAGCCGCGACGATGGAGCCCCACGTGTTGGCGCCGGTCCGCGCTACGAGGAACGAGTCGTTCGGCCCGAGAGCGACGTCCGTAATCGGGAGCGTCCCGGTGTGCGGCCCTGACGTCCCGAGGATGTGGGTCTCCGAGTGGGTCGCGGCCGGCGTCTCCCACTGTGGGATCCCGAGCGCCGTGTCGACTGTCAGGACGGTGTTGTCGGCGCCGAGGATGAGCTTCGACAGCACGTTCGTCGCCGACGCGTACAGGACGTCACCCTTCGTGTAGGTCCCGATGTTCGTGCCGCCCCGTGCGATCTGTAGAAGCCCGCTCGTAATATCCGTGCCCGCGTCGTGCGCGTGACCGATAGTCGAGACCCCGACCCCCCCTTGAGTCAGGAGCGTCGATGCGTTTAGCGTGCCGGTGACGTCGACGGTCACGCCCGGGACAGTATTGAAGAGCCCGATTCGCCCGTTCGCGTAGTCGAAGTTCAGAAACGTTTTCGCCGCCGTTCCGTCCCAGCCGACGAGTTGGTGAATCCCGGTGGAGATCCGCTTGTTGAGGAGCGACCAGTTCGTCGTACTTTGGGCGCCAGACCACCGCCACCGGCTTATAATTTGATCGGTGCTGATCGTGCCGACCGTGAACGACTTCTCCCCTGTGATGTCTTGCGTCGTGTCGGTATAGACCACCGTCCCCGGGAGCCGCGCCGCGGCGAACGTACCGGTCGTCACCTTGGAGGCGTCCAGGCTCGGGACGTCAGCCGCGACGATGGAGCCCCACGTGTTGGCGCCGGTCCGCGCTACGAGGAACGAGTCGTTTGGCCCGAGAGCGACGTCCGTAATCGGGAGCGTCCCGGTGTGCGGCCCTGACGTCCCCAGGATGTGGGTCTCCGAGTGGGTCGCGGCCGGTGTCTCCCACTGTGGGATCCCGAGCGCCGTGTCGACTGTCAGGACGGTGTTGTCGGCGCCGAGGATGAGCTTCGACAGCACGTTCGTCGCCGACGCGTACAGGACGTCACCCTTCGTGTAGGTCCCGATGTTCGTGCCGCCCCGTGCGATCGCGAGCGTCCCCGTCGCGATCTTGGACGCGTCGAGTGACGGGATGCGCGCCGCAGCGAACGTACCGGTCGTCACCTTGGAGGCGTCGAGTGACGGGATGCGCGCCGCGGCGAACGTGCCGGTCGTCACCTTGGAGGCGTCCAGGCTCGGGACGTCAGCCGCGACGATGGAGCCCCACGTGTTGGCGCCGGTCCGCGCTACGAGGAACGAGTCGTTCGGCCCGAGAGCGACGTCCGTAATCGGGAGCGTCCCGGTGTGCGGCCCTGACGTCCCCAGGATGTGCGCCGCCGGCGTCGCCGTCGCGGCCCGCCACTCTGGGACGCCGCTCACTCCGTCCCATGCGACCACCCACCCGTCCGCAATTCCGACCGGGACGTCAATGTTCGCCCAGCCGCTCCCGTCGATCGAGTAGGGGATCGACCCCTGTTCGTCCGGGACGAAGATGTCTTCGAGGACGGCGCCCGTCTTGTCGATCTTCGCCCAGGCTAAAGCGGCGGCAGCGTCGACGTGGACGTTCGCGATCTTCTCGTAGGCGGGAACGGTCGCGACACCCTTCGAGACCATCACCGACCCTACCGCGACAGCGGCGATCGGGTCCATGACGTCCGTCGAGGAGGTGTACCGGAGGAGGTCCCCTTCGGTCAGGCCGCCGGCCCGTCCCGTCCCGCCCTGATCGACCGGGATGATCGCCCCAGAGACCGGCAGACCAGACCCTTCCGGCAAGAGGTCCGGGAGCTGGCCGGGGACGATCCCGTCCGCTGTCCAGGCCGTCCAGGCGCCGACATCAAACCCCCCTCCGGCCGGGTGCCGGGTCCGGAACCAGTGCTCGGTCCCATCAGACGGCGCCACAAGGACAAAGGTCGTGACGTTCGGGTCGAGGAAGACCGTCGTCGTGCTCGCTGGAGGGCCTGGAGTCGGGTCGGACGTCGTCCACTCGAGTTCCGTCCGGAGCTTCGGGTCGCCCGGGAAGACCTCGACGTAGATCCCGGTCAGACTGACGACGTCGTCGAGTGGCATGTTATCCGGAGATCAGGATGCTAGGGACGAGCATCGAGGGCGCGGCGCTCGCGCTCCCGGTCGTCACGACGTTGAGGACGGTCGCTTCTGCGGAGAAACTCCCCTCGGGGCCGACATACCGAACGCCGACGTCATACCCGGTCGAGAGAGCGAGCTCTGTCGTCTTGTCGATGTCCGTGTATCTAACCCAGTATTCGGTTGACCCGGGCTCGATCTGGTCGAGTAATACCCGTCCGACCCCCGTGAGTGCAAGCAGGATTTGCGGCGCCGCCGCGGTCTCCACATTGACCCACGAGAATAGGAACTCCCGCCCGCCGATGTTGCTCGCCTGTGGCGAGGTCGGCGTCAGGTAGGCCGCAGTCGTCACCGCCCCCGCGTAGACCCAGGCGCTCGGGCGCCGGAGGTTCCGGAGGGAGCTCGGTATGGATCGCCCGCGGACGTGGATCTTCGTGTTCACCTGGAGGTGGCGGATCGTCGTCGCCCCGCTCGCGATAGTCCCGAAGATCCAGGCCGCGTCGGTCTCAGCGGGCTCGCCGCCGGATTTCGCCGCGTAGTGGATCTCGACGAGGTCGGAGTCTGAGTTCAACGTGACCGACTGGTTCACCTCGTGGAGCGTGTCCGTCCCGAGGGTCGGCGTCCCGAGAACCGGGACACCGGCGGCGACGTTGATCCCGAGGTCGACCCCCGCGAGCCGGACGAGGAGGTGCTCCTCCGTCCGTTCTTCTACTTGCATCAGCCGCGGCCCGCCACGGAGGAAGCTCGTCGGATCCGGGATCTCGTCCACGTCCACGACGACGAAGTGCCCCGGGATCACCGCCTCGATCGCGGCGGACCGCCTGACGGTCAGCTCGAGCGAGTCGCGACCTTTCCCGAACGCCTGGTTCAGTTGGCCCATGCGCCCGAGGAGCCGGTTCTGGATCGCCCTCGAGCCCGCGTTCCCTTCGACGATCTCGTTGACGCGCGCCCGGAACCCGAGCCCCGTGAAGTTGACCGGCTCCTGCTCGCCCAGATCCGCGATCGCGGTCTCGTCGATCGTCTCGAGTTTGTGCTCCTGCTCGAGCCAGCCGCCGACCGGGAGGTCTGGCGTGTCGTCGTCGAGCCGTTGTCCGAGTCCGAGTCCCTTGAGGGCGACCTTCGCCTCGGAGTAGTGGGTCGCCACGACCCACGCGGCTGAATCTTCTCCGGTCGCGGTGCGGGTCGGCGGGTTCCCCGCGGCGATGTCCGCGTTCGTGATCGTCGTCTGGACGGAGACCGAACTCCGGAGCCGGAGGTCGATCAGCTCGAGCTCGCCCGCGTAGTTGATCCGGAACCCGAGCCCCGCGGGCCCGGAGATGTTGTCCTCGATCCACTCGAACCCCTCCGCCTCTTCCCGGACCTGGAACCGCAAGAGTCCCCAGCTCGGATCCCCCGTGAAGGCGGTCATCGTCCCGTAAGGGATCGTGACGAGCGGCGTCCCGTCCGTCTTCCGCGGACCGAAGAAGCCGTCGGCAATGTCGAGGATCAGATCGGCCGGGTGGACGTTCTGGATGAAGAGCGGCGTGTCGTCGCCGATCGGGCCGTGATACCGGAGCGCGACTTCGCACGCCTCGTCTCCGGCTGGGAGCGCCCGGTACTCGGGGATCGAGGAATCGAGGAGCTCAACCGTGATCGAGTGCATCCGCCGGAGATCGTGCTTTGACTTCCACCGGAGCCAGTTCATCCGGAAGTCGCCCTTCGAACCACCACCGACGAGCGAATACTCGACCCGGACGTTGTCGCTCTCGACCTCGAAGACTGTATAAGACTGGTAGTTGAGCTGCTCTGACTGGTCGTCGAGCCAGGCGAGGACGATGTTGTCGACCCGCTCGATCGCGGCGTCCGTCAACGTGATCCGCTTCTCCGAGAGGTCGAAGTTCCCCGCGAGCCGCGCCGTCGCCGCGACATCCGCATAGGCGACCGGGACGCCGACCGGCAGGATGTACGGGAGCGCCGCGTAGGAGGCGACGGAGGCGTGCGGCGGGAGCTGGAAGAGCCGGAACCGGAGGTCCGCCTCGATCCCGCGGATCTCGAGCCGGACCATTACCCGGTCGTCCGTCACGCCCCAGGTGAAGATCCGGCCCGTGAAGAAGTCCGTCCACGATCCGCCCGTATCAAGGAGCTCCTCGATGAGGACCTTACAGCCCTTGAGCCGATCGAGCCCTTCTGCGTTGCCGGCGAAGGCGGTCACCCAGCGCGAGAGGTTCCCGGAGACCTTGATGTCCCCGAGGTCAACCTCGAGCTGCCCGACGTCGCCGCGGCCCGTGATCACGTTGATAATCCCGCGCCGGCCGCTCGGGAGCTGCATGTACGGCTGGAACCCCGTGATCCCCGTCCGGGTCGCGACCTTGAAGTTGTCCGAGTGTGGCGCGCCGGCCGCCGGCGTCATCACCACCGTCTCCGCCGGATCCTCCGATCGCGGCTTGAAGACGGTCATCCGATAGCTCGGGCTCGCCATCTAGTAGCCCGCGTAGGCCGTACCAGCGACCGACTGGATCTGGAGCGTGAAGACCCGCGTCCCGTCGCGCTCGGGCCGGACGTCCTGGCTCCAGGGCTCGATTAGATAGGAGTCGTACTTCGTCCCGATCGCCTTGTTCGGATACCAGTCGAAGGAGTTCGGGTAGTCGCGCGCCCACGCGAGGAACGCCCGGAACCCTGTCGCAGCGTCCCAGAGCGCCGTCGAGACCCAGCGCACCCGGCCCGAGAGGTAGAAGTTCTCCCCCGTCAGCCAGGCGTCGCGCGTGCCCGAGTCGAGTTCGACCCGCTCAGACCCGTCGCGCGGCGCGCTCCAGGAGACGGGCCCGTCGAGCGAGTAGGTGAAGGTCAACGTGTTCGCGTTCCAGACGATCTTCGGGACGGTGAGCCAGGGCATCTTAGACCCTCCGGTTCCGCCGGCGGGACGCCTTCGCGATCCGGCGCTTCGACTTGGACGCTTTCCGCTTCCCGATGACGGGCGGCGGTGGCTTGCGACTCGGCCACGGAGGGCCGAAGTAGTCGAACGGCATCAGCCGGTCGTCTTCCGGCGGACCATCCCCGGGTTCCCCTTCGAGAACTGATCGAGGGCCCGCTCGAACCGCTTCACGAGGTTCGGGTCCCCCATGTCGAGCACGCCGCCTTCGATCAGGACGGTGGGATGCTGGCGCGCCGGTAGGGGTGGCAAGCCCTTGTCTAGGTCGGCGATCTGGGGCGATTCTGGGGCGCCTGGCGCCGCTTCTGCAAGCCCTTGCCTAGTCGCCACGGCCCCCGCGCCGAGGCCCAATACGCCGAGGAACTTTCTCCGCTGCATCTACCCTCTCCCGCGTCGAATGATGACCCGGCGCCCGTCGAGGTCGCTCAAGGCGTTCTCGAGCTGCCGCGCCTGGTTCGGGTCGTTCATGTTCAGGATCCCGCCCTTGATGATAATCGTCGCCGCTCCACGGTCCGCCGCCCCGCGGAGGTCTTCCTGGGAGGACTCCGTCGAGAAGGAACCGCCACCGCCGGAGCCCCCGCCGGAGGAGCCACCGCCACCCAGGCCGCCCAGCACGCCCGCGAGGGCGAACATCGCCGTCGCCGCGGCCGTCAGACCGGCGCCTCGAGCGAAGTCCAGCACCGCGAACGCCGCGATCGCCTTCGCGAGGAAGAACTCCCCGAACCCCTGCGCGACGGCCCCGAGGGCCCCGAGCATCGCGTCCCGGAAGGCGGCGCCGGCGGCCTTCGACCCGTCCGTCAGGGCCTTGAACGCCCCGGACACGGCGGTCCCGAACCCGCGGAACGCCTTCGTGATCGAGTTCGCGAGCACGTTCGCCAGGTCCCCAGCGCCGGCGGCCATCCCGACGAGGTTCGCCCGGAGCTGGTCGCTGAACGTCACCGCCGGCGCGCCGATCACTTCCATCGCGACACCGAGCTCCTCCATGATCGCCCGGGTATCCTCGAGCGGGAGCCCGAGCCCCGCGACCGCTTGCGCCGTCGCGACCAGGGCCGCCCGGCCATCCTCCCGGGCGGCGGTGAGGGCGCGCTGAGCCTCCGCCTGCGCCTTCGGGTCGCCAGCCAAGACGGCGGCGCGCTCGAGGTCGGCGATCTCGAGGAGCTGGTCCCGGATCCGCGGCATGTCGAACTCGAACCCGACGGTCTGGAGCTGCGTCGCGATCTCGGCCTCCCGGACGAAGGCGAGCACCGAGTCCCGATCCAGCTCGACCGGGATCTCGAGGCCGGCCTGCGAGGCGATCTTCACGAGCTCGGCGTACTGCGCCCGGAGGGCTTCGGCCGGCACGTTCAGCGAGCGGAGGACGTTCCGCTGCGTGATGAGCTTCGCCTTGAGGTCGTCCTGGACGCGGATGAAGGCCCGCCCGAGCGCGACCTGCTCCTCCTGGTCCTCGGTGAGCGAGATCTGCGCCTGGATGTCGGCCAGCCGCGCGAGCCCGTCCCGGACGGCCCGCTGCGTCTTCGGGAGCTGGAGCTGCGCCGCCAGCGCGGCGTCGATGTCGGTCTCGAGTTCCGGCTGGAGCCGGACGATCGCCGCCAGGTCCTCGAGCGGTGTCAGGTCCAGCGTCGGCGCGATGTCCTGGAGCTTCGTCTTGAGCTCGTCCAGGTTCGCAAGGTCGATCGTCAGCGACTCCCTCGAGATCACCTGGAGGACCTCCTCGAGGGCCTTCGGGGAGATCGTCGGGATCAGGACCGCTTCGATGTCGTCCAGCACGTCGAGGTCGAACTCCCGGAGCTCCGGATCCGTGAGCGCCTCCACCGTCGCCCGGAGCTGATCGAGGTCGTGGAGGTTGAGCGTGATCCCCTGCTCCTCGAGGAAGGCGACGAGCGCCTGGACCTCACCCGAGTCCACCTTCGCCCGGATCAAGGGCTCCAGCGCCTCGAGGCGAGAGAGGTCGAAGTCTGGAGCGATCCGCGAGAGCTCCGACCGGACGCGGTCGATGTTCGTCAAGTCGATCGTGACGCCGAGCTTCTGGAGGTCCTCGAGCACGCGCGAGAGGACGTCGGCGTCGACCCGGACGACCGTCGTCTCGAGAAGCTCCAGCCGATCGAGGTCGAACTCCGGCTTCACCTCGGCGACCTGCCGCTTCACCTCGGCCAAGTTCTCGAGGTCGAGCGTGATCCCCAGCTCCTCGAGCTCCGCCCGGACCCGCGCGAGGTCGGATTCGTCGACCAGGGGCGAGAGGAAGAGGTTCGCGTCCAGTCTCGAGAGGTCGAACTCGGGCTTCACCTCGGCGACCTGCCGCTTCACCTCGGCCAAGTTCTCGAGGTCGAGCGTGATCCCCAGCTCCTCGAGCTCGGCCTCCACTCGATCGAGTTCGGATTCGTCGACCAGGGGCGAGAGGAAGAGGTTCGCGTCCAGTCTCGAGAGGTCGAACTCGGGCTTCACCTCGGCGACCTGCCGCTTCACCTCAGCCAGGTTGTCGAGGTCGAGCGTGATCCCCAGCTCCTCGAGCTCGGCCTCCACCCGGTCGAGTTCCCGTCGGTCCATCAGCGGCTTGAGAAAGAGGTCCGCGTCCAGGCGCTCGAGGTCGAAGTCCGGCTGGATCTCGGCGACCCGCTGGCGAGCCTCCTCGAGGTTGTTCAAGTCGAGCGTGATCCCGAGGTTCGCGAGCTCCGCCCGGACCCGATCGAGCTCGCTCTCGTCCATCAGCGGCTTGAGGAAGAGGTTCGCGTCCAGCCTCGAGAGGTCGAACTCGGGCGCGATCGCGGCCACCTCCCGCCGGACCTCCTCGAGGTTGTTCAGGTCGAGGGTCACGCCGAGCTGGTTCAGATCGGCCCGGAGTTCCTTGAGCCGGCGCTCGTCGAGCCGTGGCCGGAGGAAGAGCACGTCCTCGAGGCCGAACCGCATCGCGTCGCCGATCGCGAGCGCCGCGGCGGTGCCGGCGAGCGCGGCGTCCCGAAGGAAGGCCCCCTCGTCCTTGAGCTTGATCTCGAGCTCGATCGGCCCAGCATCGCGCGCGACCTGCTCCACGTTGGGCGCCACGATCGGCCCCGTCTCGACGTCGAGGACGACCGGCGTCCCTTCCGTGAGCTCCGCGATCCTGCCGGCGCCGTGCGCGATCGCGCGGTTCAGGCCCTCGATCTCGGCGGTGATGTCCTCGATCTCCTGCTTCCGTTTGTCGAACTTGCCGCCGGTCCGCGGATCGAAGAACGCGAAGAACTTCCCGGCCTTCCCCTGCTGGAGGTCGGCGAGCTTCCCCTCGAGCTTCTTGACTTCGGTCCGGTAGCCCTCGGTCCGCTTCGTGAGCTCCTCGGTGTTGTCCCCGAGGGCGTCGAGCGCCGCGATGTTGGGCTGTGCGAAGTTCGCCGCCGGATCGAAGATCCGGACCCACTGGTCCGCCAAGTCCGCCAGCCAGAACGTCGCCTTTAAGAGCGCGCCGCCCATCTCCCCGAGGAAGACGATCACGTTCGAGACGTTCTTCGAGAACTCCTTGATGAGCGCGTCGTTCCGTTTCAGCCACTCGGAGAAGCCGTCGGCCTTCACCTGGAGGATCTTGAACGCCTCCGTCAGCTCCGGGAGGATGATCGTCCCGGTCTCGATCAGGGCCTTGTTGAGCCGGTTCTTCAAGAGCTGGAACTGTGAATTGAACGTCGCGTTGATCTTGTCGAACGCCGACTGGGCGGCGCCCTGCGAGCTCGTCATATTCTTGACTTGCTTCGCGTACTCGGCCGCGCCGGTGCCCGCGAGCACGGCCGCCGCCCGGAAGGACCGAATGTCGGGGACGATCGAGGTCAGGGCGTCGATGTTCCCGCGAGTGGCCGCCTCGAGGTCGCCCATCAGGCCGCCGAGCCCTCGAGTCCGGAGCCCGGTCGAGGACCACTCGATCCCGAGCGCCCGCGCGGCCGCCTGGGCCTCGGCGGTCGGCGTGATGATCGAGAGGAGGATCCGGTTTAGGCTCGTGAAGGTCTCCTCGACCTTCGTCCCGCCCTTCGTCATCGTGGCGACCGCGGCGGCGACCTCCTCGAACGAGATCCCCGCGAGCGAGGCCGACTGCGCGACCGTGCCGATGTTCTGGGCGATCTCGCCGAACGTGACCTTCCCCTGCTTCACCGTCTCGAACATGATGTCCGAGATCTGGGTCGCCTTGTCGGCGCTCTGCTGGTAGGCGTTCAAGACGGTCGTGATCGCGTCGACCGAGGAAAACGTGTCCGTCAGGCCCCCGACGGCCGCCTTCGCGGAGACCTCGAGGACCTTCATCTGGTTCGCGGCGCCCTCGACTCCCGCCGAGAGCACCTGGTAGAGGCCGGCGCCCAGGTCGTCGGCGGTCTTCGGGAGGCGCTTCGTCATGTCGAGGACGGCCGCGGACATCGAGGCGACGGCCGCGGTGGAGTCGCCCCCGATCAGGGTCGCGACCTCCGCCATCGTCGATTGAAACTTCGCCGCCGCCCGGGTCGCGAGGCCGAACGCGCCGACCAGGGTCACCGAAAGGGCGAACGAGAGCCGGCGCACCCAGCGGAGGGCGCCGGAGATCGTGCGACTGGCGAGCGTCTTGAGGTTCGCCCCGAACCCGCGGATCGTCTTCGATGCGAGATCCCGCGCCTTGATCAGGACCGAGACCTTCGCCTCGTTATTTCGCGGCATTAGGTGCCCCTCCCCGGGAACGCCTCGCTCATCCAGCGCTTGAAGGTCTTCCCGGTCCCGGCCTCCTTGCCGCCGAGGGCGTTACCGATCGCGAAGTTCACGGCGTGCCCCATCTCGAGCCGGTTGTAGGCCCGGACGGCGAATTGCGTCTGCCAGTAGAGGAAGAAGAGCTTCCAGGGGATCGCGTTGTCGTCGGTCGGCCATTCGTCTCGCCAAAAGATCCCCGGGTAGAAGTGCCAGAACTGCGCGATCTGGATCGGGAGCGGGAGCCGGTACTTTAGCTCGGAGGGCTCCTCGGACTTCGGGAGCGTTGCCTCGAACTCCCGTTCCCACTCTGTGAGGCCGTCGTCGACCTCACCGTGCCCGGCTTCGATGCTCGGGCTTGGCACTCGAAAAAATCGCGGAACGTCTCCAGGAGCACGCCCGGCGGGAGCGCCATGATCTGCCCCACGATCCGCCGGCCGCCTCCCTTGTACCACGGCCGGCGAAAGATCGCCCGCGCGTAGTCCTCGAAGAGGAGGAAGATCCCCTCCTGGTCGAGCTGCCCCTTCTCGAGCTGCTCGACCTTCTCCTGGAACGGTTGCCACTCGAGGACCGAGAGGATCCGGCCCGAGCGAACCCGCCCGCCGATCTTGACGGACGGACGGGTCAGCGCGGCCGAGTGGGCGTCCGCGTCAAACGGGCTGAGTTGCTTCGGCTTCGCCACGGCCCTCCTAGACTACTCGATCTTCGCGGCAGTCATATCTCCGGCGGCGTCGTAGGTCGTCACGACGACGTCGTGGGTCGCGGCATAGTCGGCGTCGGTCACGCCGGCGTCCGCGTCGAGCTTCGCGTTGACGAGGTTCTGCGCGGCCGCGAGCGCGGCGAGTCCCGTCCGCAGCGCCTCGGCGTCCACGACGAGCGCCGTGATCTGCGCGGCGACCTCTTCCGAGATCTGGCTCCCGATGCCGCTCGCCATCACGCTCTTGATGTTGATCGTTGTCCCTGCCATCTGGTCTATTCTCCAGTGTTAAGTCCGAGTGAGTGGGGGAGCTCGCGACCTCCCCACGCCGGCGCTCTATACCGGGCCCTCCACTGCGTCAGTCGTACACGAGGGTGTAATCGTCGTCCAGTCCACCGGCACTCACCGGGACGCGGCAGGTCAGCGTCCAGAGCGCGACCGGCTCTTCCTCGCCCTCCTCGACGTTGACGATCTGCGCCTGTGGCATGTTGAACGTGAACCGCTCAAACTGCCCGGGACCTCCAGAGAGGCCGACGGTGAAGCTGATCACCATCTGGGTCGCGGCATCCCAGAGCGTGTAGGGGTTGAAGCCCGAGAGGGCGGTCTTCTCCATCTCGATGACGAGTTCCGGCCCACGACGGCCGACGGCAGCGCCGGCGAACCCGTCGGTCGCGTTCAAGTCGCCACGCGAGAGGAGTCCGAGGTTTTTGGAGAAGGCCACCCGGCGGATGACCCCGGTCGTGAAGGCGTTGATCGAGAACGAGATATTCTGGGCGCGCGGCGCGAGGGCGGTCGGGTACGTGATCGTCGGCACCGCAATATCCGTCGGGAGTGTCCCGATCCCGCGGATCGCGAACTCCGCGACCGCGAAGCTCGATCCCGAGACGTCGATCTCGAACGAGAAATCGCTATACACACCAGCGACCGGCCACTTCTGGCCGTCCCCGTAAAAGATGAAGCTCCCGCTCTCGAGGCTCGCCGGATCCGAGATCGGTGCGTAGGTCACCGACTCCGAGCCCGGAGTCGCGTCAACCGTCGACGAGTGTCCGGAACAACGGAGGAGTTCGTCGTTCCGGGTCCGGTTCGCCGCCGCGTAGGCGTCACCTACGTCCGACCCGCCCATCTCCATCCGGAGGGTCGCCTGGGCCTCAAGGCCGGTCGGCGCCATGTTGGGCAGTTGGCCGGACGTCCCGATCCCGAGGGACCGTTCGCCACTTTGGAGGTACGAGATTTGTAAGTCGGCCTTCTCCGACAAGAGCTGCGCGTCCGTCGTATTGCTCGGGGCGGCCGCGTCCCCATAGACCGCCTCTATCTTGCCAGTCGCTCCACGGAGGACCGTGGTCTTCGCTGCTACTCCAGGCATGTTATAGCCTCCTCGACGGGCTCACCCCGTCGTCGCTTTATTGTGGGACTTCTTCGGGTCCTTCCGTTGGTTCCGGCGTCGCCGCCGGCGGTGCTGCACTTCCCTGCTCGGCGACCCAGCCCTCGAGCGCGACGGGATCGTTCGCGATCGTGGCCGGGACCTCGATGACCTGGTCCCCGATCTTGATCCTGAGCATGTTCAAGCCTCCTTCGGTCACGTACTCGGAGCAGACGACCCCGAGACAGTTCAAGGGATCGCCGCCGGGAGCTCGTCCCGGACGAACCACTCGACCAGGAGCGCGCCCGCAATCAGCGGCCCGACCTCGTCGAGCTCCGTCTTCTCGGTCCCACCGAAGAAGAGGGTCTGTACCGAGACGAGCTGGACGTTGTTCTGCACGGCGTCGCCCGAGTGTTTGAGGATCAGGCTCCGGAGCGAGTACATCGCCGCCCGGAGCGTGTCGTAGAGTTGACGGCGCCGTTCGGCATCGTCGGACTCCCCGCTTGCATAGCGGATCGCCGTCCAGACGCGGCCGTCCTCCCGATACGGCGCCGTCGCTTTCGAGCTTGGATCGAGCAGGGTCGGCGCCTCCGTCGTCACCATCAGCACCGGCCAGTCGCGCGGGCGCTCGAGGCGGGCCGCTTCGTCGGAGACGGTCTCCTCGAGGATCCGCTTCACTTCTGGCGGCGGGTGCTCGGTGTCGTCGAGCGGGATGTGCTCGAGCATCACGTTGACCCCGTAGACGTCCGACTGGAGCGCCTTCGTGACGATCCGGAGGGTCTCCTTGATCATCTCCGCCCCTTGAGCGGCGAGCCCGTCTCGATGTACCGCGCGAGAATCTTCGCCCAGACTTGCGTCACGGCGCGCGGCATCGGGTCCGGGATCACTTGCCGTTGTGGCATTGACGCGGTCCCGCTCTGGTGATACTGCGCGTAAGGGACGGCGGTCCCGCGCCGGTAGTCGTCCTTCCCGATCACCCGCACGCTCTCGGGGCCGCGTCCCTTGACGAGGCTCGCCCAGAGCCGGTTCGTGTCGCGAAGGATCCCGCCGCGTCCGCGCCCTACGCTCGCGCGCGCCCGGATCGTCGACGGCCGCAAAGCCGCCCAGAGCGTCCCGCCGAACGCGCCGAGCGAAGCGAACTGGCGCGCGAAGACGGTCGTCACGTGCTTGTCGATCACGACGAACGCCGGCCGGAAGTCCCGGAGCGAGCGCTGGAGCACGTCGAACCGCTGGAGCGCCTCCCGGATGTCGACCGTCACCGAATAGGTCAAAGTTCCTCCTCATATCCCAGCGTGCAGCCGATACACGGCCCGCCTCCGTTCAGCGTGACGAGGCGGGACGGTTGCCCGCACTGCGAGCACGTCTCGGTCGCCTCGATCAGGATCCCCGTCGCGCCGGCGGTCCGGAGGTGGAGGAGCGCCTGCTGAACCTCCTCCGCCTGGTGTTTCCGGGCCCGAATGACGGTCTGGTTCATCGCCCCATGAAGAGCGCGGCCTCGCGCGAGCGGAGGTGGCGGACCCGTTCCCCGATGTTCGGGGCGAGCCGCGCCATCTTTCGCCACGTGATCTGATCCTCGGAGTCCTTACTCCTCGAGAGCCGGTCCCGCTGGAAGAGGTGCTCGGCCTGGGCCGCGATCTCGTACTGGATCGCCTCGAGGGCGCCCGGGAGCGTCACGTCGACGTCGAGCTCGAGGGCTCGTGGGGCGCCGGCGGACTGTTCGACCGCGATCGGGTCGATCGTCAGGATCGACGGCGCGTGCGAGTCTGTGGTGAACGGGACGCGCGGCTTCCTCGATAGGAGGAGCATCACGTCGAACTCCGCCTCCTGGATCGCCCGATCGCGGTCATCCCACGAGAGGAGCTCCTCCGTGAGGCGCTCGGCGTCAGGCTGATAGTCTGGATCGAGCCAGGGCGCCCGGGCGACATAGTCGAACGTCGCCGTCGTGATCGCGGTCACTTGGGCGCGAAGGTAGAGGTCTCGTGGCGCGACCTGTGCGTCCGTGAACGCCACCGGATCGACGCTGACCTCGAGGGTCCCGTCGAACTCGGTCGTCCCGGCTGCGGTCACGCTCTCCCCGTGGACCTTCGTCCAGGTCGAGTCGAGCCCGGTCGGGCTCACCTGGAGCTCGATCGTCAGAGTCCCCGTGATCGCGGAGACGCGGAGCTCCGTCCGCCACCGGACGCGGCCGCCCGTTGGAAAGACTCCGCCGTCGATCACGCCGGCGGTAAGGTCCGTCGTGTCGCGCGCGACCATCGAAAAGAGGATATAACCGGTCCCGAGCATGGGCCTACTTCTTCGGCTTCGCGGCCGACGGCTTCGCGGCCGACTTTACGCTCGGCTTCGCGGCCGGCGTGCCCTCGACGAGGAACGCCTGCGGGTTGGCTTTGAACCGAGCGATCGCCTCCGCGTCGTCGACCTCGGCGACGCCGACCATAATCGGGCCGTCCGATTCGTCAACGTCTGGGAAGATCTCGGAGCGGAGCCGCTTCTGCGGCGTGAACGTGACCCCGGTCAAGAGGTCGCGGTAGTCCGAGTAGTGTCTGATCGTGACCTTCGCCATCGGTGGCCCCTTCTTCCGTAAGTGGTGGACCAGATCCCAGAGACGGGCCCCGGAGGGCCCGTCTCGTGAACGTCCAGCGTCCGGGCTAGGTGAAGTCCCGGATCACGCCGTGATAGAACTCCGAGCGGTAGTCGATCCCGAGTTCCCCGTAGATCTGCATCTTCTCAGCCGACCCGTCCTTATCGAGCGGCTCCGGGAAGAGGGTGCCCTTCCCTGGGATCGGCATGTGGACGAGTTGGCAGAACTGCGGTTGAATCGTGACGAGCTCGAGCGCCGCGACATCCGGCTCCCAGACGAGGTTCATCACGGCCCAGTCGGTGTAAATGGTCCGGACCTGCAAGCCGACGACCGTCCGAGAAACCGGAGGCTGCACGTCCCCGGATCCCTTATAGAGCGCCGCCAGTTTGTTGATCGGGGTCGCGGCCCCGAAGACCCAAATGTCGGCTCCCATCGCGAGCGCGCCACCCTCGACCATACCCTGCAAATGCCCCTCCACCATAGCCTTCGTCAGGGCGCCCGCGGCGCCGTCGGTGTCGTGCGTCGTGATCGCGGTCCGGACGCCGCGCGTCTTCCGCGCCGTGACGTTGTTCGCCGGCGAGGCGTAGCTGCCTCGGAGGGTGGAAAAGTTGATGTCCTGGGCGATTTTTTGGTATTTGAGCCGGAGCTGGAACGGGAACGTCCCCGGGTTCAACAGAGCTCCATCGCCGCCACCGGGCGCCGACGCGATGCCGCTGATCGCCTGTGTGGCTGCGAGGCGGGAGTAGGTGAGTTCGACCGCTTCATGGAAGATCTGAACGATGTTGTCTTCCTGGGCGGTGTCGGTCTCGCTCGCGGTCGGCGAGGCGCCCTCGAGGACCGCCGGCTGGGCGGGGGCTGGGAGCGCGTAATTGACGCCCATCGCGAACTTGGGTTGGCCGGTTGGGCGCGCCGAGGGCATCTGGCCCGCTTCCAACACGAGCCCGTTCAGGGCTCGGAGGAAAGAGTTCGGCTTGTCGGATTTTTGAAACAGGACTCCCAAATAATTCGGGAGGTCATAACTAGTCGCGATGCCCGTGATCTCTGTCATCGTTCCGCTCCTTTACGCGGGACGACGCCAGAGACGCGCCCGCTTGTTATTCGGTTTGTTTTACCGCGCCTTCTCGCGCGGCTTGCTCCATCCCCCCCCAAAACTCCCCCTCGTTGCCCGCCTTGGCGGCCTCCTCGAGGCGTTCCTTGCCCGTCTTTGCGCCTCGGTGGCCTCCCGGTCCTTGATAGCCTGCACCGCGCCCACCATCAGCGCGGAAGAGCACGTCGTGATCGCCGCCGGCCTTGACCTCGACGAGATCCTCTTCGACGGTCCGCCAGGGAGCCTTGTCCTTCCCCGGCTTCCCGGTCGGGAGGAAGTTCGGACGGCCCTCGTCGTCGACGGGCTTCGCCGGATCGACGCAGAACCAACCGTCGTGCTCCTCGTCATAGGCGACCCGCCGTTCGTGGTCCTCCGTCGTTCCGTACATCCCCTTGACGGCCTTCGAGGCTTGCTCATGGACGCCGAGCGCCGTCTGGGCTTCCCCGACGACGGTCCGGAGCTGGAACTGCCGGCCGCGCCTCGAGCCCGCCGCCTGGCGGTCTCGGTCTTCGACTATTGGGTCGAGCTCTTCGGCCTTCCATCTCTTTTTCGCGGCCTCGATTGCCCTCTGAAGCGCCTCCGGGTCGTCCTTCTTGAGCCCCATCAGGGGCGCCAGGACGTCCGCCTTCTCCGTCGCGATCCGTTGGAGGAACTCCTCGTCTTCGAGGAGGTCTTCCGGGGAACGGACTTTCTCGAGCAGATCCTTGAGCCGTTTCGTCTCTTTAGTGTGTCGGAGGATCGGGACATATCCCGCGTTGACATCCTCGACGGTCACCAGACCCTCGGGTAGCGGAACCGTGTGTTCCTTACCGTCGACCGTGACCTTGATCGTCTGCTCGTCTGCCATCAGTTGTCACCTGGGTTTAACGGGGAGTGAGCCCGAGCCCGATCTTGACGGCGATCGGTGAGCCGATCCGGTTGAGGTCGCCACCGGCGGCGGAGGCTAACGAAGCCCCTCTTACGTTGGGTCAAGAATAGTAATGTCGGAGAACTCGCGCAACATCGAGCCGCACGCACAGAGCGAGCGGTGCCGTACCTTCACGCGGAGGCCGGCCTCCGAAGAGACCTCGAGGGCGCCCAGGCGGAGCCGAGTCGTCCCGCACCAAAGGCACCGTTCCCCAGGCTCGAGGTAGACGAGCGTCACGGAGTCACGCCGTCATCGAAGGGCCCCTCCTCCGCCGGATCGAGCTCAAGGACCCGGCCCCCGAACCGCGCCACGGCCGCGCGCGCCCGCGCGTTCAGCGGATCCGGGACATAGCTCAAGGGCTCCGGCTCCCACTCGAGCCCGAACTCCCGGTTCAGGAGGCGCTCGAGTTCGCTCCGGCCCGAGAGCTCGGTCTCGGATACCGTCCAGACGGCCTCGTCGCTGAGCTGGGCCTCGGCGCCCAGGATCTCGATCCGGATCATAACTGCCCCCTCATCACGTTGAAGATGAAGTCGAAGTAGTCGCGGTCGACCTGCGCGAACTTCCAGGGGTCCTCGGCCATGTACTGGAGCCCCATCGACGTGACCTCCGTCGCACCGCCCGAGTAGATCTTCCCGACATACGGGCTCGGGAAGGCGTCGGGCTTCGCGACCTCATTGAACCCATACCCGGAGTTCGGGAAGAGGTTCTTCAGGCGCTTTGCCTGCTCGCCGGCGGTGCGCCTGGCGAGGAAGTCCCGGGCGGCCTGCGCGAGGTCGTCGTTGAAGTGCTCGAGGGCGTGTCCGAACTCGTGGACGACGATCGACTCGCCGCTGGTCGAGTCCATAAACACCTGCCCCTTATACTGGAAGCTCCGCCCGCGGTTGGCCCGACCCGGGAACTTCCCGGTCGACTGGACGCCGAAGTCAGAGGCGACCGTGGTCCGGCCCTTGAACTGGCCGCCGTGGAGCTTCCAGCGCTTCGGGACGAGACCCTGCATCCGCTCGACGCCCGCGGCCCAGATCTTCCGGCGCTTGTGCTTCGGCTGCACGAACCCGCCCCACTCGATCCGATCGTCGACGTCGAGCTCGATCGCGCGGCGCTGCGCGCGGCGCTTGGCCCGCAGGATTCGCCCGTGCCGCTTCGAGACGGTGCTCGATCGCCGGTAGAGAGTGTCACGCAAGTTCTCGAGCGGGACGATCTCCTTCTGGCGCGCAATCAACCGCTCGTCGATGTCTGAGACCTCCTGTAAGAGTTTGAAACTGAGTTCCCCGGCCTTGTCGTTCACGGCCGAGATCTGCGCCTGGATGTCGACGTCGAGCTGCTTGAGCTTCGCCTGGGTCGGGCCGTAGCGCGCCTCGATCGCGTCGAGCCGCGCGATCGCCTCGTCTGGCGTCTGGGCGGCGGTCCGCACGGTGGACACGGGCGGCCCTGGCCGGCGGGTGCCGGCGGCCTTCTTCGTCGTCCGGACGGCCTTCCGTTTCGCCCTCGAGGCGCCGAGCTCCCCGAACCGGACGGCCTCGAACGCGCGCGCCCGGGCCCGCTTCCCTTCTGCCGCGGTCAGCCTCGAGAACCCCGGCACGTCGGCCTCGGGCCCGAGGAGGATCCGGTCCGGGTCCGGCTTCTTGCTCTTGTCCCTCGAGGACCGGAGGACCGGGAGCCGTTCACATCGGTCGTAGGGGTGCGGCGGCCTGGGGACCTTGTTCACCGGGTAAATCCCCCGGCCGAGCCCGTAGTAATTCGCGCCGGCCAGGAGGTCGCACTCGTCCGGGCGGTCCTGGACGCCGCGGTTCGGCGAGAGGGTCCAGCGGACGGCCTTCACGAGCGGGTCCTTCCGGAAGTGCTGGACCTCGGCCTCGGCTCGAGCGTTCCCGAGCTCGGTGAACGCGATCCGGTCGGCGTTCCGCCGCATCACCTTCGCCGCGTCCCGGAACTCGGCCTTGAGCTTCCGGAGGTCCCGGACCTGATCGAGCGGGATCCCTTCTGATCCGCGGACGAACTCCCGGAGCGCTCTCGAGACCTGGGTCGGACTGTTGCCAGCCACCAGCGCCCGGCGGATCACGCGCCCGGCGTCGTCGACGTGCCCACCGAGGAGCGTCGCCCAGGTCGCCGGCGCCCCGAGGGACTCGTAGGCCCCGAGCATCGAGACCGCCGGGATCCGCACGGCGCCGAACGCCGCCGCCTCGACCCCGAGACTAGCGCCGGCCCGGACCGCCTCCTTCGCGGCGTTGTCCATGAGCGACTCGATCTGCGCGAACGTCAAGTTCCGGCCGCTCGCGATCGCACGCTCGAGCTTCACCTTGAGGTCGGCGGCGACGTCCCGGAGGAGATCGTGCGAGATCCGCACGGCGGCGGCGTTCCGGAAGGAACCAGCCCGGAGCCCGTTCGAGAGCTCGAGGGCGAACTCGTCGATCGACCGCGCGATCGTCCGGGCCGTGTCCGTCGAGACACCACCAAGGAGGCGGCGGCCAGCGAGTTGTGCTTCGAGGTATGGGGTGAGGCTCGGGTCCGGCATGGGCCCAAGATACTACTCAGCGGCTAGGGAAAGAGGTCGAGAATCCCGAGACGGCGCTTCCGGCTCTCTTGGTGATGTGCCCGGTCGTAGTGGAGGTGGCACCCCTGGCACATCGCCCGAAGGTTCTCGTCGTCGCAGTGTTCCGGGGTGTGGTCGAGATGGGCCGTCGTCAAGACGATCCGGCGCCCGCGCTTGAGTTGTCCGAACTGCCACGGACACCGGCCAACGTGGCCGAGCCCACATTCGCCCTCACACTCACACCGCCCGCCGGCCCGGCCGAATCGGATCCGATCCGAGATCTCCGGCCAATCGTCTGGATAGCGATCGCGGTCATCAGGATGGATCGGCACGTCGCCAGCCTCGGCTAGCGATCCACGTCGACGAGTCCGCACGCCTCCGCCCGATCGAGCCGGTCTTCTTCGAGCTCCTCGAGGATCACGACGGCGGCGGCGGCGTTCCGTCGGTGGTCGTCTTCGAGCTTCGCGAGAAGATCTTCTTCGAGGAGGATACGCCCAGCCCGAGAAGGGCCGGGCGCGAACCGAGCCCGCAGCTCGTCGAACGACACCGGCCGGAGGTCACCGCTCTCGACCCGTTTCAGGATGCGCCGCTCGGCCGCTTCCTCGGGTGTCACGACACGACGGTCCCCAGCCAGAACCCGATCGCCACCGCGCACCTCATCGCCGGAACGGGTGCGAGCCGTCGAACGGCCAGCCCGGCGGATACTCGTCCCGCTTGAGGAGCTGCTCGAGGACCCGACTGTACTCGTGCTCCGGCCGGTCGCGCTTCTTGATCCGCGCCTTGGCCGCCTGCCAGCCCGGAGAACGATCATCCGGCCATCGTGACCGGCGATCTTGACGACGTACTTCGGGACGCCCCCGAACCGGCGGATCTCGCCGGCTCGGAGGTTGTGGTCTCGTCTCATCCGGACCGTGATCATCCCGTCCAACGACCGACCCAGAACCCGATCGCCACCGCCACGAGGAGGAGGGCGACGATCAGGCAGTACCCGAGCCGCCTCGCGGCTCCCTTGTCCTTAGGAGGTTCCGGCGGCCGTCCGTTCGTCACGGAATCCCGAGCTCCCGCTTGACCTTGGCCGTCTGGGCCTCGGTCGCACCCTGGAGGCCAAGAAGCCAGTCCAGAACCCGCCGACCAGCGCGTCATCGTCGAGGACCTGAAGGCCGGCGCCCAGCGAGAGCTCCACGATGACACAGTCCCGATCCCAGTAAAAGTCGCAGATGTCGGCGAACGACCTGTAGACATCGAGGCCGTCCGACGTGATCTCAAGTGAGTCCTGGAAGACGATCACCCGGGAGCGAGTGAGTCCGTCCCTCCACGGCCGGCGCTCGATCGCCCACGCGCCCCATATTGGCGAGGTGCTCTTCGCCCTCGTAGATCCAGTCGACCTCGGCGGCTCCCGTCTCCTCGAGCGCCCTGATCAGCTTCAAGGCGCCCGTCATCGGCGGGCCCTCGATCGCTCGCACCGATCAACGGCCTGGGCCTCAGTTAAGTCGCTGGCGTTCACGATGTTGCAGGTCACGACCGAGCAGTGAATGACGGTTTGCTCACGGAGTACCCCCGTCTGGTCGGTGACGACCCGCTCGGTCCGGATCGTCTCCCGGAGAATCACGCGCCAACCGTTCCCCTCAGCCCGGGCGGCGACTCGCGGCGCCTCCCCGCAGCCCTCGCCGACGATCCGGTCGAACTCGGGCTCCGTCGGGGCGCACGCCGTCCCCAGGAGGACCGCGAGCAGGAGCGCTCCGGTGATCACGAGGATCGGCGTCAACCATCTCAGTTTGCGTTCAACCATCGTTCCCCCTCTTCCACGGTTTTGAACTCGACCACGCTCTCCGGCCGACGGTGCATCGTCTGCTCCGTCACGGCGCCCGTCCCATCCGACCAGAGCTTGAGACACGGATCTCCCGCCGCTCCCCTCGGCGCTCCCCTTCGGCGCTCCCCTCGGCGCACCCACTCGAGGAAGGCACCCCAGAGCGCTCCGACGCGCTGCGCGTCGTTGAACGCCTCCCGCTTCTCGATGGCCCGCCGGAGTCCGCAGAGCTCCCGGATGATCTCCCGCGCGACGGTATCCGTCGGCCCGGGTCGCACGGAGGCACTCGCCCCGACGCTCGTCCGGCTCGGTCGCCGGAGTGGGACCTCTCCCGGCTCGATGCGGTGAATCTTCGGGTCGGGCACGATCTTCCCGCTGGTGTGCGCGTCCTCGCTCATTGCTTCCTTCCTTCCGCGGCAAGCGGCCGCGTCTTCGATGAGGGCTCGAACGCTCCGACGAGTGGCGCATCGTCCGGAAGGTCGAGCCGTTGGAGGTGGATCTCGAAGAGCTGTACTCGCTGCGCGACCTGCTTCAACCCGGCCGCCATCACCCGGAGCTCCGTCCGGAGGTCCTTGACGGTCGCCGGCGCCGGCCGGAACCAGACGCGCGCCGCGTTGCGGTCACTCGCCGGCCTCGAGAACATGCCGTCGCCCATCTGCGAGCAGCCCTCGAAGTGTGCCTCCATCTCCTTCGCGATCGCGGTCGCGCTGCACTCTCTGCACTTCATCCGTGCCCCCTTCCACCGATTCCGGCCTGAGCCCAGAGTCGCCAGCGGACCAGGCGGTTCGCGTGCGAGCCCTCAGTCCGTGAATGATATTGTCCGATCGGCTCCCAGTCGCTCGTCTTGAAGACGGCGCCGAGGAAGTTCCGGCTCAGCTTCTCAGGCTCGGGCGGATTCCAGGACTCGAACGCCCTCCGGGCATCGTCGGCCGTCACGTAGGCGACCGCCATCCGCGTCGCGCGCTTCTCGTAGAGCTCGACCATTGCTCGCCGGATCCGACGCAGATAGTCCGAGCGTCGCATCGCGAGGTCCTCGATGATGTCGTCCCGGATGTCCATCTCGGGGTTTGGTGGACCGGGATCGACCGCGGCCCGTGCCTCACGCCGCCACGGCACTTTGCACCACCCGCACACATGGGCCCCGACGTGGCCGCTTGGCTGATCACATCGGCACCGCACGCCCTGTCTCTCCGCGCGCTTCTCGTAGAAACCATCCCGACACAACCCGACGGTCCGCGCTTCACATCCACCGAAAAAGTCCAGGGGCAGGCTCACGATACTCTCGCCGCTGCGACCCGGTAGATCATCTTCCAGACCGCCGGATCGGGCGCCTGTCCGGGCTCTCGCATGATGTTTGTCTCGCCCCGGAAGCCCCTCGAGCACGCCCGGCAAAGGTCGAGATCGTCGGGGACGGGATCCGTAGCCGATCCGAACCGCTTCCCGACGAGGGTCCGGCCATTCGGGTCTGGCGTCTTGTGCCCACAATAGAAGAGGACGCCTTGCGGCTCCTCGATCGGCCTGTCGATCGGGCGGAGGATGTGCCAGCGCCCGAAGTTCTCCGACGGCCGGCGCCACGCGAGCAGGATGACGGGCATCTTGGGCTCGTGGACCAAGCTGGAGGACGGGTGAGCGGTCATAGGTCCCTCATCAGGTCGCCGACCGTGTAGTCGTCCGACCCCGCCGCCGGGAACTCGCGCGGCTTCTCGGTCTCGGGGACCGGCTCGGCGGCCATCTCAGCGGCCGAGCGTTCCCGCTTCCCGGGCGCTCGAGGGTTCGGGTAGGCGCCGTCCTGGAAGTAGCGCTTCCAGGTACACTCGTCGCCGTCCAGGAGGACACAGGGGACGGTCGTCCGGGTCACGAGATAGACGTGATCGCGGTCGATCGCGTGGCCGATCCCCTTCCAAGTGATCCGGACGGGGAGATCTTTCGGGAACTCTTGAAGGGCGCCGAGGAGTTCGCCGACGGTGATCGTGTCGCTCTGGAACTGGGTCTTCGTCATCAGTCCGGGACCTCGCGCAAGGGGTTGCGTTAACAAGCTAGGGGGATTCGTCCGGTCGCGCCAGACTGTCCCTATGGGGCGGTCCGGTGCGGGATCGAGCCGCGGGCCTGGTGCCCCCACGCCTCGCACGCCGAGATACAGTTCGAGCAGATCACGTCGGGCCGATACGCCGTCACGCCCTTTCGCATCAGCGCGACGAGGGCCTCGAGCCGATCGGGGACCTGGTTCGGAACCGTCGACGGGAGCCGGCGCGAGCAGTAGGTGAGGCCCTTCTGGGACCGCGGCCGGCGGATGTGCCAGACCCCTCGCCGCGAGAGCCGCTTCGATCGAGGGTTCGGTCCGATCGTGATCCTCCGGGGAAGTCTGAGCACCTGGAGTTCGAGCTCGATCACGAGTCAACTCCTTCCCATTGGACCTCGGCCGAGACCGACATCTCGTGACGGACGGCGTCGAGGATGTCGTCGACGATCCCCTCGACTTCGACCTGGTTGTCGCTCGACCACTCCCCGCCGGCCTTCTCGAGACAGAGCTTCAAGTAGAAGACGAGGGTACGCTTCGCATCTATTCGGCAGCTCATCAGCTCCTCCAGTGAACCGGCCGATCGTCCAGGGAGCCCGCGAGCTCGAGGAGGTCGGCCAGTTCGGCCTCAGTGAAGGCGGCGGAGCCCCGGAGGATCCGGAGCTCCACGTAGACGGACGCCAGGAGCTCGGCCGTCGCCGCCTTTGTGAATCGTTGCGCCATCGCGGCGCCGGAGTTCGAGAGGAACCCGAGCCCGCCGCCGAAGTTGTCCGTCGCCGCGTAGCCGATCCGACTCGAGAACCGGATCGGCTTGTCCGCCCAGTGTCCCACCCATCGGCGGATCTTCTTCACGGTCTCGATCTCGAGCTCGAACGGCCAGCGCGGGTCAGGGACGAAGGTCATCGGACCGAGGTCTCGTGACGGACGGCGGCTCAACGTGAACGAGTAACCCGCCGACCCGTTTCGTCGCGAGCGCTTCGGATTCCGGATCGAGGTCGACCGAGTCGGCCGCAAGCGTCGCCAGGATGTCGCGAGGGTCGCCGATCAAGATCCGGGCGTAACTCATCGAGACCTCCGTCGCCTCGGGATCTTCGGGACCCGCGCGATCAGGGCCCAGCGGTAGACCTGATCCCATGTCGCGTAGATCTGAGCGTCCGGCCGGCGGGTCCGGACGGGTCGGAGCGTCACGCCGTCGGGCTGGAAGGTCGCGACGAACCCGTCGCACTCCCTCGAGTCGACCCGCCGGCGGACGCCTGGGCGTTGTTTCGTCATCGGGCTTCTCCGGTGAGCTGCTAGCAGGTTAGTGGGTCTCAGTACTCACCTTTGTTAGTATCACATTCCTCCTCATAAATGTGAATGACGAACCCCGCGTCATATAGATCCATGCTGCAGTCGTTACAGAGCTTAACTCGCTGCGCATTGTCAACAACACGGTCCTCAACCTCGGCAGGATTGTGACAAAGGTCTAATAAGCCACGTTCGCAGGTTCCCCAATATTTGTCTAATTCTTTACTGCGCGTCATTTTGGGTATCCTCCCTCGCTAGCAGGTGCGGTGAATGGTTGCGCCTTTGGGGGCCGCATCGGATCGGAACCATGTGCCGGGGCGAGCGACGTCCGCGGCTCGAGGGGAACGCGACCGCCGCGCCAGACCTCCACCGCGACGACGTCGTGCCGGCGCGCGTCCGCGGCGACTTGCGCGATCAGGAGGCCGATCACTTCGACCTCGTCGTCCGACCGAAGGTCCGCCTCGCGCGTCAGCCAGGCCGTCAAGGCGACGGGATCGAGGTACTCGGTCCGGCGCCTCACGAGGCCCTCCGGAGGCACGCCTTGCAGTTCACGAACGTCGGGACCTGCGTGACGAAGTAGGTCGACGGGCGCGCGGTCCGCCGGCTGGAGACCGGGCAGCTCGTCTCGACGCGATCGCCGTCTGGAAGCGTGAGTTCGGCCTCGTGAACGATCGCGCGCGCGACGACCCGCCGCGATCCGACCGAGTTGATGAAGACCGCGATCGAGCCGTCCGGGTTCTTGTGCCGGTGGGCGTCGGTCTCGAGCTTCGGCTCGACGACTGGCTCCGACTGGATCACGACCGGATCCGAGAGCCGGCCCGTGACGAGCCAGATCGGCTCGGGGATGTTGTCGGGCTTCGGGAGCTGCGGGACGACGGTCAGGCGCGCCCCGTAGTACCAGACGAACGAGGCGCCCGTCTCCTCGTCCTCGAAGATCTTCCGACGGGTCCAGCGGTCACCCGACGGGCGTCCCTTGCGGACCCGGAAGGATCCGGCCGGGATCCTCACGTAGCGGTGCAGTTTTTCAGGCATTAGAGCACCTCCAGGGAGAAGAACTCGCGAACCGCGATCTCGGCGTGATAGAGGGCTTCGTCGCGGAGCTCGGCGTCGACTTCGGCGCCGTGGTGGTCGTACTGGTGCCAGATCGCCCGCTCCTCGGGACCGAGGTCGGCGTGCTCTGGGCGCGTAAACTGGATGAAGCGCTGGCGCTTCCGGTGGGTCGGGTTCTTCGTCATCGGGGCCTCACGGTTGTCGTACACGCCCAATATGGGCGCCGATCGGGCGGCTCGCAAGGGCTTGCGCGGGATTCATGCGGCCCTCCGAGCTCGCCGGGCTTTCTCCTCGAGCTTCGCGCGTTCGACGTTCTCCCCGACCCATGCCACGACCTCGGGGTCGGTCGCGTGTCCGGACTCCTCGATCCACACCTGGGCGTAGCGGAAGAACTTGAGGTCCGAGAAGAGGATCGCCGCGGAGTCAGCCGAGTCGCAGCCGGCCGCGATCGCTGCCCGCAGGCCGCCCAGGCCCGACGCGCGGCCGTAGTGGCACCGGCACCCGTAGCGATGGGCGAGGTCGGCCCACGCGCCGGCGGTCGCCTTGAACTCCGTCGAGCCACCGACGAAGAGGCCGGCCACGTCGCCGCTGGAGAGGAAGGGCTCGACGTCCGCGATCGTCATCCCGTCCTGAACCGCGAGGAACCAGTCCCAGGAGGGATCGAGGTCGCCGGAGTCCAGCCAGGCCCGCGAGAAGGCGAGCGACTCGAGGCCGCCGGCGACGATGTCCGGGATCACGGCGAACGAGGGCTGGCATCCGCTCGAGACCGCCTTCGCGAGCCGGGTCTTGAACGCGGCGGTCGGGAAGGACTCGCCGGCCCGGAAGGCCCGGAAGGCGCCGTTGTCGAAGAACCAGGGCTCCCCGTCGAACGGCTTGACGGGCCGGGCGACGAAGCACCGGCCCCAGCCGAGGCGGCGGAACCACTCGAGGCGCTTCGAGCCGTTCGAGATCTCGCCGGTCTGGATCTGGATCACCACGACCCCATCGGGAGCGCGGTGATCTTGTCGAAGTCGCCGACGAACGCGGCGGCCGTCTGGTGGATCGCGGCGTCGGACGAGTCGGCCTTCACGGGCCCGCTCCAGCGGCGCTCGAGGAGGTGGATCACTTCGACCCAGAACGTCGTCTGAGCGTTGCGCTCCTCGTCGTGGACCTGCGCGGCGCGGTCGATCATCGGGATCCCTCGCAATTCGGGCAGGGGAAGAGGGCCGCCACGTGTCCGACGAACTGCGGGAACGCGAGCGGCGTCACGGCGCGCGCCGGGTCGATCCCGGTCCCGTCGCAAGTCCCACAGACTTCGGGCTCGCCGCAGCACTCGCAGAGCCCGTCGTTCAGGGGAACGCCGGCGGTCCGGCACTTGAAGCAGCGGGTCAAGGTGGGGTCGGTCATCGGGGCCTCGTTTGGTTCGAGTGAGTGCGTCGCGTGTCGGGGATCTGGATCGCGGCGGTCACGAGCCGAAGACTAGGTTCACCAGGCGGACGATCGTCGAGGCGTCCAGTCTGGAGAGGGTGAGGAGGAGCGTCAGAGTCATCGGGGCCTCGCGGGTTAGTCGTTCTTTCTATGCCCAATCTAAGGGGCGAACGGGCGCCGCGCAAGGGCTTGCGGAGGTCGGATCGGGAATTGTCTGAGAGGGCCGTCCCGGGAGGGGCGCGTAGGGGTGGAAGGGGGTGAGGCGGGTCGGCGAGCTGGGGGGATCCTGGGGTGCGTGCGGGGCCTTCTACAAGGACTTGCCTAGTTGCCGGGGTCCGGCACGAGCCAGTCCTCCTCGCCGTCTGGCGGGCGCCAGCCCTTCGCGATCGCGGCCAGCCGGTCTTGAAGGTCGCCGAGCTGCCCGGAGCCGAGCCGCTCGAGTGCGACGGCGATCTCGTTCCGGCGGTGCTCGTGGTCCCCGTCGTCGGAGGTCACCGCCAAGTGCAGGAGGTTCGCCTCGTCCGGCGAGACCTCGAGGAACGCCATCGTCAGTGACTTTCCTCGACCTGGCAGTCGACCCGCCACTCCCGGTGTAGGTCATTCCCGCCGTCGACCGTGACCTTCGCCACGTACCGCCGGCCGGGCTGGACCTGGAGGATGTCCGGGAGGATCCCCTGATAATCGCCCGCGCTCCCACCAACGGCCGCGAGCGTGATCGGCCAGGTCGCCCCGACCACGTTCTGCCCGCGGAGGTCCTTGAGGGTCACCGTCACCGTCGCGGCCGGGATGAGGACCCCGGTCGCCTTGTTCTTCACCTTGAGAACTTCGAGGAGCGTGTCGCTCCGGTAGAGGATCACCTGGGGCGCTTCGTGCGTCATCAGACACTCCGATCGGTTGTGTGGAACTGGACGTCCGCCGAGACCGCCTCGCGCGTCCGGACGCGGAAGTAGTCGACCGCCTCTCGGGTCCGGATCTCAGCCGAGACCGCCTCGACGAGTCGGACATACCCGCCGATCCCGGCCGGCGGCGTGGTCACGCCGACGTTGATCACGATCGTCCCGGATCCGAGGAGCGTGACCTGGGCCTGGGACCTGCGGAGCCCAGCACACGTGACCGTGCCGGTCCCGACGAGAGCTGCCGCCCCCTGGAGGACCGCGAGCGCGTCGCACGTAACCGTCCCCGTTCCGAGGAGCGCCGCCTGGAGCCCATGCTCTTCGGTCGCGGCGGCCGTGACGGTGCCGGACCCGACCAACACGGCGGCGCCCGGCTTCGAGCTCGTGGCCGCGCAGGTGACCGTCCCCGAGCCGACCAGCGCCACGGCGCCGGGGGCGTCTTTCGTCGCGGCAACGGTGACGACCCCAGACCCGAGGAGGGTCACGACGGCGGCGTACTCTTCGCCCGCGGCGCAGGTGACGGTCCCGGTCCCGATCAGGACGGCGGCGCCGGGTCTCGAGGCCGTGGCCGCGCAGGTGACCGTCCCCGAGCCGACCAGGACGGCAGCGCCGGCGTCCTCCTCCGAGGCCGAGGCGGTGACCGTGCCCGTTCCCACCAGGACGGCGGCTCCGGGCTTGGAGCTCGTGGCGGCGCAGGTGACCGTCCCAGAGCCGACGAGCGCCGAGGCGCCTAGTGCCTCCCGTGAGGCCGCGCACGTGATCGTCCCCGATCCGACAAGATCGGCCTCGGCTTGGAACATGCTGACGGTCCCGTCGGCGGTGACCGTCCCGGAACCGACGAGGACCGCCGCGCCAGGCTTGGCGCTCGTGCCCGCCGCCGCGATTGTACCCGATCCGATCAGATCGGACGCGCCGGGCGCGTTCCTCGAGGCCGCGCACGCGACCGTCCCGGTGCCGACGAGAACCGCCGCGCCGAGTTGTTCGGCCGTCGCGGCGGCGGTGACGGTGCCGGACCCGACCAACACGGCGGCGCCCGGCTTCGAGCTCGTGGCCGCGCACGTAACCGTCCCCGAGCCGACCAGTGCCGAGGCCCCGGCTTGTTCGGCCGTCGCGGCGGCGGTGACGGTGCCGGACCCGACCAACACGGCGGCGCCCGGCTTCGAGCTCGTGGCCGCGCACGCGACCGTCCCCGAGCCGACGAGGGCAGCGGCCCCAGGCGCGTTTCTCGAGCCGGCCGCCGTGACGAGACCCGACCCGATCGTCGCAATCGCCGCCGGCGCCGTTTTTGTGGCCGCGCACGCGACCGTCCCCGAGCCGACGAGGGCAGCGGCCCCAGGCGTGTTTTTCGAGCCGGCCGCCGTGACGAGACCCGACCCGATCGTCGCAATCGCCGCCGGCGCCGTTTTTGTGGCCGCGCACGCAACCGTCCCCGAGCCGACGAGGGCAGCGGCCCCTTGGAAGACGGCCGGCGGCGCCGCCACTACGAACGACCGCCGAGCATAGCGTCGCGCTATCCCATAGGGGTCGGCGTGTAGTAACGCGATCTGTCCTGCGGTCAGAGCTCGATCAAAAATGAGCGCGGTGTAAATCTCGCCCTTGAAATTTCGGTAATACGATTGTCTGCTTGCCGTCCCGTGATGCCCAATCGCGACACCGTTCCCCGTGCTGATAGCACCAGTCTTTGCGGTCGTAGCCTCCCAATCTCCATTTACATACATCTTCTCGTTGGAGCCGTCGTAGGTCATCGCGACCGTTATTGCCCCTTCGCCCTTATGGAGACCGCTGGTGCTATTGACCGCGGTACCGTTAATCCGAGCAAAGTAGTAGTCGCCGGCGTTGTACGCGGCGAGGCAATAGTGGTCTCCTGTCCCCACGTTGTCGTGGGAAATAAGACGCGCCCCAGCCGAGGAGGGGTCGGGGTTGGTGACGTCCGGCTCACAGTACGAGAATAGCGTAATGGCTTCGCTGATTTGGTTGAGTTGGGCGGGTTGAGACGTTCCCAGATCCAGGTACATGTCGTCGGGTGCAGCATGGGCATCGTTATAGATGCCGTCATTCCCAATATGTTGTTTCGCCCCGAGCGTCCCCTGGAGTCCCCATTTAATATCACGGGTCGCCGCTTCCCCGCCTTGTCCATCGAACCCGATGAACCCGTACCGCAACGCCTTCCACAGCGCCGCATATTCCGGCGCGAGTCGAGCAGGATCCACGTCCCACCGTTGCGGTCGGTCTCGGCGAGAGTCGTCCATCTGGCGTTACGAGCGGAGCGCCTGGCTTACGTCGCTGTGTCTGATGTTGTGCTGAAAGAGTTCGATCGCCCGAGAGACATCTGTGCCCGCGATAGTCAGAATCGCGATGTACGTCGCCGACGCGCCGCCGAACACGGCCTCGAGCAGCGCCAAGACCTTCACGTCACTGAGGTCGAACATCGCCGTCCCGAACCCATCCGGTCCGCCCGCACTTGGGTCGCGCGTCGTACTCGCTCCCGTCTGCAAGAGCCACGTCAGAAGGTCTCGATCTGCCGCCCCGTTCGGGACGTCACTCGGGACGATTTCTCGCACGACCTCGTAGGCGGGCACTAGGCCGCGCGGCACCGCCGACCCGACGCGGACCGTGTTGAGAATCGTCGCGATCTCGTCGGGTTGCATCGCATGATCCCCAGGCGACACCGGATTGAAAAACACCGCGTAGCCGAGCCCTAACGGGTCGGTGAGGATCTCCGCCTTGAGGGTTGCGTCCGTATGTGCCACGTCGTCCGTCCTTTCGGTATTACGTTGCCTGGCCTTGGTCTGGGACCGGGATCAGGAGTAGCCCGTTCTCGTTCACGTCTGACGTCAAACCATCGGCCGTCGCGTTCCAGAACACAAATTGCACATATCGGTGGCTCAGCTCGATCTCTCCACTCTGCACCATCTCGATGTTGGCGGCCGCCTCGTCGACGAGGATACTTCCGAGATAGGGGAGGTTCTTGAGTTTGTTGATGGACGACACGGCGGCGTCCCCGGTGCCGTCGTCGTTGTCTGGGTGCGCGCCGTCGCTCCCCTTGTAATAGATGTCGACCGTCTCGTCGAGCACGGGCGTGGTCGCGAACTGGCAAAACGCGCGCCACGTAAACCGTCGCGCGCGGGCGCTCACACCGAAATCGTGCCGGGCGCTTTGTCGACCCGCACCCGCACCGAGACTATGGACGCCGAGATCGTAGTCGTTGTTGGTCGCCGTCGCTGGCGTGAACCAGATCGCGGTCTCTGGTAGGACGTAAATTTTACTAGTAGCCACAGTCGCCTCCTCCGATCACGAGATCCGGCCCCGGGCGCGTTGTTCACCCAGGGGCCCCACCACCACCGCGCCGGACTTAGTCAAGCGTGAACGTCAGGGCGGCGGCCGCCACGACGAGGCTCTCTCCGTCGTTGATCGTCCGGCTCGTCGTCAACGGACCCCAAAGCATGAAGCTCCCGAGCGTCACGGCAGACATCACCGAGATGGCAACGATCGTCCCCCAGCTCGCGCCGGAGGCCGTGAAGGTCATCTCGTTTGTGTTGTTCGTCGCGCCGCCGCCAGCCGGGTCGGCCCACGTGATCGCGAGCCGCGCATAGCCGCCCGTCGAGACCTCCGTCCCGCCGCCCGTATCGTCTGGGGTGACGGTGTACAGCGCGAGGTAGGTCGTCGCCGGCGGGACCCAGGTGTCCGGGTCGTTCCTCAGCGCGTAGTTGATCCAGTTATCCTCGAGCCAGTTCGCTATATGGGTCATCTCATCCTCGCTTGCGTTGGGTGGTCATGGGTCAGAAGAGCGCCTCGACGCTCCGTTCGCCGACTTCGGCGTCATCCTGGCGGGCGGCCCCGATCGCCTGGACTTGCTCCGCGAGCACCTCGCCGAGCTTCCGCGTCTGTCCTTGTGCGTCCTCGACGGGCTGATCGAGGTCGAGCAAGTTCGTCGCCTCGAGCCACTTCATAACCAGCGGCCCGATCGCCGCGCCGGGGAGCTTGAGCCCAGTCTCGACGAACTCCTTCACGATCCGCGCGATCCGGCTCTCCTCGTTCTCGAGCTGGAACGTCGTCTCGCGTTCGGCTTTGATCTTGCCGGCGGCCGTCGGCGCCTTCGTCCCGAGGAGCTGCGCGACGATGAACATCGTGTTCGTCTCGATCTCGTCCATCTGGCCGGCGACGAGCTCGAGTAGCGGCCGGAGGTCGAGCTGGAACTCGGTCTTCCTCGAGACGCCGCTCTGGGCGTCCGTCGGCGCCATCGCGTCTTGGACCTTCCCGCGCGCGCCTTGCGTCCAGGCGGCGATCGCGTTCTCGAGCATCGAGAGCCCGACGGCCACTTCTCCGCCGTCCGCGGCGATCCGCTCGAGCTTCACGTTCTCGCCTTCGCCCAGGTGCACGAGCCGGGAGCCGGCCGTGATCATCTGCTGGACCGTCTGGTAGTCGTCGCCCGTGTAGGCGAGCAGCCCGAAGGCCGCGTCGCGGAAGGCTTCCCGGACCTCGGTCAAGATGTTGTAGATGTCGATCACGACGTCGTCGAGCCCCAGCAGGAGCCCCGACCCGAGCCAGGGGACCTCGGGGTGCTCGCCGTAGTTGGCCTCGATGATCGGGAGGGTCGGCCGGCCGGCCGTGTTTACGAGCTTCTCGAAGTTGACGAGCTCGCCCACCTCGTCCCCGTTGGCGTCGAACCGTTGCGCGACCGCGAGGTCCCCCTCGAGCCGATATTGCAAGGTGTGGACCTCGTGCTTCTCCGTTGTCCCGTCGGGGGTCCGCATGTCCACTTCTTCGCGGATGTTGATCCAGCGGAACCCGCCGCGCTGTCGACCACAGTCGAGGACGGCGCTCATCGGGACCCACGTCAGGAAGGGCCGGCGCTCTTTCGTCTTGGCGTCGGCTTGGGTCTCGGCTTCGATGTCGGGGAGGTCGGCGACGATCACGCCGCCAGGGCTGGATAGGATCCACTCGAGCACGGTCTGCCCGTAGAAGCTGTCCCACGAGAGCCCGGTCCCGGTCGCGTCCTCCTGGACGGCCTCGAGCGCGCTCTTCGGGACTGGACCCCAGTCCTTCTCGAGCTCGGCACTCCGGATGTGCCCGCCGATGTCCGAGAGCCAGGTCGCGTTGAGTTTGACCCCGTAGCCGTACCGGGCGCGCTGGAGGGTCTCCGGCTTCTTGTCGACGCCCTCGAATCGGTGCGGGACGAGGAACGGCGCGAGATGCCGGCGCGTCGCGAGAAAGCTCGCGCGTTGGCGTCGTTCGTCTTCTTCCCAGCGATTATAGAGAGGGTGCCGGCCGGCCGAGTGGATCGGCATAGGCTCATCCCCATTGTACGACGGTTTGCTTGCCTACTCGAGCCCGACCGGCGAGGCGGTTGAGTGCCTGAGTGGTGGCGTCGACCTGGTCGTCGTTCACGCCGTTCGGAAAGATCCGCCACTCCGCGAGATACTTCTCGACCCACGCCGCGCGCTGCGGGTTGGGCAAATATACGTTCCCACCCTCGACAAGTGGGGAAACGGCGTAAGCTCGGGCGATCTTATCGCCGTGAACGGGCTCAGCGATCAACCCCTGGACGGTGCGCTTCAGTTGCGCTATCACTGCCGGTCCGTTGGCTTTATCCTCGACGAGCTTCCGGCGAGCCTGCGGGTAGGCCCTAGAGAGGTCGACGAGCGCCTTGCACGTGTCGACGAAGTTCATCTTCCGGCGGACCTGATCGACGAGAAAACAGTCCGCGCCACGGCGGGCCCAGATCTGCCCGACGACATAGCTCGACTCCTTCACGTCCTTGAACGCCATGTCCCAGGAGGCGATCCACTCGTCGATCGTCTCCGCGCTCGACGGCGCCCACGCGACCAGGTTCGGCTCCTCCTCGTCGTCGAGCTCGACCTCGACCTGGAAGGGCTCGTAGAACTTCCACCAGTGATTCTTGACGATCGTCCCCTCAGCCGGTGCCGGCCGTTGCTGGAGCTGCCCGGCCGCCCGGAGGGACCCGAGCTCCGCCTTCATCTTCTCGATCGCCGGTCGGTCGAACCGTTCCTCCCAGAGAAGCTCGTCCTCCTTCTTCCGGGGATCCTCCCAGCCGAGGACGGTCACGGTGTGGCGCTTGGGCTCGTACTCGGCCGGCAGGCGGAGCTCGCACATCGCCGGCTCCTTCTCGAGGAGATGTCCGACGAGGTCGCCCTCGTGGACCCGCTGCATCACGATCACCCGGCCGGAGTGGTGCGGCTGGTTGATCCGGGTGGACATCGTCCCGTCCCACCAGTCGATCGTCCCGGCCCTGACGGTGTCGCTCTCGACCTCGTCGACCTTGTGTGGATCGTCGACGACTAGGATGTCTCCGCCTTCTCCCGTGCCCGTCCCGCCCACCGAGGTCGCGATCCGGACGCCGGTCGCCGTGTTCTCGAACCGCGTCTTCACGTTCTGGTCGCCCGTCAAAGCGTACCGGTCGGAGAATCGAGCCTGATACCAGGGCGACCGGATGAGCCGGCGACACTTGAGTGAGTCCCGGGTCGAGAGCTGTGCGGCGTAGGAGGAGAAGATCCACCGGAGATAGGGGCGCTCGGTCCAGCACCAGGCCGGCCACATCACGGAGACCGAGATCGACTTCATGTGACGCGGCGGTATCGTGATCAGGAGGTCCGCGATCTCGAAGTCGGAGACCGCGGTCAGGTGCTCGCCGATCGCGTCGATGTGCCAGTTCGACTTGAACTCGGTAGCTGGCTCGATGACGTGCCAGGCGTCCCGCGTGAATTCCGCGAGGGTGCGTTCCCGGGGGTAATCGAGATCGGTCTCGAAGGCGAGCTCGCCCGCACCCGCGCGCGCGGCCTTGAGACCCGTCCCCCAGAACCGCATGAAGTCGCGCTCAGCCGGCGACGCGGCGGTCTGGCCGAACGGTGCCCGCGTCGCCGACGTCATACCGGCGGACCGCCAGTCAGGCTAACGTTTCTGAGGCCCGGCGATCTTGAGGGACGCACCGGTCGCGAACACCACAGTCGGGCCCTCGTTGGCCTTCCGCTCAGTGCTCCGGAGAGCATGGAGGCCGACACTCGCCAGTCCTTCGATCAAGCCGAGGAGCGAGACCTCGGTAAACCCTTCGATCGAGCCGGGGAGCGGCACGTTGAGGAACGCGGCGAGCCAGGTCAACGCGAACCCCGACGCGGCCCCGACGACGACCTTCATTATCGTCGGAAGCGTGGCGAGTTTCGTGATCAAGAGCTGGAGTCCTTCAAACGCAAACCGGTTGACCCACGGCAAGATTGCCGCTACGACGAGGCCAAGTAGTTGGAGCACGTTGCTGTCCATATCCTCAATCTCCTTGATTTCTGTCTTGATAGGCGGCGAACGCCTCGCCGACCATCGCGATAACGACCGGCAGTTCTACGACGAAGACGGTCCCCGCCTTCGCTTTCGAGTTCGGATTGAGCACGATCGCGCTCTTCTTCGCGACGGTGAAGATAAGCGCCGGCGCCCCAGTCGGGAGCTTGGCGAACTCGAGGACCATATTCACCTGCGCCCCGTCGAAGTCGATGTCGAAGGCCGCGAGCCTCGTCGCCTGGATGACGTGGACCCCGTTCGGGGCGAGCGTGACGAGGAGCGCCCCGGCTTCCTTAGTCGCTTGCTCCCGCTTCGCCTCCTCCTCGAGCTCGGGACATCCGGGCAAGTGCCCGCAGCTCTTGAAGAACTCGATCATCTCGGGTTGTCCCGGTGTGTCCTCGGCGACGTCCCGGGCGCGCTCGAGGCAAAACATACAGGTCACTCCGGGGAGGGGCTCGGCCGGTCCCGCGGTCACACCGACATCCGATCTATTCCACATCGTCGGTCTCCTTATGGTCGTTTAGGGCGCAATTCTATCACATCGAGCTGAGTATAATCGCCGGCCATCATATCGCGCCGATTGCTCCCTTCAGGCGCGCCCGGAGACAGCCGCGTCTTGTTTGGGGTACATCCAGGGGCGGGTAATAGCGGATCTGTTCAGGAGAAGTCACGCTAAGTTCAACACCCCCTGACTCAACCGTTCCGCTGCGATCTCGCAGTACCGTTCCTCAATCTCAATCCCGATAGCTTTACGGCCGAGGTTCTTGGCGGCGACCAGCGTGGTACCGCTACCCATGAAGGGGTCAAGCACTATCGCATTGTTCGGAGCGCGTGACCGCTCAATAGACCACTCCATCAACTTCACAGGTTTTTGGTGTGGGTGGACGCATTGACCATTCTGTCGAGCTTCACCAAGCCGAGTAGCGGCGTGGAACTTATGAGCAAGTGCATACACACCTGTACCACCCCTACACCAGCCCAGCTCACAGTCTGACAAGAACGTGCCCAATAAATGCGGGGCGCGTTTCAGCCAGACCAACACAGACCCAGTCGGAATACTCGAAGCGAAGTGCTGGTACCCCCAGAGCACCACCCACGCTGCGGTGCTCCAAGGTATAGGGTCGAATGTCTTGTCATCACCCTCAACCTTCCACGCCCGTCCCGGACCGCGTTGCTTATTTCTCTCGATATATGGCGACTGGCCGCCAGAGAACCGCGTCGAGTCCCCATCGTTCGGATACTGAGGATCACTGATAATCGCGGCGTCGGGTGGGATCGCCACATCCCCGCAATCCCCGTGGTAGATCGTGATGCCCTCTGCCTCATAATACGGAGTCATATCGCTCCGATTGCTCCCTTCTCGTAGAGGATCTCGACGTCTCGCTGGATCCCGTCGAGTGCCTTCGTGTCCTTCACGTGCCGGCGGACGATCTCGACCAGGGCCGCGACGAGCGTCATCATACGCTCGATCGTGATGTACTGCTGCGCCGCCTCGAGGCGCTTCCGCTCCTCGGCCGAGAGCTTCCGGGCCTGGTCCTGCCAGAAGCCGACCTCGTCGACTCGGTGCCGGATGTCGACGATCATCCACGAGATCCCGCTGAGTTCCTTCTCGCAGAGCTCGACCGCCGCCTTGAGCTTCTCCGGATCCTTGACCTCGAGGGACTCCTTCGCCCGCTCCACGCTGCGTTTCGCCTCTGCAACGAGCTCCCAGGAGGTCTTCGGCCCGAGCCCCTGTACGGCGTCCTCCCAGGCGACCTCGGTCAAGGAGAGCTGGCGCCGGAGGACGATCAGGTCAGGATCTTCGAGCCCCTTCTCATACCGGACGCGCATCGCCTCGGGGACAAACTCACTCCGCCGGCCGATATCGAAATTCGGATGCGCGGCCCCGCGACGCACCCGCCCGCCGTGGAGCTTACAGAACTGTCGGGCCTTGATGGCCGACCGGCCGCACTGGGTCCCCGCGCGGGAGTGCCCCTGACACCGCACCACCGCCCCCCTCCCTCCACGATCAAGGGTCGGGGCGTGCTCCTGGTCACACTTCTCACAAGTCGGGTTAGATGGGGTCATAGGTGAGGGCGGCCTCGTTCGGCGCTCAGAATCTCTTCGTATTCTTGCCGGAGCTGGGCGAGGCGGTCCGTCATGCACTCGGGAGCAAGCCGCGCCGGCACCCGCCGGCCAGCGCGAAGATACGCCGGAGACGTCGCTTGATGGATCGCCGTAATCTGGGCCTGGATCTCAACCGCCTTCCGCTCGGCCCGCCGGGCCCGGCCGCTCAGTCCCATCGCTTGAGCGTCTCGATCAGGGTCAGGTCGGCCGTGTTCGAGTAGGAGCCCGTCGTCGCATGGGCCCCGACCCTGATCGTCGCCCAATAGGCCAGGCGCCGCGGGAGGCGCCAGGCGATCCACATCGCGAACCGTTCTCGGGTCTCGCAAAGCCACAATCGGATAGGGTGCATCGAGTTACCTCCTTCGTCGTTCATGGGGTCCCGGCCTCGTTCATGGGATACCGTTGAGGGTCGGGAACTCGCCGGGCTCTTCGATCGGGCCGTCGCCGTCCTGCACGGCCTCCCTGATTGCTGCCTCCTCGGCCCTCGCGACTGCGTCGACCGTCTCTGCGGATTCCATCGGGTACACGAGACCCCAGAGCGTCCAGCGGTCCGCGTGACCTGGGCCTTTGGCCCCGGTGAACCACTTCACTCCTCCGCCTCCCGGAGCTCCAGGCTGCCGCCCATCACAATAAGCGCCCGGATCGCCTCCTGTAGCACCTTATCCGGCTCAACCGCCCAATCCCCGCGCGTCTCGATCCGTCGTTCGCCCTTCGGGTCGGCCGGCAAGACCAGGAATTCCCGGCGACGAACTCCCCAGATCGGCTCCCCTGCGATCGCAACCGCCGCGTCCGTAACGGCGCTCGACGCCTCCGTTCCAAGAGCAAGCACGGTCAATTTCGCCGCTTTTCCCGCCGGGAGAGCTACGGCAGCCCCTTCTGGAGTCATTCGGCGCTGGGCCTGCCGCACGGCGTCACGCTGGGCGTCGTCCAAATCAGGCCGCCCGAGCGCGCTTAGCACACTTGCGAATGGCGCGGATCTGAGCATCGAGTTCCATCACGAGCGCGTGATATGTCGGCCACTCCAGTCCGGCAGTCTGGCGCTGGCGGCGGACTGGCTGGGACCCTCGGTCCGCGGACCTTGTGCCCCGGACCGCGAAGCCCTGCCCCACGGGATGGCCCCATTCGACCGTTCGGAGCCCGCAATCGCGCCCATAGTCAACGAACCGCAAGACGTCGACCGGCCCTATGTTTAGCTGGACGGCCGCATCCGCGAGGTCCCGGATGCTGTGTTCTTGCCGCGCGGTGAAGAACCTGTGAGGCCCTCGGGCACGCCTGGCCGCGGCGGCGTGCCGGTTCGCACAGATCTGGGAGCAAAACCGACGTCGCGGAGTCGAAATCGGGTTGGTCCGACAATACTGACAGTCCGGTCGCCGGCGTCTGCTCCTTGTCCAACCGATCACCTTGGCGCGGGCTTCGCACTCCGGCGAACAGAATTCCGTTCGGCGCTCAGGAATACGGCGAGAGCACTCTCTGTTCCGGCACCGTACACGCCGCTCCCCATGTCGTGGGGCCCACTGTCCCCACTCCGCCGGCCGTTCAGGGATCCCCCTCTTCCGGCGCCCCCGCGCTGCGCGGGCGAGCCCCTTTGAACTCCTGTTCTGTCTCTGGCTCGAGCGCTTCCCTTTTGCGCTGCGTTTGTATCGACGCTGGGTCTCCCTCCGTGCCTCCTTACGGTCCTCGTCACTCTCATACCGGACGAACCCCTGGCACCGCGGGCACCGGGAGGCCGTGGTCTGCAATGAGCATCCGGCACACCATCGCGGAGTGAGGCTTCTCACTCCGGCGTCCCCGACACAACGTTCGAGAGCTGCCCGTAGATCGCGTCCTGGTTCATCGTGCCACGATGGGCGATGACCTGAATGTCGTAGGTCCGCCCGGGTTCAAGCTGGCCGACGATGTACCGGAAAGACGCCCCGACTGCCGACCCAGGTGTGGGCCGACTATCCGTCGCCTGACCCCAGCCACCATTTAAGAGCAACGGCGACGGCGCGACCCGGACGTCGTACTTCGCCGGGAGTCCGGTCCCGTCGTTCACGCCCGTCCACTGGACCTCAAGGCGTCCCGCTCCGATGAGGACGATCCGGAGGTCGTCGATCCGAGCCGGGAGCCCGTCGGAGGTGGGCGGGTCGACCCGTCGCTCGATACGGACCTCCGTCCCCGCGAGGGCTTTCTCGATCGACTCGCGCTCACCCGTCGGGAAGACGACCGAGTCGACCTGCATCACGTCCTCCGTACACGGAGAAGTCCCGACGTCCAGGAGCCCGAGGCTCGAGTCCGCGAGGAGTTCGTGTCGGCGACAGAGGACAAGGGCCGAAAGAGAGAAATAGCTCCACTGGACGGCAGTCGAGGCCAGCATCGTGACCCGTTGCGAATCAGGCTGGATCGTGAGACTGTCGATCACGGCGACGAACACGGTGTCGACCACCCCCGGAGGTCCAGGCGGATTCGGCCCGATCGGGGGGAGGCCCAGCCCCCGCGCGCTCGAGTATTCCCATCCCGAGGAGTCGCCGCGCACGTCCACCGTCTGGACCCGGACAACGCTCCAGAGCGTGTCGCCGATCGTCGGGATCGCCGTCCAGAGCGTGTCGAGAACCTGCGGGACGAACGTCGAGCCCACGGCGAGGATGCGAACTATCGAAGTGTCGGCGAGGTCGATCTCGATCCACGCGGTGTTGTAGCCCGCGACGGCGGCCTGCCGGGGAGAGGTGACGGGCGCCGCGGCCCAGCGGAAGACGACCCGGAGGCTATCCCCTTGTTGGCCGCCGCGGTACACGTTCACGATCTCGACCCTCTCGACGTCGGCGCCGAGAGGCCGGGGCCGACATCCGACCGATGTGACCAGGAAGACGAGAGAGAGGAAGCACGCTAGCAAAAATCGGGGTCGCATAAGACGGTCTCCGCTTCGGGTAGATGAGCCCCCGCGTCCAGAGCTCGAAGAGGACCCAGACGAGTATAACCCCCATGAGGAGGAGGGTCGTCAGAACCGCGAGGCCAGGATAGAGCTGGAGAAACATCCAGTCCGAGAACCTCAGCCGGTGCTCCCGGTGAGCTGGGCCTGGAGGTCCGCTACCTGAGTCCGGAGACCGTCGATCACCGACAAGAACCACAACCGCTGTGCCAACAGGACTTGCACAGCTTCAAGCGCCGGCATGTTCTGCCCATCGAGGACGACGTCGAGATCGTGCCGCCATGTGAAGTTGAGGTCTGGGAACGGGATCGCTGTCCCGTCCGGGGCGATGAAACATCGGACTTGCGGCTTGCCTTGACTGTCGCCCACTAGAGCCCGAGCCCTTGCTCGTGGCGGTTCCTGATCCAGATCCGCGTCTCCGTCAAGAGGTCGACCTCGATCGCAACCGGGTCTATCCTCTCCGACACTCCGGAGGCGGCGAGCGCGGCCCACCGGTCGAGCAACACTTCCGCCCGCTCCAGGAGTCGCTCAGCCTGTCGGCCGCGTTTGTTGCCCGTCGAATCCGGCGGGAGGAACGGGTTTGATCGGCTCGCGAACGGAGGTCGCGCCATTGTGGAGGCTCCTCGATTGGAGATGTCGGCCTTTCTTCGCCGGGTGCCGTTCCCCGAACTTACAAGCTCCGCACCCGCGTTGCTCAGTCCACCCGCCCGCTCCACAGCTCGGACAAGGCGGTTCCCGGGACTGAACCGGGAACCGCCCGCAGGCACACCACAGAAAAACCTTTCCATTGAAGTCGGTATCGAACCGAAACGAAGACCGACAGACCCCACACTTCGTGTCCTTCGTCGGCACGAGCGGGGCCTTAACCGGCCGCGGCGTGCTTTTCACACCACCATCGCGCCACGCCCGCCGCGAAGATCGCGTCGTCCTGCGCGTCGTCAAGCCCGCGGATCAAGAGCTGGAGGTCCCGGCGCTTCGACTTATGTGGGGTGGATCCGATCCAATCTGACGGAGGGACCGCGACCACGGACGGCGGCGAGACCCGGTCCATCGCCGTCAACACGGCCCCGACGGCCGCCCCGAGGACCGCAATCGAGCGCGGGGAGTGCTTCCCGCGAGCGAGTGCAATCTTCTTCTGTTCCGTCGGGTCCTCGACTACGATCGCCCTATAAATCGCACCCGGCCCGTCCTTCGCCCAGTATTCTTGACACGACGCCCACGCCGAGACCTCGACCCCCACGAGCTCGCGGACAATCTGCCGGAGCCGGTCGTGCACAGTGCCGTCCTGCGGTCCCGTCCGGATCGTGTAGCGATAGGTCGAAGTGTAGGTCCTCCGCGCGGGATCGTAGAGAACGCCCGAGCAACCGGTTGAGGTGAGACTCGGGTCCACTCCGAAGAGATAGATCATCGTGGTCCTGCCGATCTCGCGCGGGTCGGTCTCATTTTATTCGATTGCGAGGAGCTTTGACCGAAGGTCCGGCGTGAGCTCGACCTCTTCCTCGCCAGAGCACCGCCGGACGTGCACCTTCCCGTCAGCACCCATGTGTACCCGTCCCTGACTCGTGGCAAACAAGGACTGAACGGCGAGCGCATCGTCTGCGGCGATCGCAACTGCCAAGTCCTCGGAGTCTTCCTCGAAGACGGTGTTACACATCGGATGAGAGTTACAACTCCCGAGGAAATACTGATCCCAATGGCACCCTTGCATCGTACAATCCCGCGAGCCGGTGGCAGAATAGAACAGAGTGTGGGACCACTCCCGTTCATAGCAAGAGGCGCAAATCTGCGCCTCTGCCTTTTCCGGGAGCACAAACATCGTGAGGACTACCGCAATCACGGCGACACCGATCCCGCGCTTCATCGGTCCACCTCGTCCGTCACGAGCACCCACAAGGCCGCTTTGAGAGGGAACGCCCGTACCAAGACGCCGTCACAGGTGGAGACCTCGACGCTCTCGGTTTGCGCGTTGAGCGCGACTTGCGAGGTTGCCGCGAAAAGAGCCCGGACAGCGGAGACGTCGTTGTTCTGGAGCGCCGCGTCCATGTCTTCTTCGACCAGTATGCCCGAGCACCCGTAGGCGTGAGCGTTACAGCTACCCGCTGAGAACTGCCCCCAATGGCAGTAACCCGTGCAATCGCGAGGTCCTCGCGGCGAATACTCAACCATATGAACGTCGGCCGTCTCGAGACAGTTTGCGCAAACCCTTCCCCGCTGCGCTTCGGCGCTCGGGACGCTGAACACAAGCAGCGCGACGAGTAGCCCTAGTATCTTTTTCACGGTGCCCCCTTGAGTGAGAGTTCCCAGATGACGATCTGAATATCGCCATCCGGTGCGAGCTTCGCCTCCCTGACCCGACCCCGTCCGACCGACCCCTGGAAGTTCTCCGGAAATCGTTGTGATACTATTACCCGTCCCGCGACCGGGTCCAAGACTTCGACGATCGTGTCGTAGGGGCCGACGAAGGTCTGCCCCATCGCAGCCAGAGAGTCCGGATGTAGCGCATATTCACGGCGTGCCCCGACGTCGGCGGCTTTCCAGTCGATCGCCGCGACTTGTACTACTATCCAGACACGCCCTTGTTCGTCTTCCCAGATCGCTCGAAGTCTGGGCTCAGGCCGGAATCGGTAGGGATGACTCCAGACGCCATCCCACGGCTTGAACCAGTTCACCGCCCGAGACAGAACGAGCGCGAGCTCGCCGGTGCGGGTCCATCGCTCCACGTAGTAGCGGTTCGTCCGTGCCACCCACACCCCCGCCGAGCCCTCCGCAATTTGCCGATAGAACCCCAGCGGGGTACGTGTCTCAATCGGCTCTGGCTCCGCCGCGCCGAACGAGCGAACGACCGTCCCGGAGGTGCTCTCGATGAGGTGGAGGGGCTCGGCGAGGTTGAGCGCCCTCACGTTCTGAACGATGTCGTCACCGTTCCGCAACGTGAGAGCTTGCTGGACGACGACCTCATGGTGGTTCGTCAGCCGGGAGAACGACTCCGCCCCCGGTGTAAAGATCGACCTCCGGGTCGGCTCGAAGACGTGGACCGAATCGAAGCCGTCCACCCCGACAAGGACCGGCAGCCGGAACTCGCCCGGGCCGTCTCCGCTCCGTCCTACGACTTTGGCGAGACGACCGGTCGCGTCGTACACTGCGACCTCTCCCCTCGAAAAGAGCGGCGTCACGTAGTAGCGGTCCTCGCTGTCAACGGCAACCGAGGCAATTAGTTGGGGAGACGTAGATCCGTCAGGATCGTAGAGCGTGACCACGTGAGAGGCTTCGATTGAACACGCAGGACAGAGGAGCTCCGAGGGAATCTCGTGCCGCGCCTGACTAACAACTTCACCGGCCAGGACCAACGACAGAGCAAAGCACACAACCGTCCGACGTGCCGCCCCTGGTCGAGCGCATGGCATCTCTTCCGAAGGATCAGGGCTTGTAATCTGAGTCGCTAAATCTTCCTGTCCAATCTCACCAGACTTACGGTTGGCCTCTATGAGTTTGTTTAGATCTGTCATGTCCCTGACTCCTGATTCATCGCGGTGAGCACTGTGGTGTCCAGGGCCTCCCGTGGGGGCGTCATCGTGGGTTCTTTCTCTGTTCTGCTGCATGCTGCAAGAGTGCCGCCATCCACTCACCAGCAACGCCGCGTAACTGTGCGTCTGTATAGTGTCCAATCGGGTGGTACACCCCACATTCGCAGCGGATAAACTTTACCACCGTTGGATACGCTTCTGGGATGGCACGATGAGAAGTCTTTGTTTTAAGCTGCTTCATGTGGTGTCCAGGGCCTCCCGTGGGGGCGTCATCGGTTATCCTTTCTTGCAGAACTCATGTAACGCATCAGCCGAGCACCGTCCAGGTTCCCGCGAGCGCCTCCTTGAGATAGTCGGCGACGTGCCCGACGGCCTCGAGCTCCCAGCGGTCGTTGTCCGTCTGGAAGAGGGCCGCCGTTGGCGCCTGGTCGCCACCGCCTCGGAACCGGAGCACGTACTGCGACGCCGGCTGCTCGACTTCTGGGAAGGTCCGGAACGGCCGGAGCGTCCAGGGGTTCTTGACTGCGGTCGGCAGGACCGCCGCGACGCCCGACTTCGCCTGCACCTCCTGCGAGACGCCGTCGTCCGCCGTCCCGACCTCCTCCGTCTGCCGGATCTGCGCGCAGAACTTCCGGAGCTCATCGAGGGCGTCGGTCGACGCGAACTGGACCTGGAGCGCGATCGCGAACGTCTCGAGATCTGCCCATCGGTCGATGATTGAGGAGAGCCCCTTCGAGTCCTTGATCAGCACCCGCGCGAACGTCGACCGGATGCTTTGGTCCTCGCCCCAGAGCCCGCCGATCGCCTCGACGCGGATCGGGTCGAGCACGTGGACGACGACCTTCTCGCCCGTCACGTCCTCGTCCGGGCCTTCGTTGAGGTACTGCGTGAACGCATCGAGCCGCAGGAACTCGAGCGGGAGCGGCGTCTGGACGACGGCCTGGAGCTGGTGCATCTGCCGATCGACGAACGTCTTCCCGCCGATCTCCCGGTCCTGGATCACGTGCGCCCTCTCCGCGAGGTCCGCGACTTCCCTGACCGCCGAGCCGGCGAGGGTGGTTTTTGTGGTTCCGCTCATGGTGTGGGGCCTCCTTCTGACTGGTGAAGCGGCAAGATGCCTTGCCGCGGATCAAGATCTCGGGGGTGGTGGACGACGGTCGCCACGACCTCGCCCTCTCGGCTGGCGACCCAGACGAAATCCCCCGTCGGCTTCGTCGACGCGAGGGTCGTCTTCGCGACGATCGCGGTCTGGAGCCGCTCCCGGTCCTCGTCCGGCTTGAAGGTGAACTCGAGGACGATCTTCCGGGTCGCCTTCGCGTCGGTGTTGGGGTCGCGGACGTTCTCGAGGACGCGCTCGAACTCGGCGGCGAACTTCTCCGCGGCCGCGCCGGCGCCGATCGAGATAAGGTCGGCGAGCTGCTCGATGGGCTGGGTCATGGGGTTCCTCTCGGTGGTTGGAGCCCGTGCTTCTTGAGCTGGTCTTCCGGTGGTGCCACGTAAGGACTTAGCCCTCCAGTCCGGCTTGCAGATTTGCGATCTGCTCCTCGATCGCTGCCCGTCGTTTCGCCCCGAGCTCATACGTGTCCCGGAGCTCGCGGAGGGTCGCGATGAGGAACGTCATCGAGCGCCGGCGCCGGTTCCTCGAGGGCGCCTTCTGGATCGAGTCGATCGTCTGATCGACCCGCGCCTCGAGACCCTTTCGGGTGGCGACGGTCTCCTCCCGTAGCGTACAGGGCGAGCAGATTGAGCGGCCCGGGATCAAAGTCTCTGAGTCGACGCCGAGGAGCTTGAACCCGCGCTGGGTCATCCAGGTCTCGAAGGCCGAGTCGCAGTTCGCGCAGAGCACCCGGACCCGGATGAGGGAGAACGCCCCCTCCGGATCGCGGTCGGGGTTCGGGTTCCAGACGTCGCCGAGCTTCGGGTCAGCCGGCGCCTCCAGGGTCCCGGGCCGCGTCATCCGAGCAGCTCCCGGACGCCGGCGAGGGCGTCCTGCGTTCGGGGTGAGGGCTTCGCGTCGTGGACCGCCCGAACGCTTCGGTCGCAATATCGGAGGCTCGTGAATTGTGGATCCCCATGCTTCGGCTCGAAGAGGCGAGCCGCATCGAAACACTGCTCGAGCGCCACCGCAAGAGGAATTCCGTCCTCCTGCCAGGTGACTTTCCCTACCTGGGTCGACGTTGCGATCTCCCGCGGGTGCTCGACCATAAGGTTCGCCCGGAACCCCCGGTTGACCGCGACAACGCATCCCCGGAGGTACTCGGCCGGCGTCGGACGCTCCGGGCATTCCCCGAGCATATGCTCCAGCATTGCCTGAGCATCGAGACCGGTCTCTTCTGTTTCTAACATCTTAGATCTAGTATCTAATATCTTAGATCTTGTATCTATTATCTGGGCATGCTCGGGCATAGGTTGAGCGTGGGATTCCGCATGCTCGTTTGATGCTCGGGCATCCCACCGAGCACGAGCTGCCTTCGACGCATGGATTGCCCTACTTCGGGCCGCCCGGCTCTTCTCCAGTTGCTCCGCCCGGATCTCTTCTAGTCGCGGGTTCTGCCGTCTGTGAAGATCGACCGTTCCCGACCGATCGGTCATCGTGGGGAACCACCCAACCAGGAACGCCCAGAGCTCCGGCCAGCCTTCGACCGGTGGATTGCCGAGAATCCGGCGAACTTTCTCCTCCTGCTCTGGGACCGAGCCCTTCCGCCACTGGTGCCACAGTAGCCGATGATAGGCCCCCTCCGCCGCGAGGCCGGCCGTTTGGACCGTCTCCGACCCATAGAACCGCTCCCCGTACATCGGGAGCCAGGAGAGCTCGAAGGGATCACTCACGATCAAGCGCTCGCCGGATGAGCTTCGCCGCTTTTTCTAAGTGGTTCGACGCCGCGAACATCAGCTCCCGCGGCCCGGTCTTCTGATCGGTCGGCGTCGTGAACGGGTCGGCTTCCTTCGGGATCACTCGATCACGAGGTCCCGCGGACTGTCGCGCGAGCTCATCACCGGACGACCTGGATGGAAGCGGCGGGACGCCGTTCACGAGCGCGACAGTGTGGACGTACCTCTTCCCGTCCTTCTTCTGTTTGATGAGCACCTCGGGCGATCCGTTGACCGTCCACTTCGGGCCCCACTTCCCCGCGTTCTGGAGATCCTGCTGGGCGATCCCGAGCTTCTCTATCTGGCTCACACAGTCCGCGTGAAGGAAAAACCCGACCTTCCCATCGCTCTCGTCTGCCTTGTAATACTCGGGGTCGTTGTCGCCCACCAGGGTGGCGTTGATGATCAGCGCCGGGGGGTTCTTCTTTTTGTCCTGGCCGTGCCACCAAAGCATCGTATGGATTTGACACCGGAGCGCAACGTTGGTCTCAAGCTGGAGTCTCGTGTTGTCGTGCATCGGTTTGGGGCCTCCCGGTCAGACGGATAGGGGATTCTGTGATGAGAGTCAAGTCGGATACCGTGTCGCTGGCCGCAATCCCTCAGCGACGACGATCTGCCGGACCCGCTCAGCCGAGACACCCACGAGGATCGCCATCTCGAAGACCCGGAGCTCAGGGTGCTTCTCGTGGACCTCCTTGACGAGCGCCCGCGTCTCGGCGGTCGCCTTGGAGTGGAGCTTCTTGAGCTGGAGTCGGAGGCCCCGCGTCCCGGCGAGGGAGTCACGGAGCGCTGGGGAGAGGGTTCGTGAGAGGTTGTGGATGTTGGGTTCTGGTAGAGACATGGCGCAACATACGCGCCCCCAAAACCTTGCGCAAGCCCTTGCCTAGGCGCCCAGGCGTGAAAACGGACGGCCCCTCTAGCCGCCCGCTTTCCCTTCCTTCCACGCGACAAGTGCTGCGAGCTACCGCGGGCCCCAAACCTTTGGAGAGCTACTCTTGTCCCGCCAGGTTGCGCCGAATCTGGCAGCGCATTCGACGCTACGCCTAACTACTATAAACCCGACCCAGGCGCACGTCAAAGCGCGCGGGAGATCTAGAAAACCCACTTCTTGATCGCAGTCGTCCCGAGACAGAACACGCCGAGCCCGATCGCGGCTCTCACTTCGCCCTCGGCCACGGCGACCCCGGATCCGAAACACGCCCCCACCTGCCCGACGTCGGTCGCCGTGGAGAGGAACGCCGGCGGTGTGGGGAGGACCGGGATCGCGCGGTTCGCGAGGTCCCTCCATCGTACTACGCCCGCGCGCGCGCTCGATAGCAGGAGCCGGGTGTCGATGAGCTGCAACTCCAGGAGGTCCTTCTCCCGAGCGCAGGTCTCGAACTGGAGGGAGCACACGCCGAGCTCCGTCTCGGTCGCCGTGAGGGCGCCGAGGGTGGCCTCGTAGACAGCGAGCACCTCCTCGACGGAGCTCTGGTCGGTGAGTAGGGCCGAGAGAGAGTCCGCACGCCGCCGCTCAGTCCGCCGGACAAATCGCACTCTCGCCCGTGACGCGGTGAGGGAGTCCTGCGTTGCGCCGATCCGCGCGAGGAGCTCGTCCCGGCCCACGATCAGGAGGTCAAGAGAGTCCCGCTGGATCGAATCCGCCTGGTCGTGGCGGTCGTTTGCCCGCTTGATGTCCCGGAGCTCCCCGCGGAGGGTGGCCGCCATGATCTCCCGCACGAGAAGTAACGTCGCGAGGACGATCACCGCGACGATCAGGCCGACGACGAGCTTCTTCACCCTTTCACCCCTTCGGTGTCTATTCGTAGAGTGTCTCTTCCGCTGGACACTTTCTTCAGTCGAGCGCGAACGTGAGGTTCCCCATCCGGGGATCCCCGAGCGGATAGAGCGCGATGTGCCCGTGCCAGTCCGTCGGCCCCTGCACCCACTCGAGCTGCGGCTGCCGGTCGTCCGGGATCGGGACGATCACCATCGCCTCCGTGAGGAGCCAGCGCTCGCGCTTGTGGTGCCGGTAGTCCCGCTTCTGTGAGTAGATCGTAGAGAAGTCCATGCACGCGCACGGTCGGACGACGTGCTGCGAGTGGGGCGAGCCCCCGACCGCCGAGTTGTGGCTCGGGCTCCGCCAGTCCGAGGTCGGGAACATGGCGACCCTGGAGATGTGCCGGACCTCGTCGACCCACCACAGGAATTCCGGGTCCATCTTGCCCGGATGGTTGAACTCGTCCTCGTCAAAGTACCGCAGGTGCGGAAACACAGGTCAGGCTCCTTTCTGTTCGTCGGCGTCGTCACGGCCAGGACTCGGAAACGTGAATTTGCCGAGGTGCCGGTACACCTGCTCGACCTCCGCCTCAAGTCTCGCAAGGCGGTCCTCAGCCCCCGGTTCCTCGGACTCGGTCGACCGAGTCTGTTTCGGGGGTCCCGGACCCACCCCGTGCCCGTCTTTAACTAGAGGACAGTTCCGCCACGCCTGTCGAATAGATGCCTCGTTGCGGTCAAGACGGGAGTTAAGGTTCTGGATGGTCGTCTTTAGCAACGTCTTGAGGGCCCACGAAGCAAGCCCGACGATCGCGCCGAACGACGCAACCACTACGCCAACGACGGTGAGGACGATCGTCTCCGGGGACACCGCGACCGCCTGCGCTTGTTCTTGGACTACAGAGTAGGCGCCCGCGACCGCAACACTCCCGCCCGCCACGGTGGTCGTGATGCCGGCCACGAGCCATTGCGTCGACGTGCCGCGCGAGCTCATCTGCTCAGGCCGTCTCGGCCCGTTTGTCGTCGACCTTCTCGAGCTTCACTTCGTTCTTGTCGGCGTCGTCAGCTAGGTCGTCCCAGGCGACCAGCACGCGACGGCTCCCACCGCGCACGCCTGACGTCCTGAACTCACTCATGACTTTCTTCACGAACTCGTGATCGCCGTCCTCGACCAGGACCGTTCCGCCGCGCTCTTGGAGCCGCCAGTTTACACCGGCCGCCGTCGTGTTCCCGCAGGCCCCGCAAGTCTTCCCCGAGATCTCCTTCTCGTCGCCGATCGCTTCGAGAGAGGTCATCACTCGATCGAGCTTCTTCGTCTGGTCTCGATCGCCAACGGGATGTTGTTGTAGCGCCGAATAGAGTACGATCCAGAGATCTCCCGAGACCGCCGCCTGGCCGGCGTCCCTGCTATAGGCCGGAAACCGATACTCTCGCATAACCCCCCTCATGGCGATTGCTCGTCGCCGTTCAAGTTTAGCCGCGTACCGTTGTGCACGCGGCCGGCTTTCCCGCTTGGCCCTCCCGCTCATCGCACCTTAGACCGGTCCCCTCGACCACCACCACCACCACCACCACCACCACCACGACTACCACCGGAACCGCCCGGACGCCGACGAGTGAAGAGCCACGTCCCGCCTAAGATAAGAACAATCGCGAGAAGTCCACCTATCAGCGCGCCAGGTGAGAACCCGCCCCCGGTCTCGACAACCTCTCCTGCCTGGATGAGTGACAACATTCGGCCCCTCCCTTTTCGGGTTATGCTAGACAGTCTCGGACGTTCGCTTCGACCTTCTCCGTCGCTGCGAGAGACGAGCATACCGTGCTCGACCCAGTGTGCACCACCTCGACTTCGGCGTTGACGTACAGGTTCGCCGGATTGATCCCGCCCGTCAGGGCGAGGTCGTTGTGCTCCTTGTCCTTCGTGAGCCCCGCCTGCGGTGCCCCGTCGTCGGTCGGCGAGCACCCCGAACTCCGGCTTGAGCAGACCTTATACTGGAGCGCAAACTCGCCCCCGAGTGACCCACTCAGCGTCACCGTCGTCCGGAAGATGATAAAGTCGTCCGCTCCATCACAGTCGCCGCCCGCGACCTGTGTGATCACGCACGTTGCGACCGTGGGCGCACCAGCGCACGGGCTGGGGTTCAGCCCTCGAGCTCGCCCGAAGAACGGCATCAGTCCGGATCCGCGTACCCGAGCGCGAACCCGACGCCATACACTTGGGTCGACTTCGACTCAAACCAGAAAACATCCATCTTCGTCGCATCCGCGGACGCCGTCGGATTCCCGGGCGTCGTGCCCCAGTTCGCGTTCGACGTCACGTTGAACGTGTAAGCCCCGCTGTACCGAACGAAAAGCTGGAGCGACTGCCCCTCCTGGACATTCGAGAACGCGAGCGTCGAACTGGTCGCGGAAATCTCGACCTCCTGGATGTTCCCGTTCGCCCAGTCGATCGTCACCGTCCCGCTGTCCGTGCCGTTGTCGTACACGTCGGTGTAGGCTTTCGCCGCGCCCGCGCTGGTCTTGAGGTAGAGGTCGCCGCTGAACTGGGCGTCGACTTGGACATCGAACGCGGCCGCCGGGATCCCGCCCACTCCGACCCATGCCGTGGTATTGACGGTTGGCTCGCTCCCAGACGCCGCCCCGTTTGCGTCTACGTAGGAGCACCCTTTTACGTCAGTTGCGATCTTTCCTTGAGTAGCCCCGCCGGCGCTCCGGTAGACGTCGTAAGTGATCGCGCCCGCGATCGGCACCCAATCGACTCGGTTGTTCAGAGTGGCGTGACTCGTAGTCGTGCTGCCGACGCTCGACGGGACGGTCGCCCCGGTGTGGGTCTTGGCAACGACCTTGTATGAAACGCTCGTCGACCCGGTCGTGATTGGCGTGACCGTGGGCGCGGAAGGGGTCGTGAGCGCCCCGATCCCGAGCTCGACCCCCCGGATTCCGACCGCTGTGACGTAGCCGTGCTCGGAGACTTGGAAAGTCGAGCCGTACTCGTTCGACGTGTACGCAAGACTGTTGCCCTTCCCTGGCCCGGTGCCGATGTTGACCGCGCACGTCACCGTCGACGTAGAGCTCAGGTCGGTCACGTCAGTCCAATCAACCGGAACCCAATAATATGTACCGCCAAGCCCAACGCTTTGCGCGATTACCGACGCTGCGTTCGAGTCCATAGCGGACCCCGCCCGAACGTCGATGTATCCCTTCGTTGTCGAGGAATCGTATACATGCCGAATCGAGGAAAACTTGCCGCTGGCGTCATAACATCCCGAGACCTGCTGGATCACCCCGTTCCCGTGCCAATCAGAGAAGATGTCGAACACGAGAGAGATCGGAGTCGAAGTCCCTCCGGCTGCGCCGATTCGTAACTGGCCCGCAGCACGTTTACCTGTCCCAACGGTCTCCGCGACCCTGTACCACTTAGCCGCCGTCAACGCCGACGGACCGTGACGTTCCCAGCGGTCGAATCCGAGAAGCTGGCCGGCGACTTGCGTGATGTCCTTGTTAAAAGTCACGCGATCTGTCGCACGAGTAGTGTCGTACTCGATCGTCGCGACGGTCGTCCCACGGCTTCTGAGGTATCCCTTCGCGCCGGTCTCAAGGCCAGTCGTCAAGATAAAGTCGCCGCCGGCCGCCGCGCCGAGGTAATCGTTCCCTTCGAGCACGAGGTATGCGGCGTTGTTCACCGACACGCTCGACCCGCCGGTTACCATTATTCGCTTCGCGTCCGAGTTGGACCGAAGCCGAAAATCCGTGTCGACGCCGACAAGCGATTGATCATAGAGCGCCGTCGTCCCGTACACGTTCAGTTGTGACGCCGTTCCACTGTCACCGACATTCATGACCATAACGACGTTCTGGCCGATGTTGAGGGTCCCGCCTTCGTGTTGGATGTGGAGCGCGGTGGCCGTGGTACCGTTCAACTTGGCCTGGATTTCGTTCGTGTCGAGTGCCATGTGCGTGCTCGTGACATCACCAAGCGCGAGGATGGCGTTCGTTCCCGCAAGACTCACGTCGGCGTTACTCAAGATCCGGACCATATTCGTAGCGAGCGACGCCCCAAACGTGTAGGTGCCGTTCGGGAAACTCCCCGCCGCGACCCGAGCGGCCGACATCGTCCCGCTCGTGACGAGGGCGGCGGAGTGAGACGGTAGATCGCCCGCGACGATGGAGCCCCACGTGTTGGCGCCGGTCCGCGCTACGAGGAACGAGTCGTTCGGCCCGAGAGCGACGTCCGTAATCGGGAGCGTCCCGGTGTGCGGCCCTGACGTCCCCAGGATGTGGGTCTCCGAGTGGGTCGCGGCCGGCGTCTCCCACTGTGGGATCCCGAGCGCCGTGTCGACTGTCAGGACGGTGTTGTCGGCGCCGAGGATGAGCTTCGACAGCACGTTCGTCGCCGACGCGTACAGGATGTCACCCTTCGTGTAGGTGCTCTGGTTTGTCCCACCATACGCCTCTGCGATCTTGGTGGCTTGCCAGGTCCCTGTCCCGATCGGCTGGTTGATCGTCACCGCCGAGCTGGTCATCCCAATCACTTGCACGTTGTTGACGCGAATGCTCAACGTCGTGCCACCGTTGACGAAGACGTTAGCCCCGTCCGCGTCGGAGAGAAGCGCGTAAGCAGTCGATGCGACGGCCGTATCACCGAAGAACCCGGCTCGACCATCGGCCCGCCAGTTCCCGATCTTCGTGTTATCACACTGAATGTCCCCGAACAGTGTTAGATCGCCTGACGTTGGATGAAGCTGGAAGATGTATTGCCCGCTCGGTGCCCAGGCTTCGGACCACAGGTTGAACGAGTTCCCGTCCGAGCGATCGCCCATGTTTAGGATCCACATCCGCGTGGACGTTTCGTCGTAGCTCGTGATCCAGTTGTCGTCTGTCGCCGAGCTCGCTTTGAATGCGACTTTGTTCGCAAGTGGTCCGGTTTGATTGAACCACTGAGTCCCGCTCGTGTACGTGTTAGCCTGGTCCTCGTGAACGACCGTTGACGGGAGGTACGTCTTGAGAACGGTTCCGCTCGTGATGAGGGCGGCGGAGTGAGACGGTAGATCGCCCGCGACGATGGAGCCCCACGTGTTGGCGCCGGTCCGCGCTACGAGGAACGAGTCGTTCGGCCCGAGAGCGACGTCCGTAATCGGGAGCGTCCCGGTGTGCGGCCCTGACGTCCCGAGGACGTGGGTCTCCGAGTGGGTCGCGGCCGGCGTCTCCCACTGTGGGATCCCGAGCGCCGTGTCGACTGTCAGGACGGTGTTGTCGGCGCCGAGGATGAGCTTCGACAGCACGTTCGTCGCCGACGCGTACAGGATGTCACCCTTCGTGTAGGTCCCCGTCCCCGTTCCACCACGAGCGTTAGTCAGGACTCCCGTCGCGATCTTGGAGGCGTCGAGTGACGGGATGCGGGCCGCGGCGAACGTGCCGGACGTTATCGTCGCAGCGTTCGCAGTCGCACCCGTAATGTTGCCGGCCGCACTGACAACAACGGACTGACCGAGCGCGATATTCCCGCCCTCAATGTTGAGGTTAAGCCCCGCCGGAGTAGTCGCGTCCGACTTACTCATAATTTCGTTGGTGTCCATCTCGAGGTGTTGGCCCGTGAGAGAGCCAATCGAGAACGGTGCGTCCGAATTAACGATGTTCACGTCGTCAACGCCGAGAACGTTGACGCGAGAGCTCGACAGAAACGTCCAGGTCCCCGCGTTCAGGTTCCCGGACGCGATCCGCGCCGCCGCCATCGTACCGGTCGTCACTTTGGAGGCGTCGAGTGACGGGATGCGGGCCGCGGCGAGCGTCCCCGTCGCGATCTTGGAGGCGTCCAGGCTCGGGACGTCAGCCGCGACGATGGAGCCCCACGTGTTGGCGCCGGTCCGCGCTACGAGGAACGAGTCGTTTGGCCCGAGAGCGACGTCCGTAATCGGGAGCGTCCCGGTG
>Ga0255047_10000118_pt1 | contig 54199 bp, 57 predicted proteins | sample JV7_2_1_MG_FD_183640 | JGI IMG/M metagenome (GOLD analysis project Ga0255047, IMG submission 183640) | Seawater microbial communities from Jervis Inlet, British Columbia, Canada - JV7_2_1 | ecosystem: Environmental > Aquatic > Marine > Inlet | place: Canada: British Columbia | collected 2016-10-06
CGTTATTATCTAATCGATCTCCTCAGGACTTCATTGCACGCAAGACCTTTGGCTCCTTTACTAAAACAAACGAATTTACTTTGCAGATTCGTTGGCAGATTAGGTTCTAATCATGAGTACCTCTGACGAATTTAAAACCCATGCCGAGCTCCAGGCCGCCAACGACTTTATTCAGTATCTTGAGGAGCTGTATTCCGGCGCTCCCGACACTGGGACGGGCATCAATCGTCCATTAGGTAGACTGGCTAGAAATACAGATGCAATTTTAGACGCGCTACAGGCACACAGAATCCAGTTTGTAACTGGCGGTGGGGTTATTTCATGGGCGTCCGGACTAGGAATCTTTTGGACATCTACCATAGTTATTAACTTTGCAAACACAATCGCCGGCGCGTCCAATAATGTAATAACAGCTGCCAATTTCGCTATCGCAGCTAGCGGAGACGTTCTTTACGCTCAAGTAGATCGTACGACAAGCGGGGCCAGTATAGTCGGCAGTATAGCCACAGATACATTTGCTAACTTCCTGACCTTACTTACCGGTAACGCTGATCGACTAGATTTTTTGGTTCTGGCTTATAGAGACGGAAATGATTTGATTCTTTGGGATGGGAGGCGTATTCTCGACGGAGAGTCGATCATAAATAATGGCTATACAGATACACAATACGGACAACAGGATGAGCTAACTACTGTCCATGAGAATCTGATTCAAAACTCAATGATTCGCTTGACCGATGGCGGAATCATTACATGGGACGCCGGAACTTCTACATTAACTTGGGCAGATGACTTCTTTATTGAGGTGGCAACGGCTACTGGCGATAATACTATATTGGCGAACAGTGCAGTTGTGCCCCCTAATAATCTTATCTATGTAGACCTAGACCGCACACCCGGCGCAGCTACTATCGACATTAGTGGAACGCTTACAATCTCTGGCGCTGTTCCTGGAGGTACTTCTCCTTATGCGGATGACCGGTACGTTTTAGCTATCCGAGGGGCCGATGATCGCATCTATCTGGCAGATGGCACCGCACTCTCTGATGGGGATAGCGTCCTTCTAGGAGGACTTCAATCTGGAGTACAATTCTTCTACTATGAAGATGGGACGGGAACACAGGTCACCGACTTAACCGAGGGAGGTACTTTCCCTGCACGTTCCTACGTCGTGGGAACGGGATCTCTGATGGTGTATCGTAACGGCGTCAAGGCCAAGGGTTCCGAGGCTCATTGGGGTGGAGGCACTTACCCAGGAGCTGGGGGACTAGTAGGCGGCGCGCTGAATGTAGATGATGAATACGTCGAACAAGATACTGGAGACGGTACCGGCAATACTATTATATGGCTTGCAGACGGCCAGGCCGTCGCAGAGCCGCTTTTCCACCCTGCAGCATCTCATAGTCCCCCTTTTACTTGGCCAGCGGCTACGGACCATCTGGAGACCTTTGTAGGTCTCCAAGGTAAGGGACCTAGTCCCGTTGAGTCTGTAGGACGACTAGGAGGCACTGCATTAGAAGGTGACGTCAAACTAGAGCAGGGTGCGAATATAACGCTTACGGAAAATCTGGGGAACAACTCTGTCGTTATTGCCGCGAGCGTTACTGCAGGGGTGGCGAGCTTGGAGGATCCTGACGGGGCCGCTGTCGCTAGAACGGGCGTACTAAAGTTGCGTGGCGGCACTAAGATCACACTGGATAATAGTACTACAGCAGATGAGTTTGTTTTTAATAATGATGTAGAGAATTTAGTAGACCTGGATGACGTGGATGCAGACCAGTCAGATGCGTTTGCAGGGATGCAAGACCCTAGTGCTACTAATACGATTGCAACACTAAATGATTCCGACTTTATACACGGTTTTGATTTGATTTGGTGCTTTGACACGGACGCGTCCGGAGGTGGCTCTGCCCCGATAGTCCGGACTGCGGGAGGGGTCCTTCGTTCCAACGGAGTGATTTATAGGCAGCGCGGCACTTCTTTTGAGGCCGGAAATGCTCATATAGAAGCCAATACATTTGATATAGGTCCTGATGGTCTTGGCGGCAGCGATGCCTGGAAGTACCTTTATCTCGGGCCCGGCGGACTGGTGGGAGGCCAGCCCGAGTTAGTGTTTGATCAAACTCCCCCGACAATGGCTTCTTACGGGTCTCACCCAAACGACTCTGATTATAAATTCCTATCTAGTGTTTATAAAACAACTGGAAACGACTTTGAGTTTTTCACAAAAGAGGGTAATTGGGTCTCATTATCTGGTGACTTTTTGGACGTTACTGCCGACTTTGCGGGCAAGGCCACTGGGTCGTACGAAACAGTTCAGCTGGGGTCACTGAGTTCCATTAGCCTTCCTGCCACAGGAGTTACTCGAGTAAGAATTAAACTTACATTAGTAACCACTACCGCTGCGGGTGCCGTTTCTTTCGGGATGGGTACCCGGCAAATTAACTCATCGAGTAGCCGTAGCTATACTTTTACGGGTCCCGGAACGGGCGCCACAACTGGGCGCATAACTCTTGAAATTGAGGTAAACCTCTCCGAGTCTAGTGCGGTTGGAGGAGATCGGGCATTTGAAATCTCTTTGGACTCCACTTACGCGAATTTTGATAGTGCCGTAGTTGTGGGCTATTCGGAGGGCCGTATGACGGCAGCAGATAGTATGGGAGACTGGTAATGGCAGGAGGAATTAATAGAAATCAAGGGAAAGACCTAGGCTCTCAAACTGTTTCACGTCAGGATAGAAATACGTTTTTATCCGATGGAGGTCTTTGGGCGTGGAATGCAGGAACCTCGTTTCTTACATGGAGCGATACTATCAACGTGACTGTGGGGGGACTTGGAACATTTACTATTGTCGCGGGAGTCATCGGCAATATCATAAATACGGGGGACGGCATCTACATAGTCCTTGACCGGGCATCTGCGGGTGTCGTTACTTTGACGGTACTCCCTCTGTCCAGCGTTACTAATGATGATGATGACCGTCTATATTTGGGTGCCCGAGGAGCGGATGATCGATTTTATGTAGCGGACGGAACAGTTATCGGGGACGGCGAGGTGAAGTCCCTCGGCGGTTTGTTCGGATCGTCCGATCGAGATACCGTAGCGGGAAGCGGTGCTATTGGCTATACGGTACCCTTTGACTATATTGTAGGAAGTAATCAACTCGCGGTATATGTCGGCCCCGCCGCCGGGGGCGCGTCGCTCCGCTTACGTGCAGGTATTCCAACGGGGGACTTCTACGCAGAAGTCGGGGCAGTTGGGGATTTGTCCAATACGATTCTTACCGATGCCACGTTTGCGAGCGGTGGTGAAACGATCACATTCTATAACGTTGTGGGTGGCCAGGGCCCTCCCGGCGTGTCAACTCTACAGGGGGCTTACGACGGCGGTCAGACTGTGGATACGCAAGTTCACGGACCAGAGGTGATAGTTAATACAGTATCTCCAGGGTGGCCGACTGCGACAGATGAATTGCAGATAGGGCAAAACCCCGGAAATATTAACTTTACAGTGGATGCGAGTGGCCTCGTTAGCATTGCAGAAACTCCTGCTATCGCGCTTGGTTGGGGACTTAAAGTACTGGGCGACGACCTTATTTTCTATAGTAAAAGTGCACCTAATTTCGGTGTTTTATTTGCAGGTGGTAATGGAGTGTATGGCCCAGGCGTCGCAGGGATAGCCTTTGGGACGATGAATACTGGCACGGGGCTATTTACTCCTACTACTCCTGCGCCTTTGCAGTGGACTGAGTACACCGGTGTTTTTTCTGCTGGCGGAGCCACTTCATTTGCTCACGGTATAGCGGGACTTATCAAGGGGGCTATAGTCTTTGCCGCTACTGCTTCCACGGGGAATGTGCTCTGGTCAAATATCAACACAGGAGGAGGGCATAGTTTGCATATCACAGAGAATGCAGGAAGTATCATTATGTCTGGCAGTTCTACTTCTCTTGTTCCGGTGGGATTAAGCCTACAGACACAGTCATATACTTTAGTGGTGTTCCATGTTTAGATATCTCGTAGAAAAGAAAACAGGAGAAGTACTTATTCGAACAATGGGTACTCTTGGGATTTCTGACGCCAGTGCACAAGTCATTATTGAGGCCCAGGAGACATTCGTTCCTGGCGAGAGTCTTTATGATTTTAAGAAAGAGTCTTTCGTAAAGAAGAGTCGGCGCACGTTATCTAGCGCACAGACATCTGCGAAGAAGTTACGACAAGACCAGGCAGAGGCCGCGGAAAAGTTTGGCCGCCTTTGGGAGAAACAAGACCCTGCGATACAGGATCTGATACACGGACTGCTTACCTTGCCGAATGATCTTCTGATGCCCATTATGAAAAAGGCAATGGAAAATAGAATTCGGAGAGAGGGAGCAGGAAAAAAGAAAGCGGTTAAAAAGAAGACGACTAGCCGGAAAAAGAAGACCGGGGAATAGCGCGTATTCTACTCCCCGGTCTTGTGGCTACTCTTGCATCTGTATTGTGGCTACTCTTGCACCTGTAGATTGATAATCTTTCGAATTAGAACCCCTGTGTAGGGAACCTTATTGGAGTTAGCCACTCCAATTCTTTCGGCAATTGCGACGATCTCATCTCGATCCATTTTGGTCAGCTGCTCTTTAGTGTAGAAAACTATATTGTCTCCTCCATTGTCCGCGGGGGCGTCTTCGACTACTTCCTCCTCAATAGGGGACTCTGGCTCTTGTGCTTGGATGTTTGTTTCGCTGTCTGCGGGAACTTCCAACGGAGTTTGTCCATAGGCCTCTCTTACATCATTGAGAGCGTCATCTGGGATCTGATGAATATCTGTTTCTGTCTCGGCCTCGCTCTGTAAGAGTACGTATGAGACCCCGTCTGCGAAGTCTTTTTGCCTTGCCGCTAGTGCAAGAGTATTTCTATGAGTGGTTTCTACAATACCAATCATCCCTTTAAGCGCGAGGAATAGAGCATCGACTTTTGTGTGCAGGGCGTCGAATTTCGCATGCATAGCATTGGAATTCTTTTCAATCCGACTGTCTAGCGTTGTGAACGCATTCTCCAGGCTTGCCTCAAGGTTTCCGTTGTTTTCCTCTACACTGACATCCTCTTCCGGTTGCTCTGCTGCACGCACCTCTTCGACAGGAGATTCAATAGGATCTGCTTTACTATTCTTTTTACGTCCTCGTCGTTTTACGGGAGCTTTCTTTTTGGTCGCAGATTCATTCATAAGCAGTTTCTCCAAATCGGTTTCTTCTAGCCCTAGGTTTTCTAGATCGATTTCGTCTATTTCCCCGTTTTTAGCCTTCTGGATGCAATTGAGTACAACATCTGCAGCCGGCCACATGAAGGAGTTTGGCGCCGTTTTTCGTATACAGATACCGAAGTCAAAGATGTTGTTTCTCTTGGCTTCGATAACCTCGGCAATATCTGACTTTGTTCGGAACTGACTAAAGGCACGCACCGCCTGTGTTTCTGTCTTATCAAAGACTTTTTGTGCTAGGCACACAATCTTTGCGCGACTATTTCCGACTTCCTCAACGGGGGTATTTGCATCAATCATTACTCACTCCTTTTTCTTTCGTAATTTTCTATGAGGTCTTCATTGACCGTGAAACAAGAAATCATTTTGTCTTGCGGGCAGTTTGGGCAGTATGCATCGCAATCCATTTTTGTTGTTAGAAGAGAAGTTTGGTGGGCCTTCACGTAGTTGTATACGCGGCCTCGTACATCTTCAATTCCGTCGTTAATTGCTACCTCTTCTCCGAGGATAGCGGATACTATGTCATCTTCGAGCATTCCCTTATTTATGCTAGGCAATCCAATTCTATGTGCGAGCTGTACGAGCTCGGTTTTGCTGCATTCGGGAAGTCGGAGGACGTCTATTTCCTTCTCCTTTTTTCTAGCCATTGGATCCTCCTTGTATGTGTTCTATTGGATAGGGGTCATCCTCTAAATTTATCGGTAGAAGCTTTGCGATTACTTCCTCATTAGCTTGAGCCTCTCTCTTGTGGAGGCATACAGTGAAGTTGTTTTTGTCGCGTATGCCGACCAGGCGTGCGATACAGTCGATAATGAGCTTCGCCATATTGTCTACATCGATGTCTGCAAAGGGAGAAGCTACACGTTTATCCGATCCGTAACGAATGTTGTAAAGACGTTCAAATGGTATGTAGTACCAGATGTGAATTTGATACGCACTTTCCTTATTCGCGCTAAATCGCATTAATTCCGCTTGGCTAATCCCCCCGCATTTGGAGATGAACTCATTTCGATACGCCCTACCTGCAGGCGATAGGATTTTCCTACCTCCTCGGTATATGTACAGACGATTTACTGACACGGGCAGCTTGGGAAATCGAAATGAGATTGATTCCATTATCGACCTCTTGTCCTAAACCGTGACTTTTTACTCCCGCGGTTCCAGGAGGGGTCTCTCCCGTCTGGGGAGTGTCGGGAGCGTTCTACTTCCTCTGCTCTACGTGTTTGCTCTCTACTGATATTGTTGAGAATTCGCTTCATTTGCTCATAACGGCAATTTAGCTCCTTATAGAGAAGAGATGATTTTGTCACTAGATGATTGACCTCTAGCCACCTGTCATCAGTAATTACTTTATCGTCTGACAGATTAGCTGATAGGCCTACCTCCTCTTTGTACCAGACCCTGAGAGCTGCTGATAAAACCTTTTGTGTCTGCGTCAGGACGTCCAGGCGCCCCTTCTCTCTGGTAGTTTCAGACTGAAGGTAATTAGCCCAATGGGTAAACAAGGAAAAGTACTGACCCGTAGCTGCATCAGAGAGTATCGTTAAGTCCTCTGGCATAAGAGGCTCCCCGTGTGAGCCATCTGGAAGGGAGTTGTACTCTATCAGAGCGTCTAGGTCTCTAGGGCATGAGGGCGCAGGTAATGTTTCGCCAATACCGCGTTTCCACAGTTCCTCTTCTACTTTGTCTGCAATACCTCCATAGTTTTCCAGAATCTCATCGATATCAATGCTTTTTGGAACAGGAAATCTACTCATGCTTGCCCCCTAATTCTAAACTTTCGTGTGACTCCTATAAGCTCCGGTCGGCATTTCCATGCGTATCCGCATTTTTTGCACGCCCATTCTTTCCCTTCCAACTTCGGAGGTAGTTCATCAGAGTCTACGGTTTTTATGATGTTTTCGGCACGATCGGCCATTTGATGCCAAAGCTGCCTGTCTGGCGGCCCTTTAAACGACTGTATGTCCGCCGTTTCTTTATTTACATATAGATAATTCATTTGTTTAAGTTGCAGCCCAATTCCGTAAAGGGTTGCTTGTTTGTTATGGTCTTTCTTAATCTTTGTTAGGGTATCAAACCCCTTACTGCCGATGCTCTTGATTTCAAATCCGTCATCGTCTAGTACTCCATCACAGCTTCCGCTAATTCTATACTCGGGCATCTTCATACGAACCTCTGCTTGAAACGCAGGGAACGCCCACGCCAACGCGGTTTGAATAACGTCGTGGACTGCGTGCCCTGTATCGAAGATACGACGGAGCTTGGCCCCAATGCTGGGCTTCTCGCGGGTCTTTAAAAGTCCATATGCTACCGATCTATCGCACTCTGTAATAGAGAAGTGAGAAGGGCTTATTCTTCCCGAGATGAACGACCTTCCTCGTTTGTTTAGGTCATAGAGATACTTGTCAAGTTCACGAGTAATCCACGGGTCGATAGAAGATATAGTTGTATCGGGGTAAGGGGCAGGAGAATCCACTTTATCCGCTAGACATCTACCATTGAAGGGGCAGCGGCGGCAGGTGTTTACGTCTGCAGTACCTATCTTTGCAGACTCTTCGGTGTATAAACCCGCGATAAACGCAGCTTCTTTTTCGACTAGATTACCTATTTCAGAGAAGTCTCCGGATAGCTTCCACGAAGCCCAATCTTGTTTATCCCTATCAATGAGGATCACATAGGCATCTTTGGCCCACCACAAATGAGCTTTAACTGCTGTCGCCATCCGGACTCTTTTAGGCAGATTTCCTGTTTTAAACTCATAGGTAGAGACGGGAACAACCTCTATAAGAGTATTTCCTATTTTTCCTATGATGTCCGCATGGACCGGATACCCCAGTATCTTTGTTGCTCCTTGGCGAAACTCGGGGAAACAGTCTGCAAGGTAACCGCGTACCATTGCCTTCATATTAGAAGATACTTCCTTTAGTAAGAGTTCCTTTGGCGTAAGATTTTTACCTTCCTGTGAAGTAAGCCAGTGACGATACCCGCAGCCTACTGAGATCAAGTCTTCGACCCAGATCTCCTTCGGGTTCCCTATATTTTCTTGCAGACTCTCATAGACTTTATCAACTATTTCCATCGTATTCTTCCTTTAAGCGGCGAAAATATCCTTCGTCCATTTCGACGCCAGGTGGGTCTAGTTCAACTTTGAACGGTCCCGCTCCATAGCCGCCAATTCTGTGAGTGGTGCTGACTCTTCCCATCGACTTTATCGAGGAGGGGGTTCCTTGGAGTGCTTCATACATAGGAGCTAGAATGACCACTCTTCTCTCTGTAGAGTGACCAGATCTACTCTCCACGTGTAGAAGTGGTTCTTCTCCGTTGCTAAGCGCGCCGTACGTCAGCTTTTGCCATACATTTTGAGTAAGTGTGTATGAGGCTTTTGTGGTTTGTTTGGCTTCGACGCGCCAGCCATGAAATTCTCTGCCATCCCCATCTTGATTAAGTGCCCCCGAAGCGGGAGTTGCTCTAGCGCCAACTAGTTTGTTGGCTCGCTTTTCTTGGGGTCGCCATCCCTTCTTTCGTAAGTGCCTAGGTTGCGACGAGGTACCCACGTTTGCACAGTCTGGTTTGTGTTGTATAAAGTCCTTTACTTTGTATTGACCGTTTTTGAGTCGGCGACCAATACGTACAATGCCAGTCTCTCCGCATTTACGACATTGTACGTCAGAGTAAGGCCCCTCAATCATGAGTCACTCATGGCTTTTTCTCGTATTTCATCGACCACTTTTGGATATGTAAGGAGCTGCTTAATCACGGGAGCCCTCCCCTGACCTAGTTTCTCTCCAGTAGCCAAGCTGTACCATGCTCCCTTTTTGTTTATGATCCCTTGAACCACTCCATAGTCGAGCAGCTCTGATCCCTTACAGATTCCCACACCGAATACGAGGTCTATTTCGCACTTGCGGAAGGGCGGAGCTACCTTGTTCTTCATAACCTTTACACGGACACGATTTCCGATATCCACGTCCCCTTTCTTGAGAGCTCCGATACGTCGAATATCGATTCGAACAGACGAGTAGAACTTTAGTGCATTACCTCCTGGGGTAGTTTCAGGGCTGCCAAAGCGCACTCCAATCTTTGAGCGCAACTGATTTATAAATACGACGCAGGTGTTGGTGCTCTGGACCTCTGCAGTGAGAATGCGAAGGGCCTGACTCATAAGACGCGCCTGTAATCCTACGTGTGTGTCGCCGATATCTCCAGCGAGCTCCGCTTGAGGTACTAATGCCGCCACGGAGTCTACAATAACAAGTTGCACATCTCCCGAGGACACAAGTGTCTTTAGCAGCTGCAGTGCTTGCTCACCGCTTTCGGGCTGCGCTAACAGTAGTTCTGACAGGTTAACCCCTAATGCGGCCGCATACACGGGATCCAATGAATGCTCTGCATCGATAAATGCAGCAATTCCACCTGACTTTTGGCACTCGGAGATTACATGCAATGCGAGAGTTGTCTTACCTCCTCCGTACTGCCCATATATTTCTATGATCCGTCCTCTTGGAAGACCGCCGCCAAGTATCTTGTCTATCCCAATTGACCCAGTAGATATGGCCCCGTCATTGTGGCTCTTTAGTGCATGTTTTCCTTCTAGGGTACCTAAGGAGTCCTCTCCGTACGCAGTCCGAGTTCTAGCAACAATAGATGCTATAGTTTCCTCTCGCTTTGCTCGTAGGTCAGCAGCAGAGGTTTTCTTTTTCCGGCTCATTGCTTTCCTCCCGTAGATACCTGCCCGTGTTTTTTTGCTTCTTTGTCATGGGCTTTCTTTTCTGCTTGGGTCTGTACGACTGCGCGTTTTTCCATCATCGGCTCTTCTTTTGCTGTTTCTTTCTTGGATTTCATTTTCCTTCCTTCCAGTTCGATACAATTTTGGGTTCTGTGACGAGGGGCACAGATAGGGGATCTAAGAATGGATTCTCCATGTAGTGCTTGATGATCTCGGCGCACTCTTGAGCAGTTTCTTTTGGGCATTGACCTATAAGTTCATCGTGAACTTGCATTAGTAGACGAAACCCTAGATGCTCAAGTTCGCCGTCTACCGAGATCTTGATCATCGCATTCTTTACAATGTCGGCCGCGCTGCCCTGGATGGGCGCGTTTATGGCCTGGCGTTCTGCATGAGCTCTTACCCGAGGGTTCGGACTACCTATTTTAGACAGCCTCCGGAACCTGCCTTGGATAGTTTGAACGTAACCAAATCGCTTGGCCGCTTTGATATATGACGTGATGTACGTACGGACGCCCGGGAACGCATTGAAGAATTTCTCTATGAATTCCTCTGCCTCTTCCCGACTTATTTTTAAGTCCGCGGATAGTCCGTAGGCAGTTTTGCCATAGACAAGACCGAAGCCGATTGCTTTGGCAGCCGAACGTTTAGCACCCCAGGCAGGATCTCCTTCTACTTTTGCTTTTTGATACATCTCTTCGTAGGAAGTATCAAACATCATAGAAGCGGTAAAACAGTGCATATCTAGCCCATTACGGATTGCCTCTATCATTGAGTGCTCACTGGCCGCCTCGGCTAACACACGCATTTCCAGTTGGGAGTAGTCAGCTACGATGAATACGTGCCCTTCGTCGGGGATAAACGCTTCTCTAATGTTATGCCTATCCCAGTCTGGGCGAGGGACGTTTTGGAGATTAGGCTTTTGTGATCCTAATCGTCCAGTGACTTTAGTAGGACTATAGGTAGTATGAACTTTCCCGTCAGTGTGGATTAGTTTTAGAAGCCCCTTGCAGTATGTACCCTTCATCTTGGATGCCTTTTTGTAGGCGAGTACTAGTGCGCATTCCTCTACCCCTTTCTTGGCAAAGTAAGAGAGAGTGTTTTGGTCTGTTTTTGGTCTTCCTGTGTCTGTATAGCCCATCGGGCTTAAGCCAATGGTGTCAAATAGGTATGCCCCTATTTGTTGAGGGCTATCGGGATTAATGGGACGCCCTACTGCAGCATTAAGCTTTGCCGCAATATCGTTCATTTCAACTTCGAGCCGCTGCCCTACAGAGATTAGGTGCTGGGCATCTACCCGTACTCCTCTTCTTTCCATCGCATAGAGACACTTTAGTTGTGGCTCCTCTACCTCCCAATAGTGGTCGGCAAGCGTAATTTCTCGGTCATGCCATAGGCGTATCTCCGCGAGCTTTTCTAGTAAGTAGATCGCTACCTTTCTAGATGCCCAAGGGTCGAGTGTGGAGTAATCTAGGAACTGTTTCCACTTAGGGTGACCGGGCTGTATCTGGCTGATATCGTCATTTCCGAATAACTCTTTGTATTCAGCCATTGGAAGACCCAGATAATCCTGAGCACACGGCTTAAGTCCATGCTTGTTTTCTCTGGTGTCCTCGTCTAGTAAGAAGTCTAAAACTACAGTGTCGGCCCATGCGCCTTTTAATGAAATCCCTGCATTCGCGAAACGATGCGCGTCAAATTTTATGTTTGTAAGGGCCTTTGGGATGGTTTCATCTTCAAGGATACACTTAAAATGTTGAAGGTATTTTCGTGGGATCATGTAGCGAGATTCATCGTCTGGAGATAGGCCCAAAACGACTATCTGGTCTGTCATATTGGTGTATTTTTTACCTAGTGTTTCTGTATCTACTCCCAGGAGTTTTGAATCCTGACACCTGCGTATCGTTTGTTCAATCATGGCCTGATCGTGAACATAGGTTGGAGTAGAAGGCATAATTACGAAGCGCATATTGGTCTCCCGGCTTTCTGTACGAGCTTTGGAAGTAGCCCAAGGTCTAGTTCATTTCCTAAGGCGTCTTGAAGTGATTCCATTTTTTCGCAGAGACGCTTTACTTCCCATTCAAGGGGGCGTCTGGTCAGATTATGTAGGGTTTTAATCTCTTCCAAGAGTCCTTGATGTGTGTCTACCAATGCTTTCTCAGCTGCGTCTCTCATAACCCGAAGGATTTCTTCGTCCTCGATACCCCCCCAGCGGAGAGCACCGATTGCAAACTGGATTCTGTGTGCCTGTAGCGCGTCTAGGAATGTCTCTATGCTCTCTAAATTAATGGGAGGAGCATATAAGTGAGCATCTTTTAATTGACGCCAGGCTGTTTGCTCTGACACCCAACTGACCTCGGCTGCATCGCCGAATATTTTCCTGTGGTAAGCATCTTTGACTATTCCGCTGCGCTTGGTGGGCGTCAGAATACCGTAGACTGTTGCGCTCCCGGAATCTCCTAGGACTCCTACATAGGGGGGTGCATCGTTGGCCCCTTCGAATGGGGCATTAAGATCCATACCAAGTTCTATGAATGTATTAGCCAAATTGGCATCTATTGATAGGACCCTCTCGCCCACATAAAATGCATAGGACTTTTGTTGTCCTCGAGGTATTGCGTGATGGTTTTCTCGTCTAGCTGCGTGGTCAGGATCAACGCCATAATAGACTCGCAAGTCCGCGTTTCGTATACGCGCGTTAATATTTATCCCGTCCTCCGTTAAGCAGCCTAAACGCTTCTCCAAGTATTCAGCCGCGGTACGTGTCCCTACGTATGACCATGTGTTGGGTATTTCAATAGGGAGGAACGCTCTACCTCTTTCGGGGGCAAACTTTCCTACCTCTACGTCGATGGTCCGCGCATTTAATATTTTCCAGTCTACACGGGGGAACTCCTCTAGAAGGTCTAGTATTTGGTCGGGGAGATCGAGAGATCCGCCGGCGAGAGCTAAATTCCATGCCTTATCAGTGCTTTGTAGGTATACGGTGTCTCCGTCGATTGACATAGCAGCATTTCCTAGAACTTTTTGCGTAGCAGAATTTATATTTAGAATTGACATTAGGTCCTCCGGACCCCCTCACAACGGAGGGGGCCACTAGGGCCTACCTCCGTGTGCGGAAACCACCGAACGTACTTCCTTTCGGAGAGCCGTCTGGTTTGTACGGGTTTTCGATTTTTAGTACCTCAGCCTGTGCGTCTAGAACGGACTGAATGTACTCTTCTTGATTTACGTGATCTTCTTGTTTGATATCCCAAACAGGTCGATAGATATTCTCAAAGCTTATCGGCCTCATCAGAGTTTCTATCTCATCTTGATTGACATAGTCTTCTAGCTCTACGTCGATAGGACATATATCAAAGTCTTTGTTATCGCTGGTGTGGTAGGTACGATACTGTTTTCCGTCTCTGCCCTTTTCGCCATTAACGTCGACTCTGATTGATTTTTCGAAGATACCAAGACGTTCTGCCCCCGGGATTTCTTCATCATCCCCGTTGACTGCTATCCACGTCTCTTTAGGGAGTGCGGTGAATCCACAGGCGCATTTGTACTCTCTATTTGCCCATGCTTCGACATCATCGGGTTCAATTTTCGCAAGTGCTTTTTCATCGAAAGGGACAGGTTCGCCCTCTAATTCGATATCGCATTGGTCACTACACTCTGCACATTCGAATCCAACCGTGTATGCATCGTAAACCTCGCCGTCTGCGGTTGCATGTCCCGCGAGTTCTCGATTGAGATTACTTACTGTTTCAAAGCCCTTACTGCTAAGTTCCCACCTTTTTCTAGCGGGCCCATGTCGTTCTGCTTCGGAAGCTTTTGAGGAGGAGCAATATTTACATCCGCGGCCACGTTTGAACTTTGGATCTACATCATCTGACGCGCATCGCTTGAGTACATTGCGCATGGCCCCTTTGACTTCTTCCTCCACAATGTGGTGATAGCGGAAGTCAATTACTTCAAGAGTGTACTTGAAGCGCTTATTCAAGTCTCGAGCAGTTTGTTTATCTTTGGCGCGGGCTTGCTCATGGCAATAGACGCACTTACCTCCGAAGATATCCTGTGTGCATCTTCGATTACGTCCTACAAAGTGTGAATTGGAGCAGAAAAATCCATCTGGACCAGGAGCGATAACCCGTAGTTTTGCTGGGGGTTCTCCTATATCCATTGAGAACTGTTTAAGTGCCCACGGTTGCCTAGAAGGCCCCCGCCCGGTGGGAGGTTTCGTGCTTTGACTGCGGTTAAGGGTTCGTCTAAATGCGTTTAGGCTCATTGTCGGCTCCATCTATTGTTTGTGAGTCTTGCAGCTAATTGTGCTGTGGTTTTTGCGTTAGTGATCATTGCTTGAACTTCGGAGTAATCCAGGTCATCTGGACTGGTACCTTCCTTTTTATTTGCGTAGGGATTAGAGTCGTCGAATCCCGGGTATAGGCAGAGATAAGTTCTGCCCAGCTTTGACAGCCGCTCTGATATTTTTACTGCGGCGCACCTCCCAAATTTGTCCGGAAAGGATTTTCCTGGCTCATGGTCGAGCATTATGTAGTAAGGACCTCGTAGTTTTCCGAGCAGTCCTCGTTGTTTTTGCGTCATGGAGTACCCCATAAGCGCGACTGTATGGGCAAACCCTAATTGCTTGAGCCATAAGCATCCCTTAAAGCCTTCCACCACAATTATGGGTCCCTGTGTGTCGGGGTTATAAAATCTATACGGAAACACTGTGTTGTACCCGTATAGATGGTCCCGATTTCGGGGGAGATAATTTTGGACTATCCCCTCCAGCTCACCGCCTTTTTGGGGGTCTGAATCATATACCTTATACCGTGGAAATGTGGAATCATTCTCGGACCTTCCGCTGATTGCAATAAGCCTTCCTAGGTAGTCTCGTATAGGAAACGTTATGCGCTTGTTCTGTTTATCGTATCCTACCTCATAGGTAGCCAAAGTTTCAGGTGTAAACCCTACTTTTTCCAGCGAGGGAACTGGACTTTTATAGGCTGCTAGGATGTATTCAGGTATTTCCTGAACTACCCTGCGCTTCATCTCTAGTCTCTTTTTCAGTCCAAGAGGGAGCGGTGGCGCAAGTCCTATTTCCTTTCTGAATCGTTCTACCTGCTTATGCGTGAGGCCTAGTGATTTGAGGAGCCAGATAAGCGTACCACCCTTAAGGCATTTGAAACAATGCCAAACTCCCTCGCTCATGCTAACCACAAAGGTTCTTTGTCTATCACAGAGAGGACAATCAGCTCTTAGGTTATCTTCTCCCGTTACCCTCACGTTCTGCAGGTATTTGTCGGCGACCCGACGTACCTGCGCCTCCATTACCTACTCCTAAACCGTTTCTTGCTGAAATCTTTGACGCTAAATTTTGCTTGTTCGCCTTTATTGTTGCGTTTCTTGCTTGCTTGTTCTTGCTCTTTCATGTCTTCCATTCCATCTAGCCAGTCTGTATGAGTTTCTAGCTGGGTACCAAAGCCATCACAGAGACTGCCGTCCACTGTGATAGACATATGCTTCCGAATGTTTCGGCCCTCATTTATGACCAGCGCAATTTTGTTTTCCTCTTCGCTGCACATTACGCGAATGGCCATGTCCACTCTTCGTGTGATGTGGTCACTCCAGGCATGTTCCGTGGAGCTTTTTCCATTGGTCTTCGCTCCCTCGCGATTGGCATGCCCGCACATGATTAGGGGCACCTTCGCTGATTTTGTATGGTAGTCGCATAATAAGTCTACTGTGCGAGCTACATACCTATGCTCGTTTCGGGAGTTATCTCCCATCATGTCATCTGCAAGCGCCTTGAAATAGTCATGGATGACTATGTGTGGTTTGATCTCCTCCACCTTAGCCTTATATCCTGCTATGCCATCGGCCTGGTCGGTGATAATGAAACGGTTAGACGCTGCTAGTTCGTCCATTACTTCGCCCAGTATCTCTGTAGCTTCCGTTGAGATTTGACCCTTCAGGAATTCTCCAAAATTGAACTGGCATGCGAGGGCGTACGCTCTGAGCTTGAGCTCGTCTGCTGACATCTCTCTTGTGAAGAATAGAACTCTTAGCCCTTGCGAGGCGAAGTAGAGGGCCATGTACAGTAGTATGAACGTTTTACGACTCTTTTGTCTCCCATACATATAGATGATGTTCCCTGGGACAATCCCAGGAGTTTCTTGATTAAAGTAGTCCCACGGCCATCTATGTCCCAGTAGTCCCTCGCCGCTGCGAATCCGTCTTAGAAGTTCCATGACTTTTTCTTTGTCGGCGCCAACTACATGATCGGTATTTCCCCGTTGATTTCGTACGTTTATACGATCAGCGGAGTCTACAAAGGCTTTCTTTGCTTCCCAAGGGTCTGCCGAGTTGACCTCGGCTAAACGATGAATGGCACGATCTATATCGTTACCTAACTTCATCGTCTTTAATTCATGCACGATCGCTTCAATTGAATCGGTCGGCAGTTCGTGTTCGTATGAGGGAGAGAGTGTCTTAAAGTGAGCAAGAGATGGAACTTCGTGAAACTGCTCGTAGTGAGCCGACAGAACATCCCAATGGATTTGGGCATCTCCTTCGAGAATATCTGCCGACGCTCCGGTCTTAATCGCATCATTAAAGTCTTTGGTCTCTAGCACTGCCGCTATTAGTGCCAGATCATAGTTCATGCCATCCTCCGTGCGTACTACTACGCGGTACTTTGTAGCCTACAAAGCACATAAATTGGGTTTGTTGAGTGTCAGTTTTTCCACAGTATGATGGATGCGCTCAGAGGTCAATCTCTTTGTGAATTTCCTGACTTACCCCATATGCATGTCATCCTCTGCATCATCCCATCCTCCCTCGGACTCTGGAGCGTCGTGGAGAAATGCGTTGTCAGTGCGCCCACTTAAGTCCTCTGGGGCCTCTGGAACTCTGCAGAGAGTAGTGCAGCAGTCAATTTCTACTGACTCTACCAAGTCTTTCAAGAGAGCCAAGCTGCGAGGGCTCCATGTCCAAAGCATCGATTGTCCAAACGTGTGTCCCTGCTCATCCATAAAAGCGAACTTGGCGACTGTTCTAGGATTAACTCCGATGTCCGTTATGCGGATCTCTCCAATTCTTAGGCGATCAAATCCTAGGTTCTTTATGTCTAGTTTCTTAGTCATTCTTTCTCTCCCATCTCGGGGAAAAACTTCTTTATTGCTGCGTTAAGTGAGTTGTTGCACTCTTCTAGTGCAATCTCCCTAGCGGTTGCATAGGTCTCCTGTATTTCGTCAGCATGCGTACCGCTGGGTAAAGTACACCAGGCGGCTGCATCGATAGACTCGGAAGCCCATTTTGTTTTTGTCCCCACACTCACGGAGACTCCTACGTACGCGGGGTGTTCTGGGAGCGTGTCGGGATCAGGGAATATTGTTCGTTGAGAGGCTATCTCTTCGTCTAGTTCCTCTTTCCCCTCTACCGCTTTTCTCTTTGCCGTTACTAGTCCATTAACCTTGCCGGCTTTTCTTACTCGTTGTGGGTGTCTATTCATCTGTAATCTCCTTAATAAGGACAGCTGCCGTTGTTTTCTTTGCTTGGATACGGTGCTTGTTTACTGCGTCAGCATCGACCAGCCCCTTGGTGATAAGGCGCTCTAGAATGTCAGGATTAACGACCTCTTGAATGAGGCTATCGCCATCCAAGCACATGGTTCTGAGATCAGGCATTTCCGTAAGCAACGCTTGGGCCTTATACGAGGTAATAATGGATACTCTCTTGACCGTTATTTTGAGCTTATCGTCTTCACTTTGAAAGTTGGTAGTGACTTGGGCTTCCTTCATTGATAGGCCCTGACATGCGCGCTTTAGCTCCTTCACTTTAGCGGTAATTTTTTGTCGTACGTCTTCTAGATCATTAGATATTTCGAGGTGAGTCTCTTCAATTTGTGCCCTCAAAAATTCAATTTTGTCCTGGTCCTCTTGTCGACGTGTATTGATTTTCTCTATTTGCTCGAATGTCGTAGCAGCCTCTTCTCTCAACATTCCGTCTAGTTCCCGTCTAGAGTCATATAGGCAGCTCAGTTCGTCCACTGCTGTTTGTATAGTTTCTTTACTCATCGTCTTCTCCTCTGTAGGGGATCTCTATTCCTTCGTAGATTTTCTTAAAGGAATCAGCCAATCTAAAGGCTCTTTGAAATGCTAGGTAGGTCATATGGAGGTCACTGCCTTCCGCCATTGAATCGTTTCGCAGTAAGTAGGAAGGGTGAAACGTGGCTATGGCGGGCCTTTTTACTTCTCCGAATATGCCCTCTGTTGTACAGGTAAGTCGGGTAGGGTCTTTAGTTTTTGCGATCGTGGTGATTCCACGCGTAGTTTTGGTTAGCGTTTTCATAGCTACGCTGCCCAAGAGTACGACGATATAAGGATCGACTATTTCAATTGTCCTATCTAGTCTTTCCCTACATGCGAGTATCTCCGCCTTTGACGGCTTTCTATTCTTTCGCGGGTCGTGCTCTTCGGTGGGACGGCAGCAGACTACGTTGCATAGAAACACGTCATCTCTGTCCGCGCAGAAGGATTTTAGATACTTGTCTAGTAAGACACCTGCCTGGCCTACAAAGGGGTCACCTATCTCGTCTTCTCTCTCGCCGGGCGCCTCACCTACAATAAGAATGGATGCATTCGGGTCACCAGATCCGAACACGACGTTTCTTCTCTCCCGTCCTTTTGGGTCGCATAGCCCACACATTGTACAGTCACTAAAACTGCTGGAAAGTTCTTCCAGGGCATTCCATTTGCTTTCCGCGTCCATTAATCCTCCACCAACTTCCAGGGGTATTCCATTTCAGTTAAGTAGGCTCTTAGAGACCTACACTGGTTACTCGTTGTTCTTATGGACTCATCTTCGAATACAATGACGAGTGGGGTTTTCTTACCTGCCATCTCTCGCTGGATTCTGCCGATAACTTGTTGAAGTACTCCCCGTTTTCGGAAGGGGAGAGCTACGACAATAGTGTCTAGGTCCTTTCTATCTAACGCTTCTTTCGCCAACTGCGTGGTAGCAAACACCATGTCGAAGTCATTGAGTTGGGCAGACCTCTTTTCTCCCGGCACGTCTCCGTAGATAAGTCCGCTGGGTAGGTGTTTAGAATTCTGTTCCCATAGGTGCTTTACGTGGTCAACTACATGAGACAGCACCAAAACCTTTCTTTTCTCCTCACGACAGCGGTCTAGATAGGAGAAGATTAGTTCATTCCTGGACTTACACTCCGAAAGCCACCGGGATAGGCGCTGAAAGTTTATATCTCCTCTAACCTCAAGCTTACGGAGCTCGCTCGGGAAGATTTGTACACCTGTTTGTATGAAGAAGCACTCGGGAATAAGGTCCTGTTTTAGGTTTTCGTAAACCACCGGACCAATGTGATATTTGTATAGATTGTCAAGTCCATCATCTCTCTCGTGTGTCGCAGAAAGCCCCCAGCGAAGCCCTCTGCAAACCGCAGCTGTTTGATTGAAGTAGGGAGCGCCTAGATGGTGTACTTCATCATATATGGATACCCCAAAGTGGCTGTCGAACTCGTCCGGTAGTGAGAAGTCCCGCGCCCTTCCTGCTAGTGTGCGAATGCTGGCAACGGTAATGGGATGTTCCCAATCCTGTTTTCCGTCGCCTATTATCCCTATTTCGTCTTTCTTTATGTTGGTATGCTCTTCGATCCTCTCAATCCATTGGTACAGGAGGTTCTTGGTGTCAACTACCACAAGGCAAGGCATTGCAGAAGCGGCCCACGCATGCAAGGCCACTACCGTTTTTCCTCTACCACATGCTAGAGATAGTACACCGCTTCCTTTTTCTACCAGGCTTTTATATCCAATTCTTTGAATTGGACCTCGAAGATTGTATTTAAGGGTAAGGCCGTCTAATTTAGGGAAATTGAAAGTGGCATTTTCTATCTCGAAGGTAAGATCTTTATAATCCTGGAAAGGTATGAACTCACGCGGAACGACCAGATGATGCTCTGTTTCATTCCAGGAATGTATCGAGGCTTTGTTGGCGATAGGAAAGGTTAATGACGCCTTAACGCCCGCCAGGTTGTTGATATGAAGTTTGGGTAGCCAGAGATAATCTCTTCTATACCCCTTGTGAGGCGAAAGCGTTTTAAAGCGCATTTTACTTCCTTAGTTTTTGAACAATCTCCTCCCTGAGAATCTTGCAATCCTCTTCCGAGATGTCGTAGTACTGTTGTACCCATTCTGCAGCAAACCTAGCTGCAAGAGGGCCTATACCATTGGTTGTGCCATCCAGGCGCACATGTCGCCGTGTAATAGGATCTAACTGACGCTCTGCCAGCAATTTCCAGCAACGCTTTTCTAGTTTTTCAGACATATCGAGCTCGGAGATAATCGCCTCCAAGATTCGACCAGAGGGCCTAGAGTCCCCAGATTCTATTTTTCTTATGTATTCCAGAGATACGCCTACAGCTTCTGCTAATGATTTCTTTGTTTTAAATCGCGGATTTTCTTGTCGCGCTTTGCTAATAATTCGTCCTAGTTTCATGGGGCACTCTCGACTTTTTCTACTGGAAGTCGTGTAGCCAATGCACGGGTGGACGCGTCCGCTTCATATAATTCTAACAGCTGACTTAGGTATTCTATTGATGGAGTTCTGTGATTATTCTCGAATCTGGAAACTGCGGAGGTTGATGTGGACCAGCCTCTTTCCCCGAACTGGGCAACGACATCCTGTAACTTCCACCCTTGCGCTACTCTTAAATTTTTTAACAGCTCGCCGAGTGTCTGTGACATTGCCTTTCCTAGTCTTTGGGTCTTTTTATCATGAAGTTTCCAATTCAGCAACTTTACTAATTGCCGTATTGGGGATATAACATGTTCATGGAAGAATCATCTGCCAATGCGTGGCAAGACGAAACATTGGTCGATAAGTTGGACATGGCGATACAGCTTGTTCAGGTTCTGCACGATTTATGTCAGGCGAAGATCAGTATGAATGAGGGGCTAAATTCGGAAGAACTCGTTAGAGCGTCTGCAGTCCTTGAAATGTATTCTCGAACTTACTTGGAGGCTCGGGAAGCTTGGCTTAACGTTGTCTCCTAGAAGGAGGTTCTGGGTGGTGGTAGTGGACACTTTCAGTTGGATAAAAACGTCGATACTTGAAGTAGTAGCCAATTTCGCTGGCTATAGCTCCAATTACCGCGGGGATCGCCACCTCAACACAGCGAAGGCTCAAGTCAATAAGAACATGTTTGACTGTAGGAGCATGCCATTCTTGCGTATTTTGGACGTTCGCCCCATGATGGGTCGGTTTAGGATGAGCGGGAGGCCGGTCAAAGCGATCAGTATTTCCTGCCCTGGGCCGGTCAAAATCCTCTCTTCTATCCGACGGGTGTCTACTTTCTCTGGTTCGATGTCTTCTAGTAGTATCGTGACTAGCTCTACGAGAGGACGAACTTCTTTCTCTCGTTTCTGCGGAACGAACACGAAACTTTCCTCTCTCTGGATTGCTTCTTTCCTGCGTTCCAGAGAAACTATAAGGGGACTCTTCTTCCCTATCCCTTGCGGGACGTCCCAATTCTTTGTACAAACTCATGCAGCTACTCCTTGGCGTAAACCGGGGTTGGCGATTCATCTTCCTTATGCGAGATAAAATCCGCTTTAAACATACGGTGGAGACAAGAATGAACTTTGAAACCGGCACATTTGACTTTTTTGACGACAACGGAAATCTGTTGAAAAGGTACTACCCATCTCTTGAAGAGATCCCCTCTATCGTTAAGGAGGCAAGCTCATCTATCTCGCAAGACAGCCCTGCGAACATGTTTGCACTGGTCCTTCTTAACAACGGAAAGGAGCTTAAGAAGTACGCGACAGCAGATCCGGGACATACCTTTCTGTCTGCCCTATACTTTCACAATACCCATCAGGATCTTCCTCCAGAGGCGCAAAAAACCGCTGCTGCTAACCTCTTGGCTGCATGCCAGGCGTTTGGCTTGGAGACAACACAGCTTTTAGAGAAGCTAGCCACGGGTTCAAATGCAGAATCAAACTGTGTTTATGTAGACGATCTTACGGTTTCTCCAGTCGTGCGTAAACGACCCGAAGCAGCGGACTATGCGTTAGAAAGAGCGGATGGCTCTAAATACTATCCATTGGATAGCGCAGCAGCTGTTAAGACGGCCGACTTATACTTCTCACAAAATCATGGGAGCTTTTCTCCACGAGAGCGGAGAGAGTATGCGGTTAAGGTAGCGAGCGTGGCCAATAGAGTAGGCCTACCTCTTTCTACGGATTTACGTCGACACGCTAGCATGGAGTACAATCCGTCTATTCAAGGCTATCTAGACATACGGAATCACCATCTAGTGGGGGCAGGTGCAGAGGATTCAGCCTATGCCGACCTTACCAAGTTAGCAAAGATGATCCCAGAGAAAAGCCCCACCGAGTTTGTGGATACCTTGGTTGCTTTTGACACAAAGTATGGACTTGATACAATGTGGGATCAGTCAGTTCCAGACCCTTGGTACTCAACCTTTGGGATTCCTTCCGAGAAGACGGCGTCCGAACGAGACCCCGATTTAACTGTAGGGTCTGACTCTGTGACTGAACAGGAACTTGGCGCTTTAGCTACTAGGGGTATGGATACTTTGCAGATGCATTTTGGGGGAGACTTTGCCCGCCAGTTTGCGAAGAACCCTGTTGCACAATTTAAGGCGATGCCTAGACCCGAGAAGCAAATACTCATGCGTCTGGCGTCAGACACATTTGCAGGGGCATCGGTAGGTAACTAATGGCATCTCCACTTCTCCGAACTGCCGGTCTTTTGGACGATGAGACCGGCTTGCACATGGTCACTCTGAGTCGGATACTCTTAAATAAGTACGGCCCCGAGTATTTGCTTTGGGATGCTAATTCGTTGCAAGAGGAGCTTACAGACGACTTTGGCACTGTCGGAGACACTACGTGGGAACGTATTCAGGCATTACGCGTTTTACACGCGAATGATCTATTTTGGACTGAGTGGGAAGTCTTTGAGAAGATATGCGCAGCTGCGGTGGGCGTCCCTACAATCTTCAGCTATGTGCAGCCCCCCGAATCGGAAGACATGGCTATTGCGCTAACGGTAGCAGCCGCTTTTGACGCGCATGAATATTCCGAAGAGGTAAAGGGGTATATAGCAGCAGCGTGTCTTAATGACGGATTGTGGTATCTGGAGCCGCCTCTGTCTATTGCACGCAAAGATCTAGATACCTACTATGCACGCAAAAATATTAAGATGGATATCGAGGGGGTAGCTGACCTTTTAAAGAAGGAAACAAGTTACATTAAAAGCCCGCGGAACTCGCTTGAGGTTCAAGTAAACAATGTACTTAGCGTACGGAAGGCTCTTGAAGAGTACAATGCCCAAGTAGCGAAGCAGAAGGAACTATTATGATTTATGAAGAGTTCTTTTTAGAGTTGGAGAAGATAGGAGCTGCTGCTCGTAGAGATGCCTGGGGAGCAGAAAGCCCTGTGAAACGATTCCCCCACTCGGGAAGCTCGGTAGAGATTGGTCTTAAGGCAGCCCCGAGAGACCTCGGTATTTATGATAAGAAAACAGGTGAAAATGATAGACGTCTTGCGTACTTACATAAAGTGCCAAAAGTAGTAGGTATTGGCGCCATAGGAGGTCTTGCATCTGGTCTTGTACTAGGAAAGTCTCCCTTGACGGCCGTCTCTAAGAAAGGCCGCGGTAAGTTAGTGAAGAGTCTCTCGGAGGACGTTAGCGCAGTTAGCGGTATTCCTGCTACATGGAAAAGGTCATTGATAAAGGGCGTTGTGCGGAAGACGCGTCACGGGCCCAGGGGCCCTAAATCCGTCCGAGACGTGGCCAAGAATTTGCCAAAGGAGATGGGAGCCCTAAGCCCAGAATTGCGCCGAGAAATTCATGAGAAGGGGGTTAAGGAGGTTCTCAAAAGGCTTAAAAAACCAGCACTTAAACGAGGAAAGGCCGCGGCCATTACGGCATTGACGGGCGCCGCTATGGCGGCAGCTCCTCATGTAGCAAAGAATATAACGCAATATGAATGGCATAGAGGTATTACGGGCAAGGGCATTCCTCGCAAGGAGATGAAAGTTCGGAAGAAGGAACTTAGACGTGCTAAAAAAGCCTTTCGGATCAAAACGCGGCGTGAGAGGAGTTCATAATGGCATTTGGTAGCTTCACTGGCGGCGGCGGCAGTCGATTTTCGGGACCTCGTACAAATAAGGACGGGGCAAACAATACGTTCCGTTATCCCTCCGCCTGGTGGGATGTTGCGCAAATGAATCTGCCTACCACCGTGAAACATTTGTTTCGCTGGTGTCGGTATCATATGCTGGTGAATCCTCTGGTAAGTGCTGTTACCAAGAAAATGGCGTCTTATCCAATTACAGACATCATTATTGAGGAAGAGCCTCCCGAGGGATTCAGAAAAAATAAAGACCGATGGGAAGACCTTCTTTTTCGTGTTTTGAGTATTGGTAGGTTTCAGCTAGAGGCTGGCCTAGATTACTACGGATATGGGAATTGTGTGGTTTCTATAATGTTCCCTTTCCATAAATATCTGCAGTGTAAGTGTGGCTATCAAGAGAGGATTAAGCGTCTTGAGTATAAGAAGGCGTGGCAATTCAAGAACTTTCAGTATGTTCTTATGTGCCCAAAGTGCGGGCATAACGGCGCCGCCAAAGTCAAAGATGAATACTATAGATCTTATCGTGACATTAAGCTGATCCGGTGGAATCCTCAGGACCTAGAGATAGATTTTAACCCGATTACGCAACAGAAAGAGTTTGCGTATAACGTTCCAGCGAAAGTTCGAAAGAAGGTGCTCTCCAAGAAACTTAGGTACTTAGAGGAACTCCCAGATCACTTTATGCGTGCTATGAAAGTACGACGGCCCGTAGTTTTGCACAAGGACAACGTGTTTCACTTTAAGGCGCCCACGCCATCTTTGAGTGCAAATGACGAAGGATGGGGTTACCCCCTGATTCTCCCAGCACTTAAAGATAGTTTCTACCTGCAAGTTATGAAGAAGGCCCAAGAAGCCGTAATGCTTGAACACCTGGTACCGTTAGATATCATCTACCCTGCATCAGTAGACCAAACGGCTAACCCATATTTGACCGTCAATCTATCTGATTGGAAGCGGCGTATTGAAGCAGAGATTGTGAAGTGGAAGTGGGACCCTAACTACAAACCCATTCTTCCATTACCTGTAGGGCATCAACGTATTGGCGGAGATGGACGAGCTCTAATGCTTACAAATGAGATTAGAGCTTGGTCAGAGCACATCATCGCGGGCATGGGGGTTCCTCAGGAGTTCGTATTTGGTGGTCTTTCTTGGAGCGGCTCAAGTGTTTCTCTCCGGATGCTCGAGAATCAGTTTATGACCTATAGAGACCTCCACGAACATTTTCTGCGCGACTTTTTAATCCCTAACGTGGCTCGGTTTATGAACTGGGAGTCCATCTCTGTGCATATGAGGTCGTTTAAGATGGCTGATGATGTTCAGACTAAGCAGCTCCTGCTATCTCTTAACCAGATGAATAAGGTTTCTGATAAAACCCTTCTCTCTGAATTTGATAAGGACTCACTCCAGGAGCTTAAAATTATCGAGCAGGAGATGCGCCGTAATTTAGAGGTACAGAAACTAGACACGCTGTACAAGACGGCGATTCAAGGAGAAGCTCAAGAGGTTTCTACCAGCTTTCAGATAAGGGCTCAGGAGCGAATGAGAGAGGCTCAAGAGCGAATGCAGCAGGACCAGATGGGATCTGCGGGGGCGCCTCCGCCTCCCGGTCAGCCTCCCGCACCTCCCCCTCAGGGCGTAGAGGATGTAGCAGGAGTGCCGCATGTGAACGTTATTGATCTTGCGGATGCTTGGGCGAAAAAATTGGGCGGCATGGCTCCACAGGAACAGGACGTTGTTTTAAGTAAGATGCATACGCAAAATCCTCATCTACACGACCTGATCCGGCAAAAGTTAACTGTTAAGAGGGCGCTCGAGCAGGAACCCCTGCCCGAGCAAAGACCTCCTAGAAGAAGTGATGCTGTAATTTAGGCGTCCAAAATTCCTATTAAAACCCCGTGTAGGGCACTAATTGCAACGAGTATCCAAATCATTATTTTTTATTCTCCTTTTTACTGGGGGGTTGGACCTTCTTGGGAAACAAGGAATCTTCAAGGTCCTTATCGACACTTTTACTCACGGTGACCTCCTTATGAGATGATGATTACCGTCACTCTCCTTATGCGAGAATAACTAAAGGTTTCTTGGTACACATATGCTGCTAACTACCCCCCAAGATCAGTTTGAAACGCTCAAAAAGAAGATTGAGGGAACTGTAAAGGACTACTTTCCTGTAGGCAGTAAGAAGTCTCGGTTGGTGTTGCACGGAGTTAGCGTAGACGACAAGTTAGACGTAAACGACTTGCGTTCCCAGAGAAACGCTATGAAGCGTAAAACTACCTGGGCCGTGCCTGTGTACGCGGACTTAGGCTTAGAGAGAGACGGCAAGGAGATCGATAGAAAGCGTATTCTTTTGATGCATCTTCCGAAAATGACAAAGCGATATGGGTATATCATTAAGGGAAATGAATATCAGACACTAAACCAGCTGCGGCTGAAGTCTGGTGTCTACCATAGAGTCGCCCGAAATGGGGAGCTGCTGGCCGACTTTAATTTAGCTAATCCAAACCAACTCGCTGGCGGGCGTACCTTCTCTCTCAACCTAAAGCCAGAAGAGGGGATTTTCTACCTACGTCATAAGAACTCCGAGATTCCCGTTTACCATCTCTTGCGAGGCGCGGGAGTAAGCGACAGCGACCTTGAGAAGCGGTGGGGAGCCGAGGATTTAAAGAAAAATAAGCAACGGCTCGGTAAGGACCAGGCGTATACTCGATTCTATAAGGCCGTTCACGGTAAAAAACCGGCATCTCCAGAAGAGCATGCTTCCTTATTCGGGGACCTTTTAAAGGCTACGCAACTACGCGAAGATACGACAAAAAGAACTCTCGGAAAGGCCTACTCATCTGTTACTCCCTCTGCTCTTTTGCAGTCGACGTCCAATCTTCTTGATATCTCACGCGGAGTTAAGGAGGCAGATGATAAGAACGCACTGACCTACCAAAGTGTTCACTCATTTGAAGACCTTTTAGACGGTAGACTGCGGAAGGCAGCTTCGGCAGTCAAGCGTAGAATTCTACGCAGGATTGACAGCAAGAGGTCGGTTCGAAACGTTGTAAATCGTGATGAGTTTGATAAGGTGATCAATAGCTTTTTTCAGACGTCTCTTGTAACGCAACCGGAACAGGTAAACCCCCTTGAGATATTAGCCGGAAGGTCTAAGACCACAATCATGGGTGAGCAGGGGGGCATTAAATCTCCGCACGCGATTAGCCAGGATGCGAAGCTTATTAATCCCTCTCATTTGGGTTTTTTAGACCCCATACATACGCCCGAGGGAGAGAAGACTGGCGTTTCATTGGCATTCCCCCTTGGAGTAAGGAAGAAAGGAAATACTCTTGTCTCTCTTGTTCAACGCCCTTCTACGGGTGAGCGTATTAGGTTGACACCGGAGGAGATGTCAGAAGCTACCGTAGCCTTCCCAGATCAATATGACAGAAAGGATAAGAAGTTCTCACCAAGAGGGGATTTAATCAAGGCGACCAGGGGAGGTGAGATTGTACATGTACCTCCCTCCGAGGTTGAGTATGTGATTCCCAGCCCTAGGGCCCTTTTTGGCGTAGCGTCTAACCTAATACCTTTCCTTCAAAATAATCAGGGCAATCGAGCCATGACAGCTGCGCGTCAGCAAGAGCAGGCCGTTCCGCTAGAGAATCGAGAAGCCCCTTTAGTCCAAGTAAAGACAGACCAGGAAAAGTCGTTTGAGGAGATTTTAGGGAAGTATGCATCGGCCACGGCACCTATCGAAGGAAAAGTCGTAGAGATTAAGCATGACGCCGTTGTGATTAAGTCAGGTAGAAAGAAGCACGAGGTTCAGTTTTATAGGGACTTTCCTCTTAAGGGTCACACTCTTTATGACTCCGAGGTGAAGGTTAAGGTAGGAGATCGAGTAAAGAAGGGGCAGCTTTTGGCTGATTCAACCTTTACGCGCGAAGGAAAGTTGGCTCTCGGAACCAATCTTAAGACTGCATATATGCCCTTTCATGGGTATAACTTTGAAGATGGTATTGTTATTTCTGACGACGCCGCCAAGAAGCTGACGTCTCTTCACTTATATGAGAAAGACCTCGAAGAGAACTTGGATACTCATATAGGAAAGGGAAAGTATCTATCGCAACGCCCTTACGAATTCATAAAAGGCCAAATCGATAAGATTGGAAGCGATGGGGTGATTAAGATCGGGGCGGAGGTGAGCGAAGGTGACCCCCTTATTCTTGCTGTTCGAAAACCCTCCGAGTCGAAGTTCCGTAAGCAAATCAATGCCTTTCGGCGAGGGCGCCCAATTAAATTTTCAGACGCTGCGATTCGTTGGGACAAACCAACGAAGGGTATTGTCACGGATGTATATAAACGCGGCAGTGACGTCGTTGTAAATGTTAAGACGAAGGAAGCCGCTCAGATAGGAGATAAGATTGTAGGCCGTCACGGAAATAAGGGGGTTATTACTCGCATTATTCCGACGTCTCAAATGCCTTATTCGTTGAAAGAGGGAGAAGATAGGGACCATGTAGACGTTCTTATGAATCCACTCGGAGTTCCTGGACGTATTAACCTCGGCCAGATCCTTGAAACTGTCGCAGGAAAGATAGCTGCGGAGAGGGGCAAGGTATACAAAGTGCGGAACTTTGAGCCAGGGAAAGATTATCTAGAGTCGTTAAAGGGGGAGCTTAAAGCGGCAGGATTACAAGACAAAGATGTATTGATTAATCCGACAACGGAGAAACCTTATGGTCAAAAGGTTCTCGTGGGCCAGCAATATATTCTAAAGCTAAAGCACCAAGTAGGTAAGAAGGTCTCGGCCAGGTCCGGAACAGGCGGACCTGGGTCGCATTACGACGTTAATCATTCTCCAGCGGGCGGGGCTCCTCATGGAGGGCAGACCCTTGGGGAATTGGGTCTTTATGCCATGCTGGCCCACGGAGCTCGTGAGAATCTACACGAGATGTTTGCGTACAAGTCTGGTAGAAATGAGGACCTCTGGGATGCTATTCGAGAGGGGACGCCTCTTCCCCCGCCTAAAGTTCCATTCGCATACGACAAGTTCTTAAACTACCTAAACGCGATGAGAGTGAATGTGAAGAAGGAGGGCAACCATTTAATGCTTGTCCCCTTTACGGAGAATCAAGTACAGACGCTATCTTCGGGAGAACTTAAAGACCCAGGACTCGTCATACGGGGGAAAGATAATAAGCCTATCCCAGGAGGCTTATTTGATGAAAAGATTACTGGCGGCATGGACGGACGTAAGTGGGCGCATTTTAAACTCGCAGAAAGTATGCCTAATCCTCTTTTTGAAGACGCTATTAAGAAACTCTTGGGAGTTACTGCATCTCGCTACAAAAATATTGTGAAGGGAGAGGTAGAAGTCAATGGTAAGAGAGGTGGTGCAGCTATTGAAAGTATGTTGAAATCCGTTGATGTGAAGAAGGAGATCGCCGAGGTAGAAACTAAACTTTCTACTGCATCAAAATCGGGACGTCCGCGACTTCATGCACGCTTACGTATTTTAAAGGCACTCGATAAAAATGATTTAGCGCCGACTGTTTATATGATGAAATCTGTTCCGGTTCTTCCTCCTATCTTTAGGCCCCTTATTGCTAAAGAAGGGGGAAGCTTATCTAGTAATGACTTGAACGGTCTTTATAAGGATTTGGCGGCAGTTAATGAGGCGCTAACTACCACGAAAGGCTTGGGCATAACCGATAAGCATCTAGCCGAATTGCGGGGAGAGCTTTATGACGGGCTTAAGGCATTAACGGGCCTTGGGGGTAGCCTTACGCGGAAAGAGGCAGGTGGCTATAAGGGAATTTTGGATATCATTTCAGGCAAGACAAGAAATCCTGTGCATGGAGATAGTACAGGAGGAGCCAAGCATGGCTATTTTCAAAAGCGGCTTTTAAAGCGTAGGCAGGATTTTAGTGGACGTTCCATTATTACTCCCGAGCCTCGAATGGGGATAGACGAGCTTGGTTTACCCGAAGAGATGGCATGGTCTATATATCGTCCTTTCATTGAGCGTGAACTTGTTCGGCAGGGTTACAAAATGCTAGACGCAGGAGATGAAGTAACAGAGAGATCTCCTGTAGCAGAGAAAGCCCTTACTAGGGCAATGGGAGACCGTCCTATCTTCCTAAAGCGCGACCCAGCACTCCATAAGTTTAATATAATGGCCTTTAAACCTCGTCTTGTAAAAGGGAAAGCGATCGAGATCCATCCTCTTGTAACCGGGGGCTACAATGCTGATTTTGATGGGGACGCTATGGCTGTGTATCTTCCCATTAGAGAAAAGGCGGTGAAAGAGGCAACAAAGCTATTTCCGAGCAATAACTTATTTAATCCGACGACCGGCGCCGTCATGTATATGCCGGGCCATGAGTCTCTTTTGGGGCTTTATCTTCTCTCGTTACCGGGTAAGAAGACAAATAAGGTATACAAGGGGGCTTCCGATGTATTGGCTGCAGCTCGTCGCGGTGACATTAAGAATACCGACATCGTAAAGATCGGCAATACAGAGACAACAGCCGGCCGTTTAAAATTAGAAGCCGTGTTGCCGAAGGAACTACAGGAGACGGGAAAACGTTCGGTCAATAAGATGAGGGTATTTGACAAGGCATACGTTAAAAAAGTTCTAACCTACGTCGCAAAGAAGCATCCTAAGTCCTTTGGAGAGGTAGTTAATCCTCTTAAAGATATCGGAAATACTTACAGTACCGATCTGGGGTTTTCTATTGGGCTCGACGACTTTTCTGTTATCAATAAGAGTGTTCGGGATGGTTTGATGCAGAAGGCTGAGGAAAGGGCGTCTGCTATAAGAAAGAACACGCGTTTCACGCAAAAAACCAAAGATGCCAAGATTGTTAAAATATTCCAGATGGTCAATGCAGAGTTAGACAGGCTCAATAATGAACACTTACAGAAGAACCCTACAAATATTTCTCGTATGGTCACCTCTGGGTCTAGAGGAAAGCCTGTTCAGTTAAAACAGATTGTCAGCTCTCCCGTTCTGGTGATGGATGCTAAGGATCGAGTAGTTCCTTACCTCATTCCTCGGTCTTACTCCGAAGGGATGGATATAGCGTCTTATTGGACATCACTACACGGTGCGAGGAAAGGTACTATCCAAAAGGTCCAAGGAGTTCGTGATCCTGGCTACTTGTCCAAGCAAATCATGAATTCGACCATGAATATGCTTGTGACGGAAAAGGACTGTAAGACGTCCGGGGGCATCTGGTTGGACGTAGACAATGCAGACATCACCGACCGAAAACTAGCAAAGGGAGCTCGGCTAGCGGGAGCTTCCTACAAAGCAGGCTCTTTGGTAACACCCAATATGTTAGCCGCGGCGAAGGGAGCTAAAAGGAAACGTTTATTTGTTCGTTCCCCTCTTAGGTGCGAGTCTGACCATGGAGTGTGTAAAACCTGTATGGGATTAGCTTCGGGAGGGTCTGACCATTCTATTGGCGATAATGTAGGAATCATGGCAGGGCAGTCTATTGGCGAGCCGGCTACCCAGCTTAGTATGAACGTCTTCCACACGGGAGGCCTGGCCAAAGGCCTTGGTGCGAAGAGTCAGGGTACTTTTGAGCGCCTTAGAAACGTTCTCCGCTTACCCAAAACAGTGAAAGACGCAGCTCCACTAGCGTTAACAGGTGGCGTAGTTTCTAAGGTACAAAGAGCCCCTCAAGGAGGGGAATACGTCACCATCAATAAAGTGACCCACTATGTACCAGGAAATCAGAAGAGAACTGTAAAGCTACGAGATACTGTAGACAAAGGAGAGCCTCTTTCTAATGGAGTTATAGACCCGCGCGATTTGCTACCCCTTAAGGGCATAGAATCAGTACAAGATTATATTGCGTCAGAACTTCAACGCGTCTTATCTACCGCGGTCCCTGTAAGACGCAGGAATGTTGAGGTAGTAGTGAAGTCATTAACAAACGTCACGCATATAGATGATCCGGGAACGCACCCAGATTGGATTATAGGAGATATGCGACCCACGTCCGTAGTGAAGGGGTGGAATAAGAAAACAAAGGGGCCTCCCGTCCTTCATACACCTGTTTTAAAGGGAGTTGACATCCTTCCACTGGAAATGCAGGAGGACTGGATAGCTCGCCTGAACTTCCAGCGATTGAGTAGTACCCTTACACAGGCGGCACGGGAGGGGTGGAGTAGTAATATCCATGGATTTCACCCGATTCCTGGTATCGCTAAAGCAACTGAATTTGGTCGTGGTAAGAAAGCCCTTGGCCCGGAGTGGAAGGGGCAGTACTGATGGCAATCTATTCTCGAGACGGCAATGTCAAAGTCCTTAAAGGACGCATTACCTCGGTGGACAAAGTAAAGTATACCTGCACTGTAGTTGACCTACAGGGAGGGGTTCACGATGGGATAGCGGCCATGCCCATGTACCTAAACTCATCCGGCGGCGGAATGTATTGGCAGCCGGAAGTGAATACAGTTGTCTGGTTAATGAAGCCTTCCTCAGCCCGGACGCCGTTTATTTTAGGGGCCGCTCCGGTACCTAAACAAACTGATGCGGGAGACGATTCGGAGGACCCAAATGACTATCGTATGAATCGTCCAGTCGTTAATGAGGGAGACCAGGTCCTCTCGTCATCCGAAGGGAACTTTATCATATTAAGAAAGGGAGGGGTTATAGAGATTGGCGCGACACAAAACGCACAACGTCTTTACATACCGATCGCAAACTCAATCATAGACCTAGTGGAAAACTATACGTTGGACACTACAGGAGGTAAGTTTTCCTTTCGGTCTAGGCGAGAGGATGACTCTCACGGAACAGATAAGTCTCCCGTTGAGCTGCGCTTACAAGTTAAAGAGTTTGCCGAAGAAGACCCCATTATCGATGTGGGCTTAGGACGGATTGCCGAAGAGGATGATGATCGGGTAGCGGGGGCTTTACTGGGGAAGATAGTTGCCCGAGTTCTTATAAACAAACGCTATCGAGTGTGGATTGATAAGGACGGTAATGCACAAACATATGCTCATGGCAATGTAATCTCGGCGGTAAACGGCAGTCGCCATGAAAATAGCAGTAGTCTTACAGAGGAAGTTTTAGGTTTATACAAGGCAAACTACGGTAATCGTTCCGTCACTATCAGCCAAAGTGACACGTTAAAAGTGACGGGTGAGCGGTCTATAGAGGTAGGAGGCAATGAGACCTATAAGGTTACGGGTAAGGTAACGAAAGTAATAGGGTCTCTTGAGAAGGAAATTAAAGGAGAGGAAAAACGCACTATAAGTGGCTCTCAACTGGAGTCGGTAACGGGTGCTGTTACCCAGGAAATCGGAGATGATAGACACGTCAGCACTACTTTTGGCGATACTTCGGTAGTAGGGGGGACTTGGACGGTTGAGGTGGCTAACTCCCAGGCAGACGGCACGGGCGCAAATCTGTCTGTTACACAGGGTCTATTGCAGATACACAACAAACTAGGGAAGGCCCGCTTCACCTCGGGAGGGGTAGCGTCTAGTTCGCCTACAGAGGTCTTATTGAAGCCGAGCGGCACTGTCCTAGTGAAAACAGCAAATGCTACCACGATGGAAGTAAATGGCACAGGGATTAAGATATCTACTAAAGCCGGGAGCATTATTCTAGATCAAAAGGGGTCTGTTTCTATCGGTCCTCCGGCAGGAGGGGCTGTAATTACAACACTGACTCATCCCGTAGATTTTGTTACCGGTATCCCTCTTTTGGGTAGTACCTCTGTCGCTGCTGGAGGGGTTCCTGGTCCTGCTGCGATCCCTCCTGTTTTTATACCGGACCCGACGTAATGCCTCTCGATGCTGTTGCTCTTTCTAGCGCTGTTTATGCAGACCACTTATCTCGTTACCCAGACTCCGCGGGCGTTACGCGTACTAATTCTGACACTGGGGTTTCTCCTCATAACCCGTCCGAGAAGTTTATAAGTGCGTTGTGTACAGGGCTCATTGAGACATTAGGTCAGCTCGTAATAAATGATATCGGGGCAGGTACTGCCGATGTGCCAGGTGTCCCGACTCCCGCATCTTTTTCTTTTAATACGGGATTAGCGAAGAATTACTTTCTTCAAACACAGGGATGGAAGGGGAAAGAAGCAAATGGAGTTGCTGTTTCTTTTATAGTAGCTCCCTTACGCATCTTCTCGCAGTCCGCTATTCTTATGATGGCAGAAAACCTTACTATGGGAACGGGCATTGGAGTAGTAAATCCTGTTGCCAATGTTAGTCTAGAAAGCGCCGCATTGGGTCTTTTAAATACTGCCCTTCCTGTTGCGTTTCAGGCTACAGGGGTGTTTTGTAGGGACGATATTCCAGGGCAGCCCCTTAATCAAACATTAGGAGATCAGCTTCCCGTGTATGCGGAAGCCTTGGCAAAGGGGATTGCTTCCATTTCAGCCGAAGTAGTTTACACTGGAACCACTACAGTTCCTGCCCCGATTACGGGTGTCTCTAATAGCGGAGGATTCTTATGAGTGGATGGACCAAAGCACAGATTCCGGATGATGCGCCTATTCGTGCGCTCCAAGAGGATCTTAAAAAGCTCAAAAAAGACATTCTTCGTCAGATAAATGACGTAAAGGCTCAAGAGGCGGACCTACGAAAATATGCAGCAGACTTAGAGGCAAAGAATGGCGGATAGCTGGGTTAGACTAGGATCAGAGGTAAACTTTGATCAAGTAACTACGTTAGTTGGAGTTTCTTCCGACGTAGTTCAGACTCTCTCTGATTTTTTAGGGGTAGTAGCCACTGCGTTGAAAGTAGTTTCACGGCTTATTGTGGATGGTGTAAATGCTATTAAATCAACTTTAGATAGTGCAGTTAAGACGCTGCAGACTGCTATCCTCGACTTACTAGAAAATAACGTAGCGTTTACAGTTCACACGAATGTTCACTGGAACCCAGAGTGGGAATTTAAAGATTTCGATAAGAGCGGAGCTCTTCCCTGGCAAGGCACTGGATTAGAAGGCTGGCTTATGGAGGTAGCATCGTCTGCAAAAGATCCCTCTGATCCTTTTCGCCCCATAACAGATGATAGTACGTCTGTTTCAGGGGTTATTTTTCTTAATGGGGTAACAGAGAGCGGGGATATCTCTAGCCTGAAAAGTATCTATAAGACTTTTGCAGACTTCTCTGATTTTTCAAATCTTCTAGAGACCGATATTTTTGGTAGTGCTACAGAGGGTCTTAAAGCAGTCTCTAGACTAGGCCCTACTATGATGTCTCCCTTCTCTAGAGATAGTTTAGGTACTACTGCTGAAGAGATATTAGCAGGCATTCAGCAATCTACAGGGTTGGCTCCCCAGGATACTTTTGATTTTACGGTCTTTATTCCTACAAGGGGTGCTTACCCCAAATGGATCTCTATTCCCCTAGCAAGTTTAATCCCCTCCTTAGGAGATATATTTGCCGTGCTTAAGCAGATTACAGATGGACTGAAAACCGCGCCCTCGTCTGCCGAGGTAGTTTCTAGACTGGCAGATCTTTTAAGACGTAAGACAGAGGTATTAACAGACGCAGTTCAGCGAATAGAAGTTATTCTAGAGACGATCATTGACGTACTAGACTTCTTTACAGGGGCTTATATTCTTTTGCTTCCTGCACAAACTGGCGGCTTTGATACCTTTATTAAACGCGCAATTAGCGCCACTCTTTATGATGACGGATCTTCTCCTCCCGGGCCAGCATTCGGTACCCGTGGTATTGTAGCGGGGGCAGTTGCTATAGCAACTGCATCAGACCCTCAAAATGCATTAGATTCGTTCCTGCAGTTTTGTGGTTTGCAAATCGATACTCTTACATCTGATGTGACTGTTCGTGCACAAAACCTTAAAGACCAATATGACGACCTTTTCCCGTAGGAAGTAAGAATGGAACAACCACTTTTTCAGGCAGCTAAGATATCCTTCGAAAAAACTGCAGCCGGTTCTCGCCTTGAGGATGATGTAGATATTTGGCCAGTCGAGATCATTAAAAATGCATATAAACAGCTTCCATGGCTGAAATCGCATGAGGTTGAAGTTGACCTCGAGAACGTAGACTCAGCAAGGGGGTACGCGGTAGGTAAGATGGTTATCTACCCGGCGCAGATGAAGAAAAGCGCCGCGGCTGAACAGAAGCGTATCTTATCGGTGCCGCTGATTATACGGAGCCGCGATCTTTCTCCTCTAGACACTTATATGTATGAGAAGCTTGCGTATCCTATGGATGAGGAAAAGGTAGAAGAAATCCTTTTCCGTCCTGACACATTTAAAGGACCTGCACCTAAAGGTGGATTTGGTTCGGTCCCCTTGGCGGGACAATTACGTCCTCCTGCGGATGACCAGTATTGGAGAAGCGGGAGTATTAATAAATCTGCCTCTGTGCGTCCCACTCTGTTGGAAGCAGTCTCCCCTACATTTAGAGATGAAGATGTGGAGTCATTTAAGGGTGCTTTGCTTGATGATGCCGCTCTTCGCCATGCGTTTTTAACTCGTGGGCATCTTAAAGAAGCTGCAGAGTGTATTCTGACCGTGAAAGAAAAAACTGCAGCTGCTATGCAAGGCTACCGTAGGTCTATCACAAAGCCTACAGCCGTTCAGTTTATCTCTAAAGGAACGGGGTTCCAGGTTAAGACTGCTAATCATAAGTGCTATCGACCACAAGAGTCTTTTGTGAGTAGGTTCACTGCACAAAAGATGCTGTCGGAAGAATCCTTTGAGAAGCTACAAGAGAACGGAATTCTGACCGTAACAGTAGATCCCGTCGTTCATGGGAACTTAACGGAAAAGGTTGCGCAGGAAGCTAACAGAACTGGCGTGTATCGTGTATGGGCCGGCGGGAAACAAATTGAAGGGGTTGTTATCCCTAGAATGATTAGTTTTGACGAGCGACCTCTAGACCTACAGATTTTTTCATCTGGCACGTCTCACGCTTTGCAAGAGAAGGTGGCGGGCGTCTTCGTTGAAGACGTTCACCTCGAGGATGTACCTCCTAGGGGTCGTGGCGTATTTGTTTACCAGTCAGGCCCCAAGGCGATGGCTACAGAGCCTATAAGAGTAGACGTTAAATCTTCTATTGATGACGGAAAAGAGAAGGTTGCCCATATTCATGGAACTATCTTGTCTACTGGGCTTCCTGTTAGGATTACTCTCGTGAAGGGGCTCCAGAAGATTGCGAGACTCGGAGATGACGAAGTAGCACTCCCCTCCTCTTTCCAGTGGGTTCCTTTAAAGGGAGAACAGATATCACTTCCTCGTGATTCTCAGGAAGCGCAGGAACTGGAGTCCATTAAAATTGCGTCGGCTGACATGATCGATGTTCTGTCAGATGGAACGACATTTTCTTTTAGGGGACGCAATGCAAGTGTGTTTGGAAGATCTATGGATTCTGTAGACACCGAGTTTTCTTTGGCGACTTTGGGGCTGACTGATCTGCAAGCTCATAGTGTAATGAAAACTGCGTCGCGAAAAGGAGTGGCAAAGGTCGCTCATACACGTCGCGTTGTTTCCGAGGACGATCTAAAAGTTGCTGCAATGAGCAAGGTTGCTTCCCATTTGCGATCTCTTCCGAATCTTCGGGTTGATTTAGTAAAGGAAGCGTCTGTGATTATGGATAAAGAGACAGCAGATGCTGTCTTGTCTTTAGGCTTCGTTACACCAGAAAATACCGCTATTTATGTAGACTACCTTCCAGATCTTGAAAAGACCTCGAGCCGCCTGGCTGAATTGTTAGTAGCTTCCCGCCTCGGGATGGACGATGTGAGAGAGGCCGCGACCAAAAATGCCATGGTTCAGGTGAATATGGTTATTAACGGTCTACGTTCTTTGCAGTCCAAAATACAGTAGGTCGCTATGCATCTGTCTATTCCAACCGTTGAATACTTTTATGATGAGCTAGAGAAGATAGCTCTTAGTGCACCCGTAGCTGTGGGGGGCTCTTTGGGAACCGCGTCTCTTTTAGCGACGTTAGCAGGAGTTAAGTCGTCGCAAAAAAAGCAAAAGCAGCTGAACCAGGCGCTGGCTTATACAGGACGTATGCCTCCTGCTGCTGCCGCTAAAAGGCGTAAAAAGCTTAACAGAGATGCTTTATTGGCTTCGGCTCTTGTGGGCGCTGGGGCCGCCACAGCCGGAGGAATAGGTACGCGAAGTCTTATAAAGAATATACCCAAGTGGCGTAAGGCATTATCTAGTGCGTTGCGCGAAGAGGCGAGGGGAGTAAGTCGTGCGGCGGGCCAAGAATTCGGTGAGGGGGCTGTGTCTGGTGCCACGAAAAAAACTAAGGAAACGGTTGATCCCCGTAATTGGTTTAAGAGGAAAACTTAATGGAGTACCCACACCGTAGATACCTTATGTATCTGCTCTCAAAGAGGTTTACCTCTTATGAGATTGCCGCTTCGTGTACGGCAAGGTACCTGATGGTTCCAACTGAGGACTCACTCCAGGCACTCTCGGCAGAACTAGGAGATCCTCCCAATAGCTGGGAACCGCACTACAATTACAAGAATGTTACGTTTCGTAGGTGGCTCCGAGACCGAGGACTACACGATGCGTGGAAGAATACGCCACAGGTTCGGATGGCGGACAAGTTCTTACACGCAGGAACTGTGCGGAAGGACTTTGAGGCGCTTGTTGCTGTTCATGGGGTAGTAGAACGCGCCAGGACCGAGTTATTGTTGAAGCATCCAGAGAAGCTTGTTCCCTCAATACCGAATCTGGAGACCTTTTATTATCTGTACTGGAATCTTGGCGAGATGTCCCAGGGAGGCCTCTGGGATTTTATGGAAGCCAACGAAGAACGTAAAGAACTTCTTCCGGCCTTGGCGGGGGAGATCGCTACTACTTATGGAATGCTTGGTTTACGTCAACGTGTTGACGAGATGGAGCTCATTGATAATTTTATCGCGTTCACAAATCAGCAAGTACAGGCTACTCGACGATCTGGAGGAGAGTGTAGTGGCCAACGCGCGATCGGCCTGGCCGCATTATTCCGACAAGCAGCAGTCGCTGCCGAACGTAGAGAGGAGATCTCACAAGAGGTAGAGAGTACTACCATGCGAAAAGATGCACAGGCATTTAAGCTTCGTATGGTAAAACGAGCAGGAGCTATTCCATCACTGGACGAGTTAGAAGAAGGACCTATAGATATAGATTTTAAGGAGGTCGACAATGTCCGAAAATTCCCTTCCCGATAATGGGCTGGCGTTAAAGTTTGATACAAAGCAATGCGTATTCTTTGACGTTGAGTATGCAGATCAGGGAAATGATATTATTTACCATTTCTGGCCACCCTCTCAGGGGACGTGGTTTGTGGATGGAGCAGAGCCGGAGTTGTTCGGCAAAGCACTCGAGAATGGTTTTCGTGCAGTTTTGCCCGATGACGCAGATGTCCGAGCAGAGTACACAAGCCCGCGTGAGTCCTTGGCACTTCTTCGATATGGAGAAAGTACTGACAAGGAAGCAAAACCGCGTGAGACTTACTACGTTCGTGTGGTAGGGTGGGCAACTAATCCGATGTGTGACCGATTCCTAAAGAATGAAGTGTTCACGCACGTAGAACAAGCGGTGAGGAAGTCCTTATGATTATCACAAGAAAAATTACCGGAGTGCAGAATCTCGCTGACTTTCTGCGTGGAACGCCAGTGTCTTCCGGCTCTCAAGGAACAAACACGGCCGCTAGTCCTAACTTACAAGACTCTACAGGGAATGGGGGTTTTGCAGATGTAGTTGTAGGTGATCGCTTCTATATATCGGGGGAGTCAACTGCGACAACGTTTCTGGTGCTAGTTAAGACGGATGATAATAACGTTACCCTAGATAACAATATCGTTAATGCGAATACCGCTAATGGATTGTGGCGTGCTGTAAAGAATAATGCACATGATGCCAGTAGTCTTTCGGTAGGCCCATCACCCATCGGGCCGGATGATGCATTTTTGGTTGCTTATGATTCTGCAACCTTTGGTGTATGACGAAGTCTATTCCACTGTTCAAATTCGGTTTCATGGGGTTTAGGCCACCAAGAAACCTTAAGCGCGCCCTGGATTAAAGTTTGGTCACCGTTATCGTCGTCATCCCATGTGATACCCGGAGGGAACTTTTCAATCCTGGCATCTACAGCCGTATTCTTACAATGTCTTTTGATCCAATCAGAGATAAAACGGCGTATTGACTTGTCTGTTTTGTCCTCTTGATGAAAGTATTTAATTGGGATTCTTGCGATGGTAATATCCCCCTCCCTCATAATTTCAGCTGCAGCAAGAATACGGCCGTGACTTATTTTTGTTAAGGTTTGGAGTAGAGGATCTAGGTCTAGGTTAGAAATTGGCACGAGTTATTCCATTACATTTAAATACTGCAGTAGATCTTACTCCACTTGAGATGGCGGAGTTTTCTATACGACATAAAGGAGAGCCTCTTTCGTTAGACAAACGTCCGTGGCTATGGCCGATTTATAATATGCCGGTAACGTCCCAGGCAGACGGAAACATGAGAAGAAAGTTGCTCCTGATCTTCGGGCGACAGTGTGAAAAAAGCACGACGATCGGCAACATGAATCTCTCTTTGGCAAATCTTATTCCTTATCTTAGGGCACTGTACGTCACTGCGTCTTCCGAGCAAATGCGTGAATTCTCTGATGAAAGATTACGAGCTGTAATTGAGGACAGCCCAGTTCTCAAACAACTTGCAGGGTTAGTTCCTGGAGGGGATAGACAGGTTCAAAATGTTCAAACGAAGCGATGGAAGAACAAATCGAAGATCCTACTCAGGTCCGTTTATAAAAACCCTGACAGGGTTCGTGGTATTGCCGCTGATTTATTGGGAGTAGACGAGCTCCAGGATATCGTTACAGATTTCCTTCCTGTTATCGAGGAGACTCTATTCCATTGTGAAATAGAGAATGGGCCCATATCAATTTATTCAGGCACCCCTAAGACTTTTGATAATCCACTTGAGTTCTATTGGTCCCGGTTCTCTACGCAGAATGAGTGGATGGTGCGCTGTGATGGATGTGGCAAATGGTCCACGATCGAGGAAGACAACATCGGACCCACCGGCCTTATATGCATAAAGAATACATCTGGGGGTAGATGCGGGCACCGACTAGACCCAACGGGAGAGAAGGCTCGTTGGATACGCACTGGCAGAGAGAATCAGGAGTGGGAAGGATTTCGCTTACCCCAGCCGATTGTAATCTATGCCAACGCAGAGAACTCCGAGATATTTACTCGGATGTGGCGAGGCCTTTTAGATAAACGAAAAAGGTATCCTCGGCCCAAGTTTGCTAATGAGGTCATGGCACGTTCGTATGACCAGGGGACAAAGCCGGTTACGTATGAAGAGGTTAGACGCTGCGCCATCTCTAACTATGACCTTGTTCTCGAGCCTAGCAGTGGTATCTGCAGTGCCCCTTCCTGGGCAGGCGTTGACTGGGGAACGGGCGGTGAGAGCTTCACGATTCTCTCTATATGGAATTATGATCTCGAAGGAAGGTTTCGTTTACTCTTTGCTAAGAAGTACGAAGGAATAGAGGCCGACCCAGACCACTCCGTAAAGGATATAGTGCGGTGGTGTAGAAAGTTTAGTGTCACAAGAATTGGCTGTGACTGGGGTTTCGGCTTTTACTCAAATGCACAACTACAGAAAGCGTTTGGTGCACATAAAGTAGCCCTTTATTACCACTCGCATGGGCAGAAAGAAAAGGTGAAATGGGATAAGCACGGGTGTAAGTTCATCACACATAGGACCCGTGTGCTTCAAGATGTTTTTAGTCTTATTAAACGTGGTCCAGTTTCTGGTGGTATTGCTTTTGTGAATTGGGATCAGATGGAAGATTTTGCTATGGATATCTTAGCCGTCTACTCGGAGTATTCCGAGAGGTCACGTTCGTTGAAGTTTGATCACCCCAAAGGTGTTCCGGATGACTTCTTACATACTTGCTGTTACGCCCTCTTAGCATCCCAGTTTGAGCGAAGACGTCCTGATTTAAACGCGCCAGGTTTAGGGCGAAAAAAGGGTGTATAGTCGATCCGACTATACACCCCCACCACCACGGAGGTAGGCCTCTAGAGGCCTCCCCCCTCCATGATTCTTAACTCGACATCGCCGCCGCCGATGTCAGCGACGTCCTCCGAGGAGGAGGATTTCTTTCCACTGAACAACCAGCCGAAGCTGATTGTTCCAACGACACCAACGACAATCCCAACGACCACCGTAACGGCGGTCCTTTTCGGTTGCGCCATTGGCGCGGGGAGCCAGCTGTCGGCTGCCTGCGTATCAATTACTTCCACTATATTTTCATCCTTGCTCATCTCATCTCCTTCGGCGCCGGAAACGGCGCCGTTCTGTTGTTGTGCGCCAATGGCGCGATTTTTTAACTCATCCAAACTTTTCTCGATGGACTCCAGTCTCTCTGGAATCCCTGACAATTCGGGGAGGACAATCCCCTCCTCGCCCGCCAGTAAGAAGGACCTTTCACAGCCCTCCATGACGGCTTCGACCATCATTTCTCGAATCCCCGCGGCCTTATTGGCCGCCCTCGTTACCGCGCCCTTTTGGGCCGGCGTCAATTCTTTACCTTTCTCACCAGGCATAAGTCCTCCTTAGAAGGGGGGTTACATTTCCCTTCCTCATTCAACTTATGTAGGAAAAACCTGGGTATTTTCACTTTTGGGCGTTTGTAGCGATAAATCCTGCTATAAACTTTTCAATGGCCCCGGGTCTTATTTTTACTTGATCTAGTAGAACGTTTGCCCTGTCGTAGGGAAGTTCTGTGGGTAATTTCGTAGCAGAATATATAAGTCCATACACTCTTTCTTGTGCGGTAAGAAGTCTGGAGTGAAGGACATCCATTCCATTCGATGGATAGGAGTTGTTAGCTTCAACATAGCGAAGCATTCTGCGCACAAGGTCAAACATTGGGATCCATGCACGATCCCCTTTTGTTTTGCATAGAAGTTCAATATCTTCTTCTCGTATACAGACAAGTTCATCTGCTATTTCCATCATCTTTTTGGCAGACCAACCAGGTCGTGACAATTCGTTCATGATGGTATGCCGGAACATCAAGAGGTCTGCCTCTGTTTTTTGAGGCTTCCTCGCCCCGAAACCTAAACCAGACTTTAGAAGTTCAACCGCTCTTTCTAGCCTCTTCACATCCTCTTTAAGTTGACTAAATTCCTCTCTACTTGGAGCGAGGTCTTGCGTCTTGCTCATGTAGAGTGCTTCAATGTCCTCTTGTGGGATGTAGACTCGCCCTTGATTATAGATTTTGCGTATCTTACCGTTCTGGATATAGTTCCCCACGGTCCTCGTGGAGACTCCCAAAATATTGGCGGCTTCTGACTTGGTATGGAACCCTTGCATCGCAGTAAAGATAACACGTTAAACGGATCATCACTTAGCTTCTTGACGTGGTAAAACATCATAAGTGCGGAGAGAACAGAATGGACTTTTTGGAAAAACTCGCAAATGTGCCACGTCGACGAGGTTCATCGGACCAGCTTAAGTTACTTGGTAAACGAGCAGCTGGTGCGTATACACGGGGAGAAGTGAATTCTTTGTCCGGCGCAGTAGAAAAGATAGTTCGTGAGGAGGGGGATCTTAATAAAGATCAAATCCGAAGGATTTCGGAGTCCGCTAACCAGTCTACTTGGAATGAGATGTTTCATGAAGGCGGTAAGCGCGATACACACTTTTCTCCTGCCGACGCAGATTCTGTTATTGAGTCGGTCTCTGAAAAAGCGGAAGAGATTGAAGCGCCAAATATGGATTATTTAAAGGACCCGCCCAAAGGCGAGTTGCCAGATTCTGCCGATCTAGAAGCAGCCTTTGCTTCCGAGGGCGGGTCCTACCCTTCACTAAACCCACACGCAGATCTTGAGAGCACAAAAGAAACGCTAAAAGCTGCTAGCGACACTATGCGCTATAGCACAGATAAGCTCGCATATGCATTGCGTGATGTGGACGTAGAATTTTATGATCTAGTTAAACAGGCTCATCTGAAATTTGATCACGGAATTGTACAAATAGCTCAGGCTATTTGTAATGTTGTTGATTCTCCTTCCTTTGCTGAGGAGATCATGAAAACTTCTGCAGATCGTCTACGTTCCGAGGGAGTAAAAATCAACCCATCAGTTGAACTTGAAAAGCTATCTCATGCAGTCGTTGTCGATTCTGATCATCCTCTTTTGAAAGCAGCAGCAAAGTATGAGAAACTTGCTTATGCATACCATAGAGCAATCAAAGCTAGAGATGCATTAGAAGATGAGAATCGTCGTGTGAGTGGAACCTTACGAGATAAGCTTCGGGGTAATTGATGGAAGATGAAGTCTTTCCAAAATCAGCAGGTATTGTTGGTAGCATAGGGAAAGGTGCATTGGGGTTAGCAGCTAAGCACCCAGTTACTGCTATTATGGGTGGCGTCTTCTTGCCAAGTACCCTGGCGGGCGTAGCTCATGCAGGTAAAAAGCACAAGGACAGGGCCAAGAACATAACGCAGCAGAAGGTGCAGCAATTAACTCCGAGGAAACTTATGCCTCAATACCAAAAATATGCTTTTGATTTAGATGAGATAAAGCAGACACAGAAAATCGCATCTGTTCTCTTACGAAAACAAAAAGAAGTGTCGAGCACTTCTTTAGATGTCTATGGCAAAAGTGGAGAACTGTACCTTAGTAAGATCGCATCCGCCGGTAAATTAAAAGGTATCTGGAGTGCCTTGAAAGGACTTAAATCAAAGGAAGCACTCGGGATTGGCGCTAGCCTGGCAGCCGGCGCCGCTTTAGTGGGGAGTGCGCAAGGATTGATCACACATGGAGCAGGTTCAGCTTACGAAGGAACTCGTGTATTAGGACGAGAGCGTCAATACAAACGAATGCTTAAGGCCGACCCCACCCTGAAAGAGGATCCAAGAGCAAGACAAATGTTTGGTGTTATACACAGAGCAAGTCCATATCTTTCTAAGGAACCCGTATTAGCTGCTGCAGTTGTTCGACAGATGACTTCCGCGCCTTCTTTTGTAGAAGGAGGAATTCCTCATATACCTCCTGCTTTAATTAGAGACGTTCTTAGCTTACAAGAGAGTCGTCAAAAGACTAAATACCCAGCTATACAATCATCTCTTGGCAGTTCTCCTATGAAGCCGATGGATATAGCTTCTCTCGCATCAGGATAGTTTAGTGCACACCAAAGAAATTCAATTCAATACCCAAGATTCCCTCGGCCAAGTATTCGCCGAGTCTTTGGATATTACTCCTTCTGGGGCAGGGTTAGAAAAAATTGCTGGTGAACTTCATCCCGAACTAGCTCAATACATTAAAAACCTACGGCCTGACCCTAAGTATCAATACGTTCTTATGACTCCCATGGGTGCGTTCGAATACTGGGGCATGAATGTTAATGGTGACATTTTCCCAGAGATCTCTTTGTCTTACGGAGGAAATGGAGATCCCGTTTCTCTGATTAAGGCACTAGAAGAAAAGTGGCTAAGTCCTTTTGGTAAGAGAGTTCCTCCCGGTAGGTATACTAACTTCGGGTACAAGACTTTTTTGGGCGCAGACAGATATAAGCACCATGTAAACAAAGACCCTAATCTATCCTATGGAAGAATCCCTCTTGCTGTGTGGAATCCCCTCATGCACAGGATAGAGCTCATTGTTCAGCATGATAGAGAGAAAGCAAAAGCTGTAGGTGCCGAAGAGATTATTCGTGATTTAGACGAGGGTAAGTCCAGACAAATTAGTATGGGATGCAAAGTTCCATTTGATGTCTGCACAGTTTGTGGCCACATTTCACGGACACCGAGAGATTACTGTGACCATCTCAGGTTTTCTATGGGAACCGTGAGAAATGATGGAACCCTTGTAGGAGCAGTGAATTTCTTTCCTCGCTTTTTTGATTTGTCGGATGTTTTTGTTCCGGCAGCGAAAGAGTCAGGAGTTCTTAAGAAAGTTGCGTCCGCAGGTATTTGTTCCTATGCGTCAATTACGAAAGATCCTAGTACGGGAAATGTGACGCATATCAATGGGGAGCCGTTAGAAAAAGTAGCCTATGTTAAGGGCGCTGCGTCAGACAAAGAGGCAGAGATTAAAAAAGAGGTCTTGCCTAATGCTGGGTATAAAGCTGTACGTGATGCATGTAAGTGCGAAAAAGATATCCCGTTAAAATCTCTTCGTTCTGGCCGTCTCCCAGAACTATTAACAACGCTTGGAATGATGGGCGTTGTTATGAAACCGCATGAATTTCAATATGCGCTATTGAATCGTCTGGGCCGAGGGGATATGGCTCAAAAGCTTCATTCGGATAGAAAGGTGTTTCGGGTTATGCCCAGCGCACCGAGATCCTCTTTTGAGGCATCGGATTTTAATCCTCGTTTAGCTTCTTTATTGTCATCAATTATTCCAGGTCGTTCTGGCTTCTACCCACATATTCCCAAAAGGATTATAAAAGTGGTTGTTATCAAAGCTACACCAAACGCGCCGCGCGCAGTAGTTGATGGAGATCCTATATTGAGTAAGGTAGCAGAAGCATATAGCTCTTATCGGAGTGCTTTTAGGGACCTCGGAAAACAACTCAACCTTGTCGTTGAGCGCAATCCGTTGTACTACCATGATCACTTTTTCAGTGAACTTTTAACGGACCACATGGAAAAGATGTCTTCATCAGCTCACTCTCTTGGGTTGTCTACACCCCTCGTCCCGTTGTACCTTTACAACGCATACGGAGAAACAGTTTCAATCCCACCAAATTCGTGGGGCAATAAACTCCACACCCAATCCCCGGCTTCCGCACTTATGCAACCGGTTTTGTGAGGTATCATGGCGCTAGAAAGTCTTCTCGAATCCCTTTATAAACAAGACCCTATTATTAGGGAGACAGAAAAGACCGCAGAGTCTGTTTTGCTCGCGGGGTTAAAGTCCTCGAACCAAACTGTGTCTGAAAATCCATATGCTTCTTTTAGCGACGCTGACTTGCTTAAGTTAGCACAAGACGTCCTAGGCGAGGAAACCGTGGTTGAAGACGTCCAGGATGATGTCGTCTCCGAGGAAACTGTAGAAGATGCCACTAAAGAGGCATCAGCAGACGATGCCGAATTGGAAAAGATCGCATGGGATATGCTTGCTGGTCAAGTAATGGCACATTCTTGCGTGCACGAATTTGGCGCTATTAAGATTGCTCTTGCAAACGGCGTTTGCCGCGTTTGTAAAGAGAATCAACTAGACGTAGACGGATCTTCTATCTGCTCTGCGTGCACTTCTTCGGACGATTGATTCAACTACCTGGTTGACTTACCATATGCCTTACCGATACTTTGCTCGAGAGATCATAAAAATTGCAACGACCGACGTACCTCCTATCCCGCGCTATCGTTTTGGTATCACTTCTCGCAGTGGTACCAGCGCTCGCGTTAAGAAGACTGTCGAACCGCGTGTTAAGGCGCCGAAAACTCTCCCTTCCGGTTTGTCTAAGATCCCCTCAGCATCGGGTAAGACGAAGGGTACTAACTTTTCCAAAACTCAGAACACTGTCCCAAACCCTACGGGCGGCGAGACACTGGTAAGATAACCAGGTGAGGATGTAAATGGCGATTCCTACTTTAAATGAAATGATAACCGCCGCTATTTCAGCGGCGGAAGAACCTACATCCTATTATGACGCAGTAGACGCGGAGGTTCAACAAGAGAAGGTTGCAAGTGATGCAACTCTTTTGGACCTCGCAGACATTGAAAAGCTCGCGAGTGCATGTGAGTTTATCGGCCAACGAGGCATCGAGAGCTTTGTTAAAACGGCAGCCGGGATATCATTGGAAACAAATGATAAAGCTACTGCAATTAAAGCTGTCGATACAATGGGCAAAGAGACGGGAACTCATAATCCCGCGCTAGCGTCTAATGAGGCAGCTATTAAATATACCAAGAAAGAGAAAGCAAAATCAGTTTCTCCTTCCCTCTCAGCAGTTCTCGATGAAAAGCCGTTTGGTGACAATGCGCTTAAGAAAAATTTGAGCCATACTGAGGGCGATAAAAACATTCACTCAAAAGCAGCTCATGATAAGGATGCCTTGATGGCAGAATTAAATCGACGAGTCGCTTTGAAGCAGCAAGGAGTCGCTGATGTTCAGTAAGATTGCCTCACAGGATGTGAACGGCATCCTTATTAAGTGCGCTAGTTCTCTTCGAGACCTTGCTGCCGAAAATACCTCCCTTAGAGACCAACTGGCCGACTTAGAGAGAAAAGACCATGCCGAGAAGATTGCAGCCCAGGCTGTATCTCGAGGAATTATGGATGAGTCCGAAGCATTTGATTATGCCAAGGGCTTGGCAGAGGGAGACAAAGATCTCGAGATGGTCGAAGAATTTGTCAGTCGAACAGTTCAAGGTGTCCCTCTCGGAGAACCACTACAGAAAACAGCATCCGATGATCTTTGCGAAGGCGAAACGTTGGAAGCTAGATTTGCAACCTCACTTCTTTCTAGTGAATTTATCTAAGCGGAGGAGCTAATGCTTCAACTTTCATCCCCTGTCAATGATATCTACCGTCGGGACCTCCCGGTGGCAGACCCCACCATTCTGGACCCAACTGATGCTACTGCTGTTGAGCAGGGCGAATGGTTAGCCCTAGACGCAACTGGTCACTTGGTTCGAGTCGGTGCGGCTCCCCTTCCAATGGCCATGCAAGTATTCACCCAACGCGGTGATTACTCTTCTCAGGCAATTAGCAAGACCTGTGTTCTGCAATTGCACGAGTACGAAGGTGAAACTGATATGTTTGAAGACGCAGGCGGCGGCTTTGCGGTAAATGACATGTTGACTGTCCACACGATTACTGTTGACGGCGTGACGCGTTCTGGATTCATCCAGGCTGTTGCTGGCGGCACTGATTGGGTGTATGCAATTGTCACAAAAGATCCGGCTACCAATAACGGACGACTCGGATTCATGACGGTCTCGCCGTATAACCTGCCATAAACACTTACTTCGCTCTTCGGCGACCCTTTTTTGGAGGAAATTTTCATGTCCGAAGCATCTGCCTCAACTATTAATAGCCTATTTTCGGCTCATCTTGATACCATTGAAGGCAAGGAAAAAGTTGCTGCCGTAGCACAAGCCTACGTCCGTGACAAGCTCCGTGAGAACGCGTTCTCACGGAAAATCCTTCCTCCTCAAATGGTTACCAAGAACGAAATGCAGGTATCCGTTAACCATGACACGCTTGTCTATATTGACGAGATTGAGCCGAATTCACGCGCTATGTCTATGACCTTCCGTGGTCAGCCGACTGCCCGTTTCATTCGCGCCCCTCGTTATGAGATCCCTATCTTTACGATCTCTTCCGAGCGATTCGAGAAGGTCGAGCAAGAACTGCTGTCTTACCGCATGCCTATTACGAAGGTCATCGAGGATAACTCCGTTAAGGATATCCAAGAGATTGAAGACTATCGTTTCCTGGTATTCGTTGAAGCAGCTGTCCAAGCTACGGGCCAAATCGTCCGCGGCGAGCAAGCAACTGATGATGCAACTGCGAATGGCGCCGGAACAGGTTTCCGTGGTCAAATTCAACGTGGTGACCTCATCAGCCTATTCAACGAGCTCGACGGAACTCGTCGTCGATTGAGCAAGGTTCTCATCAACGAAGTTGATTGGAATGATGTTCTGCGCTGGACGATTGAGGACTACGGAGACACCGTTCAAGGTAAGGTCGTTGTTGATGGTTACACCTATGACCGAATCATGGGTCGTATGGTCGTTCGTACCGTTAAGACTGACATCCTTCAAACAGGGAATGTCTACGGATTTACTAGCCCTGAATGGCTCGGTAAGTTCCTTGTCCTCAACAACACTAAGTTCTACATTGATAAGGTTGCAAATCTTATTATGTGGCAGTGTTGGGAAGACATTGGCATGGGTCTGGGTAACGTAGCATCTTTGGCTAAATTGGAACTTTACAATGGCCAAGGTGGTGGTATTGATACCTCCGATCCTCTCATCCCCGAAGAGGATGTTGGAACTCAGGTGTTCAACCAGGCTGACGATGGAATTACCTTCCCGCAGGTATCTTCGTTCTAGAGTAGTCACCAGGAGTAGTAATGTCCGACCGACCCTTCATCGTGAGAAACAACCGGCCGCGGAAAACGGTTACCGTTTGCGGTCAGTTGCTAGCCCCTGCCATTCGTGGCGGGCGCTCGGAACTTCCGCTAACGGAACAAGAGTTTACCTCTGCGCCCGTTCAGCGTCTTATCGAAATGAAGCGTCTAGTCTGCGTTTCTACTCCTTCCGGTTGGGAGGAGAAGCCAAAGAAGCCTACGCCAAAGCCTAAAAAGGCTGCGGCGGCGCCTAAAGCTTCTCCTCCTCCCGCTCCTAAAGCGGCTAAGCCTAAAAAGGAAGCTGCACCTAAAGCAGAAACCTCTGCTGCCATTGTTCCGCCAGATGAGCTTCCTATGGAAGTAGCAGCTGATAAGGTGGACGATTCTCTTCTAGAAGACCAGTCTCGCAGCTGGTCTTATGATACATTGAAGCCACTTACTGTAAAGCAAATCAAGAAGGTTGCGAAATCTCGCGGCTTGAAGGTCGGCGGCAAGGAAGATGAAGTCATCAACCGCATCTTAGATGCACAAGTGGAGTCGTAATGGGTCGCCGCTCTCCCCTACGAAATGCACAGCCGAACTCCGTATCGGTATGTGGAAAGCTCTTACAGACGGGACAATCTATTCAAGTACCGGAAGCGGCCGTGGGCCCTCGAGAAAAAAGAATGGAATCTCGTAAGAAGATCTCAATTAGAAAGTCTAACAAGAAGGGCCACGTTCAGATCACGTGCACCCTTGGACGTTGATTTATGGCCCTCACCCCACCACTGACGACGAATGCTGCGTTTGTGCAGGAAGTGCGGGACTATATCCGAGACTTCCCCGAACTTAATCGCCTTATCTCTGGAGAAGAGTCAAGTAGTCGCATGATTGAATATTGTGTGTGGCTTGCTGTGGATGAGTGGAATACAACTCCTCCTCTATCCTCTCAGCAAGTAGCTAACTTTCCCTCTAGAACAATTCTTTTAGTCTTAACTATCATTTACATTCTTCAATCTGTCGGAGTATTAAAGAGTCGAAACCGGTTTACCTATAACGACGGAGGGTTCTCTGTCGTTACCGAAGAGCAGGATGATCGCTATCAGCGGTGGATTTCTCTTTTTCGGTCGCAAATCAATCCTAAGATTACGCGCCTCAAGGTTGCGCTTAATATTGAGGGTGGTTGGAACGCTGGTGTTGGCTCCGAGTATGGATGGATTAATGGATGGTATGGTTTCTCTTGATAATTTCTATTTGATGTGCTCCACTGGGGGCCCACGAGGAGATACAATGAACGCCCTGCTTGCAAGCCTTTACGGTACAGGTCAAGAAAAGGTTGCCTCAGAAGAGGCCACAGAGGAGATTGATTTGTCCCAAATCTCTGCTGCAGATTTTATTGCGGGATTAGAGGAAGGCAGCATCACTCTTCCAGACGACGAAAAGACTGCTAGTGAAGAGTCCGAGGGAGACCTGGACTTGTCTACGTTGTCTGGCGCGGAGTTGCTTCAAATCCTGGACGCTCTCGAAGAGCAACCGGAAGATGAAAAAACTGCATCCGAAAGTGATGAGGAGTTAGACCTCTCTCAAATTTCGGGCACCGAGCTTATGCAGATCCTCTCTGCCCTTGAAGAGGACGAGCAGGAGAAAACTTCGGAAGCTGTTTTAGAGAAGATGGCGGAAGATGGAGACCTCCAAAAGTGGGACATGGCCGGTCGAGTCATGGCACATTCTTTCCATCAAGAGATGCAAAAGATGGCCGAAACCGCTGAACCAGAAATGCCTGACGATATCGAAGTAAATCTCGATGAAATCACAGGTGAGCAGCTCGTAGCTCTCATGGAGAGCGGGTATGAATTCGATGAAGCAGATAAAACTGCTTCCGCCGCCGGCGAAGCCGCCGAGTCAGCTTTAAAGCGCTGGTTTAAAGCGCCTCAAAGAACTTATGCTAAGTCTATGAAAGACCAGCGGCGAACTGCGATGAAAGGCGGAAAGATACCGACCCAGGATCAGGTGCTTGATGCTAACCTCGGAATAGCGTCTGCCAGTAAGCTCAAAGCGCTTGGGAAAGCTATTGACGAGAATAGATGGCAAGCAGGCATTGCGGGCGCGCTGGGCACTACTGCAGTTGCTGCACCCGTAGTTGGTGGCGTTGCTTTGTCACGAAAAAAGAAAGATTAAGGAGACTACTATGAACGAAATTCTTGCGGGTATCTACGGAACCGGCGGTATTGAGAAGACAGCTTCTCCTACTGGCGAGGGTCCAATGACTCTTTCTGACCTGGCGTTGGCTATTACAGCCGAGCAGGTTGGCGAAGAAGTAGAGATTGAAAAGGTTGCATCTGTACATGATGGCGTGCTTGGCAAACTTATTGAGTTTGACCGTGCCGGCCGTGCAACCGCTCATGCAGAGTTCTCTAGTATGGAGAAGGCTGCTTCCGAGGGCGACACAGAAGCACTAGAATCTTTCTTTGCAGATATGCTTCCAGAGGAAGATGCAGAGGAAGATGTTTCAACTGCTGACTTGCGGGCAGCCGTAGTGGCGGAACTACAACGACGTGAAGGCGCGGAGTAATCCTATGAGTTCCTTAATAGACATTGGCTTCGAAGGTGAACTACAGAACATTGTAGATGCCTTTGTTGTTAAGGAAGCCGCTAAGAAGAAAGAGAAGAAGCATAAAGGTCTACGTCGTATGGCCGGCGGCGCAGCCATTGGTGGCGCGGCCCTTGGAACCCTTGGAGCTCTAATCGGCACAGGAGTTTCGCGGCGGGTGGGCCGGAACCTTGCAAAGCAAGTGGTACACAGCGGCGGTTCAGCTGCGCAAGCGACGGCGGCTAAATATGCCCCAATTCCACTTCTTGCAGGTATGGCAGGGGCCTTGGGTGCGGCTACGGGCGCGCAGGGCGGCTTGGTCTATCATGCCGCTAAACGTCCTTCTGATTGGCGTAAAAAATCTGGGATGAAGAAGGCTGCTGCTGATAAGAAAGACTTGGTTAATTCTGCCTTGGCCGAGCTCCAGCGCAGAATGAATGTACTTCTTAAGGAAAAGCACAATGAGCCATCTGATGCGACCGTGCGTGGAATGTATGTGGAAAAGACTGCTGCTCCTGCTTGGTTAAAGAGGCTTACCCAGCGAGCCGGAAAGTGGGCACCCAAGTCCCGCGGAGGCCGTGCCCTTCTAGGTACGGGAGCTGCGCTTACAGCCGGTGCGGGTACTTATGGAGTTCACCGTAGCGGGCGTAAGAGACGGCGACGTAGATCTGCACTTTTGCCCACTAGCGCCACAACAGCATTTGCAGGATCTATTCCGGCCAAAATTAAAAGCAGTAGGATCTTCAAGACACTTGTTCGCAGAGCATCCAGAAAGTTTCCTGATGTTCCTCGTTCCAAGATCGAGAAACTTGTTTATCAGGCCATGAAAGAGCGAGGCGTTCTAAATAAGATCTCCTCTGCCCGACCTGGTAGTCTCTATGCGTCCACGGAAATTACGGGTCATATGAAGTCGGGACAATAATGAATGATCCGAATACGCAACATTCGGGTTTACTCTACTGATAGGGACGCAATTACCGTTACCTGGGAGGTAGCGGATACCGTAGAGGATGTGAGCACCTACACAGTGTCGGTTCTGCGCTCTCAGTCAGCCACTGGTATGTACAATCAAGTCTCTCTCGACATGAACGCGGAAGATGTATTCCGGTTTGATGATCGAGGAGCGAATATCTTGTCCAAGTGGCGAGAGTTCTATTATCGCGTCAAGGTAACCAAAGTAGGGGGCGCAGAAGAGCAGGAATACGGCTCTACGCCGCCAGAGGAGGTCCTCCAAGGGAAAGACCCAGGGGGCGTCACAATGGGCGCATTGCCTGACCTAGAGGCCTTGGAGGCTATTCGCAGGTTTGGGCTAGTCCTACAAGAATATAGCGGCCGCACAGTCCTTCTCTTAAAAGAGCGCACATGGGGACAGCGATGTCTTCAATGTTGGGACTCATTGAAGAGACGTGTTTCTAGGTCGGATTGCCAAACATGT
>Ga0255047_10000119_pt1 | contig 54164 bp, 62 predicted proteins | sample JV7_2_1_MG_FD_183640 | JGI IMG/M metagenome (GOLD analysis project Ga0255047, IMG submission 183640) | Seawater microbial communities from Jervis Inlet, British Columbia, Canada - JV7_2_1 | ecosystem: Environmental > Aquatic > Marine > Inlet | place: Canada: British Columbia | collected 2016-10-06
CTGCTATCGGGCGAAACCGGCCTTGTCCTCGAGCAGCCTGCACAGTGCGGCCCCATCCATATCGCCTAGTCCGGCTGCGACGGCCTCCTCATAGAAGGGAAGGCTGGTGTCGAGCAGAGGAGTGGGAGCCCCGATCTGGCGGCCGTAGTCTCCGATAACGGAGACGTCCTTGATGAACATCTTCAACCTGGCGGAGGGTGGGTAGTCATCGGCTGCCATCATCGGACCCCTGATCTCAAAGATTCGAGAGCTGCCAACTCCGGCCGAGATCACTTCGAGAATCTGTGCGGGCTCCAGGCCCCCCTTCATTCCGAGGACGAAGGCTTCGGCGGTGGCCAGGTTATGAACGGAGACAAGGAGGTTCGCCACGTATTTCATGCGGGAGCCGTTCCCGAATTCCCCGAGCTCGTAAGTTCCCTGCCCGAGAACGTCGAAGACGGGACGCAATACGCGCAAAGCGTCGGTCTCGCCGCTGGCATAGACGACGATTTCGGCGGCGGCGGCCTGGAGGCCGGTTCCGCTCACCGGAGCATCCAGCAAGGTCACTCCCGCAGTTGCGAGAGCTTTTCTGGCGCGTTCCTTGTCCTCCAGTGGAAATGTGCTCATCTCGACACAGATGAGTCCAGGGTGGGCGCCCTCCAGGAGTCCTCCCTCTCCCTCGACGGCAGCAGTCAGCGCGGCGGTGCTGGGGAGAGCGATCAGGACGACATCTGAGTTCCCAGCCACTGCGGCCGCCGAATCGAGCGGGTTGCCGCCTCCCGCTCGCAGCTCTTCCCGACGATCCGAGTCGACATCGAAGCCGGCAACTTCGAACCCCGCTTCGATGAGGTTGTTTCCGTAAGCCGTGCCCATGATCCCGATGCCGACTAATCCGATCCTGAGCATGTTTCCTCCACCCGGTTCTGCGGGCGGTTCCGGCAGGCGGCCACCCGTTGCTTCACAGTTGCGGTGGTGACTGTAATGTCCGGGGGCTGAAGCGTTCGGTGTCAGCCGCCCTCGCGGTTGGTCGATCAACGGAGGAAGAAGGGCATGGCACAGGAGCGCGCAAGCTTTCGCTCGCGCGGTCGCCCTCAGGCTCACACTTCCGAGTCGCCACCGGTCGTTAGCAGGACAACCGCCTACCTATTGCTGGCCGTGGTGGTCGTCATTCTCGGGATCAACTGGCCGCTCCTTGCAACCGGACTCGAGTCGATTTCACCACTGTGGCTGACCGTCTTTCGCTTGTCCGGAGGGGCAATCACGGTTCTCATCTTTGCCGCTGCCACCGGCCGGCTGACCCGCCCGCCCCGACAGGACTATCCGATGGTGGCTTCGGTTGCCGTGTTCCGGCTGGCGCTGGTGTTCATCCTGGTGTTCGGCGCCCTGGAATTCGTCCCGCCGGGACGATCATCGATCCTGGTGTGGACAACCAGCTTGTGGACCGTTCCACTGGCCGCCATCTTCGTCGACGAGCACATGACTCGCCTGCGCTGGTGGGGACTATTGATAGGCCTGGGCGGCATCGTGATGGTCTTCGAGCCGACCCGCCTCGACTGGACGGACACCCGGCTACTGCTTGGCCACGTCATGCTGCTGAGTGCAGCTTTTCTCACCGCATCTGTCAGCGTCCACGTCAGGCGCCACGTGTGGGCATCGTCCCCCCTCGCTCTGCTGCCGTGGCAATTAATGGTGGCAGCGCTTCCGATGCTGACCATCGCGCTGCTGGTGGAGGGCATTCCCGATATCGACTGGACATCGCAGCTCGTCGGGATCGTCGCCTTCCAGGCGACTCTGGCCAGCGGCGTGGCGCTGTGGGGCCAGCTGACTGCCCTCAGAGCGCTTTCAGCCATCAGCACCAACCTCACACTGATGGCAATCCCGGTGCTTGGGTTGGTGAGTTCGGCTCTTCTCGTCGACGAGTCACTCACGGCAGGCGTGATCGGAGGTCTGGTGCTCGTGCTCGCCGGCGTTGCTCTCAACATCGTGTCCGATACCCGCACAGGCCCGAACGGGCGGGTTTAGGCCGGGGAGGAAGACGCTCGGGTGGGCTGCTAGCCCCGCAACTGTGGCATCACTTCGGAGGCAAACAGATCTTGGCTGTCTTTCTCCCCGATGTCGTAGAAGTACAGGATCATCTCGGTGCAACCTGCCTCGGAGAACTCACCCATGGTCTGAACCGCCTCGTCGACGGTGACGGCTAGATGCTCCTCCTCGAACTGAGCCGGGGTGGTGCCGCGACGTCGAGACGCTACTTCCAGCTTTGCATCGAGGTCGGCGCGGTCGCGCCCGATGACCGACATGAGGTGGATGGTGCGTCCGATGTCGCCGAAATCGCGCCCCTCGGCTTCACAATGATTGGCCAGGACGTTCGATTTGTGACGGAAGCTGTCGAGGTCGTCGCCGAAGTTGGCAAAGTCGGCATATTTGGCGACGATGCGCAACGTCCGCTTCTCGCCGCCACCGGCAATCCACAGCGGAGGATGGGGCTGCTGCAGGGGCCTGGGGCGGGTGATGGCACCCGCCAGCGTGTAATGCTCGCCGCTGAAGTACGCCTCGTCTGTGGTCCACATGGCCTTGAGTACCTGGGCGGCCTCCTCCAGCATGTCCAGCCTGATCCGGTCCGACGGGTACTCATAGCCGTAGGCGGCGAACTCTTTGTGGGACCAGCCGGCTCCGATACCGACGTCGAGGCGGCCCCCGGAGATGGCGTCGACCGATACGGCCATCTTGCCGAGCAGGGAGGCCGGCCGGTAGGGGATGCAGGTGCACATCTGGCCGATTCGCACCCGCTCGGTGGCGGAAGCAAGAGCAGCCATGAGAGTCCAGGCCTCAAACGTGCTCTCCTGGGCGACTATGGGGTGGGTGTGGAAATGGTCATAGACCCACAGGGAATCCCATCCGGCAGCCTCCACGGCGGCAGCATTCGACCGGATATGCTCCCACTGCCGGCTCTCGGGCACTCCGACCAGGTCCAGCTTCCACCCCTGAGGTGCCAGCGTTCCAAATCTCATGGTCGATCCTTCCGACGGGCTGGTCATTCTGGCAGCGGTCGATCGGTAACCTGAAATGCCGGTTAGTTGCCGGCACCGAAGAGGCCGAACTTCCAATCCGGGTCACCGGGCACCATTGTTTGGTCGAATTGGGACCGCCGGCCCATGGCTCGCGACCTTTCCACGACCGAGTGCCCGAGCTCCAGCTGTGACTTCTCCCACGCCGCCAGAGCCGCAGCTATGTCGGCGTGATCACGCAAGGCGTCGCGGAGCGCCCAGGCGTCGGCAGCCGCCTTCGCCGTGCCCGCCGCCACGTGAGGGCGGGCCGAGAAGGCAGCATCGCCCATCAAGCAGACCCGATCGAATGCCATTCGCGGGGTTTCGAGATCGAAAATCACCTGAACGAAAGGCTCAGAAGCCGCCAGCACCACCTCTTGGATGGTGGGTGCCAGGGTGGCCGCAACGGCTCTCATCTCATCGAGATGCCGAGGAGCGACCAGGCCGGGGGGAACGGATGAGGCCCGGACCTCCCCATTTCGATCCCGCATCAGGCTCTCGAACGGTTCGCCCGCCTCGTAGTTCCGGTACCAGACGAAATTCTGGAGGCGGCGGCCGGGGTCAAGCGAGCCGTCTGGCCCGGGAATGGCATAGACCAGGATGTGGCCCGGCGCCAGCACCTGGTACAGCATGGAGTCGGCCAGCTCGTCAACGGTCCCGGCTGAGAGATCCGACTCGGCGGCCGTTCCACGCCAGGCGACGTATCCGGCGTAAGAGGGTTCCACATCGGGGAGGAGCAACCGGCGTCCGGTCGAGGCCACCCCGTCTGCGCACACCAGCAGATCTGCCCCGGTGTCGGTACCGTCGGCGAACTCAACGGCCAACGCCGAGCCGTCTTCATGAAACCCGGTCATCTCTTTGCCGTAGTGGTAGCGGTCTTCGGGAAACGCCTTCAGCAGGGCCCGGTAGACGGTATTCCAGGAGCTGAAGCGGAAGTGATCGAGATCGGCGCTCAACTCGATGCCCGACCCGTCAACATATTTCCACCAGGGCAGCTCCAGGCTCACCCGGTCGTCGTCTCCGCCCCGCTCCGTGAAGTAACGCTCGGTCATCGGCAGAACGACGATGCCTGCCCCGCGTGACTCGAGGGCAACACTTGATCGTTCGTAGATGTGTACGTCGAGCCCAAGCTCATGGAGCAACACGCCGGCGGTGAGTCCGCCGATGGAGCCACCGACGATGGCGATCCTGGCGTCGACGGTCACCAGATCCCCTGGTTGAAGCTGGACTGGGCGGCCACCCGGCGAGGCTAGCCGTGCCGGGTTAGGCTCGTTTTTCGAGAGGGAGGCGGTCATGCAAGCTATTCAGGTGGCACAAGTCGGAGGCAGCGAGGTGCTGTCGGTGGCCGAGGTGCCTGATCCGGTCCCCGGCCCCGGACAGGCGGTGGTTGAACTCGAAGCTTGTGGGGTCAACTTCATCGATGTCTACCAGAGGATGGGGCTGTATCCGATGTCGCTTCCGTTCATCATCGGGCAGGAAGGCGCCGGTGTGGTGATGGCCGTCGGGGATTCCGTCGAAGGTGTCGCGGTGGGCGATCGGGTTGCATTCACCAGCATCCCGGGCGCCTATGCGGAACAGATTGCGGTGCCGGTCGACCGGCTGGTCAACGTTCCCGACCAGGTGGAGCTGGCCACCGGGGGCGGGATCATGTTGCAGGGCCTGACCGCTCATTACCTGGCACACGACACCTATCAGCTCGGCCCTGATTCAACGTGTCTGATCCATGCCGGGGCCGGGGGAGTCGGCCTCCTCCTTACTCAGATTGCGAAACGGCTGGGTGCCACCGTATTCACGACGGTGGGAACCGGAGAGAAGGCCGAGTTGGCTCATGCGGCCGGTGCCGACCATGTCATCGTCTACACGCAAACCGATTTCGCTGATGAAGTCCGGGCAATTGTCGGCGACAATAGGCTGGATGTCGTCTACGACTCGGTGGGAGTGGACACGTTCGATCGGGGCCTCGATCTGCTCAGGCCCCGGGGCTTGATGGCCCTGTTTGGTCAATCGAGCGGCGTGGTGGCACCCTTCGACCTGCAGCGCCTGGCGCGGGGTGGCTCTCTATATGTTACGCGGCCATCGCTCGGTGCCTATATCGCATCGCGGCAGGAGTTACTGCGAAGGAGCGGTGATCTCTTCACCTGGATCGCGGCGGGCGATCTGAGTGTGCGGATTGGCGCCACCTACCCGCTGGCGGAGGCTGCCGCGGCCCACGACGCGCTCGAGGGCCGGGCCACCACCGGCAAAGTGATCCTCATTCCCTGAGCCGCTGACGGCGCGGCCGGTTAGCCAACGCTCTCGATGGCTCCCGACTCGGCCGACCTCACGATGGCTTCCAGGATCTCGATGTTGTGGATGAGCTCGTCGTCCGAGAACCTGTACACCCCGTCCCCGAGAGCTGCGGCCGCCCACTGATCGAGGTTGGCACCGACCGGATCGCTGGGGTCGAACGTGCTCGAGTGTATTTCCTCATCGAGGCCTCGCCAGGTAAGCACTGCGGGTTCGGGCACGTCGACGTTCGAGTTCTCACGCGCCTCGACCCAGCCCCGGTCGCCGAACACCGACAGCCGGGCATAGAAGGGCGTGGTCGCCAGGTGAGAGAGGGTTCCGGTGGCTCCGCTGGCGAATTGAAGCTGGACCGACAGGACATCGTCGGAGGGGAAGTCGGGGGAGCGGTGGGCTTTGATGGCGCGAACCTGGCCGACCGGACCCGCCATGGATTGGAAAAGGTCGGTGATATGGACGCCGAGGGCGGTCAGCATCCCGGCCGGGGCCTGGGCCGGATCTTGCCGCCAGGTGGAGGCGATGGGTCCTGCAAAATAGTTGTGGGACCAGTGGCACTCGATGTGCAGCAACGTGCCGAGTTCACCAGACCTGATCATCCGGGACGCTTCCTCCATGGCCGGTTCGAATCTTCGTTCGTGGCCGACCCCCAGCACCAGGTTCCGCCGTCGACAGGCATCCAGCATGCGCCGGGCCGATGCAGCCTGTAGCGCCAGCGGCTTCTCGCAGAACACGTGCTTGCCGGCCTCAGCGGCCGCGACCACTTGTTCCTCGTGCAGGAGGTGGGGGGTGGCGATGATGACCGCCTGGATTTCCGGATCGTCTAGCGCAAAGACCAGGTCGGGGTCCAGTCGCAGGCCTCGTCCGGCCGCAAATGACCCGGCCTGCTTGACATCCGGATCGACGACTCTGGTGACGAGGATCTTGTCGGACCGGGCAACGGTCTCCACTATCTGGCGCCCCCACCATCCGAGACCCACGACGGCTGTTCGCAACTGATCTGCCACAACGACTCCCGGGTTGGTGCCAGGGAACCTTAGGGAAGCCCCCCGGCCCACTCGGCGATTGCCCCGCCCAGTTTGTGCGGAGAGTCCTCCTGGTAGTAGTGCTTGCCGACCACCGTCACTTCGGTCTGGTTGGGCCAGGAGCGGCAGAACTCCCGGTTGCGGCCGATCAGGGCGTGGCCGGCGGTGGTGTTCACGAACAGCTTCGGGATGGCAGTGTTGGACAGCCAGTCAGCGTACGCCTGGATTACCTGGTGATTATCAGCCGGTTCCCCGTCAAAGGCGATCTCTCTGGGCAACTGCACCGTCGGGACAATCGCTTCTGGTGTCGTGAATCGCCCGGAGTATTCGGCGAACTCCTCATCGCCCAGTTCCCTGATGATTCCATTGGCAAAGACCGTGTTGATGAAGAAGTTGTCGGCCACCGCTTCCTGAAACCCGGCCTCCGTCCGCATATAGATGAATCGGTCGCGATAGCCCTCCGGCAGGTCGGTGATACGCCGGGGTTGCACCATGGCTTCGCCGTAACAGATGCCCCGCACCCGGTCGGGATGGCGGCGGGCCCAGTCAAAGCCAAGTGCCGCCCCCCAGTCGTGGAGGACCAGGGTTACCAGCCCGACCGGCAACACCGCGGCAAACCAGGCATCCACGTATTCGACGTACTCGGGGAATCGGTAAGTCCCGGAGGGCATGGGGCCCGAGCGGCCGAAACCGGGGAGATCCGGCGCCAGGCAGCGGCCGAGTGGTTCCAGGTGGGGGATGACATTGCGCCAGAGATAAGACGAGGTGGGGTTGCCGTGCAGGAAGACCATGCTGGGTCCGTGCCCGCCGGTGTCGATATAGGCCATCTCCAGATCCAGGATCTCCTTGCGGTCAGAGAGATAGGGGTTGAGTGCCGAGATGGACGCCATGGCGCTGCAGTGTATTCGCCGGCACCGGCGCGCCCCCCAAGGTTGTTATCGTCGACCTCCGCAGCGAGAGGAAGCGTGATGCATCTGATTGATTGTGAGACTGCCGGCTCATGATCGCCAACCGCATGAAGGACGCCGCGCTGGCGGTACTCCAATCTCTCACCGATGATGAGCGAGCCGAGGCGCATCTTCCGTTCGATGACCCGCGCCGCCAGGTCTGGATGTACTGGCCGCGAGAGATGACCGGCGACAGCTACCCGGGCGTCAGCCTGCATCGCCTGAACCTCGAGCAGCGCGGTTTGATAATGCAGCTGGTCGCCACCGGTGTCGACTATCCGACCCTGGCTCAGATCGGGGCCGTCATGGCGCTGGACATTCCCCTAGACGCCGTCGAGCAGTACACCAGAACAGCCTTGCGGGATCCCATGCGGTATTGGGTAACAGTCTTTGGCGATCCGGCCGATTCGGGGACGTGGGCCTGGCAATTCGAAGGGCACCACGTCTCGATCAACCACGTCATTATCGACGGCCACGTCGTTGCATCCACCCCTCTGTTCCTCGGTGCCAGCCCCGCGATGGTCAAGAAAGGGCAACACGTAGTGACCCGGCCGTGCGGTCCGGAAGAGGACGCGGGCCGGGCACTGTGGCAGTCGCTTGCGGGTGAAAGGCTGGAGCGGGCAACGCTGGCAGCCCCGGCTCCGATCGACATAGTCGTCCACCGGTTGCCGGAAGTACCCGAGGTGGCCAGACCCGGCGACAACGTTCACCCGCTTGGCGCCTTCCAACATCTGATGTTGTCATTGGAGGAGTCCGCGAAGGAAGCCCTTACCTTGCAGCGCAACACCCCGGTCGGTCTGCCCCGCTCCGACATGGGAGCCGGTCAAAGGGCGCTGCTTGATGACCTGATCGAGCTTTACGTTGGCCGGCTGCCCGAAGAGTTGACCCGATCTGAGCTGACCCGGCTGGAAGCGGCCGGACTCGACGGGATTCACTTCGCCTGGGCTGGACCGGGTGAAGCCGGGGCCCCGCACTATTACCGGCTGCACGGGCCCACCTTCCTGGTCGAATATGACTGTGTCCAGGATGGCGCTAATCATGTGCACGCCGTCTGGCGCGACCCCGAACGCGACTTCGGCCGCGACCCGCTGCGAAGGCACCGCGCCCTGGCTCACTAGCGGCGGTGAACTGTGGGAGCCGTCAGCTGCGGGCAGCCGACTCGTCCAGCAACTGGCAGATCCTCTGGGGATCCACCGGGTAGTCGCTGATGACTACGTCGAAGGGGGCGAGGGCGTTCTCGATGGCCGCGATGATGGCATTGGCGGCCGGAATCGTTCCCCCCTCGCCGGCGCCCTTGACCCCAAGGGGATTCAGCGGTGAGAGAGTTTCCAGATGCGAGATGTTGAAGTGCGGCATCTCAGCTGCCAGCGGCAGGTAGTACTCGCCATAGTTGACCGACAGGGGCTGCCCGGCGTCGTCGTAGTGCATCCTTTCGAATAGCGCATTGCCGACGCCGTGGACAACCCCACCAAGGACCTGGCCCTCCACCAGCTGAGGGTTGAGCATGCGTCCGCAATCATGGGCTATCGAATACTCGAGCAGGGTGACCGCCCCGGTCTGGATGTCGACTTCGACCTCGGCGATGTGGCTTCCGCTGGCAGTGGCTGCTCCGCGGGTGACGTTATGCGAGGTGGCTTCCAGTCCGGGCGAGAACCCTTCCGGAACCACTCCCGTGTTGAACGGCGTCAGCGTGCGGGCCAGCTCACCGAGAGTAACGCCGGTCCCCGGATCGCCCTTGACCGAGACCATTCCGTCCTCGATCTGCAGGTCATCCTCGGCAGCCTCTAGTAGATGGGCAGCCAGCGCGATCGCCTTGTCCCGCACGGCGATGGCGGCCTCGTGCATGGCCGTGCTGGCGGCCACCACAGTGCGGCTGGCGACCGTTCCGACCCCGAGCGGGAACTTGCCCGTGTCCGCCGATTGGTACACCACATCGTCGAAGTCGACTCCCAGCTGGTCGGCCACTACCTGGGAAAACACTGTCGCGTGGCCCTGACCCTGGCTGGCAAGTCCCGACTGGACCTGGACCTTGCCGCTTGGCTGAACCCTCACGGTGGCCGCCTCGTAGGGTCCCATGCCGGTGTCCTCGATGTATGACGACACCCCGATGCCCAGGTACCGGCCCGTCTCACGAGCAGCCAGTTGGCGACTCTTGAAGCTGTCGTAGTCGGCGACTTCCTTCACCTTCTCGAGGCAGCCGTGAAAATCTCCGCTGTCGTAGGTGATCGGTTGGCCGTGGCCGGTCTTGTGCCCGGGCTGGTATGGGAACTGGTCGGCTGTAACGAAGTTGCGGGCTCTCACATCGGCCGGATCGAGCTGGAGGCCGCGGGCGACCGCTTCAATCATCCGCTCCATCGCATAAGCGGCATTGGGCCGTCCGGCGCCTCGCACCGGGGACTTGCTCGGCGTATTGGTGAACACCATGTCAAGTTCCACATCCAGCGCCGGAATGGCATACGGGCCTGGCAGCGGATTGAGCGACGTGACCCCCAGTAGGGCGCCGTAGTTGGTGAAGGCGCCGTTGTCACAGGTCACGCGGCCCCGCACGCCCCTGATCGTGCCGTCGGCCTCAGCGGCGACCGAGAGCGTCCAGAACTGGTCTCCCTGTTGATTGGTAGCGATGAAATGCTCCCGCCGGTCCTCTACCCACTTGACCGGACGTCCGAGCACCCGGGCCGCGATCGGGATGACGATCTCCTCGGGGTAGACGCCGGCCTTCGGTCCGAAGCCTCCCCCCACGTCCGGAGCAATCACCCGCAGCCTGCTTTCGTCCTCCTCGAGATAGCGGGCCAGCATGGCCCGGACGAGATAGGGGGCCTGGGTCGAGGAATAGACCGTGAGCCCGTCTCCGTCCGGATCGTCAAGTGCCACAACCCCGCGGCACTCCATGGCGTGGCAGCCTCCCCGGTGTTGGAGGAACTCTTCCGAAAACGTGTGGGGAGCGCCCTGGAAGGCGTCATCGATGTCGCCGAAGCCGACCGAGAGTCGGCCGACGTGGTTTGACTCGGTGCCGAGGTGGGCAAGGGGCGCGTCGGTGTCGAGCGCCCGGCGGCAGTCGACGATGGCCGGCAGCGGTTCGTAGTCGACGTGGACGGCGGCGGCCGCATCCTCGGCGGCATGGCGGGAGTCGGCGACAACGACGGCGATCGGCTGACCCACGAAGCACACTTCGTCCCCGGCCAGCGGGTGAAGCCGGATGTCCTGTTGAAGGGCGGGAGACGGATATGGCTGCACCATGGGTTTGTCGGCGTACTGCTCGCCTAGATCATCGAGGGTCATGACGGTCTGCACGCCGGGCAGCGACCGCGCCGTCTCGACGTCGATCGACTTGATGGCGGCATGGGCATGCTCGGCGCGCACGAAGGCGGCGTGGGCCATCCCGGCCAGGCTGATGTCGTCGATGTAGCGGCCCCGGCCGGTCAGGAGGCGAGGATCTTCCGAGCGGAGGACGTTGGCCCCGACGTAGCGCGTCATCTCACTCTTCTCCCCGCAGGGCGGCCGCAGCCTGGATCCCGGCGGCCACTATGCCCTGGTAGCCGGTGCAGCGGCAAATGTTGCCCGAGATCGCCTCGCGAATACCCGCTTCATCGGGGTCCGGATCCTCATCCAGGTAGGCCGCCAGCGACATCACCATGCCCGGTGTGCAGAATCCACATTGGAGCCCGTGGTTGTCTCTGAACGCTTGCTGGATGGGGTGCAGGTCACCGTCTCCTGCCAGGCCCTCGACCGTGGTGACCGATCGGTTGTTGGCCTGTACCGCCAGCATCAAACAGGAACGGACGGCCTCTCCGTCCAGCAACACGGTGCAGGCGCCGCAGACCCCGTGCTCACAGCCGAGGTGGGTCCCGGTCAAGCCCGCCTCGATCCTGAGGAAGTCGGCGAGGTGAACCCGGGTCTCAACCCGGGCGGAATAGACGCGGCCGTTCACCGTGAGGGAGACATCTCGCTTGTCCATCAGTTGGCATCCCGGGTCCGGGCGGCTGCCCTGGTCAATGCTCGCTCAACCAGTACCCCGGCCAACCGCTGGCGGTAGGCGCCGTTTACATAGGAGTCCGACATCGCCTCGACGACCTTGGCGATCTGGGCGACATCCTGGAAGGTCTCGGCCGTAGCAGGTTGCCCGACCAGTGCCTTCTCCACGTCGGCGAGGCGGCTGGGGGTCGGCTGCGAGCCGGCAATGGCAACCGCCGCCCTGACGATCAGGCCATCTTCGACAGCCAAGAGGCACCCCACCGCCACGATTGCGAAGTCGCCGTAGCGCCTGGCGAACTCTTCGAACGCATATCCGTGGGTTGCCGGCCACCCGGAAAACTCGATCGACGTCAGGACTTCGTCTTCGGCCAGGTTGGGGATCATGTAGGCGATCGGCCATTCGGCGATAGGAACCGTTCGGCTGCCGTCCGGCCCCTCGAGGGTCAGAATGGCGTCGTGCAAGAGGGCTACTGCCGGCAATTCGGCGGCCGGGTCAAGGTGGCTGATGCTGCCGCCGATGGTGCCTCTTGACCGAGTCTGGAAGTGTCCAACCCAATGCAGCGCCTCTTTCATCACCGGCATGACGGCAGTGAGGTCGTCGTCGCTCATCAGGGTGGCCTGGCGTGTCATTGCCCCGACCCGTACTCCGGTGGCAGTCCGCTCAATACCCTCGAGGCCTGTCACGGTGTTGAGGTCGATGACGTGGTCAGGCTGGGCCAACCGCAGGTTCAGCATCGGCATCAGCGACTGGCCGCCTGCCAGCAACTTGGCATCCTCCAGTGACGCAAGCAGCGCAACCAGCTCATCAACGGTGCTGGGGTCGTGGTAGGTGAATGGCCCGGGTTTCATGCTGCTGCTACGCCCCCCGCCGGAACCACTTCGTGATGCTTGCCACTAGCGCCCGGAAGAACAGTCGTAGGCCAGACACCGGTGTGGTTTCGGCTGCTGCGGCAGCCGCCGAGGCATCCGGGGCGGTTGCATTGTCAGTACTGGATGTGTCCCGGCCGAGCTCACCCTCCAGACAGCGCACGAATTCGGCGATCAGCTGGTTGGCGATTTCGTCGACTAGCCCGCTGGCCCGCCCGTACTGGGCGACGGAGCCGGTCAGGTTCAAGGTGGTGTGCACGTCAACACTGGTCTGGCCGCCGCCGGCATCCGCCAATGCGAAGCGCACGTCGGCATCGGCGTTGCCGCGGCCCTTGGCGTCGCTGCCGCTAGCGGTCAGGAGCGCCGCGTGTTCTGCTTCCTCTACTTGTGAGATTGCGGCCTTGCCGGTAAAGCGGAGGTTGATCGGTCCGACCTTGATTCTGGCGGCTCCGGTGACGTTCCGTTCGTCGATCACCTCCGTCACTTCTGTGCCCGGCATACACGGAGCGATGCGGGGCATATCGAGGAACGCGGTCCAGGTCTCTCCGACCGGTGCCGCCACCTCGAATTGATGATGCAGGTCCATGGAGTTCGGTTCCCTAGCTCGCAGCCGCGCCGAGCGGCATGATACCGGTGGCCGGGACCGCACGTGTCTGGTCCCGGGGAGGGTGCCCGGCAATGGTGGCAGGCTCCGGCGGCGCCATCACGCCAGCCCGCCGTACCAGTCCGCCAGGGCTGTTCCGATCTCATGCGGGCTGTCCTCCTGGACGTAGTGAAGGCCCCGCACCGCTACTTCGGTCTGATTGGGGAAGGTGCGAACCAGGTCAACGACGTGCCCCTTCATGACGGTCTCGGGCTGGACGTGGATATACAGCTTCGGAATCGGGCTGGTCTCAAGCCAGCGGTTGTTGGCCTCGATTACCTCCAGCACGTCGGCAGGCGCGCCTTCGACCGGGATTTCCCGCGGCCAGGTCAGGCAGGGGCGCCTCCCTTCGCCCGGCTCACGGTACGGCCTTCGGTATTCGTCCCACACCTCCGGCGGCAGTGTTCGCATGACCATGGCGGGCAAAACCTTCTCGACGAAGAGGTTCTCCTCCAGAACCAGGCGTTCTCCATCCGCGGTCCGCAGTCGCCGCATCACCCCGCTCACCTCTGGATTCCAGAAGTCCCAGTTGAGGTCGCCCATCAGACCCTGCATGTGGGCAAGGCCCCGCAAACGCCGGCGATTGGCGTTTCCCCATCCCAGTCCGAGCTGGACTCCCCAGTCATGCATCATCAACGTCACGCGATCACCTAGGTCCAACTCATCGATGAACTGGTCGATGAACCTCTGGTGCTCCTGCAACCGGTAGCTGTCCGGCCCCGTCCGGTCGAGCTTGTCCGAGTCTCCCTGACCGATATTGTCGACCGCGATGCAGCGGGCCATCGACTCAACATGGGGGATGATGTTGCGCCACATGTAGGACTGTGTGATGTGGCCGTGGAGGAACAGGATCGGATCGAGATCGCCTCCGGTGTCGACGTAGGCCATCTGCTTGCCTAACACGGTGACCGATCGTTTCGAATAGCGCATGGCGGATTCGATGTCAGGCAATCCGGCTCCCCGCCAACCACAGCTGCGCAGCCCCCGGCTGGGATAGGTTAGAGGTCGAGGCGGTCATCGAGTTCGAGCTCATCGGCCAACGCCTGCAGGTCGGCGTGCAGGGCGGTCTTGAGCGGAACACCGAGCCGGCGGTTCTCGGCTTCCAGTCTGGCTGCATTGTGGCCGGGCAGCCTGATCGTTCTATCCGGCATTGGGGTGGAGGCCAGAAAGGCGCGAATGTGTCGGTCCATGTCGGCCTTGAACTCGTCCAGGTCTCTGAACAGATCGGGGCGCATGGCAAAGAACGCCTGGCCCGAGTTGGTAGGGGTGGTGTGGTCGAACCGATGATCGATCACGTCGGCGCCGAACGCTGCCCCGTTCAACACGCCTGCCAGCATTCCTATCACCAGGTTGAGGCCAAAACCCTTGTGGCCCCCGATCGGCAGTAGGAATCCCTCGCCGACCCTGGCCGGGTCCGTTATCGGGTTGCCCTCTCGATCTACCACCCAGCCCTCTGGCAGCGTGCGCCCCTCCAGCGCCATGACCTTGATGGTGCCGTGTGAGGTCATGGTCGTCGCGATGTCGAGCTGGATGGCAGGCTCCTCGCCCGCCGGGATTGCCACCGTGAGCGGATTGGTGCCGAGCAACTCGTCCAGGCCTCCCCATGGAGGCATTGTGTTGGCGTTCCCAACGGCCATATAGATCCCTATGAGGTCGTGGGGGAGCGCCAGGGCCGGATAGACCCCCCCTGCTCCGGCATGGTTCCCGTTTAACACACCCACCCATGCCATGCCGCCGGCGAGCGCCTTCTCGATGGCGATCTCAACCGCCCTGGTCATGACGACCTGGCCGACTCCGTTGTCGCCGTCGACCAGGGCGCTGACGGGAGACTCCCGCTCGATCCGAATCGTGGGATCGAGGTTGTAGGCCCCGGCCCGCATTCGCTTGACGTAGAGGGTGGCTCGGATGATCCCGTGGCCGTCCCGTCCGCGGAGGTCGGCTTCCAGCAATCGGTGAGCCGTGATCTCGGCGTGGGCGGGCCTGACACCGGCGGCGGCAAACGCCGCCGTCGCGAAGGCGTGCAGGCGCTCATAGGGCACCCGGACCGGCGATCCGGTCATTTCTCGGAGGGGAATTGGTTAAATGTCTCGCCGCTGTCGACGAACGTTCTGTGGACCTCGGACCCGCCATAGGTCCAGAGAATGCTCATCCGGGTGTCACCGGTGTTGATGAAGCGGTGTGGCTCCCCGGCGGGAATGACCGTCGTGTCGTATTGCTCTACGAGCAGGAGTTCGCCGCCGATCTCCGCCTGGCCGGTGCCTTCGAGCACGACGACCTGCTCAACGGTGCTGTGGGTGTGAAGCCGAACCTCGCCGCCCGGTGCGAACGAGGTGATTCCGGACAGGAATTCCTTGCCGTCGAGTGGTTCATGGCCGAGCCGTACCGTCGAGATCCCGCCTCCACGGTCATAGTGAACAGCCTCCTCGAAGCGATAAAGCCGTCCCTCTCCCATTGATCTCCTCGACTCTGGGCGAAGAATATACCGTATATAATCCTCCGCCACCGTCCAGGAGCATCGCATTCCGCTTCTACCAACCGATCATCCGCTACCCGAGGTCGACTTCGACCTGGTCGGCCCTCTGGTTGGGAAACACTTCCCCGATCTGGTGCTGCCAGATCAATGGGGCAGCGACGTCGATCTGCATCAGCACCGGGATGACCGTCCGGCGATTGTGATGTTCCACCGCAGCGCCGATTGGTGACCATGGTGCAGGGCGCAACTGGTCGAGTTGCAGCAGACGGTGGCCAAACGGGAAGATATCGCCGTCTTCGCCATCAGCTACGACCCGGTCGCCACTCTGGCCGACTTTGCCTCCGACCACGGTATTACCTACCCGCTGCTGGCCGATGTCGGCAGCATCCAGATCGAACGCCTTGGCCTTCTCAACGACACAATCGAAGCTGAGCGGGCGGCCTGGGGCCGCGAGATGGACGACCGGCACCGCCGACTGCCGTACCCGGGGACGTTTCTCCTTGATCGGGACGGGGTGGTGATCGAGAGGAAGTTCGAGCGCTCTCACCGGCTGCGCCCGTCAGGCTCTTTGCTGATCGAAGACCTGATGGGGGAGGAGCTCGACCCGGCGGTCACGAGCTCCGACGCCGCTCCAGGGGTCCAGGCCGCAGCCTGGCTGGTTGAGGACACCTTCTTTCCCGGCCAGCGCTTGTACGCCCACGTTCGGCTCCACATCGATCAGGGACTTCACCTGTACGTCCCACCGCTTGGGGAGGGTTACGTCCCCCTCCGGCTCACAATCGACGACCTATCCGAGCTCACCGTCGAGTTGCCCGAGCTTCCCACCGGTCGGCCGTTCCAGATCGCCGGACTGGCCGATGAGTTCTTTGTGGTCGAGGGCACGCTCGATATCCGCGTTCCCTTCTACTTCTCCGATGAGAGAGATGAAGACGCCGGGCTCGCCATCAAAGTGGGCTACCAGGCCTGCGACGAGAGCGCTTGTTTCGCACCCGAGGAACTGAAGCTCGAACTGCCGATCAAGTATCTACCTATTCCCCATCCCAGCTAGTCCCTGGCCGGACTCCGTCCGGCTTGGGAGTTACTTCGTAACTCCACGTCCCAATTTCCTAGTCCCTGGCCGGACTCCGTCCGGCTTGGGAGTTACTTCGTAACTCCACGTCCCTAGTCCCACGTCCAGAAACCACTCGATTCCGTGAGGTAGGGCCGTCGTGGGTCGTGGGTCGTGAGTCTGCTATTTCTGAAGCTTGGCGGCGGCGTCGGCGGGGTAGCGGTCACCGGCGATGGCATCGGCTTCGAACACGGCGCGGAGGGCGTCGAGCTGGTCGGCCGTGAGGATGATGTCTTCAGCTGCCGCGTTCTCCTCCAGGTGGGCGATGCGGGTGGTGGATGGGATCGGAACGATGTGATCGCCCTGGGCCAGCACCCAGGCCAGTGCCACCTGGGAAGGGGAGGAGCCGTGTGAGACCGCGATGTCCTGCAGCACCCGAAGCAGATCCTGGTTTTGCTTGATGGCGTCTGACTGGAAGCGGGGGTGGGCGCGCCGGCGATCGTCGGGATCCAGGTCTTCCTGGTCCTTGATCGTTCCCGACAGGAATCCGCGCCCGAGCGGTGCGTAGGCGACGAAACCAATGCCGAGCTCGTCACACAGTGGGAGCGTCTCATCCTCCACGAAGCGCGTCCACAGTGAGTACTCGGTCTGAACGGCTGTGATCGGAAAGGTGCCGTTAGCCCGCCGGATGGTGTCGGGTGCCGCCTCGGACAAGCCCAGGAACAGCACCTTGCCGGCCGCCACCAGCTCGCCCATGGCGCCGACGGTTTCCTCAATCGGAACCTCCGGGTCCACCCGGTGCTGGTAATACAGGTCGATGCTGTCGATCCCCAGGCGCGAAAGACTCGCGTCGCAGGCTGCCCGGACATACTCGGGCGTTCCATTCACGGTTCGACCATCCTCGGCACCGGGCCGCTGGCCAAACTTGGTTGCCATGAAGGCTCCGGCCCGCCGACCTTGCAACGCTCGACCGAACAGCTGCTCGTTGTGACCTCGCCCGTAGGCGTCGGCCGAATCGAAGTGAGTGATGCCTAGCTCGCGGGCGCGGTCGATGACGGCAATGGCGCTCTCATCTCCGGTCTGGTGATAGACGGAACTGAGAGACATGCCGCCGAGTCCGATGGCCGAGACTGTCGGCCCGGTCGCCCCAAGGGTCCGGGTGTTCATTCTTACTCCACCTTTCGCGGATAGTCGTGATAGTCAAGCTGATCGATTCGTGCCATGCCCTGCTTCTCGGGGTACTTGAGCTCGGGCGGCATCAACACGCACCACACGCGCTCATCGTGTACCCGAGCATGGTGTAGTAGCCGATGGTCATCGTGAGTTCTATGAACCCGGCCGTCCCGTAACGGCCGTGAAGACTCCCGAACAGATCATCAGGCACCTGGCTGGTGGCCCGGAGCGCGGTGACCAGAGCAACCAGCTCAGCCTCCTCGGCCGTCAAGCTGCCCGGTCCCCCCTCCAGAGCCTGGATGGCTTCCGGTCGCACTCCGGCCACCCTGGCACTATCCAGATGGGAGTCCCAGACGAAGCCACAGCCGTGAGCCCTGCCGGTGGCCAGGATGACCAGCTCACGGTCGTCGTCGGGTACGGAGGTAGCGAACCGGATGGTGGCCCCCAACTCTCCGGCGCTTCGGGCCAGGTCCGGCTGATGGAGCAAGACTTCGAAGGGCCGGAGCATGCGGCCGCGGCTGGTGATCAACCAGTCATAGGCAGCTGCCTGTTGCTCGCTGAGACCCTCAGGACTCGTAATCAGTGGTATGCGGGCCATGGGGGCTCCTTTACCGGTAGGGCTCAGACCGACGGATCCAACTCGAGCCGGGCGATCTGGTCGGCTGTGTACCCGAGCTCTTGCAGGATCTCGCCGGTGTGCTGGCCGAGTGTGGGCGGCGGCCGGTCGATCGACGTAGGAGTCTCGGAAAACCGGATGGGGAGGCCGAGCATCCTGAGTGCCCCGACCGTTGGATGCTCTATCTCGGTGACCATGTCGCGAGCCATGGTCTGGGGAGAAGCCAGAGCCTCAGAAACCTGGTTGATCGGTCCGGCCGGGATACCTACCTCGTCAAGAACGGACACCCATTCAGCCCGGGTGCGGGTGGCAATCACCGCCCCCACCAGCTCGTCGATGGCCTCGCGGTTGGCGACCCGGTCGGCGTTTCGGGCGAACCGCGCATCGGTGGGCCACTCAGGATGACCAAGGGATCGGGAGAACACGCCGAACTGAGCATCGTTTCCGACGGCCACCGCCAGAGCGCCGTCAGAAGCCTGATAGGTGCGGTAGGGGACGATGTTGGGGTGCCCGTTGCCGTACCGGCCGGCTTCAGCCCCCGACACCAGAACGTTGCTGGCCACATTGGCCAGCATGAGAAGGCCCGTGTCGTGGAGGGATACTTCGATCGCCTGGCCCCGTCCAGTTCGATGCCGGGCTTCGAGAGCGGACAGAATCGAGATGGTTGCCATCATTCCTGTACAGATGTCGACGATGGCTACGCCCAGCTTGGTTGCCTCGCCAGAGGCCTCGCCAGTGATGGCCATCAGCCCGCTTTCGGCCTGGAGAATGAAGTCGTACCCAGGCTTCCCGGCCTTGGGCCCGGTCGAGCCATAGCCGGTGATGGTGCAGCGCACGGCCCCCGGGGCGTTGGCGGCAAACCAATCCTCGTCGAAGCCCCACCGTTCGAGTGTCCCCAGCTTGAAATTATCGAGGACCACGTCAGCATCTGCCATCAGGCGAGCCAGGACCTCCCGACCCTCATCCCTACCCAGGTCGAGGGCCAGACTGCGCTTGTTGCGATTGACGCCCAGGTAGTAGGCCGATTCACCAGCCGAAAAGGGCGGGCCCCAGCTGCGGGTATCGTCGCCCTGGCCGGGCCTCTCCACCTTCACGATGTCGGCACCGGCATCGCCGAGCAGCATCGTGCACAAGGGGCCGGCCAGCACCCGGCTGAGGTCAACGACCTTCAGCCCCGATAGGGCGCCCTCTGTCATCCCTCCGGCTCTGACCCGGCTAGGTCGGGCCGGCGGGCCGTCCGCGACTTCTCGCTCTGGTTGTTGTCCGCCGTGAAGTCGTCCAGGTAGGTGTCGAGAGCCTCCTGATTACGCAGCCGGAACTGGTTGAAATCCGCCGGGCGTTTCTCGAGGAATGCATTCATTCCTTCCATGGCTTCCTCCGTTCCCCAGATGTTTCCGAGGAGTTCCATCCCGTGCTGCCAGGAGGCGTACAACATGTCCGAGTCGAAGTTGAGTGAGACCTTGGTTGCCCTGATCGTCTGCGAGCTGTAGCCGACGATCTGGCGGATGATGCCCTCGACCGTCTCCTGGAGCTCGGGGGCAGGTACTGAAATGTTGGCCAGGCCGATGTCGGCTGCTTCAGCCCCTGAGTACTGTTTGCACAGAAGGATCATCTCTTTGGCCCGGCGCTCGCCGATGAGCTTGGCGATGTACTGGGTGGCTCCGACGGTGGGGCAGGCCCCGACCCTGGCGCCGGTCTGGCCGAAGCGGGCATCATCGGCGGTGACCACCAGATCGCACCACAACATCAGCTCGTGTCCGCCGCCAACGCAGGCACCTTCGACCATGGCGATGACGGGGATCGGAAGATTGCGGCAAGCCATAGCGACTTTCAGCATCCGGTCGTTCCACATGGCCGAGTTGGCCTTGTTCAGCTTCATCATGGCGTGGAAGTCTCCGCCGGCGGAAAAGTGACCGCCGACCCCGTAGACGACGGCGGCTGCGATCGTCGGGTCGGTCCTGGTGGAGTTGAGGGCGTGCGCTAGCTCGTCGAGAGTCTGTTCGCGAAAGGCATTGCGTACCTCGGGCCGATTGATGCCGATCCAGGCGGCCTGGTCGCGAACCTCAAGAAGGATCTCCCGGTATACGTTTCCGGTTGCTCCGTCTGGCATGGATCTCCTTTCTGTCGGCTCAGATGCCGCCGACGCAAACGTATTTCGTTTCTAGATACTCGGCCAGCCCTTCATGCGAGCCCTCTCTGCCGATCCCCGATTCCTTCATTCCTCCGAACGGAGTGGTCACGGCGGAGATCAATCCGGTGTTGGCACCCACCATCCCGTACTCGAGACCCTCGCTCACCCGCCAGATCCGGGCGTTGTCCCCCGCGAAGAAGTATGAGGCCAGCCCGAACGGAGTGTCGTTGGCGAGAGCGATGCCCTCTTCCTCCGTCCCGAAGCGATACAACGGCGCGACCGGGCCGAAGATTTCCTCCCGCGAGATCCGCATATCGGGTTGTACATCGGTGAGAACAGTCACCTCGTAGTACGTCCGGCCCAGGGCGTGGCGTTTTCCGCCGGTGAGAGCATTGGCTCCTTTGGAGAGAGCATCGTCGACGAGCGACTCGACCTTCTCAATGGCCTGCTCATTCACCAGGGGGCCTACCGCGGTTGATTCGTCGACGGCGGGTCCCACCTGCAATTCGGCCACGGCCTCGGCGAACTTCTTGGCGAACTCGTCGTAGACAGCATCCTGCACGTAGATCCGATTGGCACAGATGCAAGTCTGGCCATTATTCCGATACTTGGAGGCCACCGCGCCGACCACCGCGGCATCGATATCGGCGTCGTCGAACACCAGAAACGGGGCGTTGCCTCCCAACTCCATCGACACGTTCTTGACGGTCTGCGCCGCCTTGGCCAACAACATCTTGCCGGTGGCCGTCGAGCCGGTAAAGGAGAGCTTGCGGACCAACGGGTTGCCGGTCAGCTCGTCACCCACCGGTGCGGGCTCGCTGGTCGGAACCAGGTTGAGAACCCCGGCGGGAACTCCTGCCCGGCCGGCCAGCTCGGCCGCGGCCAGGGCGGTCAGCGGTGCGTCCTCAGGGGGTTTGACGACCGCGGTGCAGCCGGCGGCCAGGGCCGGCGCCACCTTGCGAGTGATCATCGCCAGAGGGAAGTTCCACGGCGTAATCGCGGCCACTACTCCCACCGGTTGCTTGAGTGCCATCAACCGTTTGGTGGGATCGTGGGTCGGGATCACCTCTCCGTAGGCCCGGCGTGCTTCCTCGGAGTACCACTCGACGAACGAGGCGCCAAAGGCGGCTTCCCCGCGTGCCTCGGTGATCGGCTTGCCCATCTCGTTGGCCATCAGCTGGGCCAGATCCTCCCGGTTCTCCATGATCAGCTCATACCAGCGGCGCAAGATGTCTGAGCGCTGCTTGGCAGTGAGGACCCGCCACGAGGTGAAGGCTGCGTCGGCGGCGGTAATCGCCCGGCTGGTTTCCTCGGATCCGACGTCGGCCACGGTCCCGATGAGGTCGCCGGTGGCCGGATCTCTGACCTCGAAGGTCTTACCTGAGTCGGCGTCGATCCACATGCCTCCAACGAAGGCCTGAGAGCGCAACAGGGTCGGGTCATTCAATTCCATGGTCTTCTCCTTGGGCGGTGGTGAAACATAACGGGCGTCTTCCTGCCTGGAAGACGTCGCTCCGATCTCATTGTTTGCGCAGCTGGTCGAGCGTTCCGGTTGTCACCAGCCCGTAGGCCACGTGGGCCGAGGTCGTGAGAATGAACTCGCGCTTGCCCCATGTCCAGGGCCCGGCCTGCACCCCCAGGACCGGCATTAGGACATTGAACCCGAAGGCCCACAGCCCTCCAGCCAGTGCCAGCCCTCCGGCCACCGGGCCAACTGCTCGACTATGTGGGAGAGAGGCGTAGAGGGCACCCCACGTTGCGCCGTAGCCGAAGTGGATCAGATCGCCCAGGTGGCGGCGAGTCGTGTCCGGGATCTCATCGAATCCCGCCATGGCCGCCGCCCGCTCCACGATCTTCTCCGGGTGGGTTTTGGCGGCATTGAGTTGCTCGGTCGTGAGCAGATTGCGTCGCAGCGTGGTGATGACTCCCACCATCGCGGCCACCCCCAACAGGCCTGCCAGGGCACCCTGTACAGGATCCTTCACCCCTGTGACTCCTCTCCCGGGCCGTCCAGTATTGCGGATGCCTCAAATCGGGTCAGCCCTGCCCGGCGCCGGATTGCCTCCATCACGACGCCGTTGTCGGCCTCACCAAGCCCCGCCACCATTGCCTCTTCGACAACCGCGAGGGCGGCCCGAGCCAACTCGGCCGATGCTCCTACATCGTCGGATTGGTCCACGATGAGCCCGATGTCCTTCCGAGTGAGTTTGAGGCGCCCGAATGGTGGAAAATGAGCGCCGGCGATCATCCGCTCACCCCAGATGTCCATCGCCTTCGAGTAGGCGGCTGAGTCCTGGAGGACCTCCAGTGTCAGATCCAGGTCGAGGCCCGCCTTCTCAGCAACCACCAGGACCTCCGCGACCGCCACCCGATGGATGCCGAGGGCATGATTGACCAGCAGCTTGGTCCTGGCACCGTTCCCGACCGGACCAACATGATGGACCGACCGGCCAAATGCCTCCAGGATCGGAGTCGCCAGTGCGATGTCCGTCGCGCTGCCGCCTGCCATGACGATCAGTTCACCGCGGGCGGCCATCGGCGAGTTCCCGCTCACCGTGGCGTCGACGAAGCCGATGCCGGCTTCGGCCAGCCCGGCTGCAATGTCGATCGTGTCGGTCGGCCGGGCAGTGGTTGTGTCAATCACCACGATGCCGGCGGGGGCGAACGTCGCCAGGCCGGCAGGTCCGAGGCACACGTCTTTGCCGATCTCGCTGGTGGGCAGAGACAAGACGATCGCCTCGGCCGCGGACACCGCCTCAGCCATTGACGCTGCCGGGTTTACTCCGACCGCGGAGGCCACGTCCACCCGGGTCTCATCGACGTCGTAGCCGCTTATATCGTGGCCGGCCTCCACCATCCGGGCGGCGAGGGCGGCTCCCATCAAACCGAGACCGATCGAGGCAACTCTCATCAGAACGCGTAAAGCCTTTCGGGGTTGTCTACCAGGATGCGATGTCGCATCCCCTCGTCAGGGGCCCAGAGCTTAAGCTGCTCGATCAGGTCGGCATCATTTGGCAAAGGGCTGAACTTGTTGGGATGGGGCCAATCCGTTGCCCACAGCATCCGGTCCGGTCCGGCTTCGATCAGAGCGTGTGCCAGCGGGGGTATCTCGGGCCACGGTGGAAGCTCACCGACACGAAGTCGGTTGGGGCCCGATAGCTTCACCCAGGTGTTTCCCTCCCGGACCAGCTCGAGGAGCAGCTGAAAGGGTGGGAAGTCCACGCCGGCGGCGGCCGGCATGTAGCCGAAGTGGCCGATCGACACCGGTACCTCGAGGCGGCGAAGAAGCCCGGCCAGGTCGGGAAGGTCCTCTCCGGTGAACAAGAACTCCAGGTGCCATCCGAGGTCGCGAATTCGACCGGCCAGCTGCGGCACATCATCAAGCGAGACCGGCATCCCGCCCTTGTTGTCCAGGTTGAGGCGGACTCCGCGCACTCCTTGCTGATCGAAGGCGGCCAGTTGATCGTCGGTAACACCCATGTCAACTGCGATCACGGCCCTGGCAAGCTCGGGGATTTTGGCCATCGCATCCAGGATGGCGGAATTGTCGACACCGTAGATCGACGGTTGGGTGAAGACCACTCTCTCGATCCCGAGCTGGCTGTGCATGTGCGCCATGTCCGCGAGTGTTGAATCAGGGGGGGTGTAGCCCCGGGCAGGGGAGAGGGGGTAGCGGGAGTCGAAGATATGGGTGTGGCAGTCAACCGAGCCGGCGGGCACGGCCAGCGTTGCCCGCCGCGGGTTCCGGTCGGGCGGGTTACAGATCGGGATGTCGAGCACGCTCACCTCTCCAGAGCGGAAACCAGATGATATATGATGCACAACCGGAAGCCGGGACCGGGCACAGGAGCCTTCGCAATGAACGAGAAGCCGCAGCTAACCGACGAGGATCGGGTTGCCCCGTACCTGATCGACCCGGAGAAGCAGAAGATCATCGTCAGGAAGGTGCGCGGCTCCAACCGGGGCTCGGCCCGCACCCACATGTACGTTCGGGACTTTCCGGAGCTCATCATGGACGAGCCTGCCACCTCGGGTGGCACCGACACCGGCCCGACTCCTTTCGAGATGTCGCTGGCCGCCCTGGTCGGATGTGAGGGCGTCATCATCCATGGTGTGGCCGCCGGCATGCGCTTCGCCTACGAGGGTGTCGAGTTTGAGGCAGCGGGGCAATTCGATTTACGCGGGCCGCGCGGGGTCAAAGGGGTCCGTCCCTTCTTTGAGTGGGTCGAGCTCAAGATCACCATCGACACCGACGAACCGCCAGATCGCGTGGAACGGCTGGCCCGCAACGTCGAGAACCGGTGTCCGGTCATGAACCTCATGCGCGACGCCGGCACCGAGGTCCGGGTCGACTGGAAGGTGGCCTGAGCGATGCCCGACCGCTACGGGCCGAGGGGAGTTGTCGCCATCCTGATCCCGGTCCAGAACTCGAACATGCAGCCCGAATACGAAGCGATGCGGCCGGCCGGGATCAGCAACCAGATCTACCGGTTCTGGCTCGAAGGCGAAGGCGATACCCCTCTCGAGGCTGCGATCAGGGTGATTCCCGATGCTCTCAAGTGCTGGCCCGACAGGATCATCGTTGGCAACTCGGTGGAAATGCGCCGGGTGTCGGTGGCCGAGCATCACGCCTATCGAGCAAGGCTGCAAGAGGCTGCAGGCGATGTGCTAGTGGTGACGGCGGCCGAAGCCTGCGAGGCGGCCCTGCGGACGCTCGGAGCCCGCTCGATCGGGCTGTTCAACCCGATGTTCGAGCACAACTCGCAGAGCGCGGCCTCCTACTACCAGGAACTCGGCTTCGACCCGCGCCGACTTGGCTGGCTCGATGTGGACAAGCCGGAGAAGATCATCGATGTGACGCCAGAACAGATCACTGGAGCCTTCGCCGAGATCGCCGGCGAGGATGTCGATGCGCTATTGCACGTGGGGGGCGCTCTCGGTGTCGTCGGAATGCTTGACGAACTCGAAGCGGAGCTGGGCAAGCCGATTGTCAGTGTGAATGCCGCCACCTACTGGTACACATTGCGAAGCCTGGGAGTGTCCGACCCCTTGCCCGGGTTCGGACGGCTGCTCATGCAGACTGCGGCCACCGCCTAGCTGCTGTTATTTCGCCACGTAACCCCATCGGGGTTCAATCGGGAATGATCGCCTGAACGTCGACCTCGTACAGCATGCCGTCCCGGGCGAGGCGCTCAACTCCCAGCAGCGTCGAAGCCGGCTTGCTATCCGGCCAGATGCTTCCGGTGGCGGTATGGAGGGCGGCTCGCTTGTCCTGATCGAGCCCGACCACGTAGTGCGTAAGTTTCGTCACATGGGCGGGGGAGATCCCAAGCGCCGCCAGGTGGGTCTGGACGTTGGCGTATGCCCGTTGCACCTGCGCCGCGAAGCCGCCCTCGACCAGGCCCCCATCAATGTCGCCGCCCCACTGGCCGGAGAAGAAGACTGTCCGGCCCGGTGGTGGAACCACGATGTGAGAGTAGATCGCAGAAGGATCGAAGACGCCGGGGGGGTTGATGTGCTTGAACTCACTCATGGGGCGGGCTCCACTCGCTGCTCGTTTGGGGCGGGATCGGGACCGTGATGACAGGACGATCGGTCGTCATCAAGACCTCCTGCAGTTTGCTGCCCAGCAGGAACTTGCCGACCTTCGACCGGCGCCGGAGGCCGATCACGATCAAGTCGCAATCCTCAGCCGCGGCCAGGTTGAGGATCTCCTCTGCCGGGTCGCCCCATCTGGCAACCACCCTGAACGGGGGCGATTGGGTACCATCGGCCACGGTCTCGGCCAACGCCGACAAATCCCGCGTCGTCTCCTCAACCATGACGTCGACGAAGTTACTGGGCGGTGGCAGCGTCTCCCGGTCCTTCTGCTCATCCTCGGAAATGGAGTGAAAGACGATTAGTTCGGCACCGGTCTTGATCGCAAGTTCGAGACCGAGACGAAGCGGCGCCTCGGCCCGATCGTCACGGTCAACCGCGACGAGGATTCGATCGAATCTGCTCATAGATGTCTCCACCGATGACGTTACTGCAGGGGCCGGCGGGGGGAATGAAGGCTGCCGGCGGATTCAGCCCGGAAGAACCCGTTCGACGATGCCGCGCACATACCGGGCCTGTCCGGCGTGCTGAATGTTGTCGCTGATAACGCTCACCAGGCGGACACCAACCGACACCGGCGGGTCGTAGGAGCGGTCGATGATCCGGTCGAGCTCCTCAGCATCGACTCCGGCCAGGTACTCGAGCGAGCGGCGGTACACGACGTCGTGATAGCCGGCCAGGTCGACTATGCGGTCGGGCCTCACTTCGGCCACCTGGGCGGAGGTATGGCCGTATCCCGTGTTGGAGACTGCAGTATCGGTGCCAAAGCGGGTGTTCCAACCGCCCCTGACCCACTCCTGTTCCTCACCGGCGATCTCGGCTACGTGGTCATCCTGCACCCTGGTCAAGTGCCAGACCAGCCACGCGATGGAGTTGGCGTCTGGATCGGGACGGAAGCCGGCTTCCTCCAATCTGAGATCCTCAGTGGCGGCACTCACGGCACCGTGGATTCTGGTGAAGGCATCGGCCAACAGCTCGCTGGATGTCATCGTGGTCCTTTCAGGCGACGGGGTTGCGTAGGGTCCCGATTTCTGGCATTGACACTTCGACCACATCGCCGCTCGACAGGAACCGGGCGGGCTCGAATGACATACCCGTTCCGTATGGCGTTCCGGTGGCAATAATGTCACCCGGCTGCAGGGTTATCGCCTCCGACAGCGTGGTAATCAGGCGGGGCACGTCGAAGATGAGGTCGGAAAGTGGGGCCTCCTGGCGAAGCTCGCCGTTCACATGGGTGGTGAGCACCGCCGACGGGAGATCTGGCATCTCATCGCGGGTCACGATCGCGGGGCCCATCGGACAGAAAGTGTCGACGCTCTTGCCGATGAAGAACTGGACGTGACGCTGCTGGAGATGGCGGGCTGTGACATCGTTGACCAGTGTGTACCCAAAGACGTGGTCGAAGGCATCGGCCGGGGAAATCGAGCGACCGCCCGGCCCGATTATCACGGCCAGTTCACCCTCGTAGTCGACGCTGTTCGTGGGGTCGTTGGCCGCCACGATATCGTCGCCGGGGCCGACGATAGAGGTCACCGCCTTGGTGAAGATGATCGGCTCATCCGGCAGTACCTTCTTCTCAGAAGCGTCGAATCCGGCGGCAGAGAACTCACGGGCGTGTTCGACGTAGTTGCGCCCCACACACATCAGGTTGTTGGGCGGATTGGGGAGCGGGGCATGGAGGCGGACCGACTCGAGCGAAAGGCCGGGAGCGTCCGCATACTCACCCGCGATCTCCTCGAGGGCACCGGGACCGGCGCGAACGATGTCCAGCATGCCTGGCCCGGCTTCCAGCGCGGACAGGTCCACCACTGAATCTCCGCGGAGCGCACCGGCCCTCGGCCCGGCAGTGTCCGAGAACGTAACCAGCTTCACGAAGCCTCCTGGTCGGAAAGGCGCATCCTATAGGATTGGCCGACGCGAGCTCACTTGGAGGTCAGGTGCGAATTACGGGCGTCGAGACATTTCCGATCACCCTCACTCTGAAGAATCCGGTGAAGATGGCGCACATCACGATCACCGAGAGCCACAACCTGCTGGTCAAGGTGACGACCGACGACGGCATCGTCGGGTGGGGTGAGGGAGTCACGGCTGCTCGCCTGACCGGAGAGACTCAGGGGAGGATTGAGGCCGCGGTCGAGTACCTGTCGCGACTGGTCATGGGAGAGGATCCACTGGCGCGGAATCGTTTGTGGCTGCGGATGACCTCGGCTCTCCACGAGAACGGCACTGCCATCGGAGCAATCGACATCGCTCTTGCCGACATTGCCGGGAAGGCTCACGGCGTTCCGGTCCACCAACTGCTCGGAGGGGCGGTTCGAGATGTGGTCGGCGCCATCACAATGGTCGGCAGCGGGAACCCGCAAGCGGACGCCCATGAGGCCGCCGAGAAGTACTCAGCCGGATACCGCTGGTTCAAGATCAAGCTCGGGCTCACAGACCAGGCCACCGAGCTCGAGACGGTACGGGCCGTGTGTGAGGCGGTCCCTTCAGACGCCGTGATCGGTGCCGACGCCAACGAGGCCTGGCAGGAGGCGGATGCCATTACCTTCATTAGCCGCCTCGATGGACTGCCGGTGAGATTCCTGGAGCAGCCGGTTCCAAGTGATCAGCCGGACGCCCTGATCCGGATTGCCGAACGGGTGCCGATAGCTATTTGCGCCGATCAGAGCGTCCATTCGCTGCACGACATTATCCGATTTGGTGCCAGTGCGGTCGCCGGCGTCTCTCTCAAACTGGTCAAGCTGGGCGGCATAACGGGGGTCATGCGCGGTGCCCACCTGTGTGAGGCACTCAACATGCACATCAACCTGGCGGGAAAAGTCGCAGAAACCAGTGTGGCCGCAGCTGCCAACGTCCACGCCGCGGCCGCCATGCATGACTTCCGCTACGGGACCAGCCCGGCCAACCAGGGACTCGAGGCCGACATCACGGTGGATCCGCTTCTTCTGACCGGGGGAGTGTACGAAGTTCCGAGCGGGCCGGGTCTGGGTGTGGAAGTCGACGAGGGGCTGGTGGAGAGCCTCAGGAGCGGTTCGTAGCTCTAACTTCCGCCGCGGCCTCGGCCGGCGTAACGAATCGCTGGGTATACAGCGCCACGCCGAGGGCGACGGCGGTGAGGGAACCTCCCATCGCGAAGGCGGCGCTGTAGGAGACTTCGTCGGCCAGCACACCGAATACCGGAGGAGCAACCACCGCGCCGAGATACCCGCCTGCCAGCACTGATCCGACGGCGGTAGCGGCGGGGAGTGCGGTCGAGCGGGTCACGACGTAGTACATGACTCCGGGCCAGCCCCAGGCCCCGGCGAAACACACGACGACACCGATCACGAACAACGTCTGGTTGGAGCCGGCCAGAGCCAATACGAAAAAGCCAACGGCCGACAGTGCCAACGACGAGGCCAGTTCGGCGACGCCACGACGTTGGCGGCGGTCGGCCGACCATCCGAGGAACACCCTCATGGCGATGGCTGTGAAGGAACCGACCGACAGCAAACGGGCGGCTGTGCCGGCGCTGAACTCAATCGACTGGGCTGCGTCGACGACGAACGAGGCCATCGAGTTGCCGAGACCGCCCGCCAGGGCGGCAGTGATCGTGAGTCCGATCAACGGGATGGTGCGCCTGCCGGCCAATCGGGCGGGTTCCGGCGCGGCGTGGGGATAGTGGGGTGGCAGGGCCGCAAACCCGCCGGCGACGATGGCGGCTCCGACGTACACCCAGCGACGGCTGACCTCAAAGCCGACCCACGGCACGACCAGGCCGGCCACGAGGGCGCCCATCGGCACTGCCGCTTGTTTGAGCCCGAAGCCAAGGCCCTGGCGCCGGCCCCCCACCTCGGTGGCAACCGCCCGGTTTGAGGCCAGCTGGGTAAAGGCATTGGAGAGCCCTGCGATGCCGAGAAACACCGCCATCAGCTGCCAGCTGTTGCCGGCGGCGGCGATAGCGCCGCTCGAGATCAGGCTGAGCAGAGCGCCGATACGGAAACCGCGAGTGATGCCGATCCGATCGATGGTGGGTCCGAGACCTCTGGAGGCGATGGAGGAGACCAGGTAGAAGGAAGCCACCACGAACCCGAACTCGAATCGCCCAAAAGCCAGCTCCTCCTGCAGCCGCACCGCCTGAGCGGTGGTGAAGTAGACCGGGAGGATGCCCACCACCGTGTACGCCACGGCGGCCGCCACCGGTTGCTGCTCGAGAACCCGCCGGGGAGAGAGCATCACTGCTCCAGGTGACTGAACAGTTCCGGGTCGAGTTCTCCGTGAGCCGCGGCGATGACCTCCGCTGAGGCTTGCCGGAACGCGTCACGCTCCTGGCTGCTGAGGTCCGTGAACTGTAACCCCTCGCCCTCCAGCCTGGTCCGCAACTCGAGTTCCTTGTCGGCCGCAGCGGCTCGCTGAAACGTGATCGCATCGCCGACGGCTTCTCGGACCTCCGCCACAATATGGGCCGGCCAGGCCGCGACCTGGTCCGGATTGGCGTACAGGCCCCTGGCTCCATAGAGGTGGCCGGTCATGGTCGCGTACCGGTGCACCTGATCGACTCCATACGCCACCATGTTGGCCAGCGGGTTCTCCTGAGCGTCGACCTCTCCTGACGCGATCTTGGCGATACCGGCCTTGAGCTCGACTGGAACCGGTATGGCCCCCCACGACTCGATCATCGCCTCGTGATAGCGGTTGGGCTGAAGCCGCACCGTCATTCCGGCGCAGTCGGCCGGCCGGGTCACCGGGCGGAGCCGGTTCGTGAAGTGGCGAAACCCGTTATCCCAGTATCCGAGTGCAGTCAAGCCGGTCTGGCGCTCGGTGGCAGCAGTCAGGGCTTGCCCGAGGGCGCCATCGAGGGAGCGATGGGCGGCCTGGAGGGAGTCGAAGAGGAACGGCACCTCCAGGACGTTGAGCTCCGGGACCCGCTGGCCTAGGTAGCTGGTGGAGAAGTAGCAGAACGTCAGCTCGCCGGCTTCCACCATCTCGAGAAGATCAGGGGCCGGTCGGCCCTCGTCGAGGATGTTCCATAGGATTTCTACCGAAACTTGATCACCAAGCCGGGCGATGAGCCGATCGCGCAAGCGAGCCAGCGCCAGGCTGTGAGTGCTGTCGGCCGGAGCGTAACCGCCGATACGAATGGTTTCAGTCATGCTCGTCGGCTCCGAATCGGGTCAAGCACGACTGCGAACCTACTGGTCGAAGGGCAGGATCTTGTCGACCCAGAACAAACGCGAGATCTGGTCCAGGTCGCTCTGAGTGACCGCCCGCAGGCGGAGTTGGCTGCGATCCTCGCGGTTGCGGCCCGAGAAGACACCCAGCTCGGCCAATACCTCCTGGTGAAAGATCCTGGGCTCGAACTTGACATCGACAACGATGTTCACAGAGTTGGCTGCGCGGTCGATGGTCGGGTCAATTTTCCCGCCGGCTTGGAGGGCCCCGACCACCTCGTCGGTAAACAGCAGTACCAGGACCATGACCACGCCGATCAAGGGCCGGAACCATGGCCGCTGCCACAGTGCGACCTTCTCGCGGGCGGGAGCTTCTGTGGTCATTCGGTGCTCACCAGACCCCACCTTTCGATGGTGCGACGCTCCAGGGGGGCGAGGATCAACCGGTCCATCGCCATTCCGATGGTTCCGATGATGAGAGCGCCGGCGATGATGAGATCAGCCCGGTTGAACTCTTGTTGTTCGAATATGAAGAACCCGAGACCGGAAGAGGCTCCGACCAGCTCGGCTGCGATCAAGCCTCTCCAGCCGAAGCCGAGTCCGGACCTGAGGCCGGCCATGATGTATGGCATCGCCCCTGGGACTATCACTTGTCGTATCACCCGGGCGCGAGAGGCACCGAGCGAGAGCAGCCCGTACTCCAAATGGAAAGGGACCAGGCGGACGCCCAGCATGACGTTGAGGAAGATCAGGAAGAAAGACGCATTCCAGATGATGAACACGACCATCCCGGTCCCGACGCCGAACCAGGCAATCGCGAGCGGGATCCAGGCGATGCCGGAGATGGCGTTCATGAAGGTCACCAGAGGGCCCAGGAAGTCGGCGATTCGCTTGCTGAGGCCGGCAGCCAGGCCCAGCAGCACTCCGGTCACCGCCGCTACCAGGAATCCCCACACCAGGCGTTGCAGGCTGGCCCCGATGTGCCCCCGAAACTCATCCCAGCGGTCGATGGCGCTGTCGAGCACCAGCCGGGGACTGGGCAGCACCCCGATGGCAAAGTCGCCGATGTACCAGACCAGCCACCAGAGAGCCAGGACGATAACGAAGGGAACCACCGGCAGAAGCCATTTCTTGGCCAGCCGGAGTGGGGATCGGGGGTTGAGGATCGGGGGAGCGACGGCAGTCACAGGCGCACCAAACCCCATCGGACGGTGGTGTACTGCTCGATCGGCTGGAGGATGAGGCGATCGAGAGCCAGCCAGAGAAGTCCCAGAACGAGCATCCCGCCGATGATCTCTGATATCAGGCCCTGGGTACGGGCGTTGAAGATGAGGAAACCAAGTCCACCCCCGCCGACGACGAACTCACCGGCAATCAGTGCTCGCCAGCCGAAGCCGATTCCGAGTCGAACACCCGTCATGACACTGGGAAACGAGCCCGGCATATAGACATCGCGCACCACTCGCAGCCGGCCGGCCCCCAGAGTGCGGGTGGCCTGGGAGAGACGGTCGGGGACCGTGCGCACGCCGATCATGGCGTTGAAGAGGACCGGGAAGAGCATCGTGTAGACGATGATGGCCGTGATCGTCCGTTCGGTGAATCCGAACCAGAGGATCAAGAGTGGCAGCCAGGCGATGCCGGAGACGGAGTTGAAGAAGCGCAGCACCGGTTCTGAGGCATCGGCCAGGGACCGGTTAAGGCCGATCAACCAGCCGAGAGGCACGCCGACGCCGACTCCCACCATCACACCGAAGGCCAGGCGCTTGAGGCTTTGTTCGATGTAAGCCGAGAGGATCCCCTCACGCACCAGCGCCACCAGAGCCGACCAGACCTCAGCAGGGGAGACGAGGATGCGCTCGTGGGGCTGCCAGATCTCCCAGGTCAGCCACCAGATCAAGAGGGCAGCCACGAAGGGCGTCAGTCCCTTGAGCTTGTAGATCCATCTGATCCTGGTTTTCCAGGTAGTGACCTCCTTCGGCGGCCCGGTCGGGCGCTCGGCCAGCGAGCCGGCGGTTTCGGAGGCCGACACTTAGTGGGCGATCTCCTGCTCGCCCGCCTCATCGCGCACCAATCCGAGCACCTCTTCAACGCAACCCTGCAAGTCCTGGTTGTTGCTCATAACCTCCCAGGTCCGATCGCGACGGTCGCCGGGAACTGGAACCTCGGCCTTGATGCGGCCCGGGCGGGCCGACATGGCCACCACCCGGTCGCCGAGGAACACTGCTTCTTCCACGCTATGGGTGATGAAGAACACAGTCTTCTTCGTTGCGAGGGTCAGGCGGTTTAGCTCCTCCTGCAGAGTCAGGCGAGTCATGGCGTCGACGGCCGCGAACGGCTCATCCATCAGGATGATGTCGGGATCCGACGCCCAGGTGCGAGCGACTGCTACCCGTTGCTTCATGCCCCCGGAGAGCTGATGGGGGTAGTGGTTCTCGAATCCCTCCAAACCAACCAGCTGGGTGAGACCGGCGACCCGCTCGTCGCGTTCGGTCTTGGGCACCTTTTGAATCTCCAACCCATGGGAGATGTTCCGATACACGGTCCGCCATGGCAGGATCGCCAGTTCCTGAAAGACGACCCCACGGTCGGGGCCTGGCTTGGTAATCGGCCGGCCGTTGACGAGTGCTGTTCCATAGGACGGCTTGATGAACCCGGCCAGGATGTTGAGCAGTGTGGATTTGCCGCACCCCGACGGCCCAACCACAGTCACAAACTCGCCGGGCTGGATCGCTAGATCGACCTGGTCGAGTGCGTGTACCGTCTGCCCGGATTGCTCCGAGACAAACCAGTGGCTGAGGTCATCAACTGTGATGGTGGCGGGTGCCGCCGAAGCGGCACCCGCCCTTCCACCATTCGAGTCAGTCATCAACCGGTGTAGCCGGTGCAGTCGGCGAGATCCGTCGGCAGGGCAGGGAGATCGCCCAGCCACTCGGGATGCTCGGCCAGTACCACATCGAGGATCGAGGCATCGATCAGGTCGGAGCTGGTGAACGTGGCGTCGAACCGCCCGGCGTCGCGCAACTGTCCGGCCGTGTCCTCAACGCCCCACTCGGTGCAGATCGAAATCCGCGGGTCGTACGAGTTGCGGGTCATCGCCATGATGGCCTGCTCCTCGGTGACGGTCGAAATGTAGTTGAGGACGGTAGGAGCGTTGGCCTCAGGATCGGAGCGGATGAGGTAAGTGGCCTCAACCAGACCCTCGATCAGACGCTTGAACACGTCCGGCTTGGACTCCAGCTGACCGTCGACGGCACCCAGGCCGATCGAGGAGGTCACCAGGCTCTCTCCATCCGACACCAGCACCGCGTTGGCCCGGCCCAGCTCGTCGATCGCAGCCGTGTAGAAGGGATCCCACGGGATCACCGCATCTACGTCGCCGTTGATGATCGAAGTAAGCATGTCGGGGGCGCCCATGGCGACGATCTCATAGTCGTCCTCAGTGAGGCCGTTGACGTTGTTGAAGGCGGTCAAGTAGGCCCGGGGCGTTCCACCACCGGTAACACCAATCTTCTTGCCCTTGAGGCTCTGCGGGTTGGTGGTGACACCCTTGTCGGCACGGCCGACGATGCCGATCCAGCGAACGTAGCGAGCGTCGGTTGCGTCGTTGTTGTACGGGGCAACGATCTTGGTCAGCAAGCCGCTGGCACGCTGGGGAGCAACACCGGTGCCGGCGTTGACGGCTCCGAACTCGGCCTGGCCAGACTCGAGACCAGCGGCGATGTCGGCGCCACTGCCGAGGATCTGAACGTCGACGTTCAGGCCCCGATCTGCCCACAGGCCCTCTTGCTGGGCCACGAACACCGGCAGGTGAGCCATGTTGTTAACCACCAGCAAGGTAACTTCGTCGAAGACCTGCTCGGTCGTCGTCGTAGTCTCCGCCGGAGCGGTTGTGGTGGTCGCGTCGTCGCCGGCCGCGGCCGTAGTAGTAGTGGTGGCGGCGGTCGTCGCCGTTGTCGTGTCACTCGAGTCGTCTCCTCCGCAGGCTGCGGCGACCAGCGCCAGCGCCAGCAGTAGAGCGATGAAAGTAAAGCGTTTCCGCATTGAGTTTGCCCTCCTCCTCGGCAATTGCCCTTCAAGTCGACTGGACTCGACTCGACAGGACTATGTATGATGCGGGAGTGTACAGACATCAAGTCGTGCTTGTCCAGCGGAAAGGTTGTCGATGGCAACGGTGATACGGCCCGGAGAGATAGACGCCAACAAGGCGTATGAGCCGCCCCTCATGATCGGGTTCGGAATCGACTCGTCGACGATCGAGAACCCGCCGGCGGCGATGGGCAAGACCGTCATTCCTCCCGGCGCCAAGAACCAGTCGCATCGGCACGAAGCTTCCGATGCGTGCATTCACATCTTCTCCGGGCGACTCCGGTTCCTATTCGGGGATCCGGGGACCGAGCGGCGGGAGGAGATCGCCGAGGGCGGCGACTTCGTGCACATCCCGCGAGGCGAAGCGCACGGAGTCGAGAACGTCTCGGATACCGAGGAAGTCCATCTGGTCTTCTGCTACCCGGGCGTTCCGGACAGCGACGCGGCGATAACCGTCATGCTGGAGGGTGAAGATGTCATCCAGGAGCCGGGAGCGTAGGCAATGGGAGAAGTCACCGACCCACGGGCCGGTGACGCACCCGCGAGCTACTCCACAGGGGAGCCAGCCGATCCCAAGACCGACGAACCTGATCAACTGGTAACCGTCGAGGAAGCCGCCGACTTGCTCGGTGTCAAGACCGGCACCATCTACACGTATGTGACTCGCGGCTTGCTCGAATCGGTCCGCCAACCGGGGAGCCGCTCCAGCCGGTACCGCATGGCGGATCTAACCGCGCTCAGAAGCGGGCGACCGGGCCGATCGGCACCGGACGGTGAGCCGATCGACGAGAGTGCAATAACGCTGATCGCCGGCGGCCGCTATTGGTACCGCGGCCGCGATCCCGTCGAACTGGTTGATGACTGCTCGTTCGAACAGGTAGCCGAGTTGCTCTGGACCGGCGAGCTACCGACCGACCGGACCTGGAACATCGATACTCACCGTAGCCCGGCGATTGAGCGGGTCGCCGGGCTGACCGACGGCCGGGCCCTCCCGCTCTGGCAGCTGCGCCTGGCTGCTGCCGCCCTGGGAGGATTGGACTCTCTGCGCTTCGGGTACGGGATCGAGTCGGTCTCGCATACGGCCCGGCTCACGATCACTGATCTCGTCCTGTCGCTGCCCCTGATCGGGGAGCCGATCCAGGGAGGCGGACTCGCCTCCACCCTGTGGCCGAGGCTGACCGATCGCGATCCCAACCCCGAGCACCTTCACGCACTGAACGGGGCGCTGGTGCTGATGGCTGACCACGCTCTGGCCCCCTCCACTGTGACGGTTCGCCAGGCGGCCTCTTTCCGGGTGGACCCCCACGGTGTTATTGAAGTAGGACTGGCGGTCGTCGCCGGCGGCTGGCACGGCGGCAGGGCTCTGTCGGCCGAAGCAATGCTGGCCGATATCCAGGCCACCGGCGACGCGGCCGTAGTAGTGGGAAACAGGCTGCGGGTCGGCGCCGTGCCGTGTCTCGGTCACCCCCGCTATCCGGCTGGTGACCCGCGCACGCCGGTCTTGCTGGCGCTGGCTGCCAAAGCAGAACCCGGCCATCCGGTGCAGTCGGCAGTAGCCGCCCTCGACGACATCATCGCAACGCGGGCACTCCCCAGGCCGACGGCTGAGTTCGGTCTGGCCGCTCTCAGTCAGACCTTCGGATTTGTGCGAGGCGCGACCGAGGCGCTTTTCGGCATCGGCCGGGCGGCCGGCTGGGTGGCCCACGCGCTCGAGATCTACGGCCGTCCTGCCCCTGTTCCCGGGGTGGCCGAGTACACCGGGCCACCTCCAGCGTGAGCCGCCGGGCCATAATCAGACCACCGGCACGGGGTTGCCAGATCAGCATCTACGCCAAACAGGAGGAACCATCGTGACAGTTTCCGTCTTCGCCAGCTTCTACCCCAGGCCTGAGAACACCGAGGAGTTCCTGGAGTTGATGCAAGAAATGGTGGTGGCGACCCGCGGCGAGCGGGGCTGCCTCCGTTACGACCTGTTCTCGGCCGGGGGAGAAGGTAGCGGCTTTCACCTCTTTGAGATCTACACCGATCAGGTGGGGTTGGAAGCCCACCGGGAAACCGCCCACTACAAGGAGTACCGGCGCCGGGCTCCCGACATGCTGTCGGAACCGATCGGTGTGATCCTGCTCGACCCTATCGACGCCCAGGTCTGAGCAACTGCAACGATTGCTACCGTACCCCGGCAACCGGACAGGAATTGTGCAGGAAGTAATCGCTCTCGAGGGTGTTTCGGTCATCCGCAATGGCCGGCACCTGCTGAAAAGGGTGGATTGGCGCGTCCAGGCCCACGAGCGGTGGGTGGTCCTGGGGCCGAACGGTGCCGGCAAGACCACGATGCTGCAGGTTGCCTCCACCTATATCACACCCAGTAGAGGAACGGTTCGGCTCCTCGACGTCGAACACGGCAAGAGTGATGTGCGCGACCTGCGGCGCCGGATTGGCTATGCCGGGGCCGGACTGGCGGACATGGTCCGCGGTTATCTGCCGGCTCTCGAGATCGTGGTGACCGGAAAACACGCCGCCTTTGTCGACTCCCGGTGGCATGACTACGACGATGGAGACTGGGAGACGGCTAGATCCCGGCTGGCGCAATTGCAGGCCGAGCACCTGGTGGATCGCAAGTTCGAAACCCTGTCCGCCGGGGAGAAGCAGCGGGTGCTCATAGCCCGCAGTCTCATGACCGATCCCGAGGTTCTCTTGCTTGACGAAGCGACAACCGGCCTCGACCTGGGGGCGCGCGAGCGTCTGGTGGCATCTCTCTCGGAACTGGCCTTCGATCCGGATGGTCCCTCGGTAGTGCTCGTGACCCACCATGTCGAGGAGATTCCACCCGGCTATGACCACATCTTGATGTTGTCCCAAGGCGAGGTACTCGCCGACGGGCCCATCGCCGACACCCTGACGAGCGAGGCGCTCTCGGAGTGTTTTCAGTTGACATTGCGCCTCCAGCACCACGAGGATCGGTTCCGAGCCTGGTCACCGGCAAGGAGAGAACAATGAAGGCAGTAAGGGTCGTTGGACCATCACAGCTGGAGGTCGTCGACATTCCTGAGCCCGCCGCCGACGGGAGGGCGCTGGTCCAGGTCTACCGGGCCGGTGTGTGCGGCACCGACGTCAAGGTGTTCAAGGGCCAGATTCCCGGCCCCCGGCCCCTGGTGATGGGCCACGAAATGGTGGGCACCGTGATCGAGCCCGGACCGCGCGGACTGGTTCCGGCCGGAGCCCGGGTCTTGATCGACCCGGCCACATCATGTGGGCACTGCGATCTCTGCCGGCGGAGCCTCAACCACCTGTGTCGCAACGGCGGCTTGTTGGGCAGAGATACCGATGGCGTCTTCTCGGAGATCGTGGCAGCCCCCGAGGAGAAACTGCATGTCATCCCGGAGACGGTTTCGGACAAGGCTGCCTCGGTCCTGCAGGTTCTCGGCACCTGCGTCCATGCCCAACGAGCAGTCTCGGTGTTCCCGACCGACTCGGTTGCGGTTATCGGGCTGGGAGTTTCCGGGTTGCTACATGTTCAGTTGCTGGTGGCCCGCGGCATCACAAAGCTGCTCGGCATCACCCGCTCGCAGTGGAAACTCGACCTGGCAGCGCGGTTTGGAGCGTCGGCCACCTCCACCCCCGACCTGGCTGATGCTGCCGTAGCTGCCCTCTCCGGAGGGAGGGGAGCCGACCTGGTGGTCGAGGCAGCCGGCGTTGAGGCCACCCTGGGGCAGGCCATTGCTCACGCCGGGGTCGGTGGGAAGGTCCTGGTTTTCGGAACTCTCACAGGTGGGGACCAGGGGCTCCCGTACTACGACCTCTATCACAAGGAGCTCACGATCCTTAACCCGCGGGCGGCGATTCCCAGCGACTACGACGCGGGCATCGAGCTGGTTGCAACCGGCCGCCTTCAGCTCGATGACCTGGTTACGCACATGATCCCCGTCGACGAGGCGGCGACTGCGTTCGAAGTAGTGCAGGACAGCTCGTCTCTCAAGGTTGCGATCGACTTCACCAACTGAGCCGGGCTCTTCCACAATGCGTGGTTGCCCCGGGAGCGGCCAACCACGCATTGTGTACTATGCATTCGGAAGGGGAGGCGACGTGGCAGCTCAAGGCGCAGGACCAGTCGGCTTCCGCACGGCACAAGCGGCGGTTGCCGAGATGCTGCGCGGGGAGATCCTATCGGGTCAGATCCCGCCGAGAACCCGGCTGCTGCAGAGCGAAGTTGCCGAGCGGTTTGAGACCTCAACCACACCGGTGCGAGAAGCTCTTCGTCAACTCGTCGCCGAGGGCCTGCTGGACGGAGACCCACACAGGGGCGTGATCGTCCATGAGATCACTCTGGAAGAGCTCACAGAAATCTACGAGATTCGCCTTCATCTCGAACCGCTGGCGATCGCAGCCACGGTGGCCAACATCACGGCCAAGCAGTTGGATGTACTAGCCGAACTGCTCGACCAGATGGAGGCTCAGGAAGATCGCACCGCCTGGACCCAGCTCAATGGACGCTTCCATGCCCAGCTGGCCCTGGCGTCCGGGAGGCCGCGCCTGACGTCGATGCTCACCAACCTTCGCAACCTGTCGGCGCTCTACATAGTCCGTTCGCTGATCGGCATGCCGGAGAGGGTTGCGGCCGGCAACCTGGAGCACCGGCAGCTGTTGGCCGCCGTTCGGGCAAGTGATGTCGAGGGTGCGCAGGCGGTCGAGCTGGCTCACCTGCGACACACGCTGGAGATCGGCGAACTGCAGCTCCGGGAGAATCCGTAAGGCCACCCCGCCACTGCCCGCCTGTCTTGACCCGGTCAAACCCGCTGCCATGAACGCCAACCTGACCCACTCACTACCGCGGCTTCCGGCGTGACTGCCGGCGTCATCTGGGCAGCGCTGGCCGGGATCGGGTTCGGGTTCTCGCAACTAGCCAACCGCGGGGTGAACCGGGGAGCCGAGGCCATGTCCGCCGCCACCGCCATGGTCACTGCCATGCTGGGCGCCCTGATCATTGCCACGGTGGTGACCGGCGAGATCGCCGATGTGGGAGCGATGCCTGCCACGGCGGCCGGTTGGTTCGTAGCGGCGGCGCTGGTCCACTTCCTGGTGGGCTGGACACTCTTTGCCGTAAGCCAGCAACGGATTGGACCTTCCCGAACTGCCTCGGTGCTCTCGACCAACCCGGTGATGGCCGCATTGATCGCTGCGGTGGTGATCGGACAGGACTTGCGATCCATTACCTGGATCGGGGTCCTGGCGGTCACAATCGGAGTGGCCACCGTCGCCGGTACGGGATTGCGCCAGTCGGCTCGGTCGGGGACCGGCCTGGTCGCGATTCTTGCCGCAACGCTGATGTTCTCAATCAGCCCGGTTCTGGTGACCTACGGCCTGGATAGCTTCGACGCCCCTCTGGCCGGCCTCACCATCGGGATTGCGGCCACGGTGCCGTGTATGCACCTCGCCACCCGGGTACTCACCGGGAGTTGGGTGCAGCTGGGGCGCCCGGTAGCGGGATGGCTCTTGCTCGGGGCCGTCAGCGGAGGTTTCGCCATCACCGCCCAATGGACCGCCTTTGACCTGATCCCGGTGGGAACGGTGGTGAGCCTGCAGCAGCTTTCGACCCCGGTCGTGCTGTTCGTCGGGCCGGTGCTGCTATCGGCTCCCGGAGAGCGCTCGGACGCCCGGATGTTGATCGGCACCAGCCTCATCATCGGCGGGGCCGTGCTGGTTGCCCTGTTTGGCCGGGCTCTCACCTAGATCCGGTTCCGGCGATGGGCCGGGCCTGTCTCAGGGGAGAGGGGCAACCGGGTAATCGGGCTCGGCGCCGGTCAGGACCTTGACAATCTGGGTTGATGCTTTGCGCTGCGATTCCTGCAGCGCCTCTTCGGAGTAGTAGGCCATATGTGGGCTGGCATGGAGGCCGGGAACGCCTTCCAGCCGGCTCACATCCAGCGGCTCCTGCTCGAACACATCGAGCGCCGCTGCTCTGATCTGGCCGTCCTGGAGAGCAGCGATCAGGTCCTCGAGAACGATCAGGGGTCCGCGACTGGTGTTCACCAGCACAGCGTCGTCGCGCATCAACGCCAGCTGCTCGGCTCCGATCAGTCCCCGGGTGCCGGGGGTAAGGGGAGCGTGAAGTGACACGGCATCTGAGATCTTCAACAGCTCGTCGAGGTCCAGCAACGGCGGAATGTCCTCTCCGGGCGGAATGTAGGGGTCGTGGCAGACGACCTCCATTCCGAGAACCATGAGGGACTCGGCCAGGCGGCGCGAGATGCGCCCGTAGCCGACAAGTCCGACGGTCAGGGTCGAAAGCCGGCGAATCGGGCGAAGTGAGTCAATGCTCCAACCTCCGTCCCGCACGAAGGCGTCGGCCTCCGGCAGCTTGCGCAGCATCGACAGCAACATGGCAAGGGCGTGGGCGGCCACCTCCTCCACGCTGTAGTCGGGGACGTTGGTGACCACGATCCCGGCCTCGTTGGCGGCGGATATATCGACATTGTCGATCCCGATGCCGTAGCGGGCGATGATGCGGCACTTCCCCAACTCGGCCACGGTGTCGGCGGTGATGGGGAAGTAGGTGGTCAGCAAGGCGTCGGCGTCGCGGCCTCGAGCCAGGATGTCATCCAGGCTGCCGTCTGCGACCTCCAGCGTCGCGTCGATACCGGCCAACAGGCCTTCCTCGATGTCGGTCGTGGGAAACACCTGATCAGTGATTACGACTTTGAACTTGCTCATCTCCGTCCACCTTCTGGTCGTTGCCTTGCATTGTGTACAATGCACTCATAGTATCGGGTGGCCGCTTTGGCCTTCAAAATCGGGCCTTTCTTGCGGGTAATGCGAAGGAGGGACGATGGCAAATCAGGAACCCTGGCGATCCGACAAGTGGTTCACCAGCCCGTGGAATTTCCTTCCGGAAATCACCGAGAACTTCGCTTTTGCCCCCAACCTGCAGCTCCATGATGTGACGCTTCGCGACGGCGAGCAGCAAGCCGGCGTCGCTTTCAGCACCGACGACAAGATCCGCATAGCCGAGGCACTGTCGAACGCCGGCGTGCACCGTATTGAAGCCGGGCTGCCGGCCTCCTCCCGCCACGATGAAGCGGCCGTGCGGGGAATCGTGGAAGCGGGGCTCGACTCCACCATCTACGCCTTCAGCCGTTGCATGCTTCCCGACGTCAAGCTGGCGGTCGACACGGGCGTCGAAGGAGTAGTGATGGAGATCCCCTCCAGCCATCACCTGATCGAGAAGGCCTACCGATGGGAGTTGGACAAGGCCATCGAGCTATCCATTGAGTCGACCCAATATGCCACCGAGCACGGTCTCAAAGTGTCGTTCTTCCCGATCGACGCCACCCGGGCAGGCATGGTCGAATTGCTCGACGATCTCGAGGCGGTGGCGACGCACGGCCACGTCGACACCATCGGCCTGGTCGACACCTTCGGGGTTATCTCTCCTCACGCCGTCGAGTTCTTCGCCCGCAATGTGCGCAAGCGCATTGACGTACCGCTCGAGACCCACTTCCACATGGATTTCGGAATGGGCGTGGCCAACACGGTGTTGGCAGTTGCCCAGGGCGCTCAGGTGATTCAGACCACCGTCGCCGGTCTCGGCGAGCGGGCCGGCAACGCTCCAATGGAGGACACTGTCCTGGCGTTGCTGACGATGTACGGCATCGACACCGGGATCAAGACCGAGAACTTCTATGACATCGCCCAGCTGGTACTGGGATTGGCCGGAGTCGACCAACCGTCGAACCGGCCGGTGATCGGCGAGCAGCTCTTCGAGGTCGAAAGCGGGATCATCGCCAGCTGGGTCAACAATGTCGGCGAAAAGGACTTGACGGAAGCCTTCCCGTATCGGCCGGAACTGGTGGGCCAGACCCCTCCCAAGATCGTGCTCGGCAAGGGATCCGGCGTGGACTCCATCGCCATCTGGCTCGACCGCTACGGGATTGAATGGGAGACGGAGGAGCTGACCGAGATACTGCTAGAGGTGAAGGACTTCGGATTGACCAAGCGCGACCTGCTGGATGAGACCGAGTTCTTGAACATCGTCGACAAGGTCCTTCCAGGAAGGCGATAGGGCCGGACGGGACACCGGCCAGAGATAAGAGACGGCAACGAGGAGGAAACTGGCATGAGAGAAGCCTTCGGCGTTCTCAGTAGCGATTGGAAAGAGGGAATCAACTGGGAGGCGGTGCGCCAATGGCGGCTCAAGCGAGCCCACGCGGCGATGAAACGCCACGGCCTCGGCGCCATGTTGCTGTTCTACGACGAGAACATGCGTTACGTGTCGTCCACTCTGACTCCAGGTTGGAACCGGCTGAAGCCCGGATTGCGCTACGTCGTGATCACCGAGGACCAGCCGCCGATCGTCTACGAGCAGGGTGACATTGGACTTCACCTCGAGGTCCACAACCCGTGGATTCCCAAGGAGAACATCCGTCACTCCTACATCTGGATCAAGGGCGCAGTCGGCCCGGCTGCCGATCAGCAGGTCACCAAGTTCGTGAACTCGTTGATGAATGATCTGGAGCAGGCCGGAGTTCAGGACAAGCCCCTCGGCGTGGACTTCATCGACATCAACATGATCAAAGCCTTCGACGCCCGCGGCATCGAATGGGTAGACGGCATGTCTCCGATGATGGAGGCCCGGGCCATCAAGAGCCCGGACGAAATCAAGGCCTTCTCGATGGTCGGGTCGATCTGTGACTACGTGCATTACGAGATCACCAACTTTATGAAGCCGGGCATGACCGAGAACCAGGTCGCAGCCTTCGGGTTCGAGAAGCTGTACTCCATCCCCGGCATGGAGGACGTGGAGGACGTCATCGTCTCCTCGGGCCCGAACGCCTGGCCAAACTGGAGGAACTTCTCGGACCGGATGATTCGCCCGGGGGACCTGGTGATCATCGACCTGGCCGCCCTCACCTGGAATGGCTTCAAGAGCTGCGTATATCGCACTTATTGCGTGGGGGAAAGCCGACCGACGCGATGCAAGCCACGTACGACGAGGCTCACAAGTGGCTATGGGACTCGATCGAGGCGACCGGACCCGGGGTGACCACGGCCGACGTCGCCTCCAAGTGGCCTTCCGCCAAGGAGGCGTGGGGCTACGAGGAGGAAGACCAGGCGGCCGCCAACAACTGGGGGCACGGCCTCGGCCTTGCTCAGTACGATCCGCCGGTCATCTCGCGAATCTGGTCGCTCGATCACCCGGTCACCATCGAGCCTGGTATGACCTTCGCCCTCGAGACTCAGCACGGCAAGCTGCATGAGTACGGCGTCCGGCTCGAAGAGATGATCTACGTGACGGATACCGGCATCGAGCTGGTTTCCACCTACAAGAATCACGAGATCATCGTCATCGATTGACGGAAGAACCGATCCTCGACCTCGACGACGGCCGGGCCCTTGCCCCGGCCGTTGTCGGCGCCAAGGCTGCCTCGCTGGCACTGGCCAGGAGCCGCGGGCTGCCGGTGCTGGCCGGACTCGCCGTGACCGCTCGCGCCTCGATTCCGGCAATGGTTGCTGGAGCAAAAGCGCTGGCCGATGGCAACTCGGGGCTGGCCAGGGCCGCCGTCACAGGGAGGGCACTCGATCCGGATTTGCGATCAGAGTTGGTGGCGCGGGCCGACCGGCTCGGCTCCCGTCTGGTCGTGCGCTCTTCTGCCCCGTTTGAGGGTGATGGCGCCTGGTCGGGTGCGCTGGCCTCCTACGCCGAAATGGCGCCCGACGAGGTGGCGCTCGGCGTCAGTGGCTGCTGGGCTTCCGTGTTCGCCCCCGACCCGGTCGAAAGGGCCAGTGCCACTGGTGTTGATCCAGCTGCGGTCGGAGTCGGAGTGCTGATCCAGCCGGAGATCGCCCCCGACTACGGGGGAGTGGCATCGGTCGCGCCGTCGGGGACCGTCACCATCGTCGGCATCGCCGGTCCGCCGGTCGCCATCGTCGGTGGCTGGGAGCGCGGCCACGTAGTGGTTGTTGACAACGGGGCCCCCGGTCCTGAGGCTGCGGTCGCCGCCCTCGGCTCCCAGCTGGTTTCTGATGTGGCCGACCTCGTCCGGGACGTAGCAGAGAAGATCGATCGCCACCACATCGAGTGGGCTCAGAGCGAGGGGCGGCTCTGGCTGCTCCAGGCGCAGCCTCGCCCACCGGCGGCCAATCGGCCACCGTCGACTCCGGAGGGATCGTCGCGATCCCGGTCTGTCTCGGACGACCTTCCGGATCCGGCCGAGTTGGTCAGACAGGCGGAAGAGGAAGCCGAGCGGCGACAGCCGGCCGGGCGTTTCGGCCTCACCAGACCCGAGCCGGCTTTGTTCGAAACGGTGTCCATCCTCGGAGTTCGCTGTGATGGGACAGCGGCCGCCGGCGGCTGGGGGGCCGGCCGGATCCACTTCGTCAGAGATGGTGAAGACGCGGCCCGGCTCCGGCCCCGGCAGATCCTGGCGGCCGTTTACCCCCTTAACAATCTGGCCCCACTGCTGTGGGACGCCGCTGGGCTTGTCACGCTGGGCGGGAGTCCGGGGGCTCACGTCTTTGAGGTAGCCGCCTGGCTGGGGCTGCCGGCAGTTTGCGGAGTCGACCTTGAAACTGCGGCCGGGGTGTCCCTTGACGAACTCAGGGCCAGCCGCAGTTTCGTCGGTGCGGTCGATGGGGATGGCGGAGCAGTCACGGTCCTCGAGGCCGCGCTGTGACCTCCCCGGCACAGCCGGAGATTGCCAGACGATCCGGTGGCGTGGCGTCGTCAGTCCGACAGGATCAATCTCGTAGAGTCACTGACAACAGAAGGAACGGCCCCGGAGGGAGCACACAATGTCGGGTATAGGACTTGCGGTCATCGGCTGCGGAACCATCGGGCGGATCCGGGCCGTCCTGGCCAGGGAGACTCCCAGCGTCGGCTGGCTCGGGTTGTGCGACATCCACGAGCCCACCGCCAATCAATTGGCTGCCGACACGGACGCAGACTTCGTGACCACCGATATCGCCACCCTGCTGGCCAGGCCGGAGGTTACGGCCGTGATCGTTTCGACCGACGAAGGTGAACACGTCGACCCGTTGATGCAATCCATCGCCTACGGATTTCCCCTCTTCATCGAGAAGCCCCTGGCAACGGATCCGGTCGAGTCGGCGCAGATTCTGGCGGCCATCGAAGACAAGGGTGTCGACGCCGTCGTCGGCTACACGAACCGTTTCCGCCGGAGGTTCCTGGCCGTCAAGGAGCGCCTCCGTCAGGGCCAGATCGGCGAGGTGACCACCGTAGTAACCCGGGCTTTCATGAACCGGATGGTGGTCTACGCCACACTCTCCAAGACCGAACGGCGCGAGAACCTGACGCCCATGGTGGTTTCCGGGACCCACAGCCTCGACATGTCGATGTGGCTGATGGAGGGGAAGACACCGGTTGAGGTGTATGCCCGCTCGGTCGACACGGTCCTGGGCGAGTGGGGAACCAAGGATGCCACCCTCGGCCTGTTCACCATGGACGACGGGGCCTTGTTTTCCATGAACATCAGCTGGGCTCTGCCATCGGTATGGCCGGGCGCCGTTTATGGGTTGGAAATCGGGATCGTCGGAACCGACGGCGTCATCGACATCGAGGACACCCACCGAGATGTCATCATGGCCACCGAGCATGCCCAGCCGGCGGGTTATACCAGCCGGGGGTTCGAGCCAGACGCAGCCAGGCACGTCGATTTCCTCGGCAGCTACCCGCCGGGCGACCTGATGGACGGCATGCTGTGGGGCCCCATGCGGGAGGAGACACTCACCTGGTTCAATCGGTTGGCCAAGGGCTTTGCCACCCCGCACGCCACCGCCAGGGAGGGCCACTCCAACCTGTTGCTCACCATGGCCATGGACCTCTCTTCGCGGACCGGGAAGCCTGTGCAACTGCCCATCGAGCCCGAAATGCTCAAACAGGGCTAAGGCCCAACTGGAGGACGACCATGAATCAGATCAACGTCGGCATCATCGGACCGGGCTGGTGTGGGGGTATCCGGGCGATGGCCTGTGCCAAGAGTCCGTTGGTGCGCGAGCTGCATTTGGCGGAGATCAACCCGGTGCGCCTGGCCGAGGTGACCGAACTCACCTTCCCCGAATCCACGACCGACGACTGGGAGAAGGTTCTGGCGAATCCGGCCATCGACGCAATCATGGTGTCTGCCACGCCCGAAACCACCCACTACCCAATGGCCAAAGCCTCACTGGAGTCCGGCAAGCACGTACTGCTCGAAAAGCCGATCGCTCTGTCGCTGGAAGACGCAGATGATCTCATCGAAACGGCCGAATCGCGGGGGCTCAAATTCACTATCGCTTATTCGCAGCGCTTCAACCCCAAGCAAGCAATGGTCAAGCGATCGTTGCGGGAAGGGCAACTGGGGGATCCGGTCTCGGTGCTCGTGAGTCGCCATATCGGCCGGTCGCTGGGAGCCAAGATCGGCAAGCGGATCAAACTCTCGCCCGCCGCCATGGAGGCAACCCATGACATCGACTTCGCTCTCTGGTGCCTGGAGCCCCGCACCCCGGTGCGGGTCTACTCCCAGAGCGCCTTCGGTGTCCGGCGCGAATCAGTCGGCCTGGCGGATACCCAGATGATCATGATCACCATGGACGACGGAGTGGTGGTGACGGTGGGAGCAGGGATGTCTCTGCCGCCCGGCTACCCGAACGCAGCGACAACCTGGATCGAGTTCCTGGGCACAGATGGGGCGATATTCATCGATGATTCCCACCGCGACATCCTTCATAACACCGTCGCCGATGGTGCGCAGTTCCCGCTCTCAACCATGCCAGGCGAGTACGTCGACCACGTGTTTGCCGGTCCGATGGAGGCAGAAACTCTGCACTTCGTCGAAGCTGTTGCCTATGACACGCCCGTGATGGTGGAGCCGCGCCTAGCTCGCCTCACGATGGAGGTCTACATGGCCGCCGACCTGTCGGCAGAAAGCAACGAGATAATCAACCTCCCGATGAGCCAGGAGGATGTGAGCCGGGCGCAGGCTGCGTCGGTGAAGACGTAGCCTGTCTTCCCTAGGCGGGCGGAGCCTTGGGGACCAGGAACGGCATCATCGAGCGCAGCTCCGAACCGACCTGTTCGATGAGTTCGCCCTGCTCTTCGCTTCGCCGACCCAGCAGATGAGGCGCGCCCTTCCGGCCCTCGTCCAGCCACTCCCTGGCGAATTCGCCGTTTTGGATCTCCTCCAGGATCTTTTCCATTGCCCGGCGGGTGTCGTCGGTGACAACTCGCGGGCCGCGGGTGTAGTCGCCGTATTCGGCAGTGTCTGAGATCGAGTAGCGCATCCAGGACAGGCCGCCCTCATACATGAGGTCGACGATCAGCTTCAACTCGTGAAGGGTCTCGAAGTAGGCGGATTCGGGCTGGTAGCCGGCCTCAACCATGATGCCGAACGCCGATTTGATCAGCTCGGCCACGCCCCCGCACAGAATGACCTGCTCGCCGAACAGATCTGTCTCGGTCTCCTCCTTGAAGGTGGTTTTGAGGACTCCGGCCCGGCCCCCGCCGATGCCCCAGGAATATGACAGGCCCAGGTCCCAGGCCGTACCCGATGCATCCTGGTGCACTGCCAGTAGACAAGGAACGCCGCTTCCCTCTGTGTAGGTTCGGCGCACCAGGTGACCGGGCCCCTTGGGAGCCACCATCACAACATCAACCCCCTCGGGTGGGTCAACCACGTCGAAGTGAATGTTGAACCCGTGCGCAAAGAGAAGTGCATCGCCTGGGGAGAGGTTGGCCGCGATCTCGTCTCGATAGAGGTCGCCGAGAAGGTGATCGGGGACAAGCAACATGACGACGTCTGCTTCGCGCGCTGCCACCGCGGGAGTCTCTACGCGGAGGCCTGCTTCCTCCGCCTGTTGGCGGCTGCCCGAGCCCTCTCGCAGGCCGACGATGACGGGAACGCCCGAGTCGAAGAGGTTGAGAGCATGGGCGTGGCCCTGGCTGCCGAAACCGATGATGGCCACGGTCTTGTCGTTGATGATGCTGGGGTCGGCATCGCTGTCGTAGAAAACTTCGGCCATTCTCTCGTTCCTTCTTCTCGGCCCTGGGAAGCCAAGAGCGTAGCGGAGGCGCCGGGGACCGTTGTCGCTTAGAGCGACGAGTGGGGGACGACGTACCAGAGGATCATCAGGAAATGGAAGAGGCTCCCCATCACCACCAGGATGTGAAAGACCTCATGGTGAGAGAAGATCCGGGGGAACAGCTGGGGGCGCTCGTTGGCCAGCAGTATCAGACCGATCGTATAGGACAGTCCGCCGGCAATCATCAACGCGATCGCTCCATTCGAGAGCGCGTCCACCAGTTCCAGAAACGGCACGATCGCGAACCACCCCATCGTCGTCTGTAGAGCGATGGACACCCAGTCGGGCACGCGTGGAAGGGCGATCTTCTGGGCGATCCCGACCGCGGCGGCTCCCCACACCACCGCAAGGGTCACGGTCCGCCAGTTGCCGTCCAGCACATTGACCGCAATCGGCGTGTAGGTGCCGGCCACAAGTATGAAGATCATTGAGTGGTCGAGCCTCTGCATCCGCTGTTTCCACTTCTCCCGCCAAGGAACGGAGTGATAAAGAGCGCTGGCCGAGTAGAGGCCGATCAGAGACACTCCGAAGATCGTCATACTCACCACCCGGGCGGCATCGGGAGCCGAGCGGACGATGAGCAACGTCATGCCGGCGGCCGAGACCACTGCGGCCGACCCGTGCAGAAAGCCCCGCACCGGGTTGGTCATCTTGCCAAGTCGCACACGATCAGTCACCAGCCCACCATATCGCATCGAACCGGATCCCCGTTGCTCCCGCCCTATCGACATCTAGGCTCGTGGCTCAGGGAGCGGACCGTCTGCTCTCGCAACGACAGGCAGGTGTCCAATGGCGGAACATGTGGTTTTCGGCACCGGAGCGCTCGGTGCCGCTTTGATCGAGGAGTTGCACACCCAGGGCCAAACGGTGCTGGCGGTCAACCGCAGCGGCCGCCCTCCAGTTGGGGGCGTGGAAACGGTCGCCGGCGATGCGTCGGATGCAGGCTTCGTATCTGATGTCGCCGACGGTGCCCGGGTTGTATACCTGGCCGTCAATCCTCCCTATCACAAGTGGATGGAGCTATTCGAGCCGTTGCATGCCGCCATCCTGGATGGGGCGATCGCCGCCGGTGCTCACAAGATCGTGGCGCTCGAGAACCTGTACCTCTACGGCCATTTGCAGGCCGAATCGCTCACCGAGTCGCACCCGATCGCGCCCGGCACGCGCAAGGGGCGGCTGCGCGCAGACATGCACAGGAGCCTGATGGGAGCTCATGACGAGGGAAAGATTCGGGTGGTGGCGGCCCGCCCCTCGGACTACTTCGGGCCACGAACGGTGGCCTCGGCTGTGGATTACCGGGTTTTCGGGCCGGCGATGGCGGGAAAGACCGCTCGGGTGCTGGGTGACCCCACCGCCGAGCACAGTTACTCCTTCACGCCCGATGTGGGCCGGGCTCTTGCCATCCTCGGTCGGGACGAGCGGGCCGACGGACAGGCCTGGCACATGCCAAGTCCACCACCAATCACTCCCGCCGCATTCGTTGACAAGATTGCCACCGCCGCCGGGACCTCCGCCAAGGCGTCCGGGATGTCGCGGAGGATGCTGCAGCTGGTCGGCGTTTTCAACAAACCGGCCGGTGAACTGGTCGAGATGTTCTACGAGTTTGACCAGCCGTTCCGGATGGACAGCTCGAAATTCGAGTCGACGTTCGGGGTGACGCCGACACCGCTTGACGAGGCGATCGGGGCGACGGTCGATTGGTACCGGGCCAATCCACCGAAATAGGCTCGTGCCATGTGTAGAAGCATCAAGACGTTGCGCAACCCTGAGATGGTGATCACCGACGAGGAGATCGAGGCGGCCGCCCTCCAGTTTGTCAGGAAGATCTCCGGATACCGGAACCCTTCCCGCGCCAACCAGAATACATTTGACCGGGCCGTCCGGGAGATCAGCCGCTCGAGCCGCAAGCTGCTCGATGGCCTGGTGGTGCGGGCCTAGATCCGGTCGCTGAGCCGGTCGGCCAGGGTGCCCAGCATTCTGAACGCCACTCCGGGGGACAGCGCCAGCGCCCTGACGTCGCCGTCGTGAGCGATCACGTCGGCCGAGCGGGGCTGGCGCTCCTCTCCGGGCCGCACCTGCAGCAGATGCTCCCAGCGAGTCATCGGAGGCGGCGGGGCCGACCGGTCATGATCAGCCGAGGACATCAACCAGTTCGGCGGCGTAGTCGAGGTCGAAGCTCCCGAGGATCTGGAAGTAGTAGCGGGAGATGCCGGTGGAAGCCAGCCGGCCGAATGTCTCGCCGGCCTCGGCGTGAGAACCCATTGGGACTGCCATTGCCCGAAAGTCCTCCTCGAGGCGATCCGCCGCCACGTTGCGGGCGGCGGCGAATGCTTCGAGGCGCCGCCGATAGGCCGCCTGATCGGGGCCGATGATCGGGGGGGAAGCGCAGGAGAGAAGCAGGGCTGTCGGGTCTCTCCCCGCTTCGACCGCGGCCTCATGTGCTCGTTCGATGCGGACCTTCAACCGTTCGATGGGTAGCGAGTAGATGCTGAACTCGTCGGCAAAAAGTCCCGCCAGGCGAGGAGTTCGACGGGGACCCGAGCCGCCCACCATGATGCGGAGGTTGATGCCTTTCGGCTGGTGGTCGATCGCCTCCAGGTGGTAATAGTCGCCATCGAAGCCTTCTGATCCTTCGGCCAGGGCGGCCCGCAGATATCCGAGCGCCTCTTCCAACCGATCGAACCGCTCTTCCCAGTCCGGCAGCGAGAACCCGAAGGTCCTGTGCTCGGAGCTCATCCAGCCGGTACCAACTCCAAGCGTGAAGCGCCCGCCGCTCAACTCGTCGACGGCCAGCCCTAGCTTCAACAGAGCTGCCGGGTGTCGATAGCTGACCGGGGAAACGAGGCTGCACAGCTCGATTTTAGTCTCAACCGCCAACGCACCCAGATACGGGTAGATGTCGGCCGAGCGAGTGTCGTAGCCAGGCCCGGTTGGGGAGCGGCCCGCCAGGTAGTGATCGGGGAGTGCGAATGTGACCAGGTCGTGATCCTCGGCCCAGCGGGCGGCCCGGCGGACGTAGTCGTAGGTCCCGCGAGTCTGGAGACCGAACTCCACGTCAGTCCCGGAAGTTCACATACTGAAGCGGGAGGCGGTAATCCAGGTCCTTGACGAGGGCAATCACCTGCTGGAGGTCGTCGCGCTTCTTGCCCTGGACCCGCAGTTGCGTTCCCTGGATCTGCACTTGCACCTTCAGCTTCGAGTCCCGCACAACCTTGGATAGCTCTTTGGCCGCATCCTGAGCGATCCCCTGATTGAGAGTGAACACCGCCTGGTAGCGAGCTCCGCCGATCTCCTTCGGATCGCCACCTCCCAGCGCCTTCAGTGATACCTGGCGCCTGACCAGCTTTTCCTTGAGAACGTCGATGGCAGCCTCCAATCGATTATCGGTGGACGACTCCACGGTGATCCCATCGTCGGTGAGCCTGACGGTTGAGTTGGTGCCCCGGAAGTCATAACGATTGGCCAGTTCGCGAGCGGCCTGGTCGACGGCGTTGCGGACTTCCTGTTGGTCTACTTCGGAAACTATGTCGAATGTTGGCATGGAGGCACCCTAACCGGCCGGGGCCATGCTCCCGACCTCACATGCCTCGGTATTAGCCGCCGGGTGGTTAGTCGAAGAAGACCGTGATCGAGGGCTCGATCGTGTTGTGCTCCGGGGCGTACACGTAGTCGGGATGCTGCAGGTCGAGGACTGTGAAAGTGACCGACTCGCCTTTCACCGGACCCGAGGCAAGCACTACATCTCCCCGGTTGTTGGTGGTGCCCGAGACGAGCCCGCTCCAGCCGCCCTTGTACTGAGCAAGCACAAGCACTCCACGTTGACGCTGACCGTCGTTGTTCCTGACCCGGACCTGGATTTCGGCGTAGTCGCCGTCGTCGCCGGACTTGGTGTCGACCCGGAACCGATCGAGATGAATCGTGGCGAAGACAGGCGGGAGGGTGGTGCTCGTCGTCGATGTGGTTGTCGTGGTTGGCGGCAGCGTCGTCGTGGTAGTGGTCGGCGGGACCGTGGTTGTGGTCGTTGTGGTGGAGGTAGTTGTTGTTGTGGCCGGCCGGGTTGTAGTGGTTGGCGGCCGGGTGGTGGTAGTAGTGGCCGGCGAAGTGGTAGTCGTGGTGTCGGGCGATGTGGTGGTTGTTGTGGTCGTGGAGGAGGCCGCAGCTGCCGGTTGATCAGACGGGACCGTCGGAACTGTCACATCGATGAGCTCGACCCGCTCGGGGATGATCTCGCTGGCCAGGACGCTGACATCGGGTGTGGCCTGGTCGCCGTTGAGGGCGCCGGCGGCGAAGGCAACTCCCAGCACCAGACCGCCGATCGCCAGCACTGCAAAGGCGCGCCGGTTCACCGAGTCGGCAAATCCGTAATGGCTGTCGTAATCCCGCACGTTCCCCCGCCCTGAGGCCACCACGCCGGGTGGCATTCGGTTCCTAGATTACCCGGGCTTTCGCGATATCAACAGCGGGCTATCCGGCGTCCGCCCTGTTCACGGTCACCTGGTCGGCCAGGTTGAGCGCCGGTTGGTAGCTGTAGTCGGGGTGGGCAACCGACACGATGGTGAATGTGAGGCTGTCGGCCGAGATCGCGGGTGCGAACAGCGTGACACGGCCGCTGGGAGCAGTCAGACCAGAAACGGTCCCGGTGTGAGCGCCGTCCCAGCGTCCGGTGACCAGGATGTCGCGCCTGGGGCCGGTCCCGGTCAATGTGATCCGAACCCGCACCCAGGGCTCCCATAACGGTCCGGCCAGATTGCCGCCCGGTGTCAAGCCGCTCACATACATCTCGACGGAGGCGGGGACTGTCGTGGTTGTCGTGGTGGTAGTGGTGGTTGGAGGCAGGGTGGTGCTTGTCGTGGTGGTGGTGCTTGTCGTGGTGGTGGTCGGAGGCAGAGTGGTAGTAGTCGTGGTGGTGGTGGTCGGAGGCAGGGTGGTCGTAGCCGTCGATGTGGTCGTAGTTGGGGGACGCGTTGTCGTCGTGGTCGGGGGACGGGTCGTCGTTGTGGTGATCCGGGTGCTGGTAGTCGAAGCGCTGGTGCTGATGGAGGTCGGGGGAGTGGTGGCG
>Ga0255047_10000120_pt1 | contig 53691 bp, 76 predicted proteins | sample JV7_2_1_MG_FD_183640 | JGI IMG/M metagenome (GOLD analysis project Ga0255047, IMG submission 183640) | Seawater microbial communities from Jervis Inlet, British Columbia, Canada - JV7_2_1 | ecosystem: Environmental > Aquatic > Marine > Inlet | place: Canada: British Columbia | collected 2016-10-06
TGACAGCGTAAACGGCAAGCTAGGAACAGATACAGAGATGTCGGACTCTAGCATATTCGACATGCTTGGTGGAGGCGGTGGTTTCCCAACATGGCTGACAGCGGCCGCTCCTGCGAATGGCGTATCGCTTGCTGAAGGCTTAAGGTATCTGTCAGAGCTACAAGTTCCGCGAACAGCAGTGAAGGAGAGTGGCGATCTGACCTCCTTTGGTACGTCTATGACTCTTTTCACCGTCACTGGCGATGTCTGGGCCAAGGTGGGAGCCACCATTGACGTTGCTGTTACCTGCACCTCTGGCACAAGTACACTTGAGGTGGGCGTTGCGGGAAACACGGCGGCTCTCTGTATTCAGGACGCGGTTGATGCGACCGCCTTTGACATTGGCGATTCATGGACTCTGATCAGCCCACCAGATACAAACGCGGGGCTGATGGCTGATGAGTATGTACTGATCGGCAATGGAGTTGATATTATACTCACCGGCTCAGTTGATGACATGACGGCGGGAGAAATAGACTTCTACTGTCAATATATACCTTGTAATTCTTCTAGCTCTGTTGTAGCTGCATAAAGACAACCGACAAGGGCCGGAGAGATCCGGCCCCCCCGAGACGCCTGTTAAAGCTTGTGGCGACCCGGGCTATATGGATATTTCTGCTGGAAAGACATTAAAGACAGAGACTTCCCCTCAAGGCCAGGATATTTTATGGGGAACTGTACCAGATGGCACAAAATGGCGAGTAAGGTTTGTCGTTTATATAGAGGAAATGGACGCTTAGAAAAGGAGTCGCGCTATGGGCAATCGCTTAAGAACTGAAATGCTAGCGTTGCAAGAGGTAGCCGCTGGCGGCGTAGTGATGGGAACACCAAAAGGCATAATGCACCATGCGTCGGCTGCTGAGTTTTGGATCCGTTTTGGCAGACGGGCGGCCACTGCGTTGACAGCATCAATCAATTTCAGAGTGGAAATGTCGCCAGATATATCGGGTAATACATGGGAGACGGTCAAAACTTTTTCAACTCAGCTTGGCGCTTCAGTTGCTGACCAGATAGTGAATGGAACGGTAGCCGCTGGCGCAACTGTTATCACGCTTGCGGATACCACTGGCTTTGTCGCTGGCGATGATATATTTATCGAGCACACCACACCAGCAAACAGCGAGTGGGCAAAGATAAAATCAATTTCTGCTAATGTTTCTGTGACTATCGAGGAGGCGTTGATAAATACACAGACTGGCTCTACTGTTTTCGACCAGGCGGAGAGGTATGATGTTTTCAGAGTTAATCTTCACGCCCTCAGGCCGGCCAGTGGCAGTTATGGTCGCATTCGTGTGGTGGCCGATGGTTCTGGCGGTGGACAGGCGTTTGCCTGTGAAGCCATAATGGTTGAATGGAGTTGATGATATGGCAGGCAAGCATCTATTTGAGCAGACAAAACCCAACCATTACCGACTGGTGATACATAGGGCTATCCCTACGGGTAGCAACGCCGTTAGCCAGAAATGGTCTGATGTACTGGCAGCGGAAGGCATCACTGGCAAGACGGTGTTATCCGCTTCCACCAAAACGACTGTCATGGTTGACTCTGGGGAAGTGGATGAGTTTGACGATCCTATCATGGTCCCGGAGACTATCGAGACGGTGGGTATTGGTCAGATCAGCGATGCAGAGAAAGCGCAGATTGACGATGGCTCAAGGTTCGAGGTGGTTGATACGGTGAAGCTCTCCGGGCAACCGACACCAGGTAGCCTCAATAGATCTACTACACGCATGTTTAATCACTGGCAGGCGAAGATGAAGGCAAAATACGACCTATACGGTCACACACAAAGCTGAGAAATATAATGAGAACTTACCCAGCGGAACTCCCCATAGTGTTTGGATCTGACCCGATGCTAGTCAGCATGAAGCTATGGCTTCCTATTGACGAAGGGGCGGGGAGCAGGTTTAACAACCTGATAGACTCCCAGAATCCCGGTCTGATGACTGGCGGCGCGTGGAGTGGGGGCAAGCCTTCTCTGGACGGCACAGATGATCTAATAACGCTCAGGCGTGTGCCTGTGACCGACTTCACGGCTATTATACATTATACCCCGACTGGTGTGTCAGGTATCAGCCCTATTTTGGACCAGGGAGACATACTCATACGTCAATCCGATGATGATATTATCTATGGAGCCACCGACACGCTCAATACAGACTACACCGACACGCTCACTGCCGCTCTAACGGCTGGCGAGCCAATCGCTATAGCAGTATCGCGCACAGGAACGACAATGACCATATGGGGCTTTACTCAGTCCGGTGTGGCTACTGATAGCTTTACTGTGTCAGGTACAGCATTGACTACTAACGCCAACCTCATAATAGGCAGCGACTCCCGTGAGGACTTCGTGTTCCCCGCGCTCCCAACTCTCACGACCGAAAACGGTATCTTGATAAATGCGGCAGATGATGTGCAGATTGGCAAGGGGAGCGACTCACTCAATTCCAGTATCGTGACGGAAAACTGGAATGGAATTCAGAAGACCACGCGGATCAGAACTTCGTTGAACTTTGTACCTGGTGATGAACTTACTCATTATTTCTTTGATAATCAAGGGACAGATGCCACCACAAACAGAGAACGGCTTTATATTGATGCGGCGGGTCTGTTGACCTACGTTGTCCATGACAAGGATTCCACACAGCATTTAGTTTCCTTTGACGTGACTGGATGGACGGCGGGTACAGAGCATCAGATCGTCGCTGTGATTGATTTCAACAATGACCGCATCGAGTTATACACTGACGGCACTTCCCGCGATTCCACGCCAGATAACGCTTTGAGTTCTGGCGCCATTGACGCCATAGAAGCCACCACGCAGATCGGGGCTGATACCTCCCAGGCGAACCAACTTAATGGCGTAATGACCTTCCAGATATATAATAGGGCATGGACAGCGACAGATGTGGATGATGACGATCCTGGCGTTGCTTTCGTCGTTGACGCTGACACGCTGGCAATGGGCAACTACTCAGATGGCGTTACATCCATCAGTTACCACCACTCTGGCAAGTCAGTCAGCGCAACCACATCAGGCGGCGTACTGACCACAGCGGCGGGGGCTGACACGTCTCTGGCTGTTGGTGACGATACGGTTATCCAGGGGCCTGCTGGTGACGCCAATAGCGGCAGGGCTGTCGTGGAGGCTGTGAGCGATGCCGAGGTTACGGTGGGTAGTGGGATAGCACACGCTGAGTTGAATGGCTCAGACGAGCGGTTCTCTGTGACAGATGCGGCGTTCCCCGCGACTGGGCTGACTGGCGCGCAGGATATTACTATATCTTCGTGGATAAACCCGGACAGCTTTAGTGCCAGTATGATGATAATGTCTAAATACCTTACTGCTGGCAACAAGCGTATGTATCAGCTTCTAGTTACTACGGGCGCGGAACTAGAGTTTGACGTAGCGGCTGATGGTATTACCGCCAGTTTTGACACAACTACCGGCATGGACTTAGAGGCTGGGCTATGGACACACGTAGCATTGTCATATGATGCGTCTGGCGGGACTGCGGAAGTATACAAGAATGGTATATGGATAGAACAGTTGACTGGGTTGGATAATAGTATTGCTGACAAAGACCCGGATTTCGCTGTTGGCATGGGTAGTGACGGAACATCAAGTCCGTTTAATGGCTCCGTCGGCCCCACCTACCTATTCTCCGACATCAGGACTGCGGCAGAGATATACGCCGACGCCCAGGACTACGACAAGGATCTCTCAGCAGAGGGCAACCTGATATGCGGCTACACCTTCGAGGATGCCGCTGGTGCTACCGTGATAGACAACGTGGAAGGTACTGCGGCAGGCGACTTGACTTTGCAGGGGGGTACAACCACCAACTACGGTACGCATACGAGAGAGACTGATGGGGCGTATGTGCAGGGGATTGAGAAGGTGGGGGTTGCGCTTGACTTTGACGGAGCAGAGTATGTGGACTGTGGAGATCCCATCGTGGATGGTTTCGCAGCCGTGAGTGTTGGAGCCTGGTTCAACATTTCGGCACTAACGGGGGGTGACACCTTAGTTGGAAACTTCCAGGCCGCCGACAATACAGCGATCAATATTGATGTAAGAACTGATACACGTTTCGCTTGGGGTACGAAAGGCGAAAGCAGCGCACTAGACAGTATGTTATCTGATCCGGGTGCTTTTGTTGTAGGTGAAGATACTTATATTCTTTGCACTTGGGACGGCACGACAAAAAACATATACGCCAACGGGGTATTGGTCGGGACTGGAGGGTATGTAGACGCCCAGCTAGAAACAACTGTGTCCCAAAACTTAGCTATTGGCGCATATAGGGCAGGAACTGGCCGTCAAAACATTACAGGTAAGATTTACTCTGTCCAGGTATTTAATATAGCGGCAACCGTCGCAGATGCTGTATGGCTTGCTACTAATCCAAACGCGACAGAAGCTGATATAATTAGTAATACCACCGTATCTGCTGGCGAGATGGTGTTGCATCATAACTATCGCAACCAGAACTTGATAGATGTGAGTAGTGATGGCGCAGGGGCATTGAATGGGAATGATGGAACTCACAGTGGAACACCAAACTATGTGACCTCAGCCTACATCTCCCGCCACCGCATGTTAGACATAGAACATGGTGGCATAGGTGGTTATACTATCGTAGGCACACCAACGCTGGTAGATAAAGAAAGCGATACTGATTCAGACAGCTTGAGCCTGCATATAGTAAGTGCCGCAGACGATGATGGTGTTAGCGTGGCGATACCGGCATCCAACGGTGACAAGTTCTATTTGGCTCAGAGGCATGAAGTCGCAAATGGCAGTTTCGAGGTGAACGTCACCAACGGCGGTGGCGGGATCGAGACTGGCATAGCCGACGCTACTTGGGCGGCTCTGGAGAAGATAATATCAGCCACAGGCAATTTAACATTCCAGTGGTTAGGGGAGGCTGCTGCTGACGACTTCAATATCAGTAAGGTGTCAATCATTCAATGTGTCACTGGCGATTCTCTGGAAGCCGATAAATATTATACGAGGGTGTTTAACGTAGACACCTCGAATGTAGGGGCCGAGTGGTCGGGGTTAGGCGCAGACGCTACCGAAGTCAAGTCTGGCGACCTGTATAAAAGAGACGACACGGCGGATGCGAGTACGGCTGACCGCAACCGTAGCTTTGCTGATGGGAAGATAGAGAGCGTGGCTGTGTGGGATATGTCAATGGGGTTTGAGGAAGTGCAAGCGCGGAAGGATGAGATCTGATGGCGATGGATTACGAATATTTCGCAGGGGAAGAGGATGACGATGTATCTTACACATATAGCCCCGTTATAGATGTTTCCACTGCCACTTTGACGCTCACATTCACCGTGGATCAGGATGACGGTACAAGCGATATAGTGATCGCAGATAGTGACTTTGATAAAACCAATGGTGCAACTGGCGTGATAACCTGGCCTTTTGACTCGGATGATACAGAGACGGCGGGTACGTTTGAGGGTGAGTTGAAGGCAGTGATTGACGCAGATAACACGGTTAAAAAGCGGGTCACGCTCTGGATAAAGGAGGCAATAACGTGATAGTTCCCAAGCAGGATATTATAGAAATCACAGGAATTGCCGATAGTGTCGCTCTTGATTCGTCTCACAAAGCTGTTGAGCGAGAGATCAAGAATTATTGCGGCTGGGAGATCGAGTCCTTCACGTATAAGAATCAGCTACTCGACGGGACTGGGAGCGATAAAATATGGCCGGGTCCTAAGAATATCACAGCATTGATAAGAGCGTCGGATTCGCTTGAGACGGCTATCAACTTCAAGCATAGCACAGCGTCAAGCAACGCATATGGCGTTGTAACGTACACGGACAGAGTTCCCATTAGTCTGGGCCTTGTAGTGGCTGATGGAACGACTGAGAGCAGCACTACGGAGCTATTCGCAACATATACGACCATGACCACGCTGGTGGCTCAGATAAACGCCAGATCGGGGAATGGGTGGAGTGCCGAACTGAACGACAGCAAATTCGGCATCATGGCAAGCACCAATTTGATAGAGAAAGATAACATCTACGCTGGCACGGAAGACGGTACAGATCCTGGCTGGTCAGAGTTGATGAAGCCAGGGACGCCAGTAGGCGGGGTGACTGTTGAGCGCACCGAAGGCGGCTTGTTCAGGTCTAGTTGTTGGCCATCAGGAACAAAGAATATCCCGGTAACTTACACGGCTGGCTGGACGACTGCGAACATGCCAGACGATATACAGGGCGTTATTATTCATTATGTGCAGATTGATTACAACAAGACGCAACAAGGCGGCGGAGGGATAAAATCGTTCAGCTTGCTTGAATTGGATATTGAATACGAGACCTCTGGCACTGAATCAAGCTCAAGTGGATTTGCCATAGGCGACGCTCGTAGTATACTCGACACTCGATATAGGATTGGCACAATAGTATGATAGTACCAGGGCCGAAAACTCCATTTGCATTACAGGCTCCCACGCAAACGCGCACAACTACGAGTGGCGTGGCTAACACATGGGCAGAGATCACCACGCTTAACGCGAGTCTGGAGCCAATCAATGAAGATGAAGTCAATGCCTTTGAGCGAGAAACAGAAGTCTCAACGCACATGTCTATCATTGGCTCAGAAGAGATTGGCAGCTTTGTCAGTTCACTGATACCGAAAAATAGATTAGTGGTGGATAATAGCGGGAATCAATTAGATGACGAAACGTTTGATATAACGAGCGTAAAAGCAGGCAGGTGGCCAGCTAACAACCAGATAGCACTTTATCAAGTCAAATTGAGAAAGGTGTTGTAATGACTTTTGTTGACTCATTGGACAAGGTGAGCTTGCTGATATTGGTCGTTGTTGTGGTAGCCATTTTTATTGCATTCTGGAAGGCGAGGCGAAATGGGAAGGGTAAAGTGGGACCAAAGGGAACTGGACAGGGACGTTGATCGCGAGATGGTGAAGTTTCTGACCCGGATTGGGATCCGTGGTGAGGCTATAGCCAAGAACGCTATCACCGGACGGCCTGACCCAGAACTAAAAGCAGTGAAGACGGGACGACTCAGGGCAAGTTTGACCCACGAGGTAGTTCCTGACAAGTGCTTGGTGAGAATAGGAACTAATGTCAAGTATGCGATCTTTGTGTTCCTGGGGACTCGCAAGATGGCAGCGCGGCCTGTATTGCGTCGCATGTTGATGATATTGAGTGCTGAGTATAGGGGCAAGTAATGGGATACGATCTAAGCGCACACACAGTCGGAATTACCAACGTCTTTCTGAACGACGCCACCCTATTAGCTGCTTTGGGCGGCACAGGGGATGGCGTGTCCCAAGAAAGACTTTACGACACGAAGGCGATACAGAATCCAACGTTTCCGTACGCTGTATTTCAATTTATCGGGAGTATCACTGAACGAACTTTTGGCACGATAGTCGAGTTGGCAGAGTGGCAGTTTAGCATGTTTCATCAAGATCTTGATAGCCCACTCGACAAGACAACGATCAACGCTTTATTCAATAAGCTGACGGACGCTTATGATGACGCAGAGGCTACGATGACGGTGGCTGGATATTCTGTAACGTGGGTCACGCGGGGAGCGTCGTTTTTTCTTCCCACGGAAGACAAGACTCAGCAGTTGACCACCATATATAGTATACGAACCGAAAAGGCGCGATAAGGAGGATACGATGGCTGTAACAGCAGGAAAAGGTGGAAGTTGGACATTTGCAAATATAGCGTATGAAATTATTAGCTGGGCATTAGACTATTCTCAGGACTCACTTGAAACGACTGATTTTGCTGATGCTGGCGTTGAATCAAGCATCGGCGGGATTAGCCGTTGGACTGCTTCGATTGTAGGTAATTGGGATATACAGAATACCGCAATTATTGGAGCAGAGGGCAACTTGACCCTATTTATGGTGGCCGGCGGAACGGACAGATGGCTCGGAAATGCCAGGCTGGAAAGTTTCGGAGCCGCTTCTGATGTTCAGAGTGTAAACGCAATGACTTACAACTTCAAGGGTAACGGAGCATTGACAGTACCGAGCTAAGAGGTGATTTACATGGCAACTTTAGCCGGCAAAACCGGGGCTATTTATTACCGGAAAGCATATATACAAGCCTCCACTATTGCCTTGAACGATGCTGACCCCGACACGATTACCGATAGCGGGAACGGTTTAGTGACGGCAGGATTTGAGGCGGATGATTTAATAACTATTTCCGGCTCTGTTGCTGACGATGGGAATTACACTATCGACACTGGCGGAGTCGCTGCCGGGACAATCACCCTGGTAATAGGCGACGCTCTAACCGGCGAGGTGGCTGGCAATCCTATTACTGTTCAAGAGGCATTGCCGGGAACTCAGGTGCTAGGTTTCCATAATTGGAGCGTGGACCTTGGAGCGGATAGCATAGAGACCACCCGTTTTGAGGATGTGGGTGTTGAGACATCAATAGAAGGCGTTAGGCGATGGACGGCGACCGCTGAAAGATTTTACGAAACGACACAAATCACCCCGGAGTCGTGGTTGGGGACGGAGCTTATCGCTCGCTTCTTCACCAGATACGACGCTTCGCCAAATGTGACCAATGCCTATTATTATCAAGGGAAATGCCGAGTTAGTGGTATCAGCCCCGCAACAACAACCGATGGCGCAGGAACTGTATCATATACTTTCACAGGCACAAAGAAGGCAAGTATCGGCGGAACAACGCTAACATTCGTTGAGGGCGGAGCCACAGACACGATCACCGATTCGGGAAGTCGTTTCATTACTGCCGGATTCGATGTTGGCGATTCAATAACAGTCGCCGGTTCCACCAGCAACGATGGAGTGTATACTTTGTCGAATGTTGCGGCAGGCACTTTAACGCTTACTGCGACAGTAGATGATTTAGTAGGCGAAGTGGCTCTCATCGGTACTACCATATTTACTGATGTTGGCTTGATTACACGGTCAACCGAATGGCCGACTTAACGCAAACGAGGGGGGAATTATGGGAACAGATGATCAGAGGAGAAGAACGCTTGAGCTTGACATTAAAGGTGATCCATATACACTGACGGAGTTTTCCGCTAAGGATTTAGCAGACTTCGAAAAGCATATCCTGGAGCGGCGCGTGAGACTATTTCGTGAGCTATCAGAAGGTATGGACGAAACGGAACGTCTGAACCAAATGAGCGACATGATCAAGGTCGGACTTCCCGATATGGAAGTGTTGGATGAAATGAACACCATGTCGGGGGTGCTGTTCATGCTACACAAGTCACTCTCATATTGCCATTCAGATCTGACCATAGATAGCGTGGGGCTTATGTTAGATATGGGCAATGCAACGGAAATATCAATACTATTGCAGAGCTTGGGATCTGAGTCAGGGGTTGACGAGTCGGACCCTCCGGCGCCACCGGGGGGAGTGACAAAAGCTCCGGATGGCGAATCAGATTCCTGATAAACTTATGTTGCCATTTCTATACTAGAACCGAGGCGGAAGTGTGGGATCTTCCCATCCGTCTTATCAAGCAAGACGTACTGGATATGATAGAAATAACGAAGCTGTTTAACGGCACTGGTACGGAAGCAAATGAAGTCACAGCCCAAGACATAATAGACGAGGCGGCAAAATTCCATCTGAAGCCGCCGATCAATAAGGACCCATCATGACACTAGCGGAAGCAATAATTGAAATACGCGGCGACAGGTCACATCTAAAAGCAACGCTGATCAAGTCAGAGAGAGAGTTGCGAAAGTCTACTGAGAAAATGAAGCAGAATGTCAAGCAAGTGAGCACTGCGATGGTAGGCTTTGGCGTCGCTGTTGGTGCTTCCTTTGGGCTGCTGACCAAAACATTCATTGATGCTGGCGTTCAGATGGAAAAGATGATGAAGGGTTTGACTGCCGTTGCTGGCAGCTCAGCAGAGGCGACAAAACAGCTTGAAGAGTTACGCGAGGTGGCGAAGTTGCCCGGGCTAGGGCTTGGGGAAGTCGTGAAAGCGTCAATCAACTTGCAAGCAGTGAGATTCTCAGCAGAGAAGGCGACCTTTTTTATTGCCGAGGTAGGCAATGCTCTCGCGACTGTTGGTAAGGGACGCGCAGAACTTGAAGGCGTCGTGCGCGGTATGCAGCAGATGCAGAGTCGCGGCAAAGTTCTGGCCGAAGAGATCAATCAAATCTCAGAAAGAGTGCCGCAATTCAGGGCGGCTATGCTTGACGCTTTTGGACCACAAGGGGCGACCTCCGAAGGCATACAGAAGATGGGCATCACTGTTGAGGAATTTCTTGAGCGCACAGTAAAAGAATTGGCGAAACTCCCGCGCGTAGCTGGCGGAACTGCAAACGCCATCGAGAATTTGCGAGATGCTTGGCAACAGTTAGCCACATCGTTGGGACAGGTATTACTTCCAGCGTTCACCAAAATAGTGGAAGCTCTGGCGAAAGTCGTTGACTTCCTTAATAACCTGACCGATACGCAGAAGTCGATAATAGCGTGGGCTACTGTTGTCACAGCAGGAATAGGCGTTTTGGCAACTGCGCTGGGGGGGCTTGGATTGCTTTTACCGGGCATCACAGCAAGCATGACGGCCTTCGCTGCTGTATTTGGTACTCTAGCAACTGTAGGGCTAGGGCCAATAAGTGTTGGTATCGTAGCGATAGGGTTGGCAGTAACAGGGTTGGCGTTGGCGTTCAAGGAGTATGGCAAATCAAGAGAAGCTGTCAGGCTCGAAGAAGATACTGCTACCCTCAAACGCAATATCGCGGGGCTGGAAACAGAAGTAGGCAGGTATACGAAAGCCATTGCAGAGATAGAGAAACAGGCAAGACGTGGCAAAAAAGAGATCAGTTTACTGGGTACTTCTCTGGCGAAAAGCGGTGGAGTCCCAGGGTTCGGAGCGCAAGTGTTACCGATTGAAGAACAGCTTGAGCGTGTGCAAAAACGACTCAAAGGCGTGTTAGTGGAGTTGAACTTCTTGCGCAAAACGCCTGCTGGGATTCCGGGGCCCAAAACAGCAGTAACTCAACCCAAAGGTACTAGTCTTGCAGAAGAGCGGCGTTTTACCGCTGAATTAGTAGCGCGGCAACATATTGAATCAAAACAACGCATCGAGGCGCAACGACAAGCTGATAGGCAAAAAGAGATTACTAAACAAGCAAAAGCACAACTTGATATAGCACGCGAAGAGGAAGAGGTAAATGCCAAAATTGCTAATCAAAATGTAGCGGCAGAGCAACTGCACGAAAGAGAGCTTGCCAGAGAGCAGGAAGTGGCAGAGCAGAAAATATCAAATGAACAGAGGGTACGAGATGCCGCAGCCCAACTGCGGGCAGATACTTTGGCGTTGCGATTAAAAGCAATAGATGATGAAGAAAAAGCCGAAAATGACAGAATAGGCGAAGCCAACGCCCGCGCCGAAGCATTGCATATCAAGGAACTGAACAGGGAACAGGAAGTGAAGAATATACGCTTAGATGCTGATCAGAGGATCAGTGGAATAGCGTTGAGGACGTTCAAAGCGAGGGCTGCCGCGCTATCAAGTGAGTGGAGCAAATTCACCGTGGATCTCAAGTCATCCTTCACCAACACATTTGCTGATATGCTATCCAAAGGCGAGGCGTCATGGGGAAAATTTGCAAGGAATCTCAAGGATATAATGATCAGGCAGTTGGCAGAGATAGCCGTTAGCGCGGCATTTCAGGGAATCGAGAACTTGATCACCAACGCCACAGCTAATAATTTTAGTGGCACAACGCCAGCACATGCCAACGTTGGCGGAATATTTGGCGGGGATGAGCCACCACCTGTATTAGCACCGGGCAATCAGCAGATGGCTCCTGGTGGCATCAATGTTATCTTCCCCAACGCAGATATTGAACACATGAGCCGGGCGCGGGTTGAGAAGACGATGCAAAAGGTATTTATGCCAGCAACGCGAAGGATGGCAAGACGCGGGATAATAGCAAACAGAGCATAAGGAGGCGGCATGGCCGGAAATGTCAGGTTTACAGATGGCGGCACAACGATCACGCTGTCGCCAATTTTAGGGTTCATCCTACCATATAGACGCCGTGAAGCGGTCAATACTACCTTGAGCGGCAAGACCTTTGTGAACAAATGGAATCAGAAGGAAAGATATGATGTGCCATTTATCAACGTGTCCCAGTCTGACCGCAACCAGTTTTTCACTTGGTGGGATTCCAAGACAGAGTTGACCTTTACTCCGGATCAAGATGGCGCACCTGGTACGACTATAACAGCAAAGCTCATGGGTGATGACTTCCCGTTTCAGTTGTGGAATCTAAAGGCATTTGACACATACGCCGGGACTCTCGTTGTGGTGGAGGTGTAGTATGCCAGCGCCCAAAACAGGCTTCGGTTATGCCGTCATGGGTACTGATGCTTTTGGCGATGAGCCGGAAACAGCAGCCTTCGAGACGAAAATTGCGGCTGAGTTCAATGAACCTATTTTTCGCTTTGTGTTTGACGGACGTATTTATGATGACTTCGTGATAGATGCCCCTTCCGTATCACGCGGCGGCGATATAATAGCAGGCACGACAAACATAGTTCTATCCAACACGCCTATCGCTCAGGTACACGGCACAGGCATCGCCTTCTCAGACAACGGCGCAAATGCTGACACCATCACTGACTCAAATAATGGCTTCGTGACGGCTGGATTCATTGCCCAGGATAGGGTCACTATAGATGGCTCCACCAATAACGATGGAACGTACAGGATCGCCACTGTAGCCGCTGGATCACTAACACTGGTGGTAGGCGAGACATTGACCACCGAAGGGGCTGGTGACCTGGTTAGTGCATTAGGACAGCCAGCTTTCAACATGTTTGTGGAAGATCGGATCAACAATATGGGGAAGCCGTGTCATCTGGGGATCTATTTCAACGGCACGTCTGGGTATTTGTATCTCATGACCGGGACAGTTGAGGAGGTAGTGTATAGCGGAGCGACTATTACACTCAGTATACGCGATGCTATGGCTCCCATGTTGGAAAAAAGGATCGGCTCTGGCCAGGCTCCGGCTGACTATTACTCCATGCGAAACCCGTTCAATCCTGCCACTATTGTATGGAACGTTCTTACTAGTTGGGGCGGGTTAGATGATACGTTCACTACCGATAATACCCAGATCAATTTCACATCATGGCAAGCGTGGTTTGATCGGTGCGCCGCTCATAACTATCTGGTACGCGGGCGCTTTCCCGGAATGACTATCCAGAACATGCTCTTGCGGGTTGGCGATCTAACAAATTCATTTATCTGGGTAGACGGTGAAGGCTTTTTCCAGTTCACCATGTTTGAGCCGCCATACGTTGCCGGGGGTAGTGACGCCACATACGATGCTGATAATTCGGTTGCCATAGACATAGATATTGACAAAAGCACTATAGCAAATGTGATAAATATTTATTACGGTCATGATCCAGACGTAAATAATAACCCACAGGGCAGGATAGCCAGCAGGCGCATAGGATTCGCCAACGATAACCCGGATCGCATATATCTCCATTCTCTTGTAGAAGGCGCTGGATTCCAGACCTTTGGATTTGATACCAATGATCCTGTGACGGTGAAGGGGTCAGAGAAAAATGATGGCCAGTATTTCCTGCAAACAGTAACCAATACCGTTTTGAAGCTCACGGCATCCAATGGGTTGACAGATGAAGATTCCGGCGCCAGCGTCACATTATCCCAAAACAAAGACACTATTTCTATGCAGACGACTTCATTGGTATTCAATGATACCGGCGGCAATGACACAATCACTGATGCAAATGAGCAGTTTGTGTTTTTGGGTTTCGTTGGCACTGATTCTGTGACCGTCTCCGGATCTGTGAGCAATGATGGAACATATCCTGTTGAGTCCATAACAGCAGGAACGATCACCCTCACTGGCGGCGTGCTTACTCAGGAATCTTCCGGCGCTCTGGTGGTATTATCACAAATACATACCTCAAGTGTCACTGCCACGACAGTCGCCTTTAATGATGATGAGGTTGGGCCAGGGATAGGCTTTGACCCGGCAGATGTGGATCATATCAACAAGTCAGATGGTGGGCTTTTAGATGCAGGCTTTGTATCTCAATATCCTGTTACTGTGTCAGGTTCCAACAGCAATGACGGAACATACAGGATCTCCAATGTGACACAGGTACAGATGGATTTATTGAACCAAACACTTGCCAACGAAAACAATAACTCACCAGGTGATGAGGGGCATTTCGTAACCATTACCCAGGCGCATGAGACAGCAACGTCAGGAAAGCAGTTTTCGTCATTCGTTACAGATACCGATCCCGAGAGCATAGCGTTGTATGGTGTGCGCTTATTCACCGATGAGGATAAACTCGTCTGGCATGATAACCTATTGAGCGCAGCCAGCGCAGCCGAGGAATATCTGAAAATATACAAATTTCCGGCGGAAATTTCCAGAATAACCGCGACTATGACCGGATGGCTTTCTGAGATAGGCGACGAGATTCACGTCACAGAAGCGCATAAGAATATATCAGACATGACATACTTTATAAAAGAAGTTGATATAGATGTGGACATGGGCAACGCTGATATACTGGCAGAGCGAGGGCGGTAATGTTAGATCGAAGACAGGTTATAGATTTAGCTGCACACAAAGCAGATCCCTTTGCCCACCACAACTCCCACTACCAGACCAATGGTGGAACGGAAGGCGTAAAGACCGTACAGGTGGCTGTTGATCAGCCTGATTTTTTGGGAACGGCTGAGGTGCGATTGATTCATGCTCATGCAGATTGGGCAATTCAGGGGTTGACTGTCAAGACTGTCAAGATAGACACAGGCGAATCCAGTACCTATTCAGTGACATTTGAGGTGCGAACTTCACCAACGGACGGATCGCCCACAACCATTGCTACGGTGGCAACAGCCGCCAGCACAGAAGCAGAGACAAGCGTATTGACTAACGTTGTAGTAAATGTAGGCGATTATATCTATGCAACGCTCCCAGCAACAGATATAAACCAGCTTGGCCTAGAGGTCAACTTTTATATAAATTAAGGAGGCGGCCTTATGGCATACGATGACACAAAAATTGATGGAAATGTGGTAGAGCCTGACGAATGGAATGCGTTTGTCACAGAGATGAAAACGCGACTGGGGCCGGTCTTTAATATAAAAGACGGCTATAATGCCTCGCCAGATGGCGCGACGACCACCACGGGGAGCATCACCGCCGCCACTGATGACCTTGTGGTGGCCAGCGCGTCCACCTTTGCTATAGGGCAGGGAATAGTCATAAACGGTGCGAAGTTGGATGTTACTGACACGGGGAACACGGAGGACACAGATAACGACTTCACGACCACTGGGGCGGATCTTGACTTCGAGAACATGGCCAGGAAGTTCACGGCAACCAATTCCGGGGCTGTGGGAGCTATAACTAATATAAGGCTCAAGAAGACGGGAGCTCCAGCAGGCACTATACACGCTGAGATCTATTCAGACAGCGGCGGGCCATCGGTTCAGATTGGCGGCGCAAGCGCAACAATTACCAATACAGCCCTAAACGCCAGCGGCGCGGAAGAATCCGTTACATGGACTACTGATTGGCCAGTATTGACAACGGGCGTTGACTATTGGATGCGGCTAGTTACTACGGGCTACACTTACACTGACGGCGTTACTGAGGTTATCTGGGAGACTGACGCCAACGGCGCGGCAGGACTCAATGAGTGTTATAAGTGGGATTCCAACGCAGGAACGCCCTGGACGACAATGGGCGCAAACGTAGGAGCGAATATAACCGTCCATTACAATCTCCAGACCACCATCACCGCATTGACAGGTACAGCAGTCACATTAGCGGCTAACGCTACTGTAACAGTCTCCAGCGCATTGGTGAGCCATGACGAGGTTGTAGCTATCCAGGCGGCGCACACAGCAGCTACGGCCAACGGTGGGTATGTATTCTTCCCCACAGGCGGAACGTTCAACGTATCGAGTGATATTACAACCAACGCAGACGCTCCTCTATGGTTTGACCCAGGGGCAACGCTGGCTATCAACTCCGGGGTGACGTTCACATTCGCCAACATGGTCCCACCAACTCACACAGTTTTCAGCGGGTCGGGATCTCTGGTGTTCAGTGAGCAAGCTATCACGGCTGCAGGTGATACTATTCTCGCAAATGCCGAAACGGTCATGCTTAATCCAGATGGCGACTACACCATGACCAGCACTCCTACTATTGCCGATGGAACGCCTGGCCAACGAGTGGTTTTAACTGCTCCGAATGCAGAAACCAACACGGTGACGCTTCAAGATCAAGATTTGCTTGCTGGAACGAATTTGCAACTGTTGTCGTCTACCAGAGACATATCAGGCAAGGCGATGCTCTTGCTGCAATTCGATGGCGTTGACTGGATAGAGATGGGGCCCACTGGCGGTATGGCTACAGCCAGCGGCGGGATCACTGTTGGTTCTGGAACCAAACACGATGGCTATGTGATAAGTGATACTGCAGAAGTGCAGACAACCGACGCCACGCCTACTACTTTGGACACATTAGCATTATTAGATGAAAACTCATACTACGTCGAGGCGCTTATTGTTGCCGTTCAGTCTGACGGAACTGATAGGGCGTCATACAAGATAGCCTGCACAGCGTACAGAACAGCAGCAGGGAGCGCAACCTTGCAAGGGGGGGTGACAATCATCCACGGAAGCGAATCAAACGTCGCTCTGGATGCCACATTCACCGTAAGCGGGAATAATCTGTTGGTCACTGTGACCGGTATTGCCGCGGAGACATGGGAGTGGGGAACTTCCACCGTGTCCATAAATATGTCAAATTAGGTGAGGTGATATTATGCCACAGGGATTCATAAACGGTCAGATAATTATTCCAGAGATTTCAGATCCTACCGCAGAGGCGAATCAGGGGAAGATCTGGACGACTGCAGCAAACAAAGTATTCTTTCAGGATGGCGCAGGGACTAAACACCTTTTGGGGCCTACGCCTGCATTTAAGTCTTTCCATTTCCAAAGTGCGGGTGTGGGCGCTGGCACTTATTACATGGCGGGTTATTACGAAGCAAATGCTGCTGACGCCAACCTCACACAGGCATCTACTACGGTGACTATGGGTACTGCTAACGTTCCCTATGCGGCTCACGCGTTCATCGTAAGCGGTGGCAATGGCACGACTGACGGCAGCGACCTTGTATTGACTGTGACAGGGACAAGTATCACTGATGCAGGGACCAGAACTGCCGCCGACTCCCAGGTAATAGAAGCCACAGCGGAAGTGTCTGCTACAGACTCATATCACGAGACGCCTAAGAAATGGATAGGACAGATCACCTATACACTTTCCAGCACAGGCGGGGCAACATTTTCTTATGATTTCAATTATGGACTCTGCAAGTACGAGGACTACGGGAATCGTGACTTTACCGTCACTGACATTGAGGCTGTTGGTCTAGCTGATGCCAACGACACCAACTTTGAACTTGAGTTTATAAAACACGAAGCCACCGGCTGGACATACGCAGCTTCGGGGTTTGTGCCTGGCTCAACGCCGCTGTATGTAATGAGTACAGATCATGGCACAGAAAACGACCTTGTTAGTGGCATCCCGTTTGCGTGGAAGCGCGCTGCCTTGTCTGATGACGTGACAGGGGCTAATGGCGAAGGTGTACTGACGAGAGTGACTACAGGTTCGGCGTCGTCAATAGGGCATCTGAGTTTCCACATTGGCGTTGATATAACGAGCTAGGGGATGGCATGAGAGAGCGCATACTAGACGAAGAGTTCGCTAAAGATTTAGCTGAGTTCCAAGCGTTAGCAGGCGAAATGGGTACGCCTTACGCAACGGGGCGATGGGATATTGAGGTTGTTTCGCCTGGTGGTGATGTGATACAAAGCGAATCTTTCCATTCTCAGTCATGGCTACGGAATTATGTCAACTTGCTTTGCAATTTCGTACTGTCTATCCGGCTTAACGATAGTTTGGTGTCGTGGGGGGATAGCTTTGTCAATCTGCGCCAGTTCGACGGGACGATAATCAACGTAGACACTGCGCAGCACATGAGTACAGCGGCTGCGGTTGGGATAGATGACTCAGGTATTGTAGTCGGAAGCGGGACAACGGCGGAAACGCTGGATGATTACACTCTAGCGACGCCCATCGTACATGGCCGCGCTGCTGGCGAAGTATATTTTTATGCTGGTGAAAACAGCGCAGACTGGGAAATATGGTCATGGAACGGGACGAGCAAGAGATTTTCCACTGTGATATGGCGGTATTTCCTCAATGACTCAGGCGGTGATATAACGATAGCCGAAACGGGCGTTGCTAGTAGCGTTGGCGTCAATCAAAAAATATTAGTCGTCCGCGATGTTCTGAATTCCACGTTTACTGTACCCGACCTATATGTCTTGCGAACTAAGTACACTGTTGAATCAACGGTATACCCGTGAAAATATTATGAGCTATGATGAAGAAATAGAAAAAGAGCGTCATTTGTTTCAGGAAGAAGGGCGCAAATACCAGCGACTCGTTGAGCTTGGGCGCAGGGTTCACCAGCCGGTGATCGTGCCGCTGTGGAATCTGAAGATAACTACAGCGGGGGGGGGAGTGCGAGTCAACCGGGATTCGTATGGACATTCGTTCACGCGTAATCTGTATAACGCCCACACTCAGTATTCTTTATTTCGACGCGTGTCCGCGCACAACACCCCTATCCCTGATACTTACGCTGAGGGTGGACTAGGATTGAAAAGGATCACGGGGTCTGTCTTGACTTCTGGATTCCGGGCAACCTTATTCCCTGAACCCAATGCGGCTGGCGGGGGATATGGAATACCAGCGGCAGATACTTCATATGGATTTGTCGCGGGGACGGGTGTTACTGCTGAGTCCTTTGATGATTTCGTAGTACAAGGGCTTATAGCTCACGGCGCTGGGGCAGGGCAATTAAGCTATGCCATTGGGACTTTATCAAAAGCCTTTGATGGCGGCGATAGATTTAAGTCGGCACAATGGGGGCGCGCGCTGACCAATTCGTCAGGGGATACCATTTCGGTAGGCAATGTTTGCATGTATTTCAAGGATAGTGCAGGGGTTTACGCTTTCGTCCGCGAAGTCTTGGGGCCGCCCCAAGATGTTCTTGATACGGAAGTATTGACATTTACCTACGAATTCCGCATGTATTTCCCGGAGGTCTAATGCCTACTCTGTCTACAACATTGACCAATCCAACAATCCCAGCCGCCCCGGAGCAGTCGTTATCAAAGCTGGTCCCGGGGCCTGTAGATTACTATTTCGTGTTTGATAATGGATCAGCTACATTTACCGATCAGACGACAGAGGCAAACGAAGACACCGCTAATGACGTTGATTTGCTCCCGGCTGCTCCCGTGCAGTCAAACGATAGGCATTTTGTAGGCAGTGATACGTTATTCGTGGGCATACTTTATAAGGTCGGGACAGCAGGGGGCGGGACGTATACCGGGTTATTTGAGTACAGCAATGGAGTGGGCTTTTCAACACTAACATCATATTTTGGAGCCATTGCGGATCTGGATAATTTCAAGGTAGCAGAACGGGTTGGCTTGTTCTTATTGCCGCCTTCAGACTTCGCTCCGGTGACAATTAACGGGCAATTAGCGTATTGGATACGGTACGAAGTACAGGCCGCCGGCGCTGGATATACGCAACCACTGGCCGACAGGATATGGCTATATCCGCCAGTGGTTGGCGGCCAGATAATGCGCGCACAAATCTTTTGAGGGGGAATCATGAGAGTGTTCAGAAGACCGATATTTGTATCACGGCCAAACCTATTGACCATGAAAGGGCAAAAGAAGCTCTATGAGGAACATCGTGAAGCGCACAAGGACGACATAACCAGGACAACGGCATTACCGCCAGGGACGATCATGGACTTGGAGGGTGGACTTACCCAGAGCCGTGAGGAATGGCTGGCAGCAGCCGCTATCGAGTTGGCAGAGTTGACCCAGCAGATAGATGATATAGCCGCCTATGTAGGGTGAGGCCATGACAAGCAAAACTGAACGGGCAACAGTCCACTCAGCCAATCGCATACTGCCTATCGTGGGGCTTGATGACATAGCGCAGACAGCGAAGGAACTCTTGCTGAAAGATCCGGCAATGTCCCGCACAGCCCTATGGCGAAAGCTGATGGGAACGTTCAGGACGCCAAAATGGTCGAACTCGTATAAAGGGATAATTCGGCATGAGCCTTTTGAGACTTTTCACAATCATGATTTATTAGATATACGCATCTCGCCAGAAGAGAGATACGTCAGCGATATGACAGTGAAGGATATGCTGGCTGGGTTGCCTGAGTATGACAGGAACCTTTTGATTCTCTATTACTGGCACGGCGAGACTCAGGCAAACATAGGGCAGCAACTGGGAATCGCTCATAGCACAGTGGCACTCCGTTTGAACAAGATTATATCTAAGATACGCAAACAGGAACGGCGAAAAGGGCTAACGAAAAGGACCTACAAACGGCATGGCTAAGGGACTTCGCATAATAGAAACCATCGCAAGGATTGTGGACCGTCTCCGGTCGCGCAAAAGCATAACTTGTGCCGAATTACTTATAGACCGAACAGCGCTTGACGAGTTGGAGAAATTGCCGAAAGTAGCGATCCAACACGAAAAGCAGAAGGTAGCAAATGCGTAATGATCCGCCGCCTGAATGGGTGCGTCAGCTGCGCCTAGAGAATGAACTTTTAACCGCTCAAGTTAGAGAGATAACGACAAAATACAATAAACTGTGCGAAGAAGTAGTAAAGAACAGAATCGACATTGCTGTGCTCTGGACGAAGGTCGCTTGGATAGCGATAGGCATTAGCGTTGGCGTGAAGCTACTCCCTGCTATAATTAAGGTGCTACAGTCCGCGCCCAAATAGGTCGCCCTGGGGCTTTCTCCCCTTCCCCCCACACCAGCAAGGGCGACCTCCCCCGTATCATACCAGGGCGTGCCCGCGCATATCAGCCGCACTGATGCGGGTATCGCCCTCCCCCTGCTGAATTTCCTTGACTTTTTCTGTATCCATGTTAAAATATAGAGGTCAGAGTGGTGGCCGCTGCTCTGACACTGACAATAAAATGATGACTGATCGTGTAGTGGCGTCTGTGTCCGACTTTCTCCCAGTTAGTCGCGTTTCAGCGCAGACGTCACCGCATGAACCTCAACTGAAACGGAGGCACAATGTTTAACCCTATCCCTACAGACGCGCCAGAGTTCTTCTCAGACAAAGCGCACTATATTGATTTCCAGGAAACGAACAACAGATCAAGCACTGAGAACCGGAGGAATAGGTTTTTCAAGTTCACCTTGGGGCGTTCTGTCAAGACGTACAGCCTTAGAGATAAAGGCAATGATGATACCGCTTTCGAGTTACTGAAGCGCTCAATGGTAAAAAGAAAACGGCTGGTACTCAAAGGCTATATCTCACCATCATCATATAGCCCGACTATGTTTGCAATCTTAACTCATTTTGCTATCTATCATAGACTAAAAGAAGGCTATATGGTAGTGAATCCAGATACAGGAGAGGAGGGTTATTACAGGCTTGTGTTACATTAGCAGTTTGTCAGGTGGTGCATTATTCATTAAAGCATATAGAAGTTGGAAACTACATCCAATGGTGATGGGGAACACGAGAATTGAGACAAGAGGCGTTTCCTCGTGGTTCCGTAGGCTGGACTACCTGGGAGACGCAGACACGTTATATACAGCCTACAGAGCGTTGTTCCGCTGACATAAACTATGGCGGACGCCACAAACTAAGTCAGACTACACAACGGAGAAAGGGGATATGATATGGATAAGCAAGAAGACAGAATCGTCGTAGTTGAAATGGTATTTGGTTCACACCTATATGGAACTGATACTCCGGAGTCAGATCGCGATTACAAAGGCGTGGTATTGCCAACACGAGAGGAGGTATTGCTGGGCAAGATACCGAACACGCTATCCAGTTCCACTGGTGATAACGACATGAAGAATGTCAAGGGCGATGTTGACCGCGACTGGTATTCGCTGCATTACTTCATTAAGCTGGCGTGTGCCGGGGAGACGTGTGTGCTTGATATGCTTCATGCGCCAGAGAATATGTTGATACAGACTTCGCCTATCTGGGGCTATATCATCATGAATAGACATCTGTTTTACACGAAGTCCTTGAAGGCGTTGGTAGGGTACGCTAGACGCCAGGCGGCCAAGTATGGCATCAAAGGATCGCGTGTCGGGGCTATGGAGAAGGCCATCGCTGGCTTGAATGAGTTCGGGGATCAAGAACTGAGGCTTTGCGATATATGGGACACTCTGCCAGTTGGTGAACATCTTCATAAGTTTGACGAGGATCCGTGGCGTATGTATCAAGTGACTGGCAGGAAGTTCGTGGAGCGCATGAAGGTTGAAGAGGTGCTTGGCATTGTCCAAAGCAACTACGATAAGTACGGAGCCAGGGCGCGGGATGCAGCAGAGAATAAAAATGTTGACTGGAAGGCGCTATCTCATGCGATCAGGGCGGCAATGGAGATCATCGAAATACTTGAGGATGGCACGATCACCTTTCCGCTCAAGGAAGCTGAGTATCTCAAGGATGTGAAGTTGGGCAAGTTGGACTACGCAACTGTCGTAGCACCGCACCTGGAGAGCTTGTTGGAACGTTGCGAACAGGCGGCAACGGCAAGCGGATTGCAGGAGAAAGTGGATCGCTCCTTCTGGGATCACGTTATCATCATGACGTTATGTCGGTATGTGTTTGGCATGGGCGACATTGAGATCGAATAGGGGCAACTTTTACCACTATGATCGAAAGGGGATATGATGATATTACTTGTTTGTGGAAGTAGAACTTACGGGATGCGGCGTATAATGAGTCGCTTGCAGGAGCGCAACATGCGCCAGGTTATTGAGAAGCTCAACCCTGAGACTATAATACATGGTGGTTCGCGTGGCGCTGATGAACTCGCCCATTGCATCGCCGACCACTTGGGGATACATGTCCAGGTATTTGAGGCTGATTGGGAAAAGTATGGCAGATCCGCGGGACCAATACGCAACAAGAAGATGCTCAAACTGGGGCGTCCTGACCGCGTAGTGGCGTTCTTTGACGGCAAGCGCACCAAAGGCACGATGAACATGATTAAGCTGGCTAAGGCGGCTAATGTGGACGTCGTGGAGTATGGCCTGCCGGAGCGTCAGTTTAATGACCATGTATGCGACGCTGTTTTGGTGAACCCGCATACTGGTAGAATTATGAATTGAAAGCAGTTCTTTCAGAATGAAAGCGGTAACGCGAAAGGGGATCGATGATGCAAATCAAACTGAAAGGCTATGGCGGACACGGCTGGAAGGTATGCGATAGTTGTCCCTGTGGTGGCACTGATGGGTGTTTCTTTGGCTATGAAGGTGAGGAAGGCAGGATAAACGTTACGACGGGGGGGATTGCACCTCCCATGGCACTGGCTGTGGTGGATGGGAAGATCGTGGAAGTGCCTGATAGTTTGACGATAGCTGATGGCTGGATTGGCGTGACTGTCAGGCCGCAGATCTGTATTGACGAACATGGGAAATGAATATAGTCCCTTTTCATTTTATCTCACACCGACGCCGCTTTTCTTGCCTTTTGGCTTGACAAACGGCAAGAAAAGCGGTATACTATAGACATAAGCGAAACACAAGTTACTCTTACACAAAACGAAGGGGAAAACAAGATGACACACCAGTTGACAATCGAAGGAAATGCGGTAATCCAGGACATGGAACTTGAGAACATTCAACTTAGAGACGACCTGGAACTGGTGAGGAACATCCTGGGCGAAACAGACCCGCAGGATGATGATGACAATATGAGCGCACTCAGACAGATGATGCAGAACGATTCAGACACAGAGAATTAGAACAGTTTGCCGCTGAGGAAGCTGTACCATTCTAAACAGCAACGCACACGGCGGGGTAACTCCCGCCAGGAAGGGACATGATGGCCACGATACAAGTTGATTTTGATGAATATATTGCTTTGCTAAAAGAACACCATGCCACCAAAATAGTTGAATTGGTAGCGTCCCACCAAGACTGCGGCAAGTATTGCGCCTACTGCCAAAAAGACAGGTGTGGTGGCAAAATAGACTTTAGCGGAAGAGGGCGAGGCAAGTGCATCAAGTGTGAAACGGTTTGGCTGTTAGCGAGGGAAGCTAACTGAGCCAGCCCTGATGAGGACAACCTGGAAGGGGGTGATTTGATGAAGCACTTGCAGGAGTATAGAGAGAAGGCAGGACTATCCACGATGGAACTCGGAGCGAAAGTCGGGCTTGATAACTCAACGATTCACCGGTATGAAAACGGGAAACGTGTTGTGAGCCTTCCCGACGCTCTGCGAATAGCAAAAGCACTCAAGACCACGCCCGCGAAGTTGTGGGGTGAACTTGAACCGAAAAAGGGGAAATGAAAGGGGTAAAAAATGATACTAAGAAAAGGTGATATGTGGTCAGTATGGGGCCAGTCGGACTTGTGGCTGTTTATCCTTTCGAGATCGTCATGATCGAGGGTGTCGAAACAACGAGGTGGGGTATCACGAAAGGCCACGCCATTAAGCTGAGGGACAATCTGGATTGTCACTATTGGGAGTATTGTAACTGACAATCACGCTCCGGGTGGAGCACACAGGAGGAAGGGAAATGAAGAACAGTATTGAGAAGGTTGCTAACGACTTTTGGGTAGTATCGGTACATCCTGACAATCGGGAGACTCTGGCTGAGTGTTTGGCTCTGGTTCCGCTGGTGGACGGAACGGAGATATGGGATAGCCATAAGACAAAGGTTACAGTCAGGGTCAGTGACTTGGCGGACGACGAAGACCGCGAGGCGCTCCAAAGGCGCATAGATAGAGTTGCTGGCATAGAGGACAAGCAAGAGGAACCAGAGCGTCACCCGATACTGGACGAGCATTGGCACGAGGGACTATCCAGGGCTACATTGATCAAGCGCGCAGTGATAGAGGCGGGAGACTGGGGGGCGATACTCCACGCAGAGATCTCCCGGCTCACTGACGAACTGACGAGAAAGGAAGCGGTGGTCACGGTACTCATGGAGGAGAATGCAGATCAGGCACAAAAAACCAAAGTGCTGGAAGAGCGGATAACAACAATCCAGATAGGCAAGAGCGACGAGATCGCAAGTTGGCGCGGCAAGTTCGCTAAAGCTAATATAGAGATTGAGCGCCTTGAGCGTATAAATCATAATCGGGATGCGTTTGCGGAGACTGGCAAATGAACATAACCAGCCTATCGCCATCAATGGTGAACAAAAAGGAGAAACTATGAGCAACCCAGAAGAAAAAGGACTCGCAATACCTGACAAGATGGCCCTTGATAAAGTCCCACGCTCTGACGTGGTGGCAATGCTCCTGGAAACAGCAGGAACGATCAAACTCACAGATGCCCAGCGAAAGATCGTGTTTGGCAAAGTAGAAGCTGACCTGGTGGAGATCCGGGAGGATGGGATAGTCTATCTCCCTGCGGTGGAATATAAACGGACGTTGTGCGAGGCGTTTGGTCTTGAGTGGGCGGTCGTGCCAGAATCCCCGAAGCCTGTAGAGGTTGACGGCTTGATACTCTGGGGCTTCTATCTGTTCGTCCAGGGGCAGCCGGTGGCTTTCGCTTGGGGGGAACAAAAGCACCAGATGGGCGATCACTTCATGTCCTACGGGGACGCTATGGAGGGGGCTAAGAGCAACGCAATCATGCGGCTGTGCAAACAAATTGGCATTGCCCAGGACCTATGGCGGCCGTCGTTTATAAGAAAGTGGAGGCATGATCATGCTGAATCTTTCGAGGCGCGCAACAGACAAGGCAAGAGAGTTACGATGTGGAGGCGACTGGAAAATACAGGCAACACGGAAGAGCAGGAGGCTGATGAGTTCCAGGAAGAGGAGGAAATAGGCGACACGGATCGTTTCCGGCGCACAGCTTTTCTCATGGTTGAGTATCTCCCGATGGATGCGGTACGGATGAAAGCGGAAGTCAAGGAGATGTTTGGCGTAGATTCCAGGGCGTTGCTTGCGCCAGCGCAGTGGAAGGAGTATCGGGACTACCTAGCGGGTACTATGACCGAAATACAGGCAGAGGATTACGGGCGCTGGTTGGATGTGCGTAAAGCTGTCAAGTTGCTGACTGAGCGCGGCATGGATAAGAAGGATCTCAAGTTTTACTTGTGTACGCATTTCCTCCGTCTGGATATACTCAACAAGGACATCCCGGAGGATCTGGCACAGCGTCTGAGCCGGAGCGGGAATGCAGACGAGTATTATGCACGGCTACAGAGAGCAGTCCAGGCAGCGAAGGAGTGGGGGGAGTCTATTGGTGGAAGTGGTAAAGCTGCGGAACTCTTGGAGAACTTGGGAGGCGTTCTGGATGATATGAAGGACACCACCAGTCTTGCAGAGTTCTTCAATAATCTTGGTGTTGCACCGCGCGAGGACGGCACTTACGAATTGACAGACATTACGCCAGCGATGTTTGTGGGCTGGAAAGCAGCACTAGGGGCGGATGACGAACCACCGGAGTCAGAAGAAGACGCTCAGAGCGACACGAACGGCACGGGGCGGGGCAATGCCCAGGTAGATCCGCCGGAAGAGCAGGAACAGCCAGCGGGACATCCAGAGTGGGACGTTACCAGCGCAACCAGACGGGAGATCGGGAAGTTGCTGGTGAAGTTGGAAATTTACGACGGCCCTAGATCGCCAAAGTTCAAGGAGCGCATAAAGAATCTGATCGGACGCGACTTGCTCAAGATGCAAGCAATGATGGAAACCGAAGGACAAGCCATAATCGCCTCACTCAACGAGGAATTGGATATGATGGGCGAGCAAGGGATGGCTGACCCTGCTTCTGGTAATAGTGAAATAGTAGACCATGACCCGCTCGGAACTGGCGTGAATACCGATAGATTCTGCGACACGCCCGAATGGAAAGAACTCCACCATGAGTATTTTTCCCGGCTGAAGGCAAATCTGGACGCCACGGGACAACCTCTGTTTGGCACACCGAAGGCACATACAGCATGGGAGCAGGAGACCACGGGGCGCACGAGTGTTATCCATTGGGACGCAGAAGTCTTCGGGATAGTCCACAAAGCCCTTGATGATATGGAAGTAGTGACGGTGTGGGATTCAGTCCCGGCGACTCCTACAGAACAGGGTTCAGGCGACGATTCCGAAGGCAGACTGGATGAAATCCTCTCTGGTGAGCAAGAAGGGTATATACTAGCGATCTTGGATAGGCTGTTACCCAGGGCGGTTAATGCTAAAGTAGCGCCACAGACACGACACTGGATCAGCAAAGCGATAGGGGGGCGCAGTCCCGGAGTGTCTAACCTAACGTCAGAGCAGGCGGGTAAAGTAATTGGATCGTTGCAAGCCCTAGCAGAAGAGCGGGGGGTATAACATCACCGGCGGGGTCAGAGATGGCCCCCCATCCAACACAAAGGGGTATGACAATGGACAAGAGAAACAACAGCGGCAACAGTAACAGCGGCATCAGTAACAGCGGCAACAGTAACAGCGGCAACAGTAACAGCGGCGACTGTAACAGCGGCAACTGGAACAGCGGCATCAGTAACAGCGGCGACTGGAACAGCGGCAACAGTAACAGCGGCAACAGTAACAGCGGCAACAGTAACAGCGGCAACAGTAACAGCGGCAACTGGAACAGCGGCAACTGGAACAGCGGCATCAGTAACAGCGGCAACTGGAACAACGGCATCAGTAACAGCGGCGACTGGAACAGCGGCATATTCAATACTGATGAACCCCGACTGAGGGCTTTTAACGAAGAAAGCTCTATCACCATGAGCGAGTGGGTACAGAGTGAAAACTTTATCCGCTTTGATATATTATTGACTGAATGGATTGGCAATCAATTAGTTGTATATGACTACAAAGAAGCATGGTCGAACTGGTGGGCAAAGAGCAAATCCGAAGAGATGACCGCCAGAATAAAAAAGCTGCCTAACTTCGACGCTGCAATTTTCGAGGAGATCACGGGGATTGCGATAGACGGTGAACCTGAAAAGGTAATCACACTGTCGAACGGTGCTAAAGTCAGCGAGTCCACCATTACCGAAGCTCTCAAATTCCTTGCCGAGCATGGCGAATAAGCGCGGGGGGGCAGATCGAGAAGCTGGAAAAACTCATTGAAGCACAGGCGAAGATCATAGCAGGTCATCAGGTAACCATAGACAAGCTGTGGGCGTGGAAGGTTGAATCGGAGATATACAATGTCACACCAGATAACGATACTAGCGATAGTTGACAAGGATGATAAGTGGGACGAGATGAAGGCGAAGTATGATGGCATGTCCCTATCGGATGTCTATACTTTATCCGATGAAACTGACGAGATATTTGATTACTTTTGCCATCGAGAGCCGCGAACGGACGGCAAAATGTATATGATGATTGAACATACTGAGCGGCACGATGACGCTACATCCGAGAGCTTCTATGCGTTTAGCATCGGCGGGGAAGACTTTGTAATTGTAGAAACACCATAGGCGTCAAGTGACCGCTCACTTTCCCCTTGACTCTGTGCGCCAAATGTGTTAATATATATATGAATCAAGCAGAGATATACAAACCGATAAGCATCACGGAGGCCTAACGGAGGTGAGGAAATGTTAAATGGAGCAAAGGTCTTGCGCTTGCGCGGCAAGAACAAATTGACCCAAAAGGAATTGGCGGATAAATCTAAAATGACCATACAAACGATCTCCGAGATCGAGAATGGGCATAGACCAAATATCATGACAGATAATTTGATAAGTCTAGCTTTGGCTCTTGATACGGAGCCAGCGGAACTACTGAAATGAGGTTGACATGATTTATCATCATAGGTGGGAGCCGTATTGGAATGCGTATCAGTATTGGGGAGCGAATCCGCCAAATGCTATAAGGCTGTGGTTTATCCGGCTGCGGTTTTGGATTATCAGGCCCTTTGTGTTGCGTAAATATAGGCAGTATGGAACGCTGCCCCCAACTTGTAGACAATGGCGGCAACTGATAAAGAAATGAGGGCGGCATGGCGGAGAAAGAAATCACATTGGCGGAGGAGGTGGTCGAGGAAACCAGCTGCGGCGAGTTACGTTCTCCTAATTCACACAATTTAAAAGGAAGAAACAAATGAATACATGCGCGGAGAAAGAGATCACGATTAATGGTATTGTTTATGTTCCCAAGAGCCATGCCCCGGCAGAAATTTTTGAGGGGATGGAATACAAGATCGTAAGGACGTATTCGGCTGGTGTTTTTGCTGGATATATAGAGGAGGTAAGTGAAGACGGCAAGCAGGTTACTATGCGCCAAGCCATTCGCTTGCACACATGGCAGGGGGCGGCGAGTCTTTCGCAGATGGCAATGGAAGGCACAAATAAGCCCGATGAATGCAACTTTGCTATGCCGGTTTACAAGATTATCGTTACCGAAGCGATTGAAAGGATCGACTGCACACGAAAAGCTCAAGAATCTATACAAGGGGTAAAATCATGGAAAGTATAAGAGATGGATCTGGAGATGGATCTGGATATGGATCTGGATCTGGAGATGGATATGGATCTGGATATGGATCTGGATCTGGAGATGGATATGGATCTGGATCTGGAGATGGATATGGATCTGGATATGGATCTGGATCTGGAGATGGATATGGATCTGGATATGGATCTGGATATGGATCTGGATATGGATCTGGATATGGATATGGATCTGGATATGGAGATGGATCTGGAGATGGATCTGGAGATGGCTGATGCCCCTTGGCTTTTTGCGCTTTGGTGAGAGGGGGTGATGAAGGATGAAAAGGTATTGCAGGACACTTTCGGTGTGTGTTTTATGCGATGATTGCCATACAAGTCGTACATATGTAGAGGAAGACGAGTACGAAACGAATTATTACTGCGCTAATGGTGATGAGGATAGGAATATACCAGACGGCGTAGCTGAAGGGGGCTTTCCAGAGTTCTGTCCGTTGCCCGATTCCTCTTGACTTATCCTGTAGCTGTAGTATAATAACATTGGACATGTAATCTAGGTTTCTCCCGAAACCACACACCGTTGACCTTATAAACCAACGGCCGCCTGAACGACTACCTGGGCGATGTACTTCATAGCGTTGCCCGGGCAGTCTGTTCGTTATGAAGAGGTAAAGAAATGACCAGCCAAACTTTCCAAGATAAAATAATATGTGGCGACAACCTAGAAGTCATGGCGACTATGCCTGATGAGTGCGTTGATCTCGTGGTCACGTCTCCGCCATATAATCTCGGCAATGCCCATCACGCCGGCAACAACAGACACTCGACATACGAAGATGATGCACCAGAGGAAGATTACCAAGCAAACCAGATACATGTGGTCGCTGAATCGCTGCGCTTACTTAAGCCTGATGGCAGTATATTCTACAACCACAAGAATCGTATATCTAAAGGGGTAAGCATCACGCCGTATCAATGGCTGTTGCGCACACGGGCAATAATCAAACAAGAAATCGTATGGTACAACGGGGGGCAGAACTTTGACAAATGCCGTTTTTATCCAATGACAGAGCGGCTTTACTGGTTGTCAAAGAGTACGTCCACGCAGTTTAGGAACACCGTCAACAGCCATGATCTATGGCGATATACCCCAGTTGGGGCGAAGGGAGAACACAAGAGGGCATTTCCTTTGCAGATGGTTATAGATATACTTGACTGTTTCCCGGAGGGCATAACAGTCCTTGATCCATACATGGGGTCTGGCACTGTTGTGATGGCTTGCAGGGCAACCAACAGGCATTATATAGGTGTAGAGCGAGAGCAACGCTTCGTTGACTATACCAATGAGCGCATATGCAAAGAGCAGTCGCAACTCAAGCTAGACTTAGGCGGCGGCAAGTGAGTATGGATGTATACGAAGAAAGTGCTTGACTTTTTTTTGCTAACCGTGTTATACTTAGCTATAATATAAGAGACTTACATGGAAGGAGGCACAAATGTTTAATTTAGCACGCGTTAAGGAACTGCGAGAAGAGCTTGATCTGACACAAGCGGAACTTGCAACCAGATCGAAACTGACTATCGCCACGATCTCACAGATAGAAAACGGACACAAAACTTTTATCAAGCCTTGCACAATGAAGGCATTGACGGATGCGCTTAGGACTGACGCTGACGCGTTGTTAGCTAAATGATGGGGGCATTATGACAGAACGGCCATATTCTCTCATAGATGTTCAGTTGGGTATGTGGAAACTAGATCTCAATTTGTTGTTGACGCCGCCGCTTTTTTCTTTCTTCTGGGGATTGACTATGGTAGCGAACACATTGACTCCACGATTCAAGAACCCGTTTGACCTGACTGTGATACAGGGACAGGCGGCGGGGGGTGGGAATTCACGTCAAGCATTATGGAAGAAACAACAAGACCTGAAAAAAGTAAGGATTGATAAGCAATGGCTAGTTAAAATTAAGAGTGGAAATTTCCAAAAAAATGTCCCTGCAACGTATGAAATTAACTATAATTTACTGATCCCGGAAACCCTTACTATGCCAGTGTTTGAGGTACAACCGTCAAAAATAATTGACGCAACCATTGACGGATCTGTTGACGGAAGTGTTGACAGATCTGTTGACCATCCTAAGATCAGAAGAGAAGAAAAAGAGATTAATACAAAACCTGAACCGCGACCAGAAAATAAGCCGTCAAACCGCGATGCTATCCTTTCTAACGGTATAACTCGCGGGGAACTCCTGGACATGATTGAGTTCAAGCCGGCCGTGATCAACTACCGAAACGAAGAACACATGGACATTCTGGCGTACCTGGGGGAACAACCCAGAGAGCATGTTGAGTGGGCTGTTGAGCAGACGAAGGCCAAAAACATCGGGGCCAATGGCATACTCAAATGGATATACAACGGTGTTGACCAGTATGAGTACCGAATGAGTCTCATACCTAAAAAGCCACCAGCCGCCGTTCCAGAGGAAGACACAGCCATCAACACTATGAAACAGTTGATACGCGAATACCGCACAATAGGTGACAACGGACACTCGCGCACAGGGAGTACACGCCAGGCGACTATCAACAGGCTATCGCCATATAGAAAGTGGTATGATACCATAGGCAATCTTGGGGCCATAGTAGGCATGGAGTTAGACGAATATGAATCTTTAATGAATGGGGGCATGGAAGGATGATGGGAACCGCTACATTAGAAAAGAGTTGCTCAACGTGCAGATGGTTGAAATCGTTAAACCCTTTTATGTGTGTACCTAGTTTCCTCTGTACGCATTCACTGGTGACTTCTGAAATGCTGGATAATCTGCGGGTGTCAGAATGTCAGGGATTGTTCTGGAAGACTATCGATACTCTAGGCATGGAGTGAGAGGAATATGAATCTTTAATGAATGGGGGTGCAAGTTGATAGTGAGAAACGGAATACCAGAAGGAACACCAGCGTTTGATTCAACCAGCGAGCAAAGCGTTATCAGTGCGTTACTGTTGGGGAAGCATTCGACCATTGATGCGGTACAATCAATACTGGCAGAAGGGGAAGCGTTCTATATCAAATTTCACCGTCTGGTATATCAAGCCATACTGTCTTTGCGGGAGTCGAACACGGTGATTGATCCGGCTAATGTGGCGGCGCTGATTGATTTCAAGCAGTTGAACGCTGACAAAGACAAGGGATATTTTTGGCTGGTAGAGTTTGCGGAGATTGGCGGTATCTGGTCTATTGAGAGCGTGGAGTACCATGCTAAGAAAGTCCGGGACGTGTGGGAACTCCGGAGCGTTGATATGAGACTCAAGCGATTACTTATGGGACACCAGGTAGCAGACGCCGATCTGGATTCTGTATATGATGAAATTGAAGAGATACTGAAGAGCCGCGGCGGAGCTATTTCGGATGAGGTTATCAGTGTCGCTCAAGCTAAAGAGATCTACCGGCAATATATAGCAGACATTCAGAAAAGAAAAGTCAACTTTGGATGGCCTACTATCGACAAGGGTACACGCGGACTCGTGCCAGGCGATGTATGTTACTTGTTCGCCAGAACCAATGTGGGGAAGTCGGCGCTGGCACAGTCAATGCAGTTGAGTATTTGGGAGCGGCAAAACGTCAAGTCAATATTCTTCTCGCTGGAGATGCCTGTTACATCCGTTTATGAGCGCATGGCAAGCATGGTGAGCGGGTGGGAAGAGGAAGCAATAGAAGAAATGTTCCTTGCTAAAGATGAAGATCGGCATCTGGGAGATCTGGAGAACTACGAAGACGGCGTTTTGTTTGTGGAGAAATCCAGGTTGACACTCAAGGACATATCCCGGATCACATCTTCCACCGAAAACGTGGGAGCCATATTTGTGGACTATATGGGACTGGTGAAGTCACCAGGGAGATCGCCATACGAAAGAGTCTCAGAACTGGCGACCGAATTGAAAGCCACCGCTAAAGATTTGGGAATACCGATTATATGTATCTGCCAGCTTAGTCGAGAAGGAGGCGACGGAACGATCCCCGTCACGATTACTATGGTCCGGGACAGTGGGCAGATAGAAGAATCCGCTGACGTGATACTGGGTATGCACAAGGCAGAACAGGCGGGGGAACTCAAACTGGTTGTACTGAAGGCAAGACGCGGCAGACCTGGGGCGTCTTGTGTGCTTGGATTCAGCGGCAATACTCCGAAGATAGTGGAGATGGCCAGAGAGGATGATGATGGAGGAACTTAGAGCGAGACATACTGAATGCGAAGCGTGTGGCTTTGAGACGTCTATTCTGGATCATGGTACTGGCAAATATGCCGCGATGATGGTGTGTGGCCGATGTGAAAGTCAGAACTTTAGTGAACAGCGTTTGCGGGTTACGATTTCCGATTTGGAGACTAGTAAACAAAAGCTCAAGTCGGCGTTGTCTTGTATAGTCGGGTTTTACGGAACCAATATGCCGCTCCATCTTTTGAGCAAGGTGAGAGAGGCGTTAGAGGATGATGATGAAATACACTGAATATGCAGACGTGGAACACCTCAAAACACCGTCGGAAAGTATAACGGGAAGGATAGAGCAGTGCGAAGATCCGGCAGAGAGGCACAGGCTGGAAAAGATGCGGTCGATTTACGAGTTGGATTTGCCGCCGACGGAGATGGCCAAACAGTTGATGGAGCTACATGGACGAAGAGGCGCAGGGGTGGTTTGACTGTGTGATTGGAGATAGCCGGGCAGAACTTCCCGGCTGAGGTTGTCGGGTTGGTGGAGTCGGTTGTGGAGGTGTGAGTGATGGGTAAGAAAAAGTTATTGCTGAAGACTGATGATCTGGAGTTTCCGTATGTGGAGGATTGCGACGACAAGATTATCTGGACTGAGGGCGATTATTATTTTGAGGATGTCGCGTATTATGGCGCTGTCTGTACTTCGTGCGGTAGGCCGCATATCGAAGAGGAAAATGTGTTTACGAATGGCGAGGATAAGCAATGTCTCTGTGAGGATTGTGTGGTTATCGTAACTCAGGAGGACATGCTGAAAGCTTGGAAGGATAAGCAGTCCTCACGTGTATCGGTGTCGATTTTGGAACTGAAATATAGCGAGATCGCGAAGATAGCAGATGATATGAAGGATTATATTATCAATTTGGGGTCTGATGGAGAAGAGGCGTTTAGGATGGCTCTGGAGGAGTGCGCCAAGATTATGGTTAGCCCGGATTGCAATTTCGCCGAATGCGATCACGGCATGGGTTTGGCTGGTGGGAGCGGGTGTCCTGGTGATCATTGTGATGCCGAGTGCAAGGAGTTTACTCAGGAACACAGCAAAGGGGTGGATGGTGGGAAACGAAGAGGATGAAATTCGAGATGCTATCAATAGGCGGCGACAGAAGCTGGTAACTGGACATATGCCGGAGATGTGGAATCATGAGCCTCATAATTTTGACGACTATAACGATAATAGACTTCGCAGCGAAATGAATGGCCTTGAGGTTGCGTTGTGGATAATTGGTGGCAAAGTTGGCAAGCCTACGAAATGGGGGTGAGGGATATGAGCAAAACTATTGAGGCTGTAAAAGTAGGTGAAAGATGGTATGTCAGTATTATTGACGCGCGGGTTGTTGTCGGGAAAACGGCCTCAATGTGAGAGTTGAGCACGGTAATGACGATGAAGACGAGATCAGGAATATATTTGCTGACTGAAGTTAGCGAGGTAGTGTTATAATTACAGGAGGTAGATCATGAAGGAATCTAGGGCTAGAGCGACGAGTAAAGAGGCTAGGGAAGCTATTGGAAAGTATACCAGACATGAGTTTGAGGGCGTTGTGTTGTGCGGCCAAGAGTCTGATGGCGATATGGTGGTGCTGGTAGATCCTGCGGCTTCGTGGGGTAGGCGTTTGGCGTCTGCTTTAGATCTGGCTAGAAGGAGCTTGGCGAAGAAGTATGGCGAGAAGTATCGGCTATATGTTGTGGATGAATTTCAGTTGAAGAGTTACAAGGCGGATAGTGGCTGGGAGGAGGTTGCTGTTGAGGGTGAAGTTGCAGAGCTATTCCCTATTTCCGCAACCTGGGTAGATAATTATGCTGTTATCGCGACGGATGGCGTTAGGCGGGTATGGGCTGTATCTGACGAGGCGTTGGGGGAGTTCTGTATGGATTGCTTGGAGAAGATACAGACTAGGAAGGGTGCGAAGTGAAAAAGAACAGGAAATCAAAGCGGAAGGAACGACAGAGGAAAAGGAGGAAAGAGAAACATGGGGAAAATAAGAAACTTTCTTGAGCGAATCGGATATTTTTGTCCGGGGTGCAATAGGTACATAAAAACTTTTGCACCTCCATTCGGGAGGCGCGTGTGCTTGGCGTGCCAGCTTGCAGACGCTGAAGAGCATAAGGCAGAATTAGATGATATAATCCTCCAACGCAGATTTTGTACAATGCCCGATGCTGTGCTTCAGGGCAGACTAGGGTATCTAAGAGGTCGGTTCTTGCCGAGCAAAGAAGAGCGAAGGGAGAAGAGACAAGCACAGAGAAAGTGAGACAACGCCCAGGGGACCCAGAACACAAAGGGACGCACTAAAGATGGATTACCACGATGAAATGCAAAGGCAACCCAAAGCATAAAGGAACTCACCTGGTACAGAGCGGCAAGGGGAGACAAAAGGTTCTCTGCGCCGTATGCCGCATCTGGATCGGGTGGGTGTACGAAACGAAAGAGAGGGGATCATGGGAAGCGGAAAGATAGATACTAAAAAAAGCAGCGTTGCAGCTGGAAGCGATAGATGAGGTGACATTGGGGGCTAATGGCAAAGAGGTCACTGTGAGTGGTGATGATTTCGAGAAGGCTAGTCGGAGAAAACTTCCTGGACAACTGGAATTTGATTTCCATGCGTTGTTCAGCGACATGGCGATCAAAGAAGCAATCCGGGGAGTCAAGGCGTTGACTAAAGAAATCATTCGACTTGGCGGCAATGAACGGATAGCCAAATCGACATTGGAGCTTTTGTCGATAAAAAATGAAATTATCTATGCGGCAGTGAACGCCATCGAGGAGTCGCTGCCTGATCGAAATGCCCAAAACGGAGCGAGACTCGAACCACTACACGAACGATAAGCGGGGGAGGAAAATGGAAGAAACAACCAAAGAGAAGGCAGTGAGAGCGTGGGCGCAAGACAAACATGTTGAAGTTGTTGGCCCAGGTGACGGTAAGACTCTTAATGGCATCGTCTCGGAGTTCCACTATGATCGCTTATATCTCAAGGGGCATGGGTGGAGCGAATGCTATTACTACCATGACATACAAGAGATTCGCTTCATGGATGAAGTTGCGGAAGGCAAGGAGCCGCCTTCCGCTGTCGCGTTCCCGGCCGAATCCTACGACGTGGAGATTCTGTGGGAGTGTTCCCAGCAAGCGACGTATCTCTACGAAAGGATCAGAAAAGGGGAATTGGTACTGATCAACGACGAGACAGGTGCCGGAAAGATCGTTTCTGTCAGTCCTCTGGGGGAGGATGTGGCGAAGGAGCGATGGAAGTGGGAGGAGTTTGCCACTCACACGGAGCTTTACGATGGCAGCGAGGAAGACGAAAAAGGGATTGTGACTCTGCGGATGGGCAGCGATGCTCAGAGAACGTTGATCGGCCACGCTCCTCAGATGCTGGAGGCGTTGGAGGAGGCGCGAGAATGGCTAAAGGCACATCACGCCTTACTCGACAATCAGGCGTTGCCAGACAAGATCAGCAGAGTTATCAAGAAAGCGCGGGGAGGCGAGTAGGATGAGATCGTAATCATGATATATGCTGCTGCATGGCTGGTGTGTCTTCCAGGCATTGCGGCTTGTATGCTCTCCAGCAAGATAAGTCAACAGGAGGAAAAACGAGATGGAGAAATTCCACATACTGGAAGTGAGAGGCGGGAAAGGGACGTTCAGGGAAGTTGAAGGCGAAGCTGCCAGGATTGGCGAATGGCCTATATTTATTAAAGCCGGCGATGCGGATGGAGACGCCTACTTCGGAGCCTATGACCAGGTATCGGGAACGAGACTCAGCGATCTTCACGACACGAAAACGGAAGCGATTGCAGTAGCGGCATATCGACTCTCCCATTACTCCAGTAATGATTATGAACGCCGCCGGGAGCATTTCAGGCTTCTATATGGGCGTTCCCCTTCCGCTCCGGAGGAAGAAATAGAAATCATCCAGGAACCGTAACCACCAGGGGAGCCAGAGACTTGTGGGGCTTACTCCGAAAGCCTTGCACACAAGGAACGCTCCAATGATCCTATACTGTGCAACATGGACGGTTGTGATACTGGCCATCTGGTCAGCCGCAACCGTCATTAAATAAAAGGACGTCATGGAGGTGATCTTGTGTGGACGACTCTTTCGGATTTGGTTCTCTTGGTAGCGGCCGGAGCGGCGGTATGGCTTGCCATTCATGAAGTAGTGACGATGAGGAGGCGGATGAAGCAATGATGTGGTATGAACACTTGCTGGGTATTTTTGGCGGTGTGTTGGTGTGGGCTGATGGTCTTGGGATTGCCTGCGGTAGCCGCCTGTATGGTGTCAAATATGATCTCCCAGTAGGAGGAGACTCAAAGGGGGCGAGCGAAATGTGGAAAAACATTATAGCGGGAGTCTCCCTGCTGGGGGCGGCTGTCTTTTGCTTCGCTGCGTGTTGGGCGAACTATGAGGAACATAAGGAGCGCAAGCGTACAAAGGTGAAAGGGCTGATCGATAAGGAGTGAGATGGCACGAGTATTGAATTGCGACATGGAGCTTGATACGATAATATGTGGCGACAATCTGGACGTAATGGCGGGGATGCCAGATGAGTGCGTTGACCTGGTGTTGACAGACCCGCCGTATGGGAAAAAAGCAGATAAAGGAACGAATGGCTTCGGGAACGCTTCGAACAATAACTATATTGATGATTGGGATAATCAACGTGTGTCTGAAGAATCCTTTAGAGAATTGTTCAGAATATCAAAGAACCAAATCATATTCGGAGCGAATTACTATTTTGATTATCTCCCACCGACAAATTGTTTTATTGTATGGGATAAGATCGGGGGGTACTCTTTTAGCAATCCTTTCGCAGATGTAGAGTTACTTTGGACATCATTTTCGAGTGTGGCTAAAAAATATGAATATGTACAACAAGGGTTTGTCAGAAAAAGCAAAGATGTGATAGTACACCCAACTCAAAAGCCTGTTGGTTTGGTGGAGTTAATATTGAGGGATTTTTCGTGTCCGGGTTCTACTGTCTGCGACCCCTTCATGGGATCAGGAAGCACAGCTATCGCCTGCATACGCACCAAATGCCACTACATCGGCATAGAGCTAGAACAGAAGTACGTGGACATAGCCAGAGAGCGCATACGCCAGGAACAGGCGCAACTCAAGCTGTTCTAATGCGCCAGGGACGTTACACACAAAGGAGATATAATGAGTGAAAATGCAGAACTAAAAGCGATACTAGACTATGTAAATGTGTACGCAGGAAGGCGCGGAAAATTCTACCAGGATCTTCACGGGATACAATACTCGGAGGATTATTCTGGCCTGGGGATGTCGGTAAGCATATCGGAAGTTGCGCTAAGACAACTGTACGCCACGCATCTCAGAATTGGTCAGTTGTCGATAGATTGCAGGACGGAGGCAGATTGTCGGGTTGCGTGGGTACAGGAACACCTTGAAGATCCTTTGCTCAGAAAACACCTCAATGCGGTGGAGAAAGGCAGAAAACTCGATAGTGAGGAAAAATCTTCTTGACTATGCGCCAGCGTAGGAGGAGGTGAGAACAGTGGTTACAGTCGAAGAATTCAACGAGAATCATAGAAGGTTTGTGGAAAGCTACCAACGACTTATGTGCAAAAATGCTGGTATACCTGAACGCATATTAACCGTTGAACCGCCAAAGTGCAAACCCTGCGAGGGCTCCGGGATAGTATACACGCGACTCAGGGGCATGCTAATGCACATGATATGCCCTAAGTGTGGCGGCAGCGGGAGGATTTAATTCTTGACTATGCGCCAGCGACGTGGTACCATAGTCAAGCAATTCAATCGCAGGCAGCCCCCGCATATCTGGAACGGTCCAGACGTGTCGGGGGCTGTCTGTGTATCAGAAAGTCTTTGACTTTTTTTATCAGTTGTGGTATTATAAGATCATAACTTAGTTTTGTGTACGAGATCAGAGCCGCCTTCCATCTCCCATAGCCGCACAACATGGGCGGCTCCGATCTCGCTTATAGTATAATACAAAGGAAATGAAGCGCATAAAATACACCAGGTTTAGCGGCCAGGTGTAGAGCAAGGGGCGACGGAGGCAGAGATGCCTCTCTCATAGCGTCGCCCCACTCACCCACTATGAGAGGTGGAGAGATGAAAGAGAGCAGGCATTATGCCTTTCTGCCAGAGACTACATTACAGGCAGACGAATTCAAGGCACTCACGACGCACGCGAAACTATTACTATTCTATATGACTTGTAGGCGGTATGGCAGAGATGAATGGTTCACTTATCCATATAAAGATATACGAAATGATACTGGTTATAGGCCTGAGACTATCGCAAAGTGTATCAGGCAGCTTTCAACAAAGGGATTCCTTGAGTATGAGCATGGCGGATTGGAAGCAAACAGCAACAGATATAAACTCAATATGGCATGGATGGAGATATAGGTACACAAAGAACCACGGCAACACAGGATTGGACGCTCTAAAGCGGGGCGGGTTTAATCGTAATTGGGCTTATTTTCGGCGTCGCTGTAAACGTACTGTTTGCGCGGCTTTGAGGATAGGCTTTTTTCGTGTGCGAAATTATCAAGTACTAAAAACAGTACAAGCTTTTTGATGCTTTGTACTATAAAGCGTATTTGGTCTGTACTAAAAACAGTATCTATGATCGGTTTTGGTAGTTAGGAACTGACCGCATAACCTGGGAGCAGATAACCAGATCGGTGAAGGTGGTATGACATGTATGAAGGAATGACAGTTGATGAAATACTGGGCGAGGTAGCAATCGTTGGTGATGCGAGTTTGTCGATGACCACGGAGATACCAGGGCAAAACGGCGAAACGATGTATCTTCCTAAGACGGTTAATTGTAGGTGTATAGTAATTCTTCCAGGAGCGCAAAATGAATGAGACGATACTGAGCATCATAACAGAGAAGCGATCTGAAATCTTTAAGAATTTACCGAAGATAATAGAAAACGCAGCACTCAAACGCGTAGATGACTATCTGGCAAAATTCCGCGAGATGGAGCAAGAGTTGACGTGTCTGATGACACACGCAGAACTAATTTTGCGCGCGGACGTCCAGGAAGCGGTCAAGAACAGAATCAAAGGCGAACCTGACACAATCATATTGTCTGAGGAATTAAACGCGCGGGCTAATGAGATGGCCGAGGCGTTTATTGACAGAGCGGCGGAGTTCTATACTGACCCAGATAAATATCAAGAACTGTAGACTAAACGGTTGCGGAGGAGCGGGGAATGCCAAAAGTTGAGAAAGCCATACACCTTGATGCCTTCAAGCTCTACATGAAAATGGGCGGCATGTCTCAGGAGTTTTTGTCGCAGTTTGTCGTAGACTTTGGCAAAAATGTCAGAACCGCGCAAAGGTGGGAAAAAGACCTTGATTGGGTAGAAAGAGCGAGAGAGCCGATACAAGAAGCAGTTGAGGAACTGGAAGCAGAAAAGAAGTTGGACGCGCAAGAATTGATCTCCGGCTTTCTGGATATGTGCGAAACAGGATTCAATAATATAGAAATCAAGACATCGTACGTTGATGCTGTTTTTGGGACTGCCTACAAGAGAATCCCCAATGCTAAGAACCCAAAGCCAAAGAATCCTATAGTAGTTCAGTCAATAGAAGATATGGATCGCTTGTCTAATATGGAAGTCAGACTAATTAAAGCAAAGATTGATCTGGCAAAGTTGGTGCTATTGTTGGTAGGCCAACCTGATAGCCATACGAAACTTAGCGGCGCGGGTGTCTCATTCAACTTTGGCGACAAGATAACCGAGGATGATATTTAGTGGAAATAGATATGCCGGAAACATGCAACGACCAATTATGGGACTTGGTAAAATGCCACGACCGGTATCTGCTTCCGTATGGCGGCGGCGGTAGTGGCAAGAGTCACGAAGTAGCTCAGAAGATCCTCTTGAGAATCGAGAAAGCAGTATTGCACGGTTATCACGAGGGTTTTTTGTGTCTGCGCAAGACCTCCCCGGCAGTCAAGGCGTCGATATTTCGTCTATTCAAGATATATATAGACCTCTGGGGACTGGAAGGTGTGAAGTCCAACAAAACAGATCTGTCGTATACTTGGCCGGGTGATCAGTTTATATCATGCGGCGGACTTGACGATCCGGAGAAAGTGAAAAGTGTCGAGAGAATAACCGGCGTCTGGATGGAGGAGGCGACACAATTTACATTGAACGACTTTCGACAGCTTGACCTTCGTTTGCGCGGTGAGGATATAGTATCGTATTTCCAGATTATCATGAGTTTTAATCCTATGGATGATGCAAGCTGGATCAATGATGAGTTCTTTGATTCAGAAAAGGCCCCTAAGCTAGAATCATGGAGCAACGGGAATAGTTTTCGTGTGATGAAAACAATCACTATTGAGGAGTTGGACAAAGAAATCGAGATGTATGCGACTGCCATTCATTCCACATGGCGGGATAACAAGTGGGTGGATGACCAGTACGTCGCCATGCTTGCTGCTCTAAAGGACAGCGACCCGGAGAAGTACAGTATATATGACCAGGGGCTATGGACAGCGCTGGCGCAGCGTATATACGTCAACTACGAAGAGATAAGCGAAGACCAATGGCCAGACACCTTTGACGAGGTGTTCTATGGTCTGGATTTCGGTTACGTCAGCCCAACAGCTATGCTTATGATAGGCTTGAAGGATGGGGCTGTTTACGAGAAAGAAGTAATCTATGAAGCGGAGCTAAATAATTCAGATAGGATCGCCTTGATGGAGTGGCTGGGGGTTGACAAGAACGATGAAATATTCGCAGACCCATCAGAGCCAGAATTGATAGATGAAATATATGATGCTGGCTTCAATATCCATCCAGCTAATAATTCGGTTGTGCCGGGTATCGACCTGGTAAACAGAACGCGAGTGAAGATACTGACCACCAGCCTCAACCACTTGAAAGAGAAGCGGAGTTACCAGCGCAAGGTTGACAAGAACGGGCATACGAAGGAAGACCCGGTGAAGGAAAACGACCACTTACAAGACGCCGAGAGATACGCGTTATTCTCTCGTTTCCACAAAGAAGACGAGCCAGCGATATGGCTGTTGTGAGGGGGACGTGGTGGAAAACAAATCGACATGCAACACTGATGGCTTTAAGCCGGGCGATATTCTTGTTGTGACTGGCGCGTCTGGCGTCGGCGAAAGAGTTAAAATAAAGCAAGTCTCCGCGAATACCTTGACACTCGCACCTGTACGATGGTATCGCAAACTGTGGCGGCTTACGCGTACAGCCGCCAGCGTGGCGTATTGGTGGTGCAAGGTGCAAAGGAAAAAGCTGAGTGTATGGCGGCTTGAGAGAGGATAGCATGAGCAGAGGTATACTAACAGTCGGTATAGACAATTTGAGGCGAGCATACTGGGATCCACTCTTTGGCGGCATGTTCAGCAAGGCTATACGCTTTGACGGCTCTCACGATGGTATATTGCCTTTCATTAACATGATGACGGGCATCAGTGGGACGGTCTTGGATCCTGATAACCCACTGGCGCAGATCAAGGCGAATAAGCGCAATATACACGGCATGGTGAAGCTGGTCAGTAATTCACTTGCCACTACACCGTTGCGTGTCTACAAGACAAAGGAGCCGGGCGTCAAGAGCAATTTCAAGTATACCAAAGTGCGAGAGGTTCCAGAGTCGCGCATCAAAGAGATGATTAGCAAAGCGACGCCTGGTACACCACTGGCGCAAGCAGAAAGCCTGGAAGAGATAGTGGGTGGCCATCCACTTGTTGGTCTCTTGAGAAACGTCAATAGCGCATGGGATAATTTCGGGTTAAAGTTCGTCACGACCGCCTATATGTCACTAACTGGCGATGCTTATTGGGTGTTGTTGAGGAATAAACTGGGCGTTCCTTCTGCTATCTGGATAGCTCCGTCTGAGTATATGCGGATCAGACCTGATGAAAATACGATGATCAAAGAGTACGTCTATAAACGCGGCTCGAAAGAGGTCGTGTTCCCGCCCGAAGATGTGATTCACTTTAGACTGTACGCTCCGGGAGCGCAGTATCAGTTCCACGGCAGAGGCGACGTAGCCGGGGCAGCTGACGCTTTCAATCTAGCGGAGGCGATACAGCAGTTTGAGCAGAAGATATTCAAGAATGATGCCAATCTAGGCGGCATACTTAGCACTACGGGGCGGACGACAGAAGACCAGCAAAAGAAATTGAGCGAGCAATTTAAGGCAGCATATACTGGGGTAAGAAACGCGGGAAAATGGATGGTAATGGAAAACGTGGAGCCGAAGCCGCTGGGCATGACTCCCAGGGAACTTGACTATGGCGATTCCAGAGAGGGCTTGCAACGTGAGATGTTGCGAAACTTTGGCATACCAGAGGCTATGTGGACGGGACAGAGCAGCACGCGGGCAGGGCTGGAAACGTCATTGGTGCAGTTCGCTCTATTCTCTACGGCGGCATTTTGTACGCTTGAGACAGAGGCATTGAACGCTCAACTGGCTCCGCAGTATTCGGACGATATTATCATCTCATTCGATAACCCGGTATTGGAAGATAAAGCGTTTCAGTTAAAACGTGATGCGATTGATCTCAAGTTCGGGATCAAGACGCCGGACGAACTGCGCGTAAGAGACGGATTAAAACCATTTGGGGGGCTGTCTTCGGAGCCGTGGGTTGATGGCAATAGGATTCCACTAAGCATGGCAGGGCAGCAGAGCGCAGAGGCGTTGTCCGACACGGTGGTTGAGACTATGCGGATGGCCAGGGCTAAAACAAGGGCTGAGGGGGCGTGAGTATGGAATGGTCAAGACGTTTATTCGATAGTCGCTTGTATCTGGATGTGAGCGATCAAGTCAAGCTGACTATTGGCGGTGATGGGGGGCGACATGGGCGAGATAAAGGTGCAGATAGAAGATCTGGGAGACCTAACGGGGCATACATTACTTTTGACATTTCCAAAGGGCGCGACGATGAGCGAGATAACGACCTCGAGGCTGTTGTTTCAGATAGCACAACCGTTATATGTGGTACAGATCCCTCGGTCATGACCCGGCGCGTAAACGAGGAGTTGCTGGCTAAAATCAAGGAGATGGCGGTGAAAGAGTTACGACAGTCCATAGCCGAACTCGAAGAGCGGTTGACTGTGGCTGAGGCTGGGAATGAGCCAGTGGACACCACGACACCCTGTGGCGAGGCTCTCGAATCGCTCTTGCAGAAGCTGGAACACGCAAGACTAGAGCAGAAATGGGTTACGGTCGAATATGCAAATGGTTTTTCGCATACTGGAACCATCGAGGTAATCGCTCCCGACGAAGAAGATGGGCCTGATGGTATCCACTTTGACGACAACTGCTATGTACCTCTTAGCTCAATCACGCATGTTGAAGTCCTCGCGGTTGTGGATGCCCCAGACGAACCAAAGGATGCTCATATTGAAGCAAGCGCAATATGGGACAAGCTGGACGCGGCGATGGAAGCAAGGCGAGAGGTGCAGGTTGAGTTCGATACTAATTATACCAAAGGAACGCTCACGGGCAACGTCAAGAATCTGTATCGCAGCCACGCCACGATTGGCGAGATTGGCGTGTATTTCGCTGACATGACTCGTGTAGACGATGTTAGTGTTCACCACCTGGCCGGGCAGCCAGAGGACGATAACGATGATGGTGAGCCAGCGCCCGCCCCAAAATGGACATACGCTGAGACTGTGACGGGTGGCGGGTGGAGGATATACGAGGATAATCCAGTCCAGGAATATATAGGGGAAGTGAGTACGGAAGAATACGCTCAAGTTATTATTGACGGTCACAATCGGGGGATCGCAGAACAGCCAGACGAGCCGGAGGACATAGCGGCGCAGCGGTGGGTTTGGCGGCCAGTGGGTGCGGGTGAGGGACTCGTCAGAATAGACGAAGATGCCGCGCTCTCCTATGTAGATTCACCAGCGCAAAAGAAGCTACAAGCCGCCGCGCCTGAGTTGGCGGATAAGGCCAGGGCGTTGATAAATAAGTCGCAATCGTATAAGATAGCGGACGCACTCAAAGGCGACTGGATTGACTTGATGGGTTTGCTGGTACACCTGGGCATACCCGGTTTGCAAGCAATGACATTTGTCCCTACGGACAGTAACCTTGACGATATAAACACCAAAACAATGAGTCTATAATGTCACTTAACACCAACAACCTCATAGTCACGATGGCGGCAGAGCTACTCGCAGAAGAAGAGGCGGAGCTTGACGCCGAACTCACTGCTAAGTGGCACATATTCAATAAGCGCGTGGAGAAGACTGAGGAGGCGTTTAAGCCTAAGTTAGTAGAGGCGTTTGAGAAGCAAAAGAAGGCTGTTTTAAGTGCAATGAGAGGCAAGCCTGTGCCAGACACCAGAGAGGCAGGTGCTAAGGTAATAGCGCAGATAGGCGACGAAGTACAGCACAGCGAGGGCATTGGGGTGATTACTGATATATTCCCTGCAACCAATTTTATTCACAGGACTACGATTCTTGAGGTGGCGTGTGAAAGAGTGAGTCTCTTGACCAGTACCAAGCAGGAATTTACCAAGACGATCCATTTATGCGACGCAGTTCTGTTGAAAGCCAGCGAAGAAGCGGAAGCCGCCGCTGAGTCATACGTCAACAGCATATTCAAGTTGGCAGTCTGGATACCGGCTTTCGAGAAGGTAGGACGGCCGTTCATTACACTGGCATACGAAGAAGGTGGACAGGCGGCATTCACGGAGATAGGTATTGAGGCGGCGTTTAACGTCACGAACCCCAGGGCTAAGAGGATACTCAAAGAGCGGGTATTCAAGTTCAGTGACGAGGTGAATCAGACGACTCAACGCAAGCTCAGGAAGACGCTTGCAGAGGGGTTTGATAAAGGCGAGAGCATCACGCAAATATCGCAACGTGTCGCCGACGTGTTCAAGATAGCGAAGGGATCGCGTACAGACATGATCGCGCAAACTGAAATACTTGGCGCGTCGAACCAGGCAACGCACGAAGGCTATATTGAAAGCGAGATCGTGATAACAAAGGTATGGATTGATAGCCGTGATGCAAAAGTCAGAGACACGCACAGGATAGACGGCCAGGAGCGCAAGATGAAAGAGCGGTTTAGTAATGGGCTGCTACACCCACATGATCCAGGTGGGCAGGCGGAAGAGGTTATAAATTGCAGATGCGCCCTGGCAAGCGGAAAGCTCAAGGAGGCGGCATGAAAAGAGCGAGGCTGGAAGTTAGCCCACAATTCTGGGCGTGCTTGGTAACGCAAGACGAAATGCACGTCAAGATCGAGAACGCATTGCCGGAAGACGCTAAGTACATAGAGACTCGATGGGATTTTGATAGAGGGTTATTGTATATGACATTTGAGAGCGAAGAATTTGAGGATATACCTGACGAAGGCGCAGTGATGCCGTTCATTACTCCGGTGACATTTATTAACTTGTTGTAGCGGCATAATCAACTCACGCCTTGCATTTTCTCGCAAGGGTTGGTATACTGTAAGGGAGAGGGGTAGTTGGTATGGGTGAGCAAATAGAGAACAGCAAACAACAAAAATTATTGACATGGATTCGAGAGGTGTTCACATAAGATAACGTAACCTGAAATTAACAGAATAGAAGACGCCCGGCTTATTAAGGAAAGTTTGCCCTTAGCCGGGCGTCTTCTTTGCTTGTAAGCCGGGCCATTTAGAGGTGATATGATGGACTTGGTTACATGGCGACTTAAACTCAGCGACGTATTCGGCGATATAGAGTCACAATGCCCAAAGCTGGCTGCAAGCGTCAAAGCGGCTGGCATAGATGGCGACGTGGAGTATGTACGCAAGGGGATCACGCCGTCAGATATGGTGTTCAATAAAGGCGAGCGGTCTGTCATATCCACGATCAGCACGTTAGGCGTTGACCGGGATAGCGAGGTAGTACTGCCGGAGGGCATGGACGGGAAGCATTTCAAGCTCAACCCGGTGGTCCCGTTTGGGCATAGCTACGGGGAGCTTCCTCTGGGGTCTGCTAAATGGGTCAAGGTGTATCCAGAGAAGAACCCAGTGGAGATCCGCGCAAAGACCATATACGCAAAGCACGCCAAAGCCGAGGACGTGCTTCAATACCAAAGAGACGGCCATCCACTGGCCAAGTCTATCGGCTTCATTCCCGTGAAGTCGGTCACTCCAACAGACAACAACTGGGATGATGCAGTCAAGAATTGGCGAGAGCGCCGCATAGAGTCTTTTGAGATGAAGGGCGTCAAGGCTGGCGACAGACCAAATGAAGCCGATCCAAAACGCATATATACTGAGTGGATATTACTGGAATATTCAGACGTTCCCATACCATCCAACCCGGAAGCGATCAATATAGCTGTGAGTAAAGGGCTATTGAGTGCAGACAGCGCAAGTCTGTATATGCCGGAGAAAAAGCTTGCAGAAGACGACGAGACGGAAGACGTCGTAGACATCCATCGCATGGACTATATAGACGATACAGAACTCAAAGAGGGCCGCACATTATCGAAAAAAACCACTACCATAGTAACTACAGCTAGAAACGCATTGTCTGAATTGTTGGACGCCAACGCAATCGAAGTGGCTGCCGAGAATGGCGAGCCAGGCAAGTCCATGTTGAAAGAGACATGGAACCCCGCATATACCAAATCATTCGACATCGCAAAATTTGACGAAGCAAATACAGTATTTCGCTATGCGCTGTTTACCAAGTTCCTTGAGTGCCGAGTTAAAGAAATATATGTCAACACTTATGACATACCCTCCCCGCTATTAGGTACTTATCTGGAAGCGATCCGGATCGTGACTTCCGACATGACCGTAGATGATACACGCCGATTCTCGTATAGAGGCGAAGAATCCCCGCCAATACGCTCATATATACAGTTGAACTCAAAGAAACGTAAGCGGTATCTGACAAATGGGAGCGAATATTGCCACGATGGGGATCGGTCCATCATCAAAGATTTTTCTCCGGGATACCGTGGGCTAGAATTCACACTAGTGACCAGTAATGAGAACGAAGAGAAAAGCGACGAGATCATGGCAGCGATACATGCCGAAGCTGACGCCAACCATATGCTCAAGGGCGAGAAGTTCGCGCTCTCTGGGGAGTTCCTGGATGAGACTGACGACGCCTGGGGCGAACTGGTTATCGCACCCAAAGATAAGCAAGCCATCATCAAGTCGATGGCCATCACTCAGAAAGCGGACGGAAACAGTCGGGGGCTAATGTTTGTGGGGCCTCCTGGGACTGGCAAAACGAAGGCAGGCAGAACGATCATGAACGACACCGAATCAACGTTTATTTGGGTATCTGCGAGAGACTTTATGTATGGAATACCCACATATATTTTATCGCTGGCGTTTGACATGGCGCGCAAGTTGGCTCCGACTGTGCTATTCATGGAAGATGTGGACACGTCGCTTGATAAAGATATGCTCAAAACAGAACTGGACGGACTCAAGCAGAATAAAGGCTTGATGACAATATTGACCACGAATCACCCAGATAGATTGCCAAAAGCTCTCATTGACCGGCCGGGCAGATTCCATCATATATTGTTATTTGACCTCCCTGATGCCGGTCAGCGCAATGAGATGTTTAAGCTATGGGCTGATGATGTTGACGCTAAGACATTGGGGGTGCTTGTGGACAGCACGGAAGGCTTCTCTGGAGCGCATATCAAACATCTGGTGGAATACTCCCAGGGCATAGCGGAAGATGAAGGGCTGGATGCAGGGAAGGCGCTAATCGAGAGCTTACTCCGTATGAGCGACCAGATGGAACTCGTGGAGGGGCTGAGTACGACGCAGACCAAAGAATTGTTTAATATGGAAGACTTGAGAAACAGGGAAGAGGAAGACGCAATAACGCCGGAAATGGCGCAATGGCTACTGGATCAAGATGGCCAAGAAAAGGCGGAGAAAGACAAGCCGCTGACTGCCGAACAACTGAAGTATGTCGCTAGAGGTGGCTACCTATAGCGACGATAAGCCCGTGTAGATGCCATATTGAATTGCTATAGATATTAGCCTTTAGCGGGGCGTAAATATCAGGCGTTGTTCATTATAGGCATTAGCGAGCGTTGGGAACGAGACGATAACAACGTAACTAATACGAGGTGAATATAATGGCACTCAATTTGAGTGATACACAAAAGGAACAACTGCGGAAGATAATCGGGAAAAGCGAAGCTGCGCTCCCTACGATAGAGGACGCGGTGGAGGTAGTTGAAAAGGAAACGCCGGAAGGTGACTATCAGGTCGAAACCATCCAGGATCTAAAAGCGCAGAAAGAGTCATTGGAAGGGACAGTCAAGGCCTTGATGACCGAACTGGAAAAGCCAGAAGAGTCGCCAATACTAGAAGAACGCTCAACAGAAGGACAGCTTGAGCATGGGTTTAAGTCGATGAACGACTTCATGGTCAAGCTGGCACTGGAAGGCAAAGACAGAGAAAACACCTCACCAGAACTAAAGGGATGGCGCGAGGTGTGCAAAGCGAACCAGGCGGCAAGTGACCCGGCAACAGGCGGAACGCTTATCCCTACCGAATACGTCACCCAGATCATGAAGCGTGCCAGGCAGAACAACCCTGTTATGGCGAACGCCACTGTCATTCCGATGGAAACAGGGAAGGCTGCTATTCCGTTCATTGACGGCTTTGATGAGTCTCAAGGCAAGACAATGGGAAATGGTCAGTTTTACTGGGAAGGCGAGTCCGAAGCATTCACTGAGACGAATGCCCTGTTTGGTACGACCGAACTAAATCTCCGCAAACTCGCCGCTTCGGTAAGAGTCACCTGGGAGTTGATAAAATACTCAGCTATCAGCGTAGAGCCTATCCTGGAGAGAATGTTTGAGCAAAGTCTAAATACCGCCTTATCGCGTGGTTTTATCCGCGGAACTGGCGTAAAGCAGCCGAAGGGCATCTTGCAGACTGGTGGCCATAAGTTGGAAATAGCCAAAGCTCAAGGACAGGTTGCTGATACATACGTCTACGACAACATTCTGGATCAGGTGGCGCGGCATTATTCTGCCACTGGAGATATTGGCGAAGGCTCATTTATCGCTAACAAGACGGTTTTGCCAGAACTTGGCAAGCTCTCCGTCGTGGTTGGTGCTGGCGGGTCAGGTATCTTCCTGGCGAACCAGCAAATACAGGGCCGCCCGACATTCCAGTTGCTGGGTTTGCCTGTTGACTTCAATGGACAGATGCCTATAGTTGGCGACGCTGGGGATGTCACTCTCGCAGACTGGCGAGGCGGGTATCTCGTAGGCGAACCAGCAGGCGGGGCTGGGCTGGAAACCGAGCAGAGCATCCATCTGTACTTTAACTTTGGCGATACTTCGTTCAGAGCGATAACGGCGATGGATGGGCAACCGTGGTGGCCTTCTGAGTTCAAGCCAGCATTTGGCGACTCCCAGGCTCCTTTCGTCACCATTGCAGCTAGAGCATAACCCCAGGGTAATACCTGACTAGATATGGAGGAAACGGAAAATGGAATTCGGCATAAACAACCTATTGACTCCCTCGGTGCAGTGCATTGGGCCGGAGGATATTAACACGGGAGCGAACACATCCCCCTGGATCTCACTGGCAGATCACAGGCTGGCAGTCTTTCACATCAAGATCGGCGACGTTGCGGGTGGAACCAGTGCAGTGACACTCAAGCAAGCCACCGATAGTAGTGGCACAGGCTCTAAGGCTCTGGCTTTCTCCAATCACTTCCAGTACGGTCAGAAGTTGCTCTTTACTGGACGAAGCGCCGCGAACTTTAGTCTTGAGGAGACTATCACAGGCGGCACTTCTGGAAACACGGCTATAGTCAAGGAGATAAGCTCCGACAGCCTTTGGGTCGCTACTATCACAGGCTCGACAACGTGGACGGACACAGAAACCATTACCGGTGGCACTTCCGCAGCGACCGCCTCGGTGTCTGGTACTGGAACCTTTGAAGATGTGCCGCTGAAGATGACCACTACTTCAAACACGTTTAACACGCTAGCAGTCACTTTCAAGCATTATGCTATCATGGTAGATGACACCATGCTTGATGGCGATAATGACTTCGACCACGTTCAGCTTCTTTTAGCTCAAGCCGGCGTGGGGCCGACGGAAGGCGACGCGCAGTGCGATCTATTCCTGCCGCGCATCCGGGTATACCCGGCGATCAGCGCCATAGCCGCTCAGAAGACTGACTAAACGTTAATGCGAGGGGGTTGCAATGAGTAGTAAAGTTACGTTTCTGGAAGATTATCGCGGCTACAAGGTAGGCGATGTAGTCGAGTTTGTCCAATTTATGGCCGATGACTTGCTCAGTCGAAACCTTGTTGAGCCATACACCGAAGATGACAAGAAGGATGCCGAGATCGCAGAGCTAAAGAAAGAAAATGCGGTCCTCAAAGGCACGCGAACGAAGCAAGTAAACGCCGCGAATGTTGACAAGCAAGTCAAGAATGCGGCTAAAGCTAAATAGAAGATCCGGCGTGGAGCGATTCACGCCGGACTCCTCACACAGGTTAAAATCCTGAATGGAGATATAAAAAATGGGAAGAGGAAACGATACTCCACTATTTTGGAGAAACCAGCCAGGCGGTCCCGCCACTATAATCAATAAGCCGGACATGGGAACGGGAAAGTTCTGGTGGGTGGACTCAAACGCAGGCGCAGACGCATCAAACGCCACCGGCTCGGACCAGGCTCCATGCCTAACTATCGCCGCAGCTGTCACACTGGCGGCAGCGAACCTAGCTCTTGATAGTCGTAATAACGCGCACACCATACTGCTCAAGGAAGGTCACGCCGAATCATTGACCGCTGCTATTGCGTTGAGTACAGCAGGAATCAAAATCATCGCTCTCGGAACCCAGGGTCAGCGCGCAACGTTGACCATGATCACCAACGCGACTGCTGCCTTCACCGTGACTGGCGCAAATTGCAAGATACAGGGCATCAATTTCGTTTGTAACATCGCTGACACGACTGAGTTTATAGATGTGGCTGCCGATGACCTGGAAATATGCGACTGCACCCTCAAGGAGGGGTCGGCTGTAACACTCTCTATGATAACGGCTGATACCACCGACGCAGTAGGCGATAACCTGTATATCCATCACAACTACTTCACACAGCCCAGCGCGGGCAACGGCAATCAGGCTATCGAACTTGCCAAAGATTATCGCAACGTGCGTATTGAATATAACCGCATGTATGGCGACTGGGACGAGGCTTGTATTCAAGTCCCGGCGGCTGGCGATGCGTGTACTGAGATACAGATACACAACAACGATTTGTCAAACTTGCTGACCGGGCAACATGCGATCCAGCTTAACGGCACTGCCATTACTGGAAGCATTACCGGGAACATGTGCCAGACAGACACCCAGGCGGCCACTATCGACAAGTCGGCTTGTTTCGCTTCTGGCAATATGTGGCTTGACGTGGACGGCACGAATGACGAGGAAGCTGTGCCGGTCAATCCTACTACAACTAGCGCGACGACTTCCGCTCCTGGTCTTGGCGGCATCAACGACACCACCACTGACAGCGTAAACGGCAAGCTAGGAACAGATACAGAGATGTCGGACTCTAGCATATTCGACATGCTTGGTGGAGGCGGTGGTTTCGCAACATGGCTGGCAGCGGCCGCTCCTGCGAATGGCGTATCGCTTGCTGAAGGTTTAAGGTATCTGTCAGAGCTACAAGCCCCGCGAACAGCAGTGAAGGAGAGTGGCGATCTGACCTCCTTTGGTACGTCTATGACTCTTTTCACCGTCACTGGCGATGTCTGGGCCAAGGTGGGAGCCACCATTGACGTTGCTGTTACCTGCACC
>Ga0255047_10000121_pt1 | contig 53661 bp, 52 predicted proteins | sample JV7_2_1_MG_FD_183640 | JGI IMG/M metagenome (GOLD analysis project Ga0255047, IMG submission 183640) | Seawater microbial communities from Jervis Inlet, British Columbia, Canada - JV7_2_1 | ecosystem: Environmental > Aquatic > Marine > Inlet | place: Canada: British Columbia | collected 2016-10-06
CTTCGGCTTTGACGGCTGCGCGGGTGGCGCCGCGGATCATCAGCAACAGCAACACGACGACGACCAACACGAGGACGCCCCCGATCAGGTACCCGATTGTCCATCCAGTCGACATGCGCCCCTCAGTTCGCCCTGCGTTCCCCGCGCCTGATCATAGGCGCGCACAGGGACTAGATGCGAATTGCATTGAGAGGCTATGGTGATGAATTGGTGTGGGGGGTCCGCGCCGCGGAAGGGATCGTTGTGACGCAGTACACGAAGACAATTCCCGACATCGAACACGGCCAAATCGAACCCAAGTCGACCGTGATGGATCCTGCGGATCCTTTCGCTCCGATCGCTCTGCGCAGCGGCCTGCGACCCAAGCGAACCGGCATCGTGTCCGAGGGACCGATGGAGAAGGCGTACCTTTTCTGGATCGTCGGCGCGAGCTGCGACGGCTGCACGATCGCCATCTCGGGCGCCACGCACCCCAAGGTCGAGGACCTCCTCAACGGCCGCGTTCCGGGATTGCCACGAATAGAGCTGATTCACACCGTGCTGTCAGTCGAGTCCGGGGCGGAGTGGATCGAGAACCTCCGCCTCGCAGCGGAGGGCAAGCTCGACGCCCCATACATGATCGCTTGGGAGGGGTCGATCATGGACGAGACGCTCTCGGGCGACTATGGCTACTTCATGGGTCTTGGCGAAGACCCTGACACCGGTCGCCAGATCACAAGCCTCGAATGGCTCGACCGAATGGCTCCGGGCGCGGCCGCGGTGGTCGCTGTCGGCACGTGTGCCACGTGGGGCGGAATCCCCGCCGCCCACGGGAACCCCACCGGGGCGATGGGGGTGATGGACCACCTCGGCAAGGATTTCCGATCGACGCTCGGGCTGCCGGTCATCAACGTGCCGGGATGTTCGCCGATCGGTGACAACATCACCGAGACGGTTTCGGCGGCACTGCTGTTCCTGAACGGTCTCGCCCCGTTGCCCGAATTCGACGAACTCGGGCGACCCGCATGGCTCTTCACCGAAACGGTGCACCGGCACTGCCCACGCGCCGGTTACTACGAAGAAGGCGTGTTCGCCCATGGGTACGGCGACAAGGAGTGCCTCGTCGAATTGGGCTGCTGGGGGCCGATCGTGCAATGCAACATCGCCGAGCGCGGCATGATCGACGGCCACGGCGGCTGCATGAACATGGGTGGTGTCTGCATCGGCTGCACGATGCCCGGCTTCCCGGACAAGTTCTCTCCGATCTACGAGCGGCCTCCCGGTGCGTTGCTGTCGACGAACCAGAACAGACTCCTCGGCGGCTTCATCCGTCGGATGCGGCGCCTCAGCCAAACAGGAAAGATGCAGTCACCTCGCTGGGATGACACACGTGACCTGCCGAGCGGTTGGGCGCGCTACAAGACACAGCCGGTCGGTGCCGAACGACTCGTCCACAAGCTGTACTCACGCAAGCAGCACTCTCACGAAGGCGGAAACTGACCACCATGTGTTTCAAGAATCTCCCGATCGAGTTCGACGCCGACGGCAAGGCGCATCTCATCAGTGGTGGGTCGGATCCGTACGCCGTCACCGTTGCCGAATCGCGTGACTTCGTGCGCGACGCCACATCTCGCAAGAGCGTCGGCTCGATGGCGGCGCCTCCAAAGCTCCGTCAATGGAACATCGACCCCGTGACGCGCGTCGCCGGAGCACTCGCCGTGCACACCGTGCTGGACCTTCAGTCGCGAACGACGGTCGAGGCTCACTCGATGGCGATGCTGTTCCGCGGGTATGAGATCATTCTCCAAGGACGCGATCCTCGCGACGCGATCGACATCTCGTCGCGAGCCTGCGGTGTCTGTGGCGGTGTGCACTCGACCGTGGCCTCGATGGGCATCGAGATGGCGTTCGGCATCACGCCCCCACCACTCGGTGTCTGCGTGCGAAACCTCGGCGAAGTCGCAGAGATGTTCTACGACCATCCGCTTCACCTCGGTCTGCTCGCCGGTCCGGACTACTCGACCGCGATCGTGTCGGTCACCAATCCCGAATTGGTCGACCTCGCCGCAAGGACACCCTCACCGAACGCCAACGTGCACGGTTACAAGACGGTCAAGGACCTGATGGACGGCTTCAATCCGTTGGAGGGGTCGATCTACCTTGAAGCTCTCGAGTACACGCGCATCGCCCGCACGATGTGCTCGCTGATGTACGGCAAGTTCCCACATCCCTCGACCCTCGTGCCGGGTGGCGTGTCAACCACGGTTTCCACTACGACGTTCAACGAGTACTACGCCAACCTCGCCAAGATCTTCGATTACGCCAAACGACTCGCCTTGATCTGGGACGACATCTGCGATTTCTTCCTCGCCGCCAATCCGTCCTACTCCGATGTCGGGCTGCGACCGTCCAACCTGATCCAGACCGGCATCTGGGACAACCCGAACGTGTACGACGCGACATACGCCAACATCAATACCTGGGGTCAGGCTCGGTACTCGGCACCCGGCATCATCAAAGACGGCGAGCTCGTCACCACCAAGCTGACCGACATCAACATGGGAATCGAAGAATTCGTCGAGCACTCCTATTACGAGGACTGGACCGGAAAAGCCCCGCCTCGGTTCCCCGAAGATGCTCTCGGCAATCCGCTGTCGCCGTACCACGCATGGAACAAGGAGACGATCCCGCGCCCACAAGGCAAGAACTTCAAGGAGAAGTACTCCTGGGCTACCGCCCCTCGTTGGGATCGCATCTCGATGGAAACTGGCGTCTACGGGCGCATGTGGACCACCGCTATGGCACAGCAGCTTCCGGAGAATCCTTACCTCGAGGCGACCGGCGACGGGCTGCGGATTCTGCTCCCCGCACACGACCTGCCAGAGATGGAACTCAACTGGAAGATTCCCGACAAGTTGAACGCGTTCGAGCGCAATCGCGGCCGGGCTTATGGCGTGGCGTTCACCGCTGCGATCGGAATGATCTGCCTGATGGAAGCCTTCGAGTACTGGCGCAACGGAGAAACCAAGGTGGCGACGCCGTTCAAGGTTCCCCAGGATGAGCGCGTCTCGGTCGGCGTCTGGGAAGCGGGCCGCGGATATCTCACCCATCACATGCACATGGACAAGGGCAAGTTGATCAACTACCAGATCAACACGCCGTCCACCTGGAACGCCTCGCCACGCGATCCGTTCGGTAACCCAGGACCATACGAAGAGGCGATCGTCGGTACCCCGATCCTGGAAAGTGTCGGAGACGACGACATCAAGGGCATCGATGTACTGCGGGCGATCCGCAGCTTCGATCCCTGCATGCCGTGCACGACTCACATGGACACCGGGCGCGGCATCATCACCCGCGAAGTCAACTCATGTGGGTGCACGCTGGAGTGAGCTCCGATCGCGACGACGTCCTCGACACGCTGCTCGGGCCCGGCGCTCAGGTCCGCTCGGGTGGTCCGGAACGACCGGGAGGAACCGTGATCGGCGGGATCGGTTTGCCGTGGCTTCGAGATCTCGACTTCGGTACGAACTGGCTCGCCCGCGCCGCGGAGCTCGACTGGCCAGACGATGTGTTGCTCGAGGATTTCTCGTACGCCGCTCACCGTGTGATGCATCGACTGCAGGAGCTGTTACCCGTAAGAGTGCTGCTGTTGGGATGTATGCCGCGAGGCATCGACCCCGCCGGCACGATCCGCCAATACCGACTTGCCGACACTTCGATGCCCGACGATACCGAAGTCCACGAGCGACTCGCGGAGTCGGTTGGCGGGATCATCGATCTCGACCACACGCTCGCAGTGTGCCGCTATTGGAACGCCCTACCGCCCGACACGACGATCATCGAGGTGGAGCCTGCCGAGAGCGAGTTCGGTTGGGGGTTCTCGGATTCGGTCGAGGCGGCGGTTCCAGATGTCCTCGCTCGCGTTCGCACCGAGCTGGGAATCTCAGCGTGAGCGACGGACTCAGCTACGGCGAAATTCTCGATCGGGTCGCCGAGTTGGCGGAGGATCTCTTAGACCACCGTGACGCGGGGGTGGCCGTCGACGTCGAGGAGTTGGTCGACTGGCTCGATGTCTTTCATCGCGAGGGCCTCGGTCGATTCGTCGAGATGATCCGTCAATGGCGTGGCGAGCTTTTCTTGGAACAGGCGGCACTCGACCCCGTCGTAGGTGAACTCCTGGCGACGTACAGCCTCGGTGTCGACGTCGACTCGTCCGCGATCGACCGAATCGTGCAGATCGCACTCGACGACGTGCGGCCTTACATCCACTCGCACGACGGCGAGATCGAAGTGCTCAGTGTGACCGACGGCGTCGTCGCATTGCGGATGCACGGGAGTTGCGACGGCTGCACCGCCGCAGACGACACAGTCGCGACCCGGATCGAAGTCTCGCTGCGCGAACAGTGGCTGGACTTCCGGCGGATCGAACTCGAAGACGCAACCCAAGCAGCCCATCCTCCACCTGTTGCCGGTCAGGTCGTGGCCGGCCTGGGAATCACCCCCCGACCGAAGTGACAACCCCCGAGATGAACGCATCGGCGATCAGCGGTGGTGGCTTCGTCGACATCGACGATCTCTGCTTCACGGCGCGGGCGCTCGCCCAGACTCATCCTCTGACCGAAAACGCGCTGCGCTACAAGCAAGCGTGTTTCGACTCAGAACGTGAGCGTCAACACGTCACCGATCTCGCCGACTGGGCAACGACAGCGTTGCTGGTCGGTTATTGCGTGCGCCGCGCCGAGGAGCATGTGAGCGGGCTGACGATCGAGATCATGGCTCGCGACACCGACGAAATCTCGAGCCTCGCAGGCGAACTCGCCGGCACCCTCAGAGATGGAGATGCCGACAGCATCACATTGCTCGCCTCGGTGACCGCGATCGCCGCGCTCGACCGACTGATCGGCACCGAGATCCACAAACGCAACGAACACATGCGTGAACAACTCGGGCAACAGGCGTGGTCGGAACTCGAGCAATACATTGCGTGGTGGGTGATCCACGGGTACTGCGTGCGAGCCTCCGAGGCCCCTCGACCATGACGTCGGATCCGCCCAGGGTGCTCGTCGTTGGCGTCGGCAACGTCCTTCACGGAGACGACGGTTTCGGCGTCGAGGTGGCCCATCGACTCGCAGCTCGCGGGCTTCCGCCCGGCGTCACCGTGGCCGAGACCGGGATCGGCGGAATCCACCTCGTCCACGAACTGATGGCTGGATACGACGCCCTGATCGTCGTTGACGCAGTCGATCATGGACGTCGACCGGGCACGGTGCTCGTTATCGAACCCGAGGTCCTCGACGTCACGCAACTGCCCGTCGAACAACGTCACGACTTGATGGCCGACATGCATCTTGCTACGCCGGAACTCGCTCTGATGGTTGCGCGCGCGGTCGGGGTGCTCCCTGCGCACACGATCATCGTCGGGTGCCAACCGGTCGAGATCGACACGCTTGGCGTCGGCCTCACCGATCAGGTCACACAAGCCGTCGAGATTGCGATCGACGAGATCATGCGTTGCATATCCGAGTTCGCCGTCGCATGAGCCTCGACGATCTCGAAGCCGAACTCGACGCGCTGGTTGTGGGCACGAACCCCGACCGCTGGGCCGTTGCGGCGTACCGTGTTGGAGTTGCGCGCAGCGAGTCGGCTACGACCGACGACCTCGTTGCGGATGCACTCGGACTGCTCGACAAGGCCGGTCGAATCCTTACGCCGAAACGATCCCCGATCGAGCACGCACGGATCCTCACGGCCGCCGCCAACTGTCATCGTCGGCTGGCGAATCCGCAGCGGGCAGCAGAACTCTTCGAGCAGGCCGCCGGTTTGCTCGCCCAGCGCTCGGCGCTGCCCGAACAGGCGGCCGCCCTGACGAATGTCGGACTTGCTCGAATCGAGATCGGCCAACCCACGCTGGCGTTGGACCCGCTCACACGTGCCATCGAACTCGTCACGCCCGACGCCCAGCTCGGCACCGAGCAGCGGCGCGTCCGCGGCGCTGCACTCCTCAACCGGGCCCAGGCGTACCAGGCCTCGCCCGGTCGAGAGTCACTGCTCGCAGCCGTCGACGACTACCGCTCGGCCGCCGACGATTTCGACTCCGAGGCACCGCAGCGCGGCATGGCGCTGCACGGACTGGGCGCGACGATCCTCGAGCTCGGCAAACGAGGCGGCGATGCCGGCGTCGATGAGGCCCTCGTCGCATTTCAGGATTGTCTTCGCATCCTGACCGTCGACTCGTTCCCGTTTCAGCACGCGCTCGCCCGACACAGCCTCGGTATCGCCTACGAACAGCGTTCGGGTTCGCTCGATCTCGCTCGAGCGCTGAATGCGGTCGAGATGTCCCTGTCGATCCTCGATCCCCGACTTCACAAACCGCAATGGAATACCGCAGCCGGAACGCTGGGTCGCGTCGAGGCCCAACTGGGCATCGATCATGTCACCGGTCGCATCGGCCATATCGTCCGATTGATGGCCACCACCGACGAGTCGGAACGGGCCGGCATGCTCCGGGAACGGTTGACACGGTTGTCTCACCTCCCCGTCGCACGAACCCGGCGCGACTTGGCGGGGCTGGCCGCGGCCCTCACGGGCACGACCGTCGATGATTACGAACTGGTCGTTCGATCGATGGTTCCGGTGCTGATGGAACTTCCCGAGGCGGTGTTGGAGGCGGCGTGTGCCGAACTGTGCGCCGCACACCAGAACACCGAAGATCAGGTCGCCTTTGACGACGCGCTGGATCGGGTCGTACACGATCTGTTGCACGGTCCGCAGCGGGTGCGAATTCGGGACCTTCTCGAGCAGTACGGATGGGTACGCCCATGACGGCCGAGAAGGGAGCGCTCGAAGCTGCAGAGGCGTTCATACACGCCATCCAGTGGAGCGAACATACGACGATCTGGACACTGCTCAGCGATGCCGGACGCACCACAGCACTGTCGGTCGCCGTCGACAACGGCCTGGACCGCGTCACCGCTGCACGCATTCGCGACAACGTGTCGGATCCTCGCCAACTGGAGGACTTCTTCACTCGACTGCTCGGAGGGCTTCGACGCGATCTTCGCAGCGTCGACATCGATCAACTCGAGCCCGGTGTCCTGACCTGTCACCCATCGAACAACAGCATCGACGTCGAACTCACCAACCCATCGCTGTTGCCGGGTACCGATCACTGGGCGGCCGGCCACCTGGTGCTCACCGCCAACGAGGCGGGCGAATGGTGCGTCGAGCGGCTCGTTCCTCGAATCGCAGGCCGATGACGGAGCCGACGAGTCACTCTGCTCGACCGGAAGTGCGACATTCACCGGCAGCGGTGTCGATCGATGCGCTGATGCGACAGTGGGCGCGCCAAGAGGCCGCTCCGGCAGGTGTGGCTTACGTCGTCGACCGTGAGATTTCGGCTAGACGTCGTGGCGGCGAGCTCTGGCAACACCTCGACGCGATCGCTGTTGCGGTCCTGGCTCGCCCGCAGGCGATCGACATCGCGTCGGTCGACCTGTTATGGATCGCGGCGAGCCTCGGAGCCGCCGATGCGCTGGGCACATTGACGCAGCGAGATCACGGCTGTATCTGGCCCGACCGAGTTGAAGCGGATCCCGGGCTCGACGTTGCAATCACCGCCGTCGATGAACTCGGTCCCGGTCGAATCGACCGTGCAGTCCTGATCGTGCGGGTCGCTCCGAGCGCAGCCGTCGGAGCCGCAACCGAGGTAGCGACCGCCTTGGTCGACTCGCTTCGGTCGGCTTCCGCACTGCTCGACGATCCGGATCAACTCGTTCGGCGTTACAACGATCGGTGCGTCAACATCGGTCAGAACACGTCGGCCTCGTTGTTGCCGCGCGGATCGGTACGCGGGATCGCGACCGGAATCGATCCTTCTGGCGCGCTCGTCATCACCTCGCCGACGGGATTGGCCGAATCGATCGCCGTGCCGATACTCGACCAACTCCACGCGATCGACTGATCGCAGAACTCATCGTCCGTCCTCGATCCGATTTCGATTCCAGCCGTCGACGACGAGATTCACACCGATCACCGCAACCGCGATTGCAACTCCCGGGAAGACCGCCAGCCACCACGCGACTCTGAGGTACTGCTGCGCATCGGAGGCGAGGCGGCCCCAACTGGCTCGATTTGGATCGCCGAGACCCAGAAAACTTAGGCTGGCCTCGATCAGAATGACGTCAGCGAGCAGCAGGCCGGTCATCACGGTGAGGATCGACCACATCGATGGAAGGATCTCGCGGGCGATGATTCGGGGAACCCTTGCGCCGGCCGCTCGCGCTGATTCGACGTACGGCAACTCGCGTACGGCAAGAGCTTGCGAACGTACGGCTCGACCGATCACCGGCCAGGACGAGATCGCCAGCACGAATACAAGATTTCGATATCCGTCTCCGAAGATCGCCAACACGACGATCGCCAGGAAGAATCGCGGGATGATCTGAATGAACTCGGTAATTCGCATCAGCACGTTGTCGATCCTCCCGCCCATGTATCCGGAGGTCAGCCCCACCAACAGCCCGATCAGGGCCGCAGGAATTGCCACGCCGACACTCACCAGCAACGACGTCCGAGCGCCGTGAACCACGGCACTGAACAGGTCTCGACCCAGCGAATCGGTCCCCATCAGATGGCTTCGAGACGGCGACGCGAGTGGGGGACCTGCGAGTGAAAATGGATCGTACGGCGCGATCCACGGAGCGAACAGCGCCGGAACGATGACAAGCGACATCAAGGCGATGCCGATCAGCGAGGCGTCGCGCCGAGACCGTTTCCGTAGCACGTCGTCACCCGATCCGGATCCGGGGGTCGAGCCGCTTGTAGCTGAGGTCGGTTAGGAGGTTGGCCATCAGGACCGCAAACCCGATCAGCAGGAACAGTCCCAGCAGGACAGGAATATCCCGGTCGGTCGTGGCGGCCACGAGCAGCCGGCCGATACCGGGCCATCCGAACACGATCTCCACGACGACCGCCCCCGACACCAGATGCCCGACTCGATTACCCACGACGGTGACGACCGGGAGCAGTGCCGCCGGGAGCGCGTGTCGAATCAGGATGCGGGCCTCCGGCAGGCCTCGCGCCCGGGCAGCGTCGATGTGCGGAGCCTCCAACTCGTCGATGATCGTGGCGCGGGTCAGTCGCGCCACCACCGCGATCTGCTGGGAGGCGAGCACCAATGCCGGAAGCGCGAGGTGGTGGGCGACGTCGATGAAGTGTGCAAGACCTGTGGCATCGCTTCTGGCGTCGGTGCGTCCTTGAACAGGGAACCAGCCCCAATGGAGACCGAACCAGAGGACAGCGAGCTGGCCGAGCCAGAACACCGGGATCGCGTACAGAAGCATCGCGCTCGTCGTGACTACATGGTCCCGCAAGGCGCCACGTCTCGATGCTGCCCAGACTCCCGCCAAGATGCCGAACGTCGTCGACAGCACCAACGCCGTGCCGGCCAGCAACAACGTGTTCGGGAGTCGATCGAGAATTACGTCCGTTACCGGCTGCTTTTGAATCGTGGACCTGCCGAGATCGCCCTGAGCGAGACGTGAGACGTAGGTCCACAATTGGCTGATGAGTGGCCGATCCAAACCGAATCGTTCTCTCATCGCCGCGTAGTACGCCTCGTCACCGTTCTCGCCGGCCAATGCCAGGATCGGGTCCCCAGGAGCGATGTGCACCAGTAGGAAACCGACAACGACGACACCCAGCAACATCGGCAGGGTCTGCCAAAGTCTGCCGAGGACGTAGCGCCGGGTCACTCGCGACTACATCTCGCCGATTCCGCAAAGTGGCCGAATGCCGAGAAGCCCGAGCAGTCGCTCGTGAAGAGACGTGTCGACGTCGTCTCGACAAGCCAGAAGTACGGCAGCTCCTCGACCAGGGTCTCTTGCAGCGTGCGGTAGAGCTCCAAGCGAGCTGTGGGGTCAACAGTCGTGCGAGCGAGGTCGAACAACGCATCGACGTCGGGGTTGGAGTAGCCGGAGCTGTTCGAGAACGGGATCGGCGCGATATTGCTGGAGATGTACATCCGTCGAATGCCGACCTCGGGGTCGGTTCCGTTGCAGAAGCTGATGATGTTGGTGTCGAAGTTTCGTTCGGTGAAAACCTGCTCGACCATCGTTGCCCGCTCGAGTGCGTTGATCTCCAGATCGACGCCGATTTCAATCAGGAGCGCCTTCATCAGTTCGCCGTAGGAGGCGAACCTGGGGAACAGATGCACTCCGAACGTGAGCGGCGTGCCGTCCTCGACTCCCTCGACACCTTCGGCCGTCCGCACGCCGTTGCCGTCGCCGTCGCGCGTCCAGCCTGCCTCGTCGAGCAGACGCTCGGCCTCGGCGGGATCGTATTCGGGCATATCGAGCCCTTCGGCGTGTGCAGTCGGGATGCCGCTCGAAATCGGTGCGGTGGCGGCGTTGCCCTGCCCGAATGCGACGCGCTCGAGAAAGGCTTGGCGATCGAGAGCGTGCGCAATCGCTCTGCGAACGAGCAGATTCTGGAACATGACGCGATCGAGATTGAAGCTCACCGTCATGATGCAGTTTGCTCCGCCCGGATTCACCAGGGTCTTGAGCGTGTCGTAGCTGTCGTCATTCTGGAACCGTTCGAGATCGGGACCCGGCACGCCCCACAACCAATCGACTTCTCCGTTTTCGAGTGCGAGAACCTGGCTTCCCTGGTCGGGGATCACGCGCATCACGACCTTGTCGAGAATCGGTAGCCCTTGCTTGAAGTAGTTGGGGTTCTTCTCCAGGACGATTTCCTCGTCGGGGGCACGCGAGGCGAACATGAACGGCCCGGTTCCGACGGGTTCGAGGTTCGCCGGGTTTGTTTCGATGTCGGTGCCCTCGTAGATATGGGCAGGCAGGATCGGCGCTTCGGTGACATCGAGTTGCTGCAGGAATGGCGCGTACGGTTCGCTGAACCTGAACTCGACGGTTGTGTCATCAGGAGTGTCGACCGACACGAGGACTGATCCGACAGAGGCCTTTGTTCGCGAATGGAACTCGGTGAGCACATTTTCGAAGGTGTACTTCACGTCGCCCGAGGTGAACGGTGTGCCGTCGTGCCAGACGACGTCGTCACGCAGGGCGAACCGGTAGAGCGCCCCGTCCTCTTCGATCTCCCAACTCAGCGCGAGGTCAGGTTGTGGAGCGTAAGTGTCGTCGTACGAGATGAGGCCGTTCCACATCAACTCCGACGCGGTGTGGACCGATCCGCTCGTCGTCAGCCCAGGGTTGTACTGACCGGGATCAGCGGTGATCGCGACGACCAACGTTCCGCCATCGGTGTCGACGGTATCGGGGGTGGTGGCTTCAGTGGCGGCTGTCGTGTCTGCCGGAGCCGCTGTCGTTGCTGGAGATTCTGAGACTGAATCCGGTGGTGCTTCTGTGTCGGCGGGCGGTGATGCGTTTGTATCAGTCGTCGCTGACCCCTCATCGGATGAGCAAGATGCCGCGATCAGTACTGCCGCGAGCATTCCAGCCGTCATTCGCGAGACTCCGTACCGCATTCTGCTGCCCCCCAGGCCTTGTCGGTGATCGGACCCTACCGATAGCCACCACCGAGGTCGATACGTGCAGATTGCATCTACCGACCGGTCAATGTGCGCGGCGTCGATAGCTGCTAGCCCGGTGCCTGGAGGCTCGGGACTACGGCGTTGATGCCATCAGCGTGTCCAATGGCTGTGGTCTGCCGACGTAGTACCCCTGGACGGCCTCGATGCCGATCGACCGGGCAATCTCGATCTGTTCTGCAGTTTCGATGCCGACCGCGACGACGAGCGCGCCGTCGAGGCGGCAGCGGGTGATTACGTCCTTCACGAACTGTCGGGAGGTCCCCTCGTCGCTCGCAAGCGAGGCGGTCAGCGCCGTGTCGAGCTTGACGATTTCGGGCTGAATGCGGTGCAGCCGGGGCAGATCGTCACGGCTCAGCAGGCCACTGATCGCGACTCGCAGGCCGTGACGTCTGAGCTGCTCGAGTCGCTGCTGGAGGTCGTGCTGATCCGGAAGCTGGGTTTGGTCGGTGAGCTCGAGCACCACCCATCGTCCGGCGCACAACTCGAGCACGTCGTCGAGTCGCGAATTTGCGAGCCGGTCGGGCGAAATGTTGAGGCACACCATCTCCCATGACTTCGGCCATGCCGACCTGCTGGCGATCGCCAGTTCAACAGCTCGCATCTCCAACTGCTCGCCCAGTCCGTGCGATTCCGCGGACTTAAACCATTCGCCTGTCGACGCCTCTCCCGGGAACCGGCACAACGCCTCGGCGCCGATCGGAACACCCAAATCGAGATGAACGATCGGTTGGTAGACGATCGTCGGCCCGACGCCGGACAGGCACTCTTGGATCTCGGTTCTTGGGATCATCGCGGTACGGGTCGAGTTGTGAACGCTGCCATGAGCGGCTCCTGGTTGAGCGGGCGGTCGAGGATCAAATGGGACGGTTCGGGTGATTGGGGATCTGAGGAATCAGCTGCTGCCGACCCCGGTGAATTGTGAGTGAATTGTGAGTGAATTGCAACCGGAAGCGTGATGCTCCAGCACAGTTTTCATCGGCAAGCTTGACGTGGAACTGAAGCGCGATCCACCCGTGTTCCGCGCCCAGCCGGGTCATCGAATCGTGCTGTCAGCGATCCAGGGTCGGCGACCGCTGCGTCGATCTGTCAACGCACGCGACTTTGTCACTTGCATCGGCGACCCGGACCGGAGGAGCACTTCAGCTCTCGAACGGCAGACCGGCGTACTGCTCGGCCATCGCCGCCTGAGCACGGGCCGAGCTGGCGAGATAGTCGAGTTCGGCTTGCTGGGCTCGCAGGTCGAACTCGGTCTGATCCGGGAAACGGTGCAGCAGTGTCGTGAGCCACCACGAGAAGCGAACCGATCCCCACACGCGGCGCAATGCCATCTCGGAGTAGTTGTTGAGATAGTGGGCGCTGCCCTCTACATAATGCGCCGTCAACGCACGCGACATGTAGAACACATCCGACACGGCGAGGTTGAGCCCCTTCGCCCCGGTCGGAGGCACGATGTGGGCAGCATCTCCGGCCAGGAACAGAGATCCGTGGCGCATCGGTTCGGCAACGAAGCTGCGCAACGGTGCAATCGACTTCTCGATCGACGGCCCGGTGACCAGGCCGCTGGCGACGATCGGGCCGAGCCGGGTGCTCAACTCGGACCAGAACCGATCGTCGGACCAGGCGGCGACCGTATCGGTGAGCGGACACTGGACGTAGTAGCGGCTGAGCATCGGATTGCGCCGCGACGCCAACGCAAAACCGCGCTCGTGATGGGCGTAGACGATGTTGTTGACCGGTGGTGTTTCCGAGAGAATGCCGAGCCACCCGAACGGGTACTGCTTGTGATACGTACGAACGACATCGGCGGGTATCGCCTTACGCGAGACCCCATGGAATCCGTCGCACCCGACGATGTAGTCGGCCCCGATCCGCTCCTGTACGCCGCCGGAGATGAACGTGATCGAAGGCCGGTTCGAGGTGACGTCATGCAACTCAACGTCATCTGCCTCGAAATGGATCTGGGCGCGGCGGCGATCGGCGGCGGCGTACAGGTCTTCCTGAAGATTCGTCTGGCCGTACGAGATGAACCGCGAGTCGGCATATGTCTCGATATCGATAGTCAGGATCTCGCGGCCACTCCAGACGATGTCGGTCCCGGCGTGTACGTGGCCCTCGATATCCATCCGCTCGCCGAGACCCACCTCACGCAACAGCTCGACCGTTCCCCATTCGAGTACACCGGCTCGGATCCGTCCCAAAACGTGTTCTCGGCTCGATCGTTCCACGACGACCGACTCGATGCCGGCCCGATCGAGGATGTGTGAGAGCAGAGTACCCGCCGGCCCGGCGCCGATGATGGCTACCTGCGTATCGATCGTCACGACCCTGGTCTATCGGATTGTTGACAATCCGGCAAGAGCGGCACCAAGATGGATTCCGTCATGATCGTCGACTGCCACAGCCACTACACGACCGCGCCGCCCCAGCTCGGCGAGTACCGCGATGCCCAGCTGGCGACGCTCTCCCGCGATCCGAGTCACGTCGGCGAGAAGGCGATCGTCGCGATCTCCGACGACGAGCTGATCGACAGTCTCGAGAACAACCAGCTGCGCCTGCAGCGTGAGCGCAAGATCGACCTCACGATCTTCTCGCCGCGTGCGTCCTGGATGGGCCACCACCTCGGTAACGAGCACACCAGCCGATTCTGGAGCGAACTCTGCAACGACATCATCGGTCGGATCTGCGACCTGTACCCGGACAATTTTGCGCCGGTATGCCAGTTGCCGCAGTCACCCGGCGTTGATATCGGCTCGTCAGTTCGTGAGCTGCGTCGTTGTGTCTCCGAGATGGGTTTCGTCGGATGCAATCTGAATCCCGACCCATCGGGCGGTAACTGGGACGGCCCGACGCTGTTCGACCCGTACTGGCGCCCGCTGTTCGAGGCGATGTGCGAACTCGACGTGCCGGCGATGATCCACGTCAGCGCCACGTGCAATCCACACTTTCATTCCACGGGCTCGCACTATCTGGGCGCCGACACGACCGCCTTCATGCAGGCCCTCACATCCGGGTTGTTTCGAGACTTTCCGAACATGCGTTGGATCATTCCTCACGGTGGCGGAGCGGTGCCGTATCACTGGGGCCGCTTCAAGGGCATGGCAGAGGAGAATGCCGCCGCCGGATGGCCATTGCTCGACGAACTGATGGACAACATCTACTTCGACACATGCGTGTACCACCAACCGGGGATCGACCTGTTGGTCGACGTGGTTCCGACCGAGAACATCCTGTTCGCGTCGGAGATGGTCGGCGCCGTGAAGGGTACGAATCCTGACACGGGCGAGTACTACGACGACACAACGCTCTACATCGATCGCGCCGACCTAACCGACGAGCAGCGATTCATGATCTTCGAAGCCAACGTCCAGCGCGTGTATCCGCGCCTCGTTCTACCGAGTTCGAACCTCAAGAAAGCCGGCACATGAATCGTCACATCGTCGTCCGCAACATCGAACGCGCCGATCAATCCATCATCGACGAATTGGGCCAGGCCGGAACGGCGACGGTCCACGAGGCGATCAGCAGGCTGGGCTACGTCGGTCCGCAGATCAGGGCCATCCAGCAGGGCAGGAAGATCGCAGGTTCGGCCGTCACGGTGCTCAGCCATCCTGGCGACAACATCATGATTCACGCCGCGATCGAGGTCTGCCAGCCGGGCGACATTCTGGTCGTCACGAACACTGCGCCCTCGACACACGGCATGTTCGGCGAACTGCTCGCCACGTCGCTGATGGCACGCGGTGTCCGCGGACTCGTGATCGACGCCGGTGTGCGCGACACGATCGACCTGCGCCAGATGGGGTTCCCCGTGTGGTCGCAACACGTTTCTTGCCAGGGCACGGTGAAGAGCACACCCGGCTCGGTGAACGTACCGGTCGTGCTCGGTGGGATCACCGTGCAGCCAGGCGATGTGATCTGCGCCGACGACGACGGCGTGGTCGTTGTCGAACGTGCCGATGCGGGATCGGCACTCGACAAGACGTGCCGGCGGCTCGACAGCGAGGCGGGGACAAGGGCGAGGCTCGAATCAGGCGAACTTGGCGTCGACATATACGGGCTGCGGACAAAATTGATCGAGATCGGCGTGGAGTACATCGACTGACCTCGATCGGCGGTGCCGGTGGACCTGGCGGTTACCGTGACGGTGGCTGGGCCGAGGGAGAATCAGGACTTGGGTCGCTCGACCCAGCTCCGCAGTGCCCGTTGCACGGACAGAAGGTGGACGCCCATCGCTTCGGCGGCCGCATCGCCGTCACCGGCGATGATCGGCTCGACGATCGCCGCGTGTTGCGGGAGCGAGTCGGTCGAGCGGCCCGGCATCGTCGCCAACCGGAACTGGTGGTGGGCGCCGCGGTTGCGGAGGTTCGCAACGAGTTCCGACACCGTGGAGTGGCGGCTGATCTCGCGGATCCGTCGATGCAGCACACTGTTCAGTTCGGAGTAATCGGCCTGCCGATCCGAGGACACCGCGGCTTGCATGTCGGCCAAGATGCGGGCGAGTTCTTGGCGCTCGACGTCGGTGGCGCGCTCGGCTGCACGGCGAGCGAGCAGGCTTTCGAGGGCACCGCGCGCCTCTGCGATCTCGATCGCCTCCTCGATCGAGATTCGGCGAACCGCAGCACCGCGGTTTGTCTCGTGAGTGACGAGACCCTCCGTGCTCAGTTCGACGATCGCCGACCTGATTGCAGCGCGCCCCACCCCGTACCGCTCGGTGAGCTGCGACTCGGTCAGGCGTTCACCGGGAAGGTAGTCACCGTTCAAGATGTCGCTGCGGAGCAGGTCGCTGGCGTTGCTCATATTGTCGACAATCCTATCCTGGCGCCCCGGCCGACAACGCTGGCGCCTCAGCTGAAGTCGTAGAGCGTTTCGGGATTGCCGACGAGCACCTGGGTGCGGGTTGCCTCGTCCGGAATCATGTCGACAACCAAGTCGACGAGGTCACCGTCATCGGGCATATGCCGCACATTTGGATGCGGCCAATCCGTACCCCACAACACTCGTCGGGGGGCCGCCGCAACGAGAGCTCGTGCGAATGGAACGACGTCGTCGTAGGGCGGCGGACCCTCCGCCGTGAGCCGCTCGGCACCGGAGATCTTGACCCATGCCCGCTCGTCGCCGACCAACTCGAGCAACGCCTGGAACGGCTCCTGTTCGACGCCGTCGGCGGTCGGCACGCGGGCCATGTGGTCGATCACATAGGCACATGGCATGCGGTCGAGCAGGCCCGCATAGTCGGGGAGGTCTTTGGCATCGAAGTGCAACACGATGTGCCAACCGAACGGTTGAACTCGATCGACCAATCGCCAGAACACGTCGAGCTGCGGGGCGCCACCGAGGTGCTTCACGAAATTGAATCGTGTGCCACGAACACCGGCTTCGTGCAGCGCAGCGATGTCGGTGTCGGAGAATGAGTCGTCGATCATCGCTACACCGGCGTACCTGCCGGCTCCACGTCGCAGCGCGTCGACCATCGCAGCGTTGTCGGTGCCATGACACGACGCTTGCACGAAGACCGCACGCGACAGGCCGAGACGCTGCTGTAGCTGCTCGAACTTGTCGATCCCCGAATCCGGCGGCGTGTACGAACGATCGGCGGCGAACGGAAACCGCTCGGCGGGTCCGAACACGTGGCAGTGGGCATCGGTGGCGCCCGCAGGCGGTGTCCAACGCGCCGGACGGCGGGGGTTCGGGTGGGGGCCCGGAATCCGCTTCGGCTGTGGCGAACTCATCTCGATCGTCCGCTTCGTTCGTCTCGTCCGTACTCCGTCGCGAAGACGGTTCCATCCATCAACTTGCGAGCGGTGCGGATGATGCCGGAGCTCCGAACCTCTCGAACGCCGCCGGAAGCATCGACGTGGATCACCGCCGTAAACGCCCCGCTCGGGTGTTCACACGTAAGCGTTCCGTCGCTGCCGGCTCCGGATTGCACAACGTCGGCGGCGATCGTGCCAGGCAGCAAAGCTGCGGTCGCGACCGACACCGCACCGAACACGCCGATCGCCTCGTGGCACCGATGCGGGATGAACGTACGCGTCGAGATGTCGCCGCCCGCGGTCGGTGCCGACACCATCGTGAGCTTCGGAACGGTGGTCTCGGTGACGTCGCCGAGATTCATCAGGTGACCGGCCTGAACACGAATCGATTCGAGGCGCGCCCGCAGCGTCTCGTTTGTTTCCAGTTCCGATCGAGACTCGGTGCCCGTCACGGCGAGGTCGGCGGCGCCGATCACGACGACCGGCATGCCGTTGTCGATCATCGTGACCTCGATGCCGTCGATCGAGTCGATCAGATTGCCGGTCGGCAAGAGCGCTCCGCACGATCCGCCTGCGATGTTTTCGAAGTCGAGCCGAATCGGGGCCGCGGTGCCGGGCACTCCATCGATCGACGCCTGGCCGCGGTACTCCGGCATGCCGTCGGCGAGCTCGATCGTGGCGGTGGCGATTGAATCGGAGTTGGCCATGTACACCCGAACTGTTGTGGTGTTGCTGTCGGTGGAGTCGATGATGCCCCGTTCGATCGCGAACGGGGCTGTGGCAGCGAGCAGGTTGCCGCAGTTCTGGCGGTCGCTCACGAGCGCCTGATCGACGCTGACCTGGAGAAACAGATAGTCGATGTCGGCGTCGGCTCGGGCACTGGGGCCGATCACGGCAACCTTGCTGGTGAGCGGGGTGGCACCACCGATGCCGTCGATCTGGCGAATATCTGGCGATCCCATGATCCTCACCAGCAGCGCATCGCGTTGATCGGGGTCGGCAGGCAGGTCGTCGGCGACGAAGAAAGCACCCTTCGAGGTGCCACCCCGCATCAGCATGCACGGAATCGCTGTCACGGCACCATTGTGACGCGCCGAACCGGATTGTCAACAATCGGTGGGACCGTCGCGGCCGGGTAGCCGGCACGGCGATCGTGATCTCGGCGACACCAGCGAGCGCCTCGGGCTCGGCCCCGTCCAGATTGTCCACAACCGTGGGATAACCTTCCGGTGGATTGTCTACAATCACCACGAAGCTGGGAGGGCCTGTGGCGATCGATAAGCCCTATTTGGATGTTCCCGGCACGACCGTGTTCGACACCGCCCAATCCCGCAAGGGGTACGGGTTGAACCAGTTCTGCATGTCGTTGAAGGAGGCCCCCAACCGGGAGCGGTTCAAGGCCGACGAACGTGGGTACCTCGACGAGTGGGAGATGACCGAGGATCAAAAGCAAGCGGTCCTCGACCGGGACATGAATCGCATGATCTCGTTGGGAGGCAACATCTACTTCCTAGCCAAGATCGGCGCCACCGACGGGCTCAGTTTCCAGCAGATGGCCGGCTCGATGACCGGAATGAGTGAGCACGAATACCGGGCGATGATGGTCAGCGGAGGGCGCTCGATCGAGGGCAACCGGTACATAGGAGAGCAAGAGGATTCGCTCTGATGGCCCAGATCACGGCATCCGTGTACAGCTCGCACGTGCCGGCGATCGGGGCGGCGCTCGATCTCGGCAAGACCGACGAGCCGTATTGGCAGCCGGTCTTCGCAGGGTACGAGCCGTCGAAGGCATGGATCAGCGACAACACCCCAGACGTGGTCGTGCTCGTGTTCAACGACCACGCCACGGCGTTCAGCCTGGAGATCATCCCGACCTTCGCGATCGGTACTGCGGCATCGTTTGCAGTCGCCGACGAAGGGTGGGGCCCACGTCCTGTGCCCGACGTGATCGGCCACGCCGACCTCGCCGCACACATCGCGCACTCGGTGATCGAACAAGACTTCGATCTGACGATCGTCAACAAGATGGACCTCGATCACGGCCTCACCGTTCCGTTGTCGCTGATGTTTGGTCAGCCCGACGCATGGCCGTGCCCGGTGATTCCATTTGCGGTCAATGTGGTTCAATACCCGGTTCCGTCCGGTCGACGATGCCTGAACCTCGGCAAGGCGATCCGTAACGCGATCGAGTCGTACGACGAGCCCTTGAACGTGCATATCTGGGGTACCGGCGGCATGAGTCACCAACTTCAGGGTCCACGGGCCGGACTGATCAACACCGAATTCGACACGGCCTTCCTCGACGACCTGATCGCCGATCCCGAGCGTCTCGCCGCGATGCCGCACATCGACTATGTGCGCGAGGCGGGTTCGGAAGGCATCGAGTTGGTGATGTGGTTGGTCGCCAGAGGGGCGATGTCCGACCTGGCCGATGGGCCCCGTCCGAGCGTGCGGCACCGCTTTTACCACGTGCCGGCCAGCAACACCGCCGTCGGCCATCTGATCTTGGAACAGTCCGGTCTGGAACAGTTGGAATGACGATCAATGTTGCACTCGCCGGTGCCGGTGCGTTCGGCATCAAGCACCTCGATGCGATCGGCGAGATCGAAGACGTGGACGTGATCTCGATCGTTGGGCGCCAGTTCGAACCCACCCGCTCGGTCGCCGAGAAGTACGGCATCGAGCATGTCACGACCGACCTCTCGAAGAGCCTCGCACTCGATCGTCTCGATGCCGTAGTGCTGGCGACACCGACCCAGATGCATGCCGAACAGTCGATCTTGTGCCTCGAGGCGGGCAAACATGTCGAGGTTGAGATTCCGCTCTGCGACAACCTCGCCGACGGTCGACGTGTCGTCGATGCGCAGCAACGCTCGGGTCTCGTGGCGATGTGTGGCCACACGCGTCGGTTCAACCCGAGCCATCAATGGATCCAGCAACGGGTTCGGTCACGCGACTTCAACATCCAGCAGATGGATGTGCAGACCTATTTCTTCAGACGCACCAACACCAATGCGCTCGGGCACGCTCGAAGTTGGACCGATCACCTGCTCTGGCATCATGCCGCCCACTCCGTGGACCTGTTCGCCTACCAGACCGGCAGCCCGATCGTCGACGCTCACGCGATACAGGGCCCGATTCATCGCGAGCTCGGGATCGCGATGGACATGTCGATTCAACTGCGTGCCGAGTCCGGCGCGATCTGCACGCTCTCGCTGTCGTTCAACAACGATGGGCCGTTCGGCACGTCGTTCCGCTACATCGGCGACACCGGAACCTATGTCGCAAGTTATGACGATCTCTTCGATGGGCGTGAGCACCCGATCGACGTATCGCAGGTGGATGTGTCGACCAACGGCATCGAGCTCCAAGACCGGGAGTTCTTCGCCGCCATTCGTGATGGGCGCGAGCCGAACAGCAGCGTTGCGCAGGTGATCGACTGTTACGAGGTGCTCGACCGCCTCGAACGCCAACTCGGTGTGTGAATCGGCGAGATGAACTGATCGGCGGAACTGATCGGCTCGTGCGCCACGAGTGCCCTTTGCTCTTGATCATGGGAGTTCGTCCTCGTGGCGTGGCTCGGGAGAATGTACGATCGGTGCGAACCTGATCGACTCGCCGACGGGAGGGAAACTCAATGAGACGTATCAATCCCACAACGATCGCCGGACCGTTTGCCAACTACGCCCACGGAGTTGAGGTCGAGAGCAATGCCCGACTGCTGTTTGGCGCAGGTCAGACCGGCGTCGAAATCGATGGAACCGTGCCAGACGGGATCGAGGACCAAGCACGAATCGTGTGGGCCAATATCAAGACGATCTTGGCAGAGGCGAACATGGAGATCGCCGACATCGTGCAGCTCAACATGCTGCTAATCGACCGAGCCGACCGCGAGGGTGCGGCGGCCGTGCGCGACGCCGAGTTCGGTCCTCATCTCCCGGCCTCAACGCTGATGTACATCTCCGGATTGGCCGACCCGGCCTGGAAGATCGAGATCGACTTCATCGCCGCCAGGGAGCAGTAGCCGCTGCCGTCGGGTCGTGCACAACCGGGCGCTCCCAAGACCTTGACCTGCAGCGACGCGTTCACAGCACCTGCGAGGTCGATTACGCGCAACACAGATTGCAGCTTGAGCACACGCCGCCACGAATAGATTTGTCTGACGCAGGCGAACCAAAATTCATCAGACACTTGACGTGACGCGGTCGAGGTGTAGAGAATGCAATCGGTACACGTCTGATGGACTGAGTCGCCGACAGGTATGACGTCCGTCACTGAGCTAGGGGGAAGTATGAGAAACATACGACGCGGTGTTGCCGCATTCGCGGCGATCACGTTGGTGGTTGCAGCTTGCGGCGACGACGACGACGACGCTCAAGAGCCGGCCGCCGAGGAACCGGCCGAGCCCGCTGAGGAGCCGGCCGAGGAGCCCGCCGAGGAGCCCGCTGAGGAGCCGGCCGAGGAGCCCGCCGAAGAGCCGGCCGAGGAGCCGGCTGAGGAGCCGGCCGAGGAGCCCGCCGAGGAGCCCGCCGAGCCAGCAGAGCCGATCAAGATCGGTGCACTGACATCACTGACCGGAAACTTCACCCCGTGGGGCATCCAGGTGGCCGATGGGATGCAACTCGCCGTCGACGAGATCAACGCTGCGGGCGGTGCCGACGGTCATCTGCTCGAGCTCGTCATCACCGACGATCAGTCCAACGCCGAAGAGGCGGTCGCTGGTCTCGAGCGGATGATCGAGGACGGTGTCGTCGCCGTGGGCGGCGCGATCTCCTCTGACGTGGGTCTCAATACGGCCCAGTTCGCCGAGGATGCCGAGGTCCCGTTGTTCCTCGTCAAGGCCGGCTCAGACGCAATTCTCACCAGCGACAGCCGGTACACGTTCCGGACCTGCTTGCCGGCAGCGCCGTCGGTTGCCGAACCGATCGCCCAGTTCGCTCAGAACTCGGGTGTGACAAAGATCGGTGCGATCATCGCCGACTACGGGTGGGGTCACGCGATCGAGTCTGCGATGCAGAATTCCTTCGACGCGGTCGAAGGGCTCGAATACCAGATCGAGGTCGCTCCCGTGCCCGAGACCGACTTCACGACGTACCTCCGCAACCTCGAGGAGTTCGGGCCGGAGCTGATCGTGGCGACCGGCCATCCGCCGGGCGCGGGTGCGATCACCGTCCAATCGAATGACCTCGGGCTCGACCTCGACGTGACCGGGGCGTACACGCCGTGGGCGCTGATCGCCGGCGGTGCCGGTGATGCCGCGATCGGTCGGTATGCGGACTTCAAGTGCGCCGACTTCGACGATGCCGGGTACCAGGATCTGGCCAAGCGGTACCTTGCGTCGAGCGACAACACGTTCATGGAGGATGACGCGGTTGCCGGGTACGGCATCGTGACGGTGGTGGCGCAAGCCATCGAGGCTGTCGGCGACGACCCGGTGGCGATCGCCGAATGGGTCCACGGTGAGACCTTCGACCTGCCTGGTTACGCATTCCCGTTGGGCTGGACCGAGTGGGGCGAGATGTCAGAGGCCGCTCCGATCTTCTATGTGCTCGGTGAAGGCCCGGCGCCAGAGGGCGTCAACGAGGCCGGCACCTGGTATCCCGAGGTGCTCAGCCAGACGGCTGCGATCACCCCGTACCAGCCCTGATCCCGTGCCGATCCTGGAGGTCTTCGAAGTAGTCAAACGCTTCGGCGGCCTCCCGGCACTCGGCGGTGTGTCGTTTACGGTCGACGAGGGCGAGATCCTCGCCCTCGTCGGCCCGAACGGCGCAGGCAAGAGCACGCTCCTCAAGGCGATCGGGGGGATGCAGGCGCCGTCGTCGGGATCGATCTTGTTCGACGGCCACCAGATGGCGGGGCTCAAACCGCATCGGGCGCGGCACTGTGGCGTAGCGATCGTGCAGCAGACGCCACAGCCGTTCGAGTCGATGACGGTGCGCGAGAACGCCGCCGTCGGGGCGATGTTCGGTGGCGCCCGAATGCCAGAGCGCGAGGCGTTGCGCTGCGCGGATGAGATGCTCGAGATCGTCGATCTCGACGACCGTGGGGACGAGCTGGTCGGCAGCCTTAACCTGCACGAGCTGAGGTTCCTGGAGATCGCCCGCCAACTCGCGGGTCGCCCGCGACTTGTCCTGCTCGACGAGGTGATGGCCGGGCTCAACGACTCCGAACTCGAACACTCCGTCGACTTGGTTCGGCGCGTGCGCACCGAATTCGGGCTCACGGTGATCTGGGTCGAGCACGTCATGAAGGCCGTCATGAGTCTCTCCGAACGAATCCTCGTGTTGAACTTCGGCCTGCTGATCGCCGATGGTGACCCGAACGAGGTCATGCGCCAAGACGAGGTCGTGACCGCTTACCTCGGCGAGCATCGGCCGGCATCGTGAGCAGTCCGCTGCTCGAGGTGTCCGGTCTGTCGGCCGGCTACTCCGGCGAGAATGTCATTCGCCAGATCAGTTTCGAGGTCGATCAAGGTGAAGCCGTCACGATCATCGGTTCGAACGGGGCGGGCAAGTCGACGCTGTTCAAGGCGATCATCTCGATACTGCGCCCGACCACGGGGTCCTGCTGCTTCGACGGCGTCGACATCACGCGCCTCGCCACGCACAAGATCTCGCGGCTCGGCCTGGCATATGTGCCGGCCGAGCGTCATCTGTTCCCCGAGCTGACAGTGATCGACAACCTCCATCTCGGCGCCTATCCGAAGCGACCTGACCCGGCGGTCGAAGCGATGGTGTTCGAGGTCTTTGGGCGACTAGCGGAACGCCGCACCCAGCATGCCGGCAAGCTGAGCGGCGGTGAGCAGCAGATGCTCGCGGTCGGCCGAGCCCTGATGTCGAAGCCCAGGCTGCTGATGCTCGACGAGCCGACGACCGGGCTCGCACCACTACTCGCAACCGAGTCGTACACGGCGCTCGGGCACCTCCGCGACAGCGGGTTGACAATCGTGGTGGCCGAACAGCAGGTGCCGCTTGCGCTCGAGCTGGCGAGCCGAGGCTACGTCTTAGAGGACGGTCGGTTCGGCCTTACGGGCACATCGGACGAGTTGGCCGGCAACCCCGAGGTACAGCGTGCCTACCTAGGAGTGGCATGATCGCGGCGATTCTCGATGGCATCGTGCTCGGCCTCCAATACGGCCTGCTCGGTGTCGGTCTCACGCTGATCTACGGGTTGGCTGGGGTGCTGAACCTGGCCCACGGCCAGATCGCAGTGCTGGGAGCGGTGGTGGTCTCGGTGCAGATGGGCAACGGCATGGCGGCCGTGCCGGCGATCCTGATCGGGCTGGCAGCGTCGTCTGCAGCGCTGCTCGTGGTCGACCTCACGATCATGCGGGCCGTGTACCGGCAGTCCGGTGAGACGCGGATCCTTCTCGGATTGTTGCTGATGCTCGGCGTCGCCTTCATTATCGACGGAATTCTGGTCTGGAAGTACCCGATCGAACGGCTCGGACTGCGCATCGGCGGCGATCCGATTGCGATTCTGGGGGTGAAGATGAGCAGGGGCAGCCTGCTCGCATCGGGGATCACGATCGCGGCGGGGCTGGTGCTGGTCGTGTTCTTCATGTTCACGAAATTCGGCCTGGCCGTTCGGTCGGTGATCCAGGACGAACAGGGGGCCCGCTTGGTTGGCGTCAACCCGGCGCGCGTGCGAACGTTCGTGTTCGGTCTCAGCGGTGTACTGGCCGGTCTGGTCGCGGTCACCAGGTCGATGACCGGACCGATCGGCGCGGACAACACGATCTCCTTGACGATCCTGGCGCTGATCGTCGCCGTGGTCGGTGGACTTCGAAGCGTGCCGGGTGCGTTCGTGGCCGGCGTATTGCTCGGCATCGTCGATCGACTCAGCTCGTTCTACATCGGCACTTACATCACGACGATCATCCTTCTCGTGTGCGCCGCGCTGACGATCGTGATCAGGCCGACAGGCATCCTCGGAGGGTCGTCGGGATGACAGCGGTCGACGAGACACCGACGACCGAGTCGCCGATGCCCCCTCCGACCCGGTCGTCGCCGTCGTCGTCGATCGTGCTCGCCTATGCCCCGATTCTCGTCGCCGCTGCGCTGCTCGCGCTGGTGCCACTTCGTTACGGCGACACCGGTTCGACGATGACGGTGGCGACCGAAGGAATGGCGTTCGCCGCCTACGCGATCGCATTCAACATCATCTTCGGCAGTACGGGTCAGTTGTTCCTGTGTGTCGGCGCACTCGCCGGTACCGGTGGATTCGCTTCGGCGATCCTGGCCGACCGGGCCGGCCTTCCGATGTTGGGGGCGATGGTGGTCGCGTCGCTGTGTTCTGCATTCCTCGGCGGCATTCTGAGTTGGGTCTCGGTGCGGCGAGCGCTCGACACGATCTTCATCGGCATCGTGACGCTTGCGTTCTCACTGTCGTTCCAAAACCTGATCCTCGGTCAGCGTGAGTGGACGGGGGGCGAAACCGGGATTTTCGTCGAGGCCGGCAAGGACACGATCCTGCACGACCGGAACCCGTCCTACTACGTGTTCCTCGGCCTTGTCGTCGTCTACCTCACGATCTTCCGAGCGCTGCAACGATCGCGCACGGGCTGGGCGTTCCGGGCGCTTCGCGACGATCAGTTGGCCGCCGAGTTGTCGGGGGTCGACGTCGCTCGGTACAGGGTGCTGGCCGGCACGGTCGGCTCGGCGATGCTCGGGTTCGCGGGCGCGCTGTTCGCCCACAGCGGTCGAGGGTTCATTGGACCGAGCACGTTCTCTTTCGGTGATGTCGATGTCCGGGTGCTCGTGATGCTCGTGTTCGGCGGACTCGGTTCGCTGCTCGGTCCCGTGATCGGTGCGGTGTCGCTCACGGTGCTCGACGAGGTACTCATCGACTATGCGCAGCTTCGTCCAATCTTCTACGGCTCGGTCATCATCGTCTTCTTTCTGGGCTTCAGGCGCGGTGTCGTTCCAGCAGTCACCGACCTATTCCGTCGCCGGCGTCGACGCTGATGATGTCGGTTTCGCACCGCGTAGACGTGGCGGGAGTCGGTCACGACAATCCGCTCTACAGTGGCTCAACGAAACGTCTGATATGTGTAGATAGTGGAGGAGGAAAGCGCCCCGTTCGAGAGGAGCCCGAGTCGACATGAACGACATTTTGATCGAGTTCGCCACCGAGCCGTCGCTGTACCGCCACTGGATGCTTGAGATAGCCGCGCCGGTCGCGACGCTGACGATGCAGGTGACGCCCGAGGCCGGCCTCCGGGGCGATTACGAGCTGAAGATGAACTCGTACGACCTCGGCGTCGACATCGAGCTCTACGACGCCGTCCAGCGGCTGAGGTTCGAACATCCCGATGTCCAGGTTGTGGTCGTTACAGGCGGTCTCGACAAGATCTTTTGTTCGGGTGCCAACATCCAGATGCTCGCCGGTTCGACCCACGAGCACAAGGTGAACTTCTGCAAGTTCACGAACGAGACCCGCAACTCGATCGAGGATGCCACCGACAACAGTCAGCAGATCTGGATCGCGGCCGTCAACGGTACGGCGGCGGGCGGTGGATACGAGCTCGCCCTGGCGTGTGACGAGATCCTGCTGGTCGACGATCGTGCATCGGCGGTGTCCTTGCCCGAGCTGCCGCTGCTCGCCGTGCTCCCCGGCACGGGCGGTCTGACGCGTGTCGTCGACAAACGTTTCGTCCGTCGAGATCTGGCCGATGCGTTCGCCACCCGCAGCGAAGGCGTGAGAGGACAGAAGGCCGTCGACTGGAACCTGGTCGATGCGATCGCCCCGGCGAGTTCGTTCGCCGATCTGATCGACGAGCGCACGGCGGCCCGGGCGGCCGGGTCGGATCGTCCCGTCGACGCTGTCGGCGTCGACCTCACGCCGATCGATCGTCGGATCGACGGTGACACGATCACCTACCCGAACATCACCGTCGAGATCGACCGGGAGATCGGTACGGCGACGTTCAGGGTCGACGGACCGAGCGATGCGCAACCGGCGTCGGCCGACGGCCTCGTCGCCGCCGGCGCGAACGGCTGGCTGTTCGCCACCGCCCGCGAACTCGACGACGCGATCTTGCATCTACGTTTCAACGAGACCGAGATCGGGACGTGGGTTTTTCGCACCGCCGGCTCCAACGACGCGGTCGCCGCCGCCGAAGACGTGATCGCGGCAGCGCCCGACGACTGGTTCGTCCGCGAGGTCCGGTTGTTCTGGACCCGAGTGCTCAAGCGGATCGATCTGTCGGCTCGAACGCTGGTCGCCAGCGTCGAGCCCGGCAGCTGCTTCGCCGGGGTGCTCGCCGAACTCGTCCTGGCCGCCGATCGGTCGTACATGCTCGACGGAACCTGGGAGGAGCACGATCCGCCGCCCTCGCCGGCGACGATCCGCCTCACCGCCGCCAACGCCGGCTGGTTCCCGATGTCGAACGGCCTGAGCCGACTCCAGACTCGGTTCTGGGGCCGACCCGATGCGGCGGATGCGGCGCTCGCGGCGCTCGACGAAGACCTCGTCGCCGCCGATGCGTCAGCGATCGAGTTGGTGACGTTCACGCCCGACGACCTCGATTGGGACGACGAGGTACGGCTGATGCTCGAGGAGCGGCACAGCTTCTCGCCCGATGCACTGACCGGCATGGAGGCGAGCTACCGCTTCGTCGGTCCCGAGACCATGGAGACGAAGATCTTCTCCCGTCTCAGCGCCTGGCAGAACTGGATCTTCCAACGACCGAACGCGGTCGGTCCCGAGGGTGCGCTGCAGCGCTTCGGGACCGGCTCGCGTCCCGACTACGACCCCAGGAGGGTTTGACAATGCCGATCGTCGACATCGATGCCAAGATCCCGAACAACGTCGACCTGGCGGGTGACCGCCGCCTCCAGCGAGCGCTCGAGTCGTGGCAACCCAAGTTCATCCGCTGGTGGGAAGACCTCGGACCCGTCGCGTTCCAGCGGAATCCCGTGTTCCTCCGAACCGCGATCGATGTCGGTCAACAGGGATGGGCGAACTTCGGCTACGTGTCGATGCCCGACTACCGCTGGGGCGTGTTCCTCGCCGAGCCCGAGCTCGATCGCAAGATCGCCTTCGGCGAGCACAAGGGACTGGACGTGTGGCAGGAAGTGCCGGGCGAGTACCGCTCCGACCTGCGTCGGCTGATCGTGATCCAGGGCGATACCGAGCCGGCTTCGGTCGAACAGCAGCGTCAGCTGAGCCTTACGGCGCCGTCGCTATACGACATGCGCAACCTGTTCCAGGTCAACGTCGAGGAGGGCCGCCACCTGTGGGCGATGGTGTACCTGCTGCACCGGTACTTCGGCAAGGACGGTCGTGATGAGGCCGACGAGATGCTCGAGCGCCATTCGGGCGATGCCGACAACCCGCGGATCCTGGGGGCGTTCAACGAGGAGACGCCCGACTGGCTGGCGTTCTTCATGTTCACCAACTTCACCGACCGTGACGGCAAGTACCAGCTGGCGTCGATGCGCGAGTCGGCGTTCGATCCGCTGTCGCGGACCTGCGACTTCATGTTGAAGGAGGAGGCGCACCACATGTTCGTCGGCGCTACCGGAGTCGGGCGCGTCGTGGCTCGGACGCTGGAGCTGATGCAGCAATACCAGACCGAAGACGTGCATCGACACGGTGGCATCAATCTCGACGTCATCCAGAAGTATCTCAACTTCCATTACAGCGTGTCGCTCGACCTGTTCGGGGCCGAGACGTCGACGAACGCCGCCAACTACTTCGCCGGCGGACTCAAGGGCCGCTTCCAAGAGGAGCGACGCGATGACGACCACCGACTCGCGACGCTGATGCGGTCGGTGCCAGAAGCGACAGATGCGGGGATCGGCCAGCGCCAGGTCACGCAATTGGCGGCGCTCAACGAGACGCTGCGTGAGGACTATTCGGTCGACTGTCAAAAGGGCGTCGACCGTTGGAACCGGGCTATGCGCGAGGCCGGTTCGAGCGTGGAGCTCACGCTGCCCCACGTTGGATTCAACCGCGAAGTCGGTACGTTCTCGGGTCGCCGAATCAGCCCGGATGGCCAGATCCTGACCGAGCGCGAATGGAGCGAGCGTGTCGGTGGCTGGCTGCCGAGCGACGACGACAGGGCACACGTCGAGTCGCTCATGGTCGGCGTGACCGAACCGGGCAAGATGGCAGGCTGGATCGCCCCACCCTCGACGGGCATCAATGAAAAGCCGGTCGACTACGAGTACGTGCAGGTCTGATCGATGGTTGAGCGGGGAGGCACACAGAGCGACACAATGGGCGAGGAGCACAACTTCTCGATCGGTTGTCGCGGGCCGATCGCGCGCTCACGTCGCTCGGTGTCGGTCGCCGCGATCGGGTCGCGCTCGTCCTCTACGCTCACGTGCCCGAGATCACAAAGGAGCAGCTCGACGCATGGCTGAACTGCTACCGGCACGGCGCGGTGGTGCCAAGGCGCTGCTGCTCACCGTGCTGGGCGAATTCGTGCTGCCGACCGGGGGAGCGGCATGGACGTCATCGCTGGTCGCCGCCGGTGGTGCACTCGGCATCGGGGAGAAGAACGCCAGACAGGCGATCGCCCGGATCGCCGACGACGGCCTGATCGAATCTCGTCGGCACGGCCGGCGGGTGCAGTGGTCGTTGACACCGGCCGGGCGGAAACTTCTCGAGACCGGCACGCACCGTATCTATGAGTTCGGCCGGGGAGCGGTCGAGTGGGAGGGCGAATGGCTCGTCGCCCACTGCCCGATTCCCGAATCACAGCGAGCGCTCCGACACCAACTGCGAACGCAGCTCGCATTTGAGGGGTTCGGCGAGCTGTCGGCGAGCCTCGCCGTGTCGCCACACCCCGAGCGCGAGTCGGCGCTGCGTCGAATCCTCGCCGAGCTAGGTCTCGATGCCGACACTGTGGTGCTTCGCTGTCGTACCGGGTCGATCGACGCCGACGCCGATCTGGTCTCGCGCGCCTGGGAACTCGACGAACTCGCCGAGCAGTACTCGGCGTTCACCGCCGCGCAGCAGCAGCGTCAGCTCGGCAGCGCCGTGGCATCGTTTGGCGCCATCGTCGAACTCGTACACGACTGGCGGCTTTTCCTATTCGTCGACCCGGAACTCCCCACCGAGCTACTCCCCGACAATTGGGCGGGCACCACCGCGGCGCAGGTTTTCCATGATTGTCACGAAGCGTGGTCGCTGGCCGCTCTCGACTGGTTCGACGACGGCAAACCCCGTCGCGTCGCCGCCGTGTAGGCGAAAGCGTCTCCTCGGCGGCACAGGTTGGTCCGGATCGTTCCCGAAGACGAGAGACGTTCGCCGTCGTCTGCCCAGACGGCGAATAGGTGTGCTGACCACCCCAGATCAATCAGGCGTCGACGAAACCCTCGCTGGCCATCCATCCCGCGACCTCGGTGCGGGACTGCATGCTGAGCTTGCTCAAGATGTTCGAAACGTGGGTCGACACCGTCTTGCGAGCGATGTACAACTCCTCGCCGATCTGACCATTGGTGCGTCCGCGGGCGACGAGTCGCGCCACGTCGAGTTCACGACCCGTGAGTGCCGAGTCAGCGGCGAGTCCCGCCTGACCGCGCGACGCAATCGCGAGGGCCTCGGCCCGTCGTGCGCCGGGCCAATCGTCGAGTAACTCTGTTGCATCGCGCGCCATCGCGCGCCCTTCTTCGTTGGCGTGGTCGGCGATCGCGAGCTTGGCCCGAGCGATCTGGATCTCGGCCTCTATCGGCACCCGGTACGTTGCCGGATCATCGTGATCCTTCCACGCAGTGAGGTAGATCCCAGACGCCGCCTCGAGCAGAGCCCCGGCATCCTGATCGCCAGCGGCGGCTGCAACGAGGGCTCGCGCAGCGAGCATCGAGGCGTGATGTCCCTCGAGCTTGGCCCGATCGAGAGCAGTGGTGAGCTCGCCGGGGGCCACCCCTGCGGCGATGAGATCACGCGCAGCCAACGAGATCATCGCCGGCAGTGCCTTGGTGTCAGGCAGCCCGGCTAGCGCCGATTCGGCCGCAACTCGATCACCTGCGCGCGCTGAGACCACCATGTTCAGCGCAACGATCGACGCCTCCACATCCAGTCCGGCCACGTCGCCGTCATGACCGGTCACCACGTCGTCATGTTCTCTCACTACGTCATCGACGACCTCGTTGAGTTCGGCGAGGATCTGCGCGGCCGAAGTGTCGTCACCGGTCTCGAGCGCCAGGACCGCCTCGGCCACCGCCAACTGACGACCCGTGCGCGAGCTGCGACCAAACAGGCTCGATCGGGCCGCCCACGCTCGGGCTTCTACGAGATGACCCTGTATCGATGCCAGCTCAACCTTGATCACCGGGTAGTACTGAACGGCCATCGACTCGAACCCGCATCGAACCGCGGCGTCACGCATGCGTTCGAGTGAATGCTCGGCCTGATCGGGGTCCTGCGCCCAGATCAGGTTGTGCCAGGCCCGAGCCGCTGAAACATCGTCGCCGGCGGCTTCGCTTTCTTTGGCGACCGATTCGAGCACGACCCGGCCGCCGTCTCGATCGACACCGCCGCACAACATTGCGCTACCGCGCTCGACAATCGCTCGCCGACGCACATCGTCGAGGCCGAGCGTTTCGGCCAGGGCGATCGCTTCGTCCGCACGCTCTATCGCCACCCGAGGCTCGCCGATCAGCATGCGATGTTGCGCAAGGAAGGCCAGCATCACGGCGCGCGTTCGGTTCGGATCCTTGCCTGTGACCCGGCACTCGATCTCGTCGCCTGTGACCCGGCACTCGATCTCGTCGATGATTCGACGTTGAGTGATGGTGTCACCGGCTTCGAAGGCAATCCGGGCCAGCAACTGCAGCGCCTCGGGCTCCCGATCGGATCGGTCTCGTTCGGCGATCGCGTGCCAGCGCTGCGCATGCTGGCGGGCGGTGTCGAGACGCCCCATCAACCACGCCGCCCGCGCCGCCAGTTCACACAGCTGAGGATGATCGGGGAGCTCGGCCAAGGCCGCTTCGGCGAGCGTGAGCGCCTGGAAGGTGGACCCGACCGCCAGATAGTGCTGAACACCCTTGGGTGCGAGGGCGACCAGTTCGGTCAATCTGCCGGCGCCTCGGGCGTGCCTGGCAAGCTCGGTGTAGTCATCGGGGCGAAGTGCCTGCAATGCAGCGAATGCTCGGTCGTGGAGACGGCGCCGCTCTCGGCCCAACAGGGAACCGAGGATCGATTCGCGCACGAGTTCGTGGCGGAAGCGAAACGAATCGAGTTCTTCCTCGATCAAGATCCCTTCCTCGATCACGGCGCGCAATCGGGTGATCAGATCGGACTCGTCGACATCGATCGTGTTTGCCACGAGATCAAACTGAAACGGCGAGCCGACGACTGCCGCGGCGGCGAGCAATTCGCGTTGCTCGCCGGTCAAAGTGTCGAGTTGAAGATGGATGGTCTCGGTCAACGTACGAGGAAGCGATGCCGTGGTGAGATCGCTGTTCTCCGAGTCGGCCACAGCGACGAGCTGCTCGAGGAAGAACGGGTTGCCGCCCGTGCGTGCCCGGATTCGCTCGAGCGCCCGTTCGTCGGCCGCGTAGCCGAGCGCCGCACGGATATATTCGTCGATCTCGGCAATGCTGAACGGTTCTAGCTGCAGATGGAGCGGCGCGTGGCGTCGTTCGATCAGCCTGAGCAGCTCGGCGGCCGGGTGTTGGGCATCGAGCTCGTGTGAGCGGTAGGTGACGACGAGAGTGGGTTGATCGGGAGACGAGAGCAGCCGCTCGACAACCTGCAGCGACTCGACATCGGCCCAGTGCAGATCCTCCAACACCAATAGGTCGGGGTTGAGGTGACGAAGCAGAGCGATCCCGGCTCCGATCAACTCACCCGGAGCAAGGTCGCTAGGTGCGTTCTCGACGTCGAGTGTGGGAGCCACGCTACGAAGCAGATTGGTGAGCGCCCCGCTGACAGCTGAGAGCGCAGGCGGCGCGGCAGACCACCATCGCACGATCGGCTCGACGGCAGATAACAGCAGGTCGAATGGCCTACCGAGCGACGCCGGTGAACTGGCGCCGATCAACGAAGCTGATCTCGAACGTGCGAGACCTTCATTGAGTAGGCGCGTCTTGCCGATCCCCGGTTCACCCGCAACAAGCGCAACCTCGCCGTCTGCGCGATTGAGGAGAGCGACCAGTTGATCGAGTTGATCGACGCGGCCGACCAGTGTGCCGACATCGTGGCGCTGTGTCATGTGTCGAGGCTATCCATCAAGCGCGAGGCTAGAGACGGACGCTTGCGTTGTGGTCGCGCCGAACCCGGCGGAGACCGAGTCGAGGCAACCGGCGGCGACGGGTTGTCGGTTCGAAATCACGGAACATGGCGGCACGATTCGCAGCCGCCGCCACTCGGTGCTTGTGCTCAGCGAGCACGTAGTCAGAGTTGATCATGTGTGTGTACATGCAATTCACTATGACAGTCTCAGGTAGGCCGACACATCGGTCACCTACCTGAATCTCGGGTCAGGTCGCGACACGTTCGGAACGGTCGGGAACCAGCGCGCGTATTCTTGGCGTCGAACTGGTCGGGTCTAGTCGTTCGCTCGCCAGCTGTCGGTCGCGTATGTCTCGCGTGCTTCCCGGGCGTACGGCGTGTCCGAGACGCGGACACGGATCTCTGTCTGCTCGTGAGGCTCGGTCGAAGTCTTCCCGGTCGTGTCCGCTTCGCCCCACACGAGCGTCAGCTCATCGCCGACTTCGACGCCAGCGTCAACCACGCCCAGCGAGAGAATGCAGCGTTCGTTGTAGCTGTATCCCATGAACATCGACATGCCGACCATCGAGTCGCCTCGCATCACCATGTCGGCGCTGGTCGAGGCGTAGTTGGGCACAGGGAGGTCGATCCACTTGTACGCCTCCTGGCCGGGGCGGAAAGCCGAGGCGATCACCTTCACGACGTCGTCGGCATTCCACTCGAAGGTTACCTTCTTGCGGTGCGTCCGGTCGCGCATGGCGACTAGTGCCGGCTTGCCGATGAAGTTGTCCTTATTCCACCCGATGTAGAAGTCGTATCCGAGCTCGAAGGGCGTGAGGTAGTAGTCCTCGATGTTGTCCGACGCAAAGGATCCGCCGATCGCTCCGACCGCTTCGTAGGCGTCGGATCCGAGCCAGTCACGGTATTCCGCCAACATTCCGTCGCCGGTGTAAATGCCCGGAAGTGGGGACGGGATCCAGCCCGATTCGACCGTGTTTGTCGAATACGCGCGGCTACCGACCTGGCGAAGGTCGACCCCAGCCTCACGACCCGCCTCGAGAATAATGCTGAGGATATAGGGCTTGTCCTCATACGGTCCCCAGATTTCAAGGCCGGGGGCGCCCGCCATCCCATGTCGGAGCGCCCGCACGCGCTTCGAGCCGACATTGATCCAGTCGACGTGGAAGAACTTGACGTCCGGCACCGGGCCGCCGTTCATCTTCTCGAAGATCTTGTCGGCATCGGGCCCCTGGATCTGAAAACGATAGTGCTTGCGGTAGATGGCCTTGCCGTCCGGTCGGCTGTCGGATCGTGGGTCGTGTGTCAGCCTGACCTTCTTGTTGTCGGTCGCATGGTGGAATTTGACCCAGTTACACGTCGGGGCGCGGCCGACCAGAACGAATCTGTCCTCTCGCTCACGGAACGCGATCACGTCTCCGACCACGTGGCCCGCCGGCGTGACCGGCACGAAGTGCTTGGCGCGGTTGAGATCGAAATTGGAGAAGCTGTTAATTGCAAGGTTGGCAAGGAACTCCGCAGCGTCGGGACCCTCGATGATCAGTTCGTCCATGTGATGGGTCTGGTCGAACAGCACGGCGGTCTTGCGCCATGCGACCTGTTCACTGCGCCAATTCGAATACTCGGGAGCGACGACTGGATAGACGTACATTCCGATCTTGGAGTTGCGGAGCATCTCCACCGGACTCGCGTGTTGTTGGATTTCGTCGTTCAAGCTCGGCATGCTCGTTCTCTTTCATCTTGGGGAGGTGATGACGGTTGACTCGGATCGGCTTCAGCCGATCATCGTGTAGCCGCCTGAGACGGATAGCACTTGGCCTGTGACCTGCCCGGCGGCGGCGTCGGAGGCCAGGAATACGACCGCGTTGGCGACGTCTTGCGGTCGTCCGATCTTGCGGAGAGGAAGCGCTCGCGCCACCTTTTCGAGTTGTTCGGGTGTGAACATCGAGTCCTTGTCGCGCCACATGCTGGTGCCGCCGACCTCTTCGTCGGTCTCGGGGATCGTGATCCCTGGGCACACGACGTTGCAGCGGATTCCGGCGCGCCCATTCTCCTTGGCGATCGACTTCATGAAGCTGTTGACCGCAGCTTTGGCGCCGCCGTAGACCGCTTCGCGCGCTTCGCCCTGTCGGCTGGCATCCGACGAGATCGAGACGATCGAGCCGCTTTGCTGGGGGATCATGTACCGCAGGGCCGCGCTCGTGCAGTTGATCACTCCGACATAGTTGATCTGGATCACGCGCTGCCAGAACTCGGGGGTGGTCTCGGTGAAGTACATCAGCTGATCCCATCCGACGCAGTTGACCAGAACGTCGACGGCACCGCGTCGGTCGTTGGCGGCGTCGATCAAGGCTTCGACCTGCTGAAGGTCGGTCACATCGGTCTGCACGAAGCTGGCATCGGCGGCGCCGGCCTCGAGCGCTTGCGTGACGACCAGCTGGGTTTGTTCGGCATCGATGTCACCCAGCGTGAGCGCAGCTCCCTCCTTGGCGAAAGTGAGCGCGGTCGCACGTCCGATGTTTGACCCAGCGCCGGTCACCACGACCGAACGACCTTTCAGATTCAGATCCATCGGACCCCCCCAGAGCTTGGAACGCCGATTGTGGCGGAGATGCGGCAATTGTACGAATATGTTACATGACCACGAAAAAGTCACAGCCCAGCCGTTACGAGTCGGTCTTTCGTGAGCGGCTGTTCGATCAGCGCGTGGCTGTGGTGACCGGTGGCGGAACCGGAATCGGACGATGCATCGCACACGAACTTGCGTCACTGGGTGCGTCGGTCGTTCTGTGGGGCCGTCGAAGCGAGCCGCTCGAGGCCACTGTCGAAGAGATCACCGAGGACGGCGGTATCGCCAGCTATGTGACCGGCGACATCAGGGTCCACGAATCTGTCGAACGGGCGGTCGGCCAAGTGATCGAACGACACGGTCGCATCGATGCGTTGGTCAACAACGCCGGCGGGCAGTTCAGCGCATTGGCGACCGACATCTCGGCAAATGGATTCGATGCGGTGGTTCGCACCAATCTGCTCGGCGGGTTTCTGGTCGGTCGGGCGTGCTTCGCGGCCTGGATGCAGGATTTCGGTGGGTCGATCGTGAACGTCACCGCCGATCACGGAAAGGGGATTCCGATGATGAGCCACTCGAGCGCGGCGCGAGCCGGGATGGCCAACCTGACGCGTACGTTGGCGGTCGAGTGGGCATCGTCTGGCGTACGGGTCAACGCCGTGGCGCCCGGCTTCGTGGCGTCGAGTGGATACGACACCTATGAAGGTGAGCCGTTTCACGACAGAATCTTGGACCTGCCGCGTCTCACGCTCGCCCACCGACACGGTACCGAAGCCGAAGTTTCCGCAGCCGTTGTGTTTCTGCTCTCCGACGCCGCCTCATACATCACCGGACAAGAACTGCTCGTCGGTGGTGGCAGCGATCTCGTCAACGGCCTGCTCGAGATCGAGCCTCACGATCGGATGCTGCCCTTCGATGGTTTCCACCGGTCGACAGCACCCCGAATCTTCGACGCCGGTGCCCCGGAGCGCTGACGCCCCGGCTACAGACGCCGGGTTGGCGCGTTGTACCGTGTGAGAACAGGGGGTATGTCGTGGACACCACAACACAGAGGAACGGTCGCAGGTACAGGCAGAGCAACAGTCCGGTCGAACAGTTGCACCGAGTCGGAGCACTATCGTGACCGTCGACATGACCGCCTTGACCGATATCACCTATGAGGTCGACAACGGGCTGGCGTGGATCACGATCAACCGACCGGACCGGTACAACTCGTTTCGCGGGCGCACGATCGACGAGCTGATCAGGGCATTCAAAGCAGCGTGGGCTGATCGAGCCGTCGGGGTCGTCGCCCTCACGGGCGCAGGTGAGAAGGCCTTTTGTACCGGTGGCGATCAGAAACAACGCGCCGAGACCGGTGACTACGGCCCGACAGAATTCGGTTTGTTCGAAGTCGAAGCGCTGCACCGGGTGATCCGCGACATCCCCAAGCCGGTGATCGCCGCGGTCAACGGCTTCGCGATCGGTGGCGGACACGTGCTGCACGTCTCGTGCGACATCACGATCGCCGCCGACCATGCCCGATTCGGTCAGACGGGGCCCAAGGTCGGGTCGTTCGACGCCGGCTTGGGCTCTGCTTATCTGGCGAGGATCATCGGTCAGAAACGAGCCCGCGAGATCTGGATGTTCTGCCGTCAGTACGACGCCGACACAGCAGAACGGTGGGGGCTCGTCAATGCGGTAGTTCCGATGGCTGAACTCCACTCGACGGTTCGGTCATGGGCCGATGACGCGTTGGCGCTGTCGCCGACAGCGCTCAAGGTTCTGAAACATTCGTTCAACGCGGAGACCGAACACATTGTCGGCGTCGGGATGATGGCGTTCGACACCCTCGATTTGTTCGTCGACACTCCCGAGGCCGCAGAGGGTGTGCAAGCCTTCAACGACAAGCGGCCACCGGATTTTTCGCAGTACCGCTGACCCACCGAGTAGGAGGCCCTCGCGATGCATGTCGGATACTCGGGTTGGAGGTTTGAGTAGCGCCGTGGGATCCGACCCGATCGTTGCGACCCGGATCGACGGTCGAGTGGCGACCGTCACGATCGCCAATCCCCCCGCCAATCAGCTCGGAAACAAGCTGATCGCCGAGCTTGACGCTGCGATCGACGAGGTGCTCGCAGCCGACGCCCGGGTGGTGGTGATCGCCTCGGGTATCGACGGCTGGTTCGCTGCCGGGGCCGATCTGAAACTGCTCGCCGGGCTCGACTCGGCGGCGTTCTCGGGCTACCTGGTCTCGTTGCGATCCGTGATCGAACGGCTCGCAACGCTCGATCAGGTCACGATCGCCGCGATCGACGGGTTGGCGCTCGGAGGGGGCCTCGAATTGGCGCTGGCGTGCACGATGCGGGTCGCTTCGCCGAGATCGAAGATCGGTGTCCCCGAGGTGAAGTTGGGCCTGCTGCCCGGAGCGGGCGGAACTCAACGGTTACCTCGTTTGATCGGTCGCGGTCCAGCCCTCGACCTGCTCCTGACGGGCCGCAGCGTCACGGGCGAAGAAGCGCTGGCGCTCGGTCTCGTCGATCGCGTCGCTCCCGGTGGCTCCGTCGTCGACGAGGCGCTGGCGCTCGCCTCGACGATCGCCGCCGGGCCATCGGATGCCATCGCCGCGATCGTGCGCTGCGTCGACGCCGCCAGGGACCTGTCGCACGGCGATGGAATGATCGTCGAGGGTCGCCACGTCGTCGGGCTGTTCGGAAAGACCGACGCAACCGAAGGCATCGCGGCGTTCATCGAGAAGCGGCCGGCGGTCTTTGAATGAGACCATCTTCGAGATCCCGGGAGATCACATGAGCTTCGTTCCGAGCGATGAGGATCAACTCCTCCGCCACACGATGCGCGAGTTCGCGTACGCCCGGTTGTTGCCGTCGATGGCGCGCTGGAAGACCGAGCGATTCCCCAGCGAGATGGTGCGCGAACTCGGCGAACTCGGTGTGCTCGGCGTTCGAGTGCCGCTCGAGTACGGCGGTAGTGACGGTTCGCTGTTGTCGCTCGGGGTGGCCATCGAGGAACTGTCACGTGGGGATTTCAATGTCAGCTACTTCCTGCAGCTCGCGACGATCGCGACCGGCCTGCTCGCTCACGCCGACGAAAGCCTGAAGCAGCGTTGGCTGCCGGGTATCGCCAGCGGAGAGGCGATCCTTTCGTTTGGCCTCACCGAGCCCGGCGTCGGGTCCGACGCGGCGAGCCTCACGTGCTCCGCTAAACGCGACGGCGACAGCTGGCTGATGAACGGCGAAAAGGCCTCGATCACGTTCGCCGGGTCGAGCGATGCCTGCATCGTGTTCGCCCGCACCGGTGGGCCGGGCGCCCGCGGGATCTCGATGATTCTCGTACCGCTCGACGCTGCGGGGGTCTCACGCCAGGTCTACGGCAGCGCCGGTGGGCATCTGAGCGAACGCGGGTCGCTGTTTTTCGATGACGTCTGTGTGCCGCTCGACCATCAGATCGGCGAGGAGGGGACAGGTTTCATCGGGGCGATGGAGGCGTTCGACTTCAACCGGGCACTGATCGCTCTCGCCTGCATCGGATCGGCGAGCCAATCCCTCGACGAGACGATCGAGTACACGAAACACCGGATGACGTTCGGTAAGCCGCTAGCAACCCGCGAGGGCGTCGCCTTCCAGGTCGCAGAGCACCTAGCGCTCTTGCACGCCACGCGCCTTGTGGCGTTGGAAGTGTTGGCGCTCGCCGATGCGGGCCGCCCGCACACAACCGAGGCGGCGATGTGCAAGTGGCTCGGCCCGAAACAGTCGGTCGAGGCAATCCATGCCTGCATGTTGCTGCACGGGTGGTCGGGCTACGGCACAGACCTGCCGTTTGCCCAGCGGCTCAACGATGTGATCGGGCTCGAGGTCGGCGACGGCAGCCCCGAGATCATGAAGGCGATCATCGCCCGCGAGACGTACGGACGCCAGTTCGCGTCGTACAAGTAACCGAGCGCCGTTCGGCGTCCGCCTCTGGCAACCGGTTTTGGCAGCCGCCTCTGTCAACCGCCTCTGTCAACCGCTTCGCAGAGCGAGCGCGACGGCCTCGACCCGGCTGTGAACATCGAGCTTGGCGAGGATGTGTTGAATGTGGTTCCGCACGGTGGCCGGCGAAAGGAACAGTCGCTCCGCGATGCCCGTACCGCTGAGCCCCTCGGCCAAGAGCTCGAGCACCTCGCGTTCACGCGGTGTGAGGGCCTCGAGACGCGGGTCAGCCTGAACTACATCCGGGCTCCAACCCTGTAACCGATCGACGATCACCCGCTCCAGCTCTGGAGGAAGCGCGACTTCTCTGATCAGGTGCACCAGCCGGCACTGGCTTTGAAGTTCGGTCGGGGGGACTATCGTCGATGCGCTCAGCCAAAGCGTTCTGTTTGTTGCCGAACGTCCGAGTACCTCGCAGGTCTCGATGATCTCGTCGGGCCGGCGGACCGTCGCCGATGGACAGGATCCATCACAGATCGCATCCCCGCATCGATTCCGCCACTGCAAGATCTCATGGCACGGTTTTCCGAGAGCTTCTTGGGAGGAGTAGCCGAGCAGCTCGGTTGCTGCGTCGTTCCAGGCAATGATGCACATTTGGGCATCGATCGCGACCATCGCGTCGCTGGTTCTGCCCAAGATGTCGAGCAGGTCAACGAGCGATGCCCCTACACCCGACTCGACCGCGGTCACGCTGTTCATAGAACATCCTGAAGTTAGGTTGACAGACTACGCGAGCCGTGGCCCGAAAATCAGTCGGCGCCACTCTGACTTCTGAGCAAGGCGAGGATCCCCCCGGCGGCGAGGATCGAGCGCATCTCCTCGGGCAGCGAATCGCCCTGGAGGTCAAGATCGCGATCGATGTTGCGAACCCGGCCCGAGGCCAGATCGACTTCGCCACCGTCACCATCTTCGAAGGCCGCATGAACGCCGGTGCAAACAAGCACCGGCAGTCCCACGGCGACCGCATTGCGCATGAAGAGCCGGGCAAACGACTCGGCACAGACACACGCCACGCCGAGCGCCTTGAGGTTCTCCGGAGCGGTCTCGCGACTTGACCCGCACCCGAAGTTGCGTCCGGCAACGATGACATCACCATCTTCCACGTCGGAGGCGAACGCCGGATTGACAGACTCGAGTACGTGTAGCTTTCGCACCTCGACCGGGTCGATCGCATAGGCACCCGGTGACAACACGTCGGTGCTGATGTCATCGTCAAATTTCCACACGCGACCACTCAAGACATTGGTGTCACCGGTTGTTGGGCTAGTCATCATTGGCCTCCGAGTGTCGAGGATCGACTATCACGCCGGCGACCGCCGACGCCGCTACCGTCGCCGGCGAGGCGAGGAAGATCTCGGCTTCGGCGCTTCCCATACGCGCAGGAAAGTTGCGGTTGTGCGTTCCGATGCAACGCTCGCCGGGACCCAGTAGCCCACCGTGTCCGCCGAAGCACGGCCCGCAGCCGGGAGCCAGAATTGTGGCACCGGCGTTTACGAGGATCTCCAGGATGCCTGATTCTGTGGCCTCTTGCAGGACCCCTTGGGATGCCGGGGCCACCAGAAGACGAACCCCTGGAGCGACGTGGCGGCCTTCGAGCTCCTTGGCGGCGGCGCGCAGATCCTCGATGCGACCATTCGTACACGAACCGAGGAACGCCTGATGGATGATGGTGCCCTTTGCTACCGACACCGGCACTACCAGATCTACCTGGTGTGGGAGTGCGACCTGGGGTGAGAGATCGGAAAGCGATATCTCGTGCATCGCTTGATAGCTGGCGTCGGGATCGGGACCGAACGGCTCGCTGCCCGTTCCGCCATGTTCGAGCAGGTACGCGTCGGTGACTTCATCGGCCGCAAAAAGGCCGAACTTGGCACCCATTTCGACCCCCATGTTGGCGACGGTGAGCCGGCTCGCCATGTCGGCCTTGGCGACAGCCGGGCCGCCGAACTCGATCGACTTGTACTGGCCGGCGTCGGCGCCGAACTTTCCGGCCAGGTGCAGGATCACGTCCTTCCACGAGACTCCTGGCTCGAGTTCCCCTGTCATTTCGAACCGAATCGTCTGGGGCACCCTGAACCACAGCGTTCCGGTAGCGAGGGCGTAAACCATGTCCGAGGTTCCGATCCCTGTGCCCCCAGCTCCGAGCGCCCCGTAAGTCGTCGAATGCGAGTCTGTTCCGACGATCAACGTTCCCGGTCGGACATGGCCTTGCTCCGGCAACAACTGATGGCAGATCCCTTGGCCTGCGTCGTAGAACGAGGCGATGCCGAGTCGGGCTACGTGAGCTCGGATCTGTTGGTGGACGGCCGCTGCTTCGGCCGTAGGAGCGGGAACAAGGTGATCGATCACGACCACGGTCCGGTCCGGATCAACGATCTGATCGAACCCGACCTCACCGAGCATCGAGAACACCTGTGCGGCAAAGATGTCGTGCAGCAAGGCGAGGTCGATCTTCGCCACGACGAACTCGCCCGCAGTCACCTGATCGCGCCCGGCCGCCTTGGCCAAGATCTTTTCTGCCATGGTCATGCCCATGATTCTGTTCCTTCCTCAGCCGGCGCCGAGACTGCGTCCGCCGCAGACATACAAGATTTGGCCGGTCACGTAGGACGATTCGTCTGCTGCCAGGAACAACGCTGCGTTGCCGATGTCTTCTGGGGTGCCGATCCGGCGAGCCGGAATCGTTTTTATCAGGCGTTCTTGAACTTCGTCTTTCAGCCCCCGAAACAACGGTGTGTCCACGAGTGCCGGCGCGATGCAGTTGGCGGTCACGCCGTACCGAGCCATCTCGAGCGCCAACGTACGTGTCAGAGAGATCACGGCTCCTTTGGAGGCCGCATAGTTCGCTTGGCCGGGTCCACCCAACCAGGCGCGTGACGTGATGTTGATGATTCGGCCCGACTTCTGTTCCATCATCTGCGGCGCGACGGCCCGACAACACAGGAATTGGGATTTCAGATTGACCTCGATGACGGTGTCCCAGTCTTCCTCGCTCATCTTGGCGAGGTAACCATCGCGGGCCATCCCGACGTTGTTCACCAGGATGTCAACCCTGCCGTAGGCGTCGAGCGCGGCTTGGATCAGGCCTTGGGCACCCTCGGCGGTCGTGACATCGGCAGGGTGTCCAGTGGCCGTCAAGCCCAAATCGGCGAGTGTGGCGACGACGCCGTCGACCTTGTCGGGAACCAGGTCGTTGACGACGACCTTCGCTCCGGCTCCCGCCAGCGCGGTGGCGATCCCTTCGCCGATGCCCTGGCCAGAACCGGTGACGATCGCAACTCGATCTTTGACATTCATATCGATATCTCCTCGGATATTCTGGTACTCATCGACCCTTGAACTGCGGCGGCCGCTTCTCTTTGAAGGCCTCGATTCCCTCATTGCGGTCCTCGCTGGCGCGCAATACGGCGTGACTCGTCGACTCGAGTTCGAGACCGGTTTCGAGATCGGTCTCGGTCGCCCGGTTGATGAGCGCCTTGACTCGATCGTGTGACAAAGGAGCGCGGCTGGCGATGCGCTGAGCCAGCGCCATCGTTTCTTTCATCAGGTCTTCGATCGGAACGACCCGGTTGACCAGACCGATCCGCAACGCGCTTTCGGCATCGATGTGATCGGCGGTGAACATCAGTTCCTTGGTGTAGCCGGGTCCGATCAGACGCGTTGCGCGCTGGGTACCGCCGGCCCCCGGCAGACTGCCCACTTTTGCTTCGGGGAACCCGAGCCGGGCATCTTCGCTGACCACTCGGAGGTCGCCGGCCAGTGCCAGTTCGAGCCCACCTCCCAGGGCGAAGCCTCGGATCGCGACGATCACGGGCACGTGCAGGTTCTCGAGCCGACCGAAGACACTGCGGACCAACAAGCCCAAAGGATCGTGGATCAGGCCGGGTTCGAACTCGGCGCCCCGGTTCTTCAGATCGGCGCCGACGCAGAAAGCCTTCTCGCCGCTTGCGGTCAGAACCAATACCCGGGTGTCCGGATCGGCCTCGATCTCGTCGAGAATGTTGCCCATCGTTTCGAGCATCGCGACCGTCATCGCGTTGAGCGCCTGCGGTCGGTTCAGGGTCAGAATTCCGACCGCTCCATCCTTCACGTAGAGGACCGGGGTCTGCTCGGTTCCACTCGATTCTTCAGCCAATGGTTTCTCCTATTCTCAAACGCTCAGGCTAGTTCGGCCCTGAAACAACACCGTCGCGGCGCAGGGCGTCGATCTCGGGGTCGTCCCAGCCGTACTCGTGCAGGATTTGATCGGAATGCTCGCCTGGAATCGGCGGCGGGGGCCCAGAGCCGGCCGAAGCTGTCCCAGAGAACCTGCCAGGGAAGCCCGGAGAGGTGATCTCACCAACGTCGGGGTGCTCGACGGTCACCAGAGCATCGCCGCCGGCGACGTGATCTTGTGCGACCAGCTCGGAGTATGTGAGCAGCGGACCGCACAAGATGTCGGCCCCGTCGAGTATCTCGATCCACTCGGCGGTGGTTCTCGTACGAAACAGTGGCTCGAGAACCTCGGTCAGCTCCGACCTGGCGCCGACGCGCTTTTCGTTGCTGTCGAAGCGAGGGTCACCGGCCAGTTCCGGGTGGCCGAGAGCGCCGCACAGCGCCGTCCATCGCTTTGGCGAGTAGGCGGCGACCATCACCTGACCATCGCGGGTGGCGTAGGCCTCGTTCGGAGCAGCGTACGGAGCGGCGCTCCCGAGCCGTTGCGGCAACTGTCCGCTGGCGAGGTACATCGACAGCGGTACAACCTGATACGCCAGAAGCGAGTCGAGCAGCGATACATCGACCCGTTGCCCGAAACCGGTTCGCTGGCGAGCGATCAGCGCGGCGAGGATCGTCTGGGTGGCGTACATACCCGCAGCCATGTCGGCGGCGGGGACCCCAACCTTGACCGGCGCGCCATCGGCCGCTCCGGTGACGCTCATCAGGCCGCCCATCGCCTGCGCCACGCCGTCGACACCGGGCCGATCACGCCACGGTCCGTGTTGACCGAAGGCGGATATCGCTGCATAGATCAACTGTGGATTGCGAGCCGACATCGCCTCGTGACCAATGCCGAGTCGATCGGCCACACCAGGCCGGAAGCTCTCGAGGGCCACGTCGCATTGCTCGGCGAGCCGCAGGACCAATTCGGAGCCGCCCGGCCTCTTCAAGTCGATCACGATGCTGCGTTTGTTGCGGTTCATGCCCAGGAATGCGGCGGCGACCCCGTTGACAAACGGAGGGCCGAGCCCGCGGCCCCACTCGCCGCCGGGTGGCTCGACTTTGAGAACGGTCGCTCCGAGGTCGCCGAGCGACATCGCACACGTTGGCCCTGCGGCGCCCTGGGAGAGGTCGAGAACCGTTACGCCGTCGAGCGCCCCGCTCACTCGGCGCCCTCGTAGATACGCGGCGTTACGGTCGTTCCCGACGCCGAGCGCACCGCCATGTCGGCAAACAGCGACGCGATTGCATCGGGTGTATGGCGGCCTCCGGCGCTGTACCACCGCACAACCGAGTTGCACATTCCCAAGATCGCGCTGACGGCAACCTCGGCATCTTGTTCCAGGAACTCCCCCGACGCGATACCTTCTTCGAACATCCGCCGAAAGAGACGTTCGTAGTCATCTCGCTTGACTACGTGCGCCGCCATGAAATCCTGGCTCAGATACCGGCCTTCTTCGGTGAAGCATGCGACCGCGTCCTGATCGCGGATCGCCTCGGCGGTATGGATCGCCACCGCTTGGTGGAATCGCTGGCGAACCGGCCGATCGGCTTCAGCAACCTGTCGAATCAGCGGGGTCACACGGTTGACCGTCACTTCGATGATCTCCGACAGCAGCGCCTGCTTCTTGGGGAAATGGTGGTACAGGCTCGATTTGGTCATCCCCACCTCGCCGGCGAGGTCTGCCATGCTCGTACCGTTGAATCCCTTTTCGTGAAACAGCGCCGCGGCGGCGGTGAGAATTCGTTCCCGCGACGTCGGCGAGGGCGTCATCGGCGAGCACTGACTACGAGCTGCGTCCCCGCCTCGAGGGCTTTGAGATTGAGCTCCTTGTGCTTGGCGGGAACTCCGGTTGCGACGGCTTGGCACAGCGCTTCGGCATCGACGACGTCGGTGAGGGCTTGCAGAACACCGAGTGTGATGACGCCGGCGATCAGCTGGCCACCCGAGATCGAGCGGGCTGTTTCGACAACCGGGTAGACCCGGACGTCGCCGTTTGACGGCTCACCATCGAGAAACTCCCTGGCACACTCTTCGTCGACGATGAGGCGGCCGTGTTCGCCGAGCTCAGGCTGATATCGCAAGTAAGCCTCGGAGCTCAGCACCACCAGCAAGTCGATCGCGTCGGCTAGCGGGAACCCGATTGCTTCGGTGGCGATGACAACGTCGGATCGGCTCGCGCCGCCGCGGGCTTGGGGGCCGTACACCTGGCTGTGGGTCGAATCTCTTCCGCACAAGATTGCCGCCTCGGCGAGGATACGGCCCGCCGTCACGACCCCCTGCCCGCCTGCGCCGGCGATCCGAATCTCGCTACGACTCATCGTTGGTTACCTTTCGGATGCCGACGAATACAGGCTTGATTTCACGTCGGAGAACACCGGTCGGCATCCCTGGGGGCGGGGCTGAATTGGGCACGTGATTGACGAATCTCTTCGAGGACAGCGGCACCGCCACACCCTCGTCTCGAAGCGTCAGGGAGGTCAGCATGTCTGCGCCGCCTCCGGTCTTGTTGTAGCGGCCGAAGTACTCGGGGCAATCGCTGATCACCTCGATGAACGAGAATCCGGGGTGGCTGACACCTTCGGCCATGACCTTGGTCATCTCGATCGGTGTCGCCGCCATGACCCTGGCAACAAATGATGCTCCAGCCCCGATCAGGAGATTGCAGGCGTCGAAGGAGCCCTCCGTGTTGCCGCTTGGTGCCGTCGATGCAAACGCACCTTCGGGCGTGGTCGGAGCGACCTGACCCCCGGTCATGCCATAGATCGAATTGTTGAGCAGGATCACCGTGATGTCGATGTTTCGGCGGGCGGCGTGGATCAGGTGGTTGGCGCCGATCGCAAGACCATCGCCATCACCGGTCACCACAACGACGGACAACTCCGGGCGAGCGAGCTTGAGACCGGTGGCAAACGCAGGGGCGCGTCCATGGGTGCCGTGAAGTGTGCAGAAGTCGGCGTATCCCACCAGTCGGCTGCTGCAACCGATACCGGCGACCATTGCGACCTTGTCCTGGTCGAGTTGCAGCTGATCGACCGCCACCAAGAACGACCTGAGCACGACGCCGTGAGCGCAGCCCGGGCACAGAACGTGGGGCATCGCCCATTCGCGGAGGTAGGACTTGACATCGGTCATTGCACTGCCTTTTTGTGGTTGGTCAACTCAGCCAGCAGTTGGCTCGGGGTGATCGGTTCACCATCTGCGCGCAGGTGGCCCACGATCTCGGTGCGCCCGCCCGAGGCGCGCTCGACCTCTCGAATCATCTGTCCCAGATTCATCTCGGCGACGATTATCGTGTCGACCTGCTCTGCGACCGCGGCGACTTGTCGATCGGGGAACGGCCATAGCGTTAGCGGTCGAATCAAGCCGGCCTTGATGCCCAGGTCGCGAGCCTGCTGCACCGCTTCACGCGCCGAGCGGCCCACGATTCCGTAGGCGAAGATAGCGATCTCGGCGTCGTCGAGCATGAATTCCTCGACCTCGATGATCTCTTGATCGTGATCATCGACCTTGCCGTTGAGTCTGGCCATCAACTCGCCGGTCAATCCAGCGTCCTCGGTGGGGAACCCTCGCTCGTCGTGGGTCAGCCCGGTGACGTGGAAGCGATAGCCATCGCCGAATGCCGGCATAGGTGGTACGCCGCCTTCGGCCGCCTTGGGCCGGAACAGCTCGGGATCTATATCGGGGTGTTGACGGTCGATAATCTCGACCGAATCGGGCAGCACGACACTTTCACGGGTGTGGCCGATGATCTCGTCATACAACACGATCACCGGTGTCCGGAGGCGCTCGGCGAGGTTGAAGGCACGAACGGTGAGTTGATAGACCTCTCCGACCGACGAAGGCGCCAGAACGATCGCCGGATGATCACCGTGGGTTCCCCACCGAGCCTGCATGACGTCACCTTGAGATGGCGCTGTTGGACGTCCGGTGCTCGGGCCGCCTCGCATGACATTGACGATCACGCATGGCACTTCGGCCATCACCGCGTAACCGATGTGTTCCTGCATCAGCGAGAAGCCGGGACCGCTGGTAGCTGTCATCGCCTTTGATCCGGCGAGAGATGCCCCGATCACCGCTGCCAGCGACGCAATCTCGTCCTCCATCTGGACGAATACACCGCCGGCGTCGGGCAGCATCCGAACCATCTGTTCGGCGATGCCGGTCGACGGTGTGATCGGGTAGCCGCCGAAGAAACGGCAACCGGCGGCTACGGCGGCCATCGCACATGCCTGATTGCCCTGAATCAGTTCAGGCTTATTCATCGCTCGTCGCTCCCGATTCTCCCAGCGATCCGACACGCTGCAGAGGCTGAGGGGCACTGATCGAGATCGCAAAATCCGGACACAGCAACTCGCACAGCCGACAGCCGGTGCAGGCGTCGGGGTTTGAAACTTTCAGTTTTGCGTCGCTTGTGACCTCTAGGCAGTACTCCGGGCAAACCCGCGAACAGATGTCGCAGCCCTTGCACCAGTCGTGGCGGATGTCGATCTGGTGTGGTCCCGAAAAGCCTTCGGGCTCGATTGTCGGCGTCGGCACTCGAGCCTGGGTGACTTCGCGGCCGAGGTTGAACGCAGCAAGGTTCACTTGCTCGGTGCCGCGCGGCACAAGGCGTTCGATCGATGCCTCCCAGTGTGCTTGTTCGATGTCGATGAAGGCCGCCACCGAACCCAAGATCACGCTGTTGGCGGCGCGGACGTTGCCGAGTTCGGTTGCGGTCGCGGCGGCATCGATCAGTCGGGTCTTCAAGCGGCGGGCGAGGAATAGGTCAGGATCGATATCGGGATAAGTCGTCGTCCAGGATCGCCGGTCGGAGCAGGCGCCGGGAGGCACGATCGTTCGCACATCGGCGATCACGACGCCGCCATCGCGAATGTAGGGGACCCAACGAATCGCCTCCGCCCATTCGAACGAGGCCAGCACCGAGGCGGTGCCCAACGGAACAAGAGGGCTGTCGACCTTGGGCCCCCAACGAATGTGGCTGAACACCGAGCCGCCGCGCTGGGCCATGCCGTGGACCTCGCTCTGCTTGACGTCGTGGCCGGCGTTCATCAAGGCGCCCGCCACGATCATGCTGGCCATCACCACGCCCTGGCCACCGACACCGGCCAACACCAGCCCGCTCGTTTCTTCACCCACCGGAGACCTCTACCGGAGACGCAACGAGAGGCACCGGAGCTGCAACGGGAGGCACCGGCACGATCGCTAGCGGCAGGCACAGCTGGGCGCACAGGGTGCAGCCCGTGCAGGTCGAAGGATCGATGACCACTTTTCGCCTGCCCTCGAAGATTTCATCTGACCAGATGATCGATGGGCAGCCCGCAGTCATGCAGGCTTGACAGGCCGTGCAGGCTTCGGAGATGACCTCGTAAGGGCGGTCCTTGACCTTCACGGGGGCTTCGACACAAGGACGGTTGGTGATCACGACAGATGGCCCGACGTGGGCCATCGCCGACTCGATCGCGTGGAATGTGGAGGCCAGGTCGTAGGGGTCGACGACCTTGACGTCTGCGACACCCAACGCTTTGCACAGACCGACGAGGTCGACGGCAGGTGTCTCCAACCCCTGCAGCGTCACGCCGGTGCCCGGATGTTCTTGGCCGCCCGTCATCGCCGTCGTTCCGTTGTCCAAGATGAGCACCGTGATATTGGCTTGGCTGTAGACGGCGTCGGCGAGGCCCTGGATACCGCCGTGCATGAACGTCGAGTCGCCAATCGTGGCCACCACCGGCTTGCCGGCGCCGCCTGACGCCGCCATCCCGACGGCCATTCCGATACTGCTGCCCATCGCCAGGCAAGTGTCCATCGCCGCCAGCGGCTCTAGCGCGGCAAGCGTGTAGCAGCCGATGTCGCCGGTCACCACGGCACCCAGCCGCTTGAGGGCAAGAAATGGTGGCGTATGAGGACACCCCGGACACATCAGCGGCGGCCGGGCGACAGTTGGCGGGGCCGGATCGGGATCGATTGTGGACTGGTCTTCGATGATGCCGGCGGCTACGAACCCGCGCCGAACAAGATCGGGGCTCAACTCGCCGATCTGCGGGAAGAAGGCCTTTCCCTCGACAGCGATTCCGGCGGCCTTGAGGTCGGTCTCCATCAGCGGATCGAGTTCCTCGACCACGAACAGTCGGCCGACCGATTCCGAGAACGCCCTGATCCGCTCCATCGGCAGTGGATAGGTCATGCCCAACTTCAGGACCCGAGCGTCCGGGAGGACCTCGCGGACATAGTGGTGAGCGATACCCGAGGTTATGACCCCGAAGTCCGAGCCGGAGCCGGACTCCACGGTCAGCGAACTGATCTCGGAACGCTCCGCGAGTCGTCGCAGGCGATCGAGCAGCACGGGCCGCCGACCGCGGGCGTAGCCGGGAACCATGACGTACTTGGCAGGATCGCGAGTGAAACCCTTGACCGATCTTTCGACCCGGGTTCCCAGCTCGACGACGCCCCGATTGTGCGAAACCCGGGTGGTCGTGCGAATCAGCACGGGGGTATCGAATTCTTCGGAGATTTCGAAGGCGAGCATCGTGCACAGCTTGGATTCGGCGCTGTTGCTCGGCTCCAACATCGGAATCCCTGCCATTCTGGCGTAGGCCCGGTTGTCTTGTTCGTTCTGGGAACTGTGCATGCCGGGATCATCGGCGCTGATGATCACCAACCCGGCCCCGACCCCTGTGTACGCCGCGGTCATGAAGGTGTCCGCCGCAACATTGAGGCCGACGTGCTTCATCGTCGCCAGCGCTCTGGCGCCACCCAAAGAGGCACCCAGAGCTACGTCGAGAGCCACCTTTTCGTTCGGTGACCAGCGAACGTCCATGTCGTCGCGGTCTGCAATCGACTCCAATATCTCGGTACTGGGTGTTCCCGGGTAGCCAACCGCGACCAAGACGCCTGCCTCGACGGCACCGCGAGCTATCGCCTCGTTTCCCGAAAGCAGTACCGATGACTCGCGAACGGCGGCTTCGTTACCGGTTGCGACAACCGGCTCGCTGAGCGGCGACGCATGTGTGCTCGTAGAAGTGCTCATCGGGCGTACCCGTTACCCAACACGGCGAGGATCTCGTCCTCACGCAACACGTGGTCGGATGCTTTTGCGATTGTCATCACCTTTTCGATCGTTTCTTCGTCGCACGGGTGGCCCCGCGTGCTCAGCCATGCGAACGCATTCGCCTTGCCGCTCATCGGGCCGACGATGATCTCCTGCTCGCGCCCCAGGTCATCGGCGGGCACGCCGCTGTAGATGCGGTTCGCCAACCATGTATCGCCGGTGTTGAGTGCTTTTAGCACCGCCGCAGCGTGCACACCGGTGCCGGTCTGAAAGGCATCCTTGCCGACCGCTGGAGCGTTGTTCGGTACCGGGGTATCGGTTGCCTCGGCGACCGCCGAGCAATATGCGGGCAGCTGGCGCAAATCGATATCGAGCCATCCGAGCAGCTTGAGGTTGACCAGCAGCGCTTCCATCGGCGTGTTCCCGACGCGTTCGCCGATGCCGAGCGCGCTGGCATGAATTCGACTGGCTCCGGCCGAGAGAGCCACCAGCGAATTGATCACCGAGAGATTGCGGTCTCGATGACCGTGCCAGTCGATCTTCACGTCTTCGCCGCTGTCGGCAACGATCTCACAGACGAACGAGACGAGAGCCCTGACCCCCCACGGCGTGGCGTGACCAACGGTGTCGGCCACGCAGATGCGTCGGGCTCCGGCCTCGATCGCCGTCGTATAGATCTTGCGAAGTACATCGGCCGGTGCCCTGGTGGTGTCTTCGGTGACGAACATGACTTCGAGACCCTGGCGGCGGGCGAGGCTGACGGCTTCGTCGGTCGTGCGGACCAAGAAGTCGGCGTCCCAGCCCTCGACGAACTGGCGGATCGGGCTCGAGCCCAGGAATAACGCTGCCTCGATCGCGACACCCGAGCGTTGCTGGGCTTCGCTGATCGGCAAGATGTCGGACTCGTGGGTGCGAGCCGCGCAGTTCGGGCTGATGCCAAGGTTTTCGCGCTCGATCTCTTGGGCCAGCGCCACGACGTGATCAACCACGGTGCTGCTGGCGCCGGCGTACCCAATGTCGGCGGAATGGATCTTCAGCGCCGCCATCCGGTGCAGGATCTCGATCTTCTCGTTCAGATCGGGCTGACGTACTGACGGAGACTGGAGTCCGTCACGCAATGTCTCGTCGTCGAGTTCGACGACGTCGGGCGTGCCAATCTGAGCCTCGCCGACCAAATTCCAGTCGTAGATGAACTCTCGGTGTCTTGTTTGGTCTGCTGTTTCCGCTGATGGGCCTTCGGCCATGAAACTTCCCCTGATCACCCGTCCGGCCGTTCGGTTGGCTGGCTAGTTGTAGCGTTCCAGGAGCTTCTGGCGCTGGCAATCCGCCTGCTGTATCATTTCCATGACGCGGATGCATCACATAAGGGATTGTGAAGCCGATGCATCACGCAAATGAAACTGCCACCTCATTGACTGACGGCGCCAGGCGAGAAACACTCAGACTAGACGACCGAACGGCCGGACGGTTGACAAAGGAGAGCGGATTTGCCGGTCTCCGGCTTGGTCTTGCCGGTTTGATCTATCCAATTCTAATCTCGCCAATTTTGATCTTGAAGGAGCAACATTGACTGTGGCTGATAGTTCGTTCCGACCCGGTGAGCTCGAAGTTCGCGCCGATGGAACCGGAAACATGCTCGGGAGCCGGTGCCGCTCATGCGGCGCTCACTTCTTTCCCGTCCGACACGCATGCTCGGGTTGCCTCAGTGCCGACCTCGAAACGGTCGCCGTGTCTACCGAGGGCACGCTGTACACATTCTCGATCGTTAGGCAATCGACGCCCAACTTCGAGGTTCCGTACGCCCTCGGTTACGTTGACTTCCCGGAGGGGCTTCGCATCATGGGCCAGATCGGTGGGTGCGAATTCGACGAGATCCGAATCGGCATGGCGATGGCGCTCTCGATCGAACCATTCGGACAAGACCAGGACCAGAACCCTTTGACCGGGTATCGATTCATACCAGCGGAGGCCAGCGATGACTGAAGTATTTGTTGTTGGAGTCGGCATGACCCGCTTCGGCAGACACCCCGACAGCGACGCTACCGAACTCGGCGCAGAGGCGCTTCTCGACGCGATCGCCGATGCGGGCATCGATGCCCGCCTGATCGAGGCTGCCTACTGCGGCCACGTATTCCAGGGGATGGTCACCGGCCAGCGGATCCTGGCCCAGGTCGGCCTCGCCGGCTTACCTCTCGCAAATGTCGAGAATGCGTGCAGCAGTGGGGCTACTGCGATCAGGGAGGCATCGCTCGCAATCCGAGCAGGCGAGCACGACGTGGTGGTGGCGATCGGCACCGAGCACCTCACGAACCAATTCCAGGGGGCGCTCACGCCCGATCCCAGCGACCCTGAAGCGGCGGTCGGGGCGACGATGCCGTCGGTCTACGCG
>Ga0255047_10000122_pt1 | contig 53653 bp, 47 predicted proteins | sample JV7_2_1_MG_FD_183640 | JGI IMG/M metagenome (GOLD analysis project Ga0255047, IMG submission 183640) | Seawater microbial communities from Jervis Inlet, British Columbia, Canada - JV7_2_1 | ecosystem: Environmental > Aquatic > Marine > Inlet | place: Canada: British Columbia | collected 2016-10-06
GCGGCGCGGTGTCCGCCGATATCGCGACGCTTGAGTACTTCTCCGGCTTCAACCTTCCCATCAGGGAGGTATATGGCCTGTCCGAATCCACGGGCCCTGCCGTGATCACGCGAGAGGGTGCGAACCGGTTCGGCGCAGTCGGCCAACCAATGCCAGGCGTGGAGCTCTCGCTGGCAGACGACGGCGAGATTCTGATAGGCGGTCGAAGCGTGTTCCTCGGCTATCTCGATGATGAACAGGCGACGCGCCGCGTCCTGAGGGACGGCTGGTTACACACCGGTGATCTCGGCAGCATCGGCGAAGACGGACAGTTGACGATCACGGGACGCAAGAAGGAGATCATCATCACGTCTGGCGGCAAGAACATCGACGCAGGGTCTATCGAACCCCACTTGAAGCAGGACGACGCGGTTGCGGACGCGATCGTCGTGGGCGACGGCTACGACCAGCTTGGCGTGCTCGTGGCCGTCGAGGAGGGGTTCGATGGGGACCGCGAAGCGGCCCTTGCCCATGTTGAATCCGTCGTGAGGGATTTGAACCAACGCTTTGCCAGGGCCGAGCAGATCAGGCGAGTCGGGCTTCTTCCTCGGCGCCTGTCGGTCGAGATGGGGGAACTTTCCGAATTCGGTGCGATGCGACGGACGACGGTGGTTGAGAACTTCGCCGATGAGATCGAGAACCTCTGTCGCTGAAGAAGGTGGAGAAAAGGCAGGTTTGGACACATCCACCAGCGAGCCCCACGCTCCGGCTGTGTCCTTCAGAACGAAGTCCGATCGATTCTCTCGACCTTGATGCGGTCGACCCGCTGGCGGTCCATCGAAAGCACTGTGTATCTGAAGCCGAGGTCGACGATCTGGTCGCCGCGGTCGGGGATCTTCCCGAAAGTGGTCATGATGAAGCCGCCTACGGTCGAGTACGGGCCCTGAGGGATCGTGTGATTGATTGCACCCTCGAGGTCATCGATGTCGACCCTCCCATCTGCTATCCAGACCTGGTCGGCGAGCTGAGTGACTGTCGGCGTTCCGGGGTCGTATTCGTCGTGGAGCTCGCCGACGAGTTCCGAGACAAGATCCTTGATCGTGACGATTCCCTCAACGCCGCCGTGCTCATCGACGACAACGGCCATGCCGTAGCGTCGCGTTCGCATCTCTTGGAGTGTGTCGAGTACTGACATCGTCTCCGGCACATAGTCCGGGGGCCGAAGGATCGGTTCAAGATCGGCTGAGTCCCCGGGTTGCCGGAGAAGGTCCTTCACGTGGACGATGCCCTGAAGGTCGTCGAGTCCGTCAGCTGTGACGGGAAACCGCGAGTGCCCCGTGTCGGTCACTGCCCGACGCAGGTCTTCAGCCGTGAGTGGCAGGGGCACGGTCGCGATGTCGAGCCTGGGGGTCATGACCTCTCGCACCGACGTGTCCGCGAGTTGGAAGAGAGCGTCGATTATCTCGCGCTCCGCCTGCTCGATCTGGCCACCACGATGGCTCAGCGCTGCAAGCGCCCGAATGTCATCCTCTGTGACGCCGTCTGCATCGTCGTCGATGTTGACCCGAAGCAGCCTGAGCAGACCGCGGGTGATCGCGGAGAAGAACCGTGCGATCGGAGCAAGAACTATCGACAGGTTCCAGATGACAGGAGCGACACGGAGCGAGAACCTCTCCGGGTGGCGTGCGGCGATCGTCTTCGGCGTGATCTCACCGAAGACCAGGAGCACCGCTGTCATGACGCCGGTCGCGATCCACGGACCCCATGCCTCCCCGATGAGTGACACGAACAGGATCGTTGCCACCGATGCGGACAGCACATTGACAGTGTTGTTCGCCACGAGCAGTGTGGAGAGCATGCGCTCGGGCTGGGACACGAGCTGCTCAAGGCGCCTTCCTCGAGGGTCCGTATCCGCCAGGCGGTGCACCCGCTCTCGGGAAATGCCGATCAACGCAGTTTCGGAGCCGGAGAAGAACCCGGATGCAAGTGTGCAAACGCCGAGAATCGTGAGATAGGCGATCGTTTCGGGGGTCATCGCAGATCCTGCGGTGACGCGCAGGTACTCGCAGGTTCCTTGTCTGTCATGACGGTGTGGCCGGTGCGCGAGCAAGCGCCGCTTCGAGCTCGGAGGCCGGCGCATCCTTGAGGAGCCAGTTCCCTGCGCCCGACCGTCCTGCGAGGAACGCATCCACAGGCCTGTCGAGGAGAATCGTCACCGGGATCTCGTCACCGTCGTCGGCCTTGGCTCGAACGTCCCTGGCAACGGCCATCGCTCCCATGGATCCGACCTGCATGTCCACGAGCACGCCATCGACAGACTGCCCATACGCTGCAGCGGCAGCAGTGTCGGAGTCTGGGTGGTCGATCAGCACGATGTCTGTCGCCGCCAGAGATGCATGGACCTGGTCGATGACACTCTGCCTGTCGGCTACGAGAAGGACGGTTGGCATGGGCGGAGAATAGCGATCGCCTCGCTCCTCGGTTTGCGGCCAACGGTCTACGGTTCTCGGTACGCTCTCGTTATGCGCCGCTTCCTTCTGATTGCTCTCGTATCGCTCATTGCCGGGGCTCTTGCAGCCAACGTTGCGTTTGCGCGCTCCGAGGACGATCCGATCGTGGTCATCGAGGTTGGAGATCCGATGGATCAACGCTCGATCGACTACGTCACAGACGCAATCAGGACCGAGAATGCGCACATGTACATCCTCAAGATCGACAGCCCTGGTGTGTCGTCAGGCGACCTTTCTGAGCTGTACCAAACCATGGTTGAAGCTCCAGCGCCCGTCGTTTCCTGGATAGGGCCCAATCCCGCTGTTGCGTTCGGTGGCGTTGCGTATCTCGCCAACCATGCCGATATCCGATCCGCTGCGCCCGGTGCGGTTGTCGGGTATCTCGATCCGACGGTTCAGCGAGGAGGATTCGGCCCGCCATCTGTACGACCGGGCGTCGACGAGGAACTCTTCCAGTCCCAGGAGGAGGCGCTGGCGGAATCCATCGTCACCGTGACGCTCGATGAGCCAACAGTTCCAGGCTTTGTCGATCGCATCGATCCAGCGCTTGGGCAGCTGATCGTGTCACTGGACGGGACGACGGTCACCCGCGGCGACCAGAGCTGGGAGATTGCAGCCTCTCGGACAGAGATTGTCGAAGGTCAGGAAACCATCGTTGCGACACGCTCGGTGAAGTTCATCAAGCCGGGCTTCACCAGTCGGTTCCTGCGTCTCGCTGCTCGTCCAGAGACAGCGTTCCTCTTCCTACTGATCGGGTTCTCATTTGCAGCCTTCGAGTTCTACGCAGCCGGTAGAGGCCTCATGGCCGGCGTCGCTTCGGTATCCCTCCTCCTGGCAGGATACGGACTGGCGACCCTTCCGATGTGGTGGCCGGCCGTGGGCTTCACGCTTGTCGGCCTCGGGCTTCTCGTGTGGGGTTTCGCCCAAAATCGTGTCGATTGGCGCGCTGTTCTCGGCACGATCCTCCTGTTCATCGGTGGTTTCACGTTCACCACCAGTCGGCCGGCGTACCCGCCTGCATCCTGGATGGTCATCCTTGCGGTGGCGGCTTCGGTGACGTTCATCTGGTACTCGCTCACCACGGTCGTTCGCGGGCGGTTTGCAACTCCAACTGTCGGTAGGGAGGAGATGGTCGGCAGACGGTGTCTGGCCGTATCCGATCTCGATCCCGAAGGCGTTGTGCTGATCGATGGTGCACGCTGGGCCGCGACCGCAGACAGAGGCGTTCTCATCGGTTCGGGTGCCGTCGTGGAGATCGTTGGATTGACAGGACTCGTGCTCGAGGTTGATCCCGCAATCGGGGCAAGTCGCGAATAAATCGCCTAGCGCCTCAGAAGTTTCACTTTCGCACTCGGGTTCCTACGGCTAGGTTCCACACCTGTGCGGTCTCCGATCGCACGTGAGGACACTGACGAGCGAAAGGCACTCCCTGATGTCAACCGACCGTTCGTGGCAACCCGTCGCCCTGTGCAGCGGCAACCACTCCCACCTTTTCTTCCCCCCAAGCACGCAGGAACGCAAGGACGAACGGCAACGGAGAGAGATGCGCGCAAAGGCTGTCTGTCAGGTGTGCCCTGTCGTCGGCGAATGCCGCAGGTATGCGCTTCAGATCATGGAGCCGTACGGCATCTGGGGAGGCCTCACCGAGACCGAGCGACGCAAGTCGATCGCTAGGGTCGGCGCCTGACGGTTCGTCCGTCGCCCGATCGTTTCGTCCAGCCGGATTTGTCGAGCCATTCGAGCACCGGCACTGCTTGGCGTCGAGTCATTCCGAACTCGTCCCTGAACCGGGATACCGAGAATCCGTCGGGGAGATCACCTATCCGGCGGTGGATCTCGGCGATCTGGTCCGATGTGAACACGAGGTCATTTCCCACCTGAATGAGGTCTCCGTTCCGAAGGAGTGCGTGGAGAGTCTCTTCGTCGAGCTCGATGGCACTCATGCGAGGCACGTCGAACGAGCCCTCCAGCGAAGCTTTCACCCTGGACCACGTCGAAAGCTGGGCGGGGGGCAGCTCATTGACGAAACCGATCTCCCGAATGAACCCGTTGGACTCGGACAGCTTCGAAGTGCTCGCAACTATTGCGTCGACAACCTCACGCGCGACCCCGATCTGCGTCGACAACTCTGCCTTCGGGATGCCGGGTCGCAGTGGATGGAGTGCGTGATACGCCGAGACCATTTCGGCGGCATCCCGGAGCGTGCGCTCAGCCACAGTTGGTGACAGGATCGTCGATCCGCAACGCAGTCCCAACACGGGTGACCCGCCACCTGAGGCTCTGGCGAGCTGTGTGAACCCGGATGTGCCCCGCACCGACAGGAGCGCTGTTGCTTTGTCATTCGCAGATGCATCGACTGAGGATGTGAGGAGCGCTATCTGTTCCTTCGAGAGGCGGCTCTTCGCGGCAGGCTCGAGCACCCTGCCCCCGCCGACGACTGCCTGACGACCCGCGTCCCTGAGAATGAACCGGTCTCCCATCGCAACCGGGAGTTCTTGATCGAGATTGATTAGGTAGGCGTCGGTGCCGTGTAACCGGCGAATCGTTGCAGGGCTGTTGGCCGTCCCGATGTGGAGGTGGAACGCCCCCCGCCCGGGGATCTCATCAAACGATCGTGTGGATCTCAAGCCGCCGACCAATCGGTTCGACACATCGATTGAGCCGGGGGCGCACAGGAGGCTGCCCCGTCCGATCTGCGCGAGACTGGCACTCTGGAGGTTCACGGCGGTGCGCGATCCTGAATCGACCCGATCGACCGACCGATCGTGATGGTGGAGTCCGCGGACCTTGTCGTGCACACCCTCGGGGAGCATGTCGACATCATCTCCCGTCGAAACCGCTCCGCGAGCGATCGTGCCTGTGACAACAACGCCTGCGCCGCTGACAGTGAATGACCGGTCGACCCACATCTTGAGCGGGCCGTCGAGGGCTCGCCCGTCGGTGGCGACTGCCTTCCCAAGCAGGCTCCTGAGGGCATCCATACCCTCACCGGTGATCGGCGACACGGGAACCACCGGCCAATGCTCGAGGGCCGTTCCTTCGGTTTCATCCATGATCTCGAGCGCCGCAAGCTCAACTGTGTCCTCGTCGACGAGATCGATGCGCGTCAGCGCCACAACGCCGATGCGTGTGTCCAACAGGTCAAGGACGGCAGCGTGTTCCTCCGTCTGGGGCATCCAACCGCTATCTGCGGCGACGACGAGGAGGGCACAGTCGATGGCTCCCACACCAGCGAGCATGTTCTTGATGAACCGCTCGTGGCCGGGAACGTCGACGAATCCGACGTCGATGCCGTCGATATCGGTCCATGCGAAGCCGAGGTCGATGGTGAGGCCTCGCTCCTTCTCCTCTGCCCATCGGTCGGGATCTCTGCCTGTCAGCGCCTCGACAAGGGTGGACTTGCCATGGTCGACATGACCGGCGGTGCCAACGATGGGCATGTCAGTTCAGCAGTCGCCGAACGGCGGCAGAAACGTGGGTGTCATCAGAAGGCAGTACAGACCGAAGGTCGACGACGGCTGATGTGTCGCGGCGGCTTGTGATGATCGGGGGATCGTGGCGAGCGAGTTTGGCATACATCTCATCGGCCGAGCCCGGCAACTCGATGAGCCGTGTCGGGATCGTCTCTCCGGGCACTGATCCGGCACCGGGGAGAGATCGGCCGTCGATGATGTTCGCCCCTGCGGTACCTCTAAGCACGGCTACTGCCCTCGTCTCGATGTCATTTGCGGTCAGTGACGCCATCGCCCAGAACGGGATGTCGAGGACGCGATGATCTGCGTACATCTCGAGGGTCGCAGCGACAGCTGCGATGGCGGAGCCGTCGAGGCGAACCGCTCGCGCAATGGGGTGCTGTGCAGCACCTTGGACTGCCTCCGCCGTACCAACCACGATTCCGGCTTGAGGTCCGCCGAAGAGCTTGTCACCCGAGAAGAGAACAAGGTCCGCGCCCGAGGCGATCGTCTGTTTGACCCCCGGTTCGTTCGCAAGCCACTTGGGGTCGTCCGTTGTCAACCATGGTGCGGCTTCGTCGATGAGGCCACTGCCGACATCCGCGACCAGAGGGATACCGCTTGCGTGGGCAAGGGTGGCTAGATCTGTGTACGAAACCTCCTCCTGGAACCCCTCTACGCGGTAGTTCGAGGGATGCACCTTCAAGATGGCGTCGACGGAGGTCGCAACCTTCGCGTAGTCGGTGAGGCGGGTCCTGTTCGTCGTACCGACCTCTACGAGTGTGGCTCCGCTCGCTGCCATGACGTCCGGTAGCCGGAACGAGCCACCTATCTCGATCAGTTCACCCCGTGAGACGGCAACTCTGCCGCCGTTGCCTGCAACCGACGCAAGCGCCAGAAGGAGCGCACCGGCATTGTTGTTGACCGCGAATCCATCCTCAGCACCGGTCACGACCGGGAGCAGAGCGCGAAGGTAGGCGGAGCGACTTGATCTTCGCCCGGTTCGTACATCCATCTCCACATTCCCAGCCGACGCCGCCGCGTTCGATGCCAGAACTGCAACGTCTGCATTCAGCAGAGCCCTACCCAAGTTCGTGTGCAGGAGCACGCCGGTTGCGTTGATCACCCATCGGGGTCGTGCCGCCTCGATGTCGCCGAGGGTCCGGGCCGCGATTGCTGAGGGATCCGCAGGGTCGCCTCTTCGTATGGCGTCCCTTGATGCATCGATGGCGTCCTGACAGACGTGCACGATCACAGAATGAGGAAGAGCGCTCGAATTGCCGACACTCTCGGCAAGTGCAGACACCGAAGGCAGATCGCTGAGGTCCATCCCGAGAGCGTAGACCGATGACCGTCGGCCGAAAGCTGAAAGCTGAAAGCTCCTGAGCGGGTACGCTCACGCCATGCGTATTCGGACCTGGCTCTTCATCGGCTTTCTGGTCGTGCCCGTCATCGAGATCGCCTTGTTCTACTCGGTCGGGACATGGATTGGCCTCTGGCCAACGCTCGGGATCGTCGTAGCAACCGCTGTTCTCGGGTCCTACTTCGTCTCCAAGCAGGGCAGGCACGTGTGGGAGAGCATCAAGTCCAAGGTCAACCAGGGTGAGATTCCGACGGCCTCTGTCGTTCATGGTGCGATGATCCTCGTCGCCGGAGCCCTGTTGCTCACGCCGGGATTTCTCACGGACGTCGTTGGTTTCTCACTCCTCGTTCCCGGTGTGCGAGAGGCAATCAGACAGTGGTACGTCAGGCGACGCGGTTCGCGCTGGATAGTTGCCTGATGGCCCCTCTTCGCAGAGCATCCACCGTATGTGTCATAAGGGAGTATGACGGCGTCGAGGTTCTGATGGTGCGGCGCCCGTTCACAGCGGGGTTCATGCCGGGCGTCTGGGTGTTCCCCGGCGGAGCCGTGGATGCGGACGATGCCGACGCCCCTCCTTCGTTCGGCGGCAATCGCCCTGGGTCGGACTGGAGAGTGGCGGCGCTGCGCGAGCTGATCGAAGAGACAGGTCTCTGGCTCACGATGAACGGAACAGAGTCGGCGCCACTCACCGAAGATGCGTTCGGTGCAGTCGAATCCTCGGAGTTCACTCTCGACCCCGAGGCGTTGATCTACTTCTCGAACTGGATCACGCCGGCAGTGTTTCCGATCCGTTTTGACACGCGGTTCTTCCTCGCCGAGGTTGATGCCGACGCGGAGGCCTCTGTTGATGGTTGCGAACTCATCGATCTGGATTGGGTGTCGCCGCGTGAGGCGCTTGCGAGGGAGGAGCGCGAGGAGTGGGAGATCGCGTTCCCGACACGCAAGACTCTTCATGTGCTCGCCTCGGAACACACAGCGAGTGCGCTTGTTGATCGTTTGAGGGCAATCGGGAGTGTCCCACCCCTCGAACCGCGTCTGCTCGTCGGCGAAGATTCGGCCGAGATACTGATGCCGGATGATGAAGGTTTCGATGAGGCGGGCCTGGCCCAGGACGACCCAACGATCCTGCAGCGATTGTCAGATGTCGTCACTGAGGGCGGACGCGTTCCTGCGGAGCTCAGGTTCCGACCGTGATCGAACGAATCCTCGCGCCGAACCCGAGCCTGTACACGGGACCCGGCACCAACACGTACCTGGTTTCTGACGGTACAGATGTCCTCGTTCTCGACCCCGGACCGGTACTCGATGTGCACCACGCGGCGATCGTGGCGGCCATCGGCGGACGCACACCAGTTGGTGTGGTGGTCACCCATACGCATCCAGATCATGCACCGCTCGCCAACCCTCTCGCCGTGGCTCTCGATGTCCCTGTGTACGGGTTTGCGTCCGGGCCTGAGTTCATCCCAGACATGGAGATCAAGGACGGGGCCGTTGTACCGGTCGGTACCCATGAGATTCTCGCCGTGCACACGCCGGGCCACACCGCAGACCACCTCTGTTTCCTGCTGGGTGACACCCTGTTCACAGGCGACCACATCATGGAGGGATCCACCGTCATCATCGAGGATGCAGCTGCCTACCTCGAAAGCCTTTACCTCGTCAGGGATCTTGCCGTTGCGCGCATCGAGCCTGGCCACGGAAACTCCATCGACGACGCGGGCGCGACGATCGCCGACTACATCGACCATCGACTGGAGCGTGAGCGACAGATCGTGGCAGCAGTCGGCGAGGGTGCTGGAACGATCGGCGATATCGTGGACGTTGTGTATGCGGGCATACCTGCTGGTCTGAGACACGCCGCCGTCCATCAGGTGGGGGTGCAGTTGAACAAGCTTTCACGGGACGGCGCGGTATTCTTCGATGTGGGCACGGCGGAGGAAGAGACAGAAGTTCGCCCGAGATAGGGGAGCGATGAAGAGCCGAGTGTTCGTCGCCGCCGCATTGGCCATCGCAATTGCTTCGCCTGCCCATGCCCAGGCGTCCAGCGAGATAACTGAGGAGCAGGTAGCCGCGGCCCTTGATCGTCGCAGAGAGGCGTCCGCATCACTCGAAGAGGTGACTGCTCGGTTCGAACAGGCCGCGGCAGATGAAACAGTGACGCGCGAGCGCATAGTCGACCTGTCGAAGTCAGTCTCGAGGCTCGAGCAGGAGATCGCAACCAAACGAATCCAGGTCGAGGATCTGGTGAGGGCTCGGTACATGTCTGGCGGATCACTCGGTACCGAGCGTGTGTTCACTGCAAGGACCTTCACCGATCTGCCTGTCCAGGATCAGTACTACAAGCTGATGAACGCCAGGGATCTGGCCCTGCTCCACGGTCTGGAGGCCGCTGAGGCCCTCCACGTTGGGCAGCAAGAAATGCTTGACCAGTCCCTCGTGAAGCAGCAGGCGCTCGTCGCCGAGATCGGTGAGCTCACAGAGGAGATCCTCGGTCAACTCGAGCAGGCGGACGCTGAGTACAACTCGATCGCCATCGCATTCGAGGTGCAGGAAGAGGAGAAACGTCGCAAGGCCGAAGAGGAGCGTCTGCGCCGTGAGGAGGCTGCCCGCAGGGCGGCAGCGGAGGCGGCAGCCGAAGCCGCTCGAGCCGCGGCAGCGACGACGACAACGGAGGCCCCGGCGACAACGAGCACGACGAGTGCCACCACTACGACTTCGGGCGGCGAAACCACGACCACGACAACCACACAACCCCCTGCGCCGCAGCCCGTCATCACCGACGGCAAGGCCTGTCCGATCAATGCAGCCACCAGCTTCTCCGACACATGGGGAGCGCCGAGATCTGGAGGTCGCTCGCACAAGGGCGTAGACATGAGCGCCGTTCGCAATGCCCCCGTCGTTGCGATCGAGTCGGGCACCGTTACTCGCACCTCCAACAGCTCGCTCGGCGGTCTCTCGATCTATCTGACGGGCGTCTCAGGCAATCGCTACTACTACGCCCACCTCGAGGGTTTTGCAGAGGGCTTGAGTGGCGGCACGGCGGTTTCCGTCGGCGATCTCGTCGGTTACAACGGGTCAAGCGGCAACTCCCCGAGTTGGTTGCCGCACCTCCACTTCCAGTACGCCCCACCCGGCGAAGACTGGGTCAACCCGTACCCCCTTGTGAAAGCCCTTTGCGGCTGATCACAGTTCGGCCATACGGGCGCCTACAAGGGTGCGAGCCCCGACATGTCTACAGCGACTTCAGCGAAGCTGCCTCACACGTCGGGTGGGGCTCTGTTTTGACCATGCGTGGCCGTGTGGTGGCTTCTGCAGAGGAGCATCGTGTTGGCGAGGCTGGTTCTTCCTCCGTTGGCCCAGTGGATCTTGTGGTGTGCGTCGCACCAGGACACCGGTGCGGTGCAGCCGTCCCAGCGACAGCCACCGTCCCTGTGTTCGAGGGCTCGTCTGAGTGCTGCGGGGATTGTGCGTGTCCTGCGGCCGACGTCGAGCGGTTCAGAATCGCTTCCGAGAACCATCGGGATGATCGCTGCGTCGCAGGTGAGGCGACGGATCGTCTCCGGGTCTACAGCCGTACCGCCGATCTCGGGGAGCTGCCGGAGTGCTCCTGTGAGTATCCGGTAGTCGAGCGTGACCGTGATGTGGGGCTTCTCACCACCTGACGTGACGGCATCCGCGTTGTGGTCGAGCCAGAAGCGGGACAGTTCGACAACGGCGTCGGCTCTGCGTTGCGTGGGACTGCGTCCGTCACCGTTGAGATTGGACGGGTCACAGATTGCGTTGAGGGCGGTGTCGATGATGTGCCCTCCCTCGGGGCTGAAGGTCCCCTTTGACGCCCAGAGGCCGTCATAGGTCTGGCTGTGGTGGAAGGAGCGGAGCTGATCGACGCTTCGGGCGTCGCCAAGGGCCTGGTCGTAGTTGACCTGCTGCTCCCAGTGCCCGACCGCTCGCCTCAGATCCCTCGTCGACAGGTAGGTGGCTGTGTCGGCGAATACGTGTTCATGGTGTTCGAACTCTTGGGGGTATCGGTCCCTCGCCTCGGACAACAGACGCAGCGAGGGCCACGGCACATCACCGCACAGCGCGTTGTCGGTGACCGTTGGCATGTGTTCGAGGGCTCGGGCAGTCTTGAGCGTCCCTGACGCTTCTGTCGGGGACATCGAACAGTGCTTCTCGAGCCACCGGACGGTTGAGATACCGTGATCGAGCTCAGCGAGTGCTCGGTCGTGGAACTCGGAGACAAGCAGCGCAAGCTCCGCATGGGTCCGTTCGATCAGCCGCTTTGCATCAACAATCGCCTTCTTCAGGCCCGGGTTGGGGAACCGGTTGATCTGTTGCTGAATTGTTGTCTGGTCTGTGTCCGGTGCTTCTGGCCCGCCGCCTTGCTCCGACTCCATCGCCCGGTCGGTGACCGAGGTCTGGAAGTTCATACCCGCAATCTATCGAACACACGTTCGATTGTCAAGAGAATAGTGACGAGCGGACCGCAGGCTCCGGAAGGAATAGCTCAGAGGCAAGGGGGTATGGGGTCGGTCGAAGGGGCGTATGTGATCGTTGATTCGCCGGCGGTGGCTGCGATGAACGGTGTCGGACTGACCGTCAGGAGGACCGAGACCGTGATCGAGTCGTTTCCGCCAGCCAGTCCCTGCCACTCGGCCGGCACGGATTCGTCCGTGCGCCAATTGACGTCATTCAACTCTCCAAGCCATTCGATACCACATCGTGTGTGGAGCCTGTAGTCCACCGGATAATCCGGCTCGATGGTGTCGCCGCTCTCCACGGCATGGGACTCCGGAGGGCTGGTGTCGAACCCAACCTGGCCTGGATCGGCGACGGACCCAGGTATGGACAGATCCGCATCGACGATGGTGCGCTCCTCAGGTGCACCTGCCGGAGGGCCATCGACATCGAGTTGGATCACGAAAGGTCCCTTCGGCAGTACTGCTCGTTCAACTGCTACGACATAGGCCCGAGCGTTCGCATCCGCCGTGCAGGCAACAGGAGCGGGGCCGACCATGATGATGTCGGCATGGAGTGTTGATCCTGCAACGATGACGTCGTCAAGCTGGATGTCTGGGCAGCTTCCGGAGTACACCGCGCCGAACCAGACAACGATCTCGGATTCGAAGTTGACGTCTGGGATGGGAGTATCCAGCCCAATGGTTCCCCAGAGAGCTTCGAGGCTTTCAGCGTCTGTGGCGATGCCGGTCCTGTAGGGGTGGCCGACCTGTTGTTCGTCCACGAGGAGACGCCAATGGTCGCCCTCAGTCGGCTGTGGACCAGCGGGGAAGACGGTCGACGGATCCGCCCCAACCAAACAAAGGCGCTCACCTGCGAATTGGGACTCGAACTCCGTTCGGATCTCATCGGTCAGGACGCTGACCCCGACCTCAACGACGCCGCGGGTCTGTGATACTCCTGTCGACCATGAATCCGTGAGCTGGCCGACGGCCTCGTTGGCGCGGGACTGCAGATTCAGCAGCTCCTCGAGGGACCAATCCACCTGAACAGCCACGACGCCAACGCCTGGGAATGCGTCCTCCAGTGCAGTCTGCTGCCCTTTGATGTCCATGCTGAAAGCCACCGAGATCCATCCGTTGTGATCACGATCGATCCAAACTGTTTCATACCCTGGCTGCGTCGATGCCCACGACTGGACCTCTTCGACAGGCATCTCATTCGCCACATAGATCGGTTCGTCGCGATAGGCATCGGCGGGCGCAGTCACGCTTTCGTATTCGGCGCAGGAGCGAAGCGTTGTCCATGTGGTCGAAGACGGGAGTTCAGGGACTTCGTCCAGACCAACTGGTCCGTCGCCAAGCGACTGGGCGCATGCGCCGACGACGAGAGCGAAGGCAAGGATCGTGAACATTGACCGCATGGTTCTCTCCCGAGTTGGTGACATCGTTGAGACGGCGCATGGACCGTTGGCGGTTCCCCGAAGCCACGCTACAGGGCGCTGAGACGTCCGATGCACGAATCGAGTTGGAGGGGCGGGAGGATCTCGGTGATTCGTGTCGCGACCTGGATCACCGCAGTACCGGCCGGACCCTCCGGCTGCGTGACGACCACGGGTTCCCCTGCGTCGCCACCGGAAGCAACATGCGGGTCGATAGGCACAGAACCCAGCAATTCCACGCCGAGGTCGTCGGCGAGTGACGCTCCGCCACCGGATCCAAAAATGTCGTAGTTGGTTCCCTCATCGGTGGTGAAGCCGGCCATGTTCTCGACAACGCCGATGATCGGCATGTGGGATCGGCGCGCCATGTCCGCCACTCTGGCAGCGACCTTCTGCGCTGCGAGCTGTGGCGTCGTAACCACGACCATCTCGGCTTGCGGAAGCAGCCGGGCCAGTGCCATCTGCACATCACCGGTTCCGGGGGGCATGTCGATGATGAGGTATCCGAGATCCGTTGGCCATGCAACGTCATTGAGGAACTGCTCCACAGCCTTGGTGAGCATCAGCCCGCGCCACATGAGAGCGGTGTCCTCATCCTCGAGGAGGAGGCCCGTCGAGACGAGGTGGATTCCCAGGGCCTCCGTTGGGACGATCTTGCGGTCCTCATTTGCGCTCAGCCGAGTATCGCTCGCCCCGAGCATCCTCGGTGCAGAGAAGCCCCAGATGTCCGCGTCGAGCAGCCCAACGGTGTGACTCTGTCCAGCAATGGCGAGCGCGAGGTTCACGCTCAGGGACGACTTTCCCACACCACCCTTCCCGCTGCTGACAGCGATGACGCGCGTCGAAGGTGATACGGCCGTAGGGGTGGCGTTGTCGCGCGCCGTCATGCGTGCACGTTCCATGAGCGTAGAGCGCTGCTCCTGGGTCATCACTCCTGTTGAGATGACGACCTCGTCGACGTCAGGAAGGGAGGCGACCCGACGTTCGACGTCTGCCTCTATCTGGCCGCGCATCGGACAGGATGCGATGGTCAGGGCAATGTTCACATTGACGACACCGGCGACGATTTCGATGTCGCCCACCATGCCGAGGTCAACGATGTCCGTGTGCAACTCGGGATCGATGACGTGTGTCAATGCCTGTCGAACCGATTCCTCTGTGGCCATGGTGAGAAAAGTAGTACGACACACGACCGACGACCGACGACCGACGGCATCTTCTGTGGAGCATGGCACTTGGGGCCCTCTTCTCGTAGAATCCACAGCGAATATCCCCTATCATGGTGTTCCCAACACGTCCCGTATCCCGGAGGCCCGAATGACAGCTCCCAATGCCGCTCAACTACAAGGTGTGACCCTCACCTCGAGTGCTGCTGCCAAAGTCAAGGAACTCATCGAATCTGAGGGCGAAGCTGACATGGCGCTGCGCCTCGGCGTGAAGCGGTCTGGATGCTCCGGATATGCATACGACATGTTCTTCGACTCGACGATCGAGCCTTCTGACATCGTCAGCGAGACCGACGGCGTGCGTGTGGTTGTCGATGCTGAGAGCGTGTCGATGGTGACTGGCGCAACCGTCGATTTCAAGGACGACGGCCTGTCTGGCGCAGGGTTTGCGATCGAGAACCCCAACGTCTCAGGCACCTGCGGCTGCGGGAAGTCCTTCAGCTAGCAGTTCTCAGTTCTCAGTTCATAGTCATCAGCCGTGACAACCGTGAACTGTGAACACGCCTGTGCCACAATCGATTCGAGTAGTCACACACGATCGAGGTAGCTCATGCCCAAGACCATTCATGCCGCACCCAGCGGGCCAACACCCATGGGCCCGTACAGCATCGTGACGGAGGCCAACGGATTCGTATTCATCTCAGGCATGGTGTCTCTGGTCCCAGAGACAGGCGAACCGGTCGTGGGCGACATCAAGGTTCAGACCCACCAGGTGATGAAGAACATCGGCGCCGTACTCGGTGACGTTGGCTTGACGTTCGACGACATCGTCAAGACCACGATCTTCGTTGCGGACATAGCCGACTATCCGTCGGTGAACGAGGTGTACGGCGAGTACGTTGGAGACTCGCGCCCTGCCCGTTCTACGATTGAGGCAGAGGCACTGCCGGGCGGATTTCTCGTCGAGATCGAGACCATCTCAGCCCGCTGACCCCGTTCTTGCGTAGATTTCAGTCGCGAAGGGCGACTGAAATCTACGCAAGAACGGTGAGAGAAGGAGATCACATGAATCGCGACGCAGTACTGGCGGCGCTCGGGGTCGAAAGCGAGAGCTCCGGCGTCTTCGCAGGCGAGTGGCTGACGGGGAACGGACCAGCATTGGCGTCCATCGACCCGACGACAGAACAGGTCCTCGGGACCGTCCGCGTGGCCGATATCGTTGACTACGAAGCCGCGATCTCGGTTGCCCAGGACACGTTCAAGGAGTGGCGCATGTTGCCTGCTCCCGAGCGTGGCAACTATGTGCGGCTCATCGGCAACGCGCTTCGTGAATACAAGGAGCCCCTTGGCGCCCTTGTCTCGATGGAGACCGGCAAGATTCGCGCTGAGGGCGAGGGCGAGGTCCAGGAGATGATCGACATCGCCGACTTCGCCGTCGGCCTGTCGAGACAGCTCTACGGGCTCACGATCGCTTCTGAGCGTCCACGTCACAGGATGTATGAGCAGTGGCAGCCCCTTGGTCCCATCGGAATCATCACATCATTCAACTTTCCTTTGGCCGTCTGGTCGTGGAACGCCCTGCTCGCAGCGGTGTGCGGCGACACGATGATCTGGAAGCCGTCGCACACGACTCCCCTGACCGCCGTTGCGACCACCAAGATTGCCCAAGAGGTGATGGAGGGCTCAGGTTTCGAGGGCGTGTTCGGTCTGACCGTTGGTCGTGCTGATCCGGTCGGCGCAGTAATGGTCTCCGACATACGTATTCCCCTCATCTCCGCCACCGGCTCTGTGCGGATGGGGTTGCAGATCGGCACAGAGGTTGCGAAACGGCTCGGCCGATCACTTCTCGAACTTGGTGGGAACAATGCCATCATCGTGATGGATGACGCCGACCTCGACATGGTGGTAAGGGCGACACTCTTCGCTGCCGCAGGCACCACGGGCCAACGGTGCACTTCCCTGCGGAGGCTCCTCGTCCACAAGAACGTCATCGACGACCTCTCTGACCGCCTCATAGCAGCGTTCGGCCAGATCCGACTGGGAGATCCCCTCGATGACGACACGCTCATTGGCCCACTCGTAGATCAGGCAGCGGTCGACACGACGAAGGCCGCGATTGCCGTCGCCCTCGAGCAGGGCGGTGAATTGCTCGCCGGTGGCAACGAGCCGGATCGGACCGGCTTCTTCCTGGAACCGGCGATCGTGAGAATCCCTGCGGATGCCCCAATCGTGCAGACCGAGACGTTCGGACCGATTCTGTATCTCATCGAAATAGGTTCGATCGAAGAGGCGATTGCGGTCCAGAACGGAGTGCCGCAGGGTCTTTCGTCTGCCATCTTCACGGATTCGCTGAAGAACTCCGAGCTCTTCCTCTCTCCCGAGGGTTCAGACTGCGGAATCGCAAACGTCAACATCGGTACATCCGGCGCCGAGATCGGCGGGGCATTCGGTGGTGAGAAGGAGACCGGTGGAGGCCGCGAGTCGGGATCTGACGCCTGGAAGGTGTACATGCGTCGCCAGACGGTCACGATCAACTGGTCCAAGGATCTCCCGCTGGCCCAAGGCATCGACTTCGGCTGAGGCTCGTTCCTCCCAAGAACCTCGCTGATACAGTTGTCTGCGATGACCGCAACACGACTCGGGCTCTCGCGGTGGGAGTGGCTTGCGGCGCGGATCAGGATGTCTGTGACCGCTGCCGCCATTGCGGCGTTGGTATTGGGTTTCTTTGCTCCGGTCCCTCGATGGTGGCCATGGGTGGTCATCGCGACAGCGATTCCAGCCACCGCGCTGTACTTCCGGCTGGGCACACCACACGGAGACCCCGTTGACATCTTGGCCCCTGTGCTCGGTCGCTGGCGAGCAGTCAACAGCCCGACGTCACGAGTACCCAGCCATTTCGTTCACGCGTGGTCCCAGACGTACGCCATCGACCTGGTCTTTGACCCAGCAGAAGGGTCGCGCCCTCAACTGGCATGGCGACCCCTGGCGCGTCGACCTGACGCGTACCCGGGATTCGGGCAGGATATCGTCGCTCCCATCGACGGAGATGTTGTGCGAGCCAGGTCGTTCATGCGGGATCACCTGAGTCGTTCCTCACCGCCCGGACTGCTGTATCTGATTCTCGAGAGCGTCCGTGAATTCCTCGGTCCCACTGGCGTGCTTGGCAACCACGTCGTCATTCGACGGCACGACGGTGTTCATGTATTGATGGCGCATCTGAGGCAGGGATCACTGCTCGTCGAAGGCGGCGACTCGGTCGAGCGAGGATCCAAGATCGCCGAGTGTGGCAACTCCGGCAACTCGACCGAGCCACATGTTCATGTGCAGGCGATGGATTGTGCGAGTGTGTGGCTGGCCGCTGGTCTCCCGATCAGGTTTGACCACGCCGAGTTACCTCCGAACGGTGGCCTTCTCGAGAGTGAGCGCTTGGCCTGAGGCTACGTCAGTTCGATGACGGGGATCACCCGATCGTGTGGAGTATCAAGAGTGATTCCCCTTGAGCGTGTGGGAACAACCGTTCCGTCGAAACGTGCATTCCACTGTTGCCGTTGGAATACATGCCCTTCGTGTAGGTTCAAACATGCATGGCCCCAACAGCTCGAACGCCTACCGCGATCATTCCATCGATTCGTGCGCTCGAAGGCGCTGGCTTTGCTGTGCGCAGACCATTTCCGACAGGGAGTGTCGACCACTACGGACCCTTCCTCCTGCTCGATGAGATGGGACCAGCTGACAACGCTCCAGGCGAAGCGAAGGGTGCCCCTGACCATCCGCACCGTGGTTTCGAGACTGTCACGTATCTCCTCGATGGGGAGATAGAGCATGCAGACTCTGTCGGAAACCGCGGAATCATCCATCCGGGCGAGGTCCAGTGGATGACCGCAGGGGCGGGCATCGTGCATTCGGAGCTGCCAACGGACAAGATCCTTCGGCAAGGCGGTCGCGTGCACGGATTTCAGCTATGGGTAAATCTTCCGATGGCCGCAAAGATGCACCGCCCGAGGTATCAGGATCTCACCAAGGACCGCATCCCCGTTGTTGACATCGATGGCGGCCAGGCGGTGGTGATTGCAGGTGAGGCGTACGACACACAGGGTGCGGCGGATACATTCCTCCCGATCACCTACGTGCACGTGTCTCTTCGTGAGGGAGAGAGCACCAGGCTCGATGCGCCGGAGGACCAAGTTGCGTTTCTCTACATCTTTGGCGGAGACGGAACGATCCTTCCATCCCAGCAAGCTATCGTCGAGGGAGACTCGGTCTTTTTCGACGCCGAACCGGGCGCGCTGTCTTTCGAGGCTGGGCCGGAGGGTGTCGACATGCTTGTCGGCATCGCCGAGCCACTCAACGAACCGGTCGTTCGATACGGCCCGTTCGTCATGAACACAAAAGCAGAGATCTACAAGGCCTTCGATGACTACAACGCGGGACTGATGGGAAGCATCGAGCCAGAGCTCTCCTGACGCCTGACAGCTGACACCGGTAACCTTCTCACATGTCCTCCCCCTCTCTCAGGAACGTTGCGCTTGTCGCGCACGTCGACCATGGCAAGACCACGCTTGTTGACGGTTTGCTGCGCGCTGCCGGCGTGTTCGCAGAGCATGAGAAGATCGTCGACCGCGTCATGGATTCCAATGACCAGGAACGTGAGCGCGGCATCACGATTCTCGCCAAGGCGGCCTCCATCGATTGGAACGGCACCAAGATCAATCTCGTTGATACGCCCGGCCACGCGGACTTCGGTGGCGAGGTCGAACGAGCTCTAGCGCTTGTCGACGGTGTGCTTCTCCTCGTTGATGCAGCAGAGGGTCCGATGCCACAGACCCGCTATGTGCTTTCCAAGGCGCTGGAGCGGCATCTACCCGCAGTCGTGGTGATCAACAAGGTCGACCGGTCCGACGCCAGATCCGCCGAAGTCGTCGACGAGATCTATGAGCTGTTCTTCGACCTCGATGCCAAGGATCACCACATCGAGTTTCCGATCATCTCCGCCGTTGCACGCGAGGGCAGGGCCGTCGAGGGAGTCGGCGTTCCAGGACCGGATGACACGCTTGTGCCGGTTCTCGATGCGATCAACGAGAGCATCCCAGGTCCGTCGGGTGATCCGGATGCACCACTTCAGGCTCTTGTCACGAACCTTGATGCGTCCGACTATCTCGGAAGGCTTGCGATTGGCCGAGTCATCGAGGGCACCATGCGTGCCGGTGACAGAGTTGCCCTTGTGCAGGGTGATGGCGATCCGATCAAGCGCAAGCCCGGAAGTCTCATGGGATTCTCGAACCTCGATAGGGATGATGTCGACGAACGAGTGGCCGGTGACCTCTTCGTGGTTGCGGGCTTCCCCGAAGTGGGAATCGGAGACACCTTCACCGACCCAGAGGTTATGGAAGCTCTTCCGCGACTCGAGGTGGATGAACCGGTTCTGCGGATGACCTTTGGAGTCAACACCTCACCTCTTGCGGGTACCGATGGCAAGTTCGTCACTTCCCGCCAGATTCGAGACCGCCTCGAGAAGGAAGTACTCGGCAACGTTTCGATTCGTCTTGGCGAGACATCATCGCCGGAGGTCATTGAGGTTTCCGGTCGTGGCGAGTTGCAGCTCTCCGTGCTGATCGAGTCGATGCGACGCGAGGGATTCGAGATTCAGGTCAGCAGGCCTGAAGTCATCGTCAAAGAGATCGACGGTGTCAGGCATGAACCACTCGAACGCGTCACTGTGGACGTGCCGGACGAATACGTCGGTGCGGTGACACAGGTTGCTGCCCCGCGCAAGGCTCGCATCGCCGATCTCAGGCCGGGAGAATCCGGCCGCTCGATAGTCACGTTCACGGCTCCGTCGCGAGGTTTGCTCGGCTTGCGGTCCCTCTTGCTCACGGTGACCAGGGGTACGGCACTCGTGCATCAGCATCATGAGGGTTGGATCCCCTGGGTCGGCGAGCTCCCGACACGACAGGGAGGTGCAATGGTGGCGGACCGTAGGGGTGCATCGACGGGGTTCGCCCTCGACAACCTCCAGAAACGTGGAGAGCTCTTCCTGGGACCCGGCATCGAGGTCTACGAGGGGATGATCATCGGTGAGGCATCCCGTCCGGAGAACATGACCGTGAACCCGACGAAGGGCAAGCAGCTCACGAACATCCGCACACACTCAACTGATGAGGCGATCAAGCTCAAGCCGCCGCGAGACGTCACTCTCGAGGTTGCGATCGAGTGGATCGCGGATGACGAACTCGTTGAGATCACACCGGAGTCGGTCCGTATCCGCAAGCAGCTCCTCACCGAGAGCGAGCGCAAGCGGGCCAAAGCTCGCTGAGCGAGCTCTCGCCCGCAGACCGCTCGGCTGATGCCTCGTTCCCAGATGCCAGGACGGTCGTTGTGCTCACTTTCAGACACCAGCTTGCGGTATCTGGTTTCTGGTTTCTGGACTTTTGGGGAACCCGCTTGGGCGAATCAACCGTCTGACCGATGAGGAAACCGAGAGAGGAGCTCGCTATGCGACGCACGATGATCATTCTCATGGCAGCGTTTGCCATGGTGTTGACCGCCTGCACGGCAGGTCTCACATCCGATTCCACCTCCACGACAACGACACGGCCGGGTCACACACGGGGTCCCACGGGCGTGCGAGCCTTCGCCGCGTCCTCACTACAGCCGTTCGACTCGTGCAACGAGTTCCTTGACTATGTGAAGTCTCATGCGATCGAGCGGGTGGGACCGTACGGACTCGACGGGTACGGCGGCGGCTACTACCTGGACGATATTGCGTTCGCCATCGAAGAAGGCGATGCGAGCCGGTCTGTTGGAACGACAGTCGCCGCCGCAGGTGGCATCAAGGGTGTCGACTACTCCGGCACGAATGTCCAGGTTGCAGGTGTCGATGAGCCTGATGTCGTCAAGACCGACGGTGAACGCATCTTCGTCGTCGCACAGGGTCGCCTCTTCTGGATCGACGCTTCCGGCACGCCTGAGATCGTCGCATCCCTCCCGCTTGACGGGTGGGGCCAACAGCTCTTCCTGTCGGGTGACAGACTTCTCGTCATGACCTCCGGTGGCGGCTACGGTATCGAGCCTTTCGTCGGCATCGCTCGGGACTCGATCGCGCCTGGTTACCAGACCCAGCGCGTCGTTCTCACCGAGGTCGACGTATCGGATCCCGACTCCATGGAGGCTGTCAGAACGTTGATGCTCGATGGCAGCATCCTGTCCTCTCGCATGGCTGACGGCACTATTCGCGTCGTTGTCCGGTCCGGCCCAACTGGTTTTGATTGGGCCTACCCGGAGGGCAACGGAATCCGCGCAGAGCAAAAAGCGACCGATGCAAACAAGAAGCTGATCGAAGACTCGACGCTCGAGAACTGGGTTCCTTGGTACATCCTGAAGGATCACCGCTCAGGCACGACCTCAGACGGTCCGGTTCTCGGCTGTGATCAGGTCGGACATCCGGAGGAGTTCTCAGGACTCTCGATGCTGACGATCCTCTCGCTCGACCTCGACGCAGGCCTGGAGCCCGGAAACAGCATCGGGCTCCTCGCAGAGGGCCAAACGATCTACGCATCGAACGAAAGCCTCTACGTGGCAACCTCGCCATGGATGGCTTGGCCAGCCACTCGATGGGAAGAGGGACAGGACAAGAACGAAAAGCTGACAACCCAGCTTCACATGTTCGACATCTCCGACCCGAAGACCGCCACCTATGTCGCTTCTGGCGAGGTCGAGGGCACGCTGCTGTCGCAGTGGTCGATGGACGAATACGAGGGCACGCTTCGTGTCGTCACTACGGACGAGAACCCATGGTGGGGGTCGTCTGACGTTCCCGACACCGCGGTCATCACCATGCAACGCATGGGCGATGAGCTCGTACAGGTCGGCTCTGTCGATGGTCTGGGGAAGAACGAACGGGTCTATGCCGTACGGTTCATCGAGGACAAGGGCTACGTGGTGACGTTCCGCCAAGTTGATCCGCTGTACGTGGTCGACCTCTCAGATCCAGCAGATCCCGAGGTCAAGGGCGAGTTGAAGATCAATGGCTACTCCGCGTATCTACATCCCGTCGGCAAGGATCTGCTTCTCGGTGTTGGACAGGATGCAACCGACGAGGGACGCACCCTCGGCACTCAGGTGTCCGTGTTCGACGTATCAGATCCAACCGACCCGAGGCGTCTCTCCAGGCTGACGTTCGACGACGCCTACTCAGAGGCGGAGTGGGATCACCACGCCTTCCTGTGGTGGGCCCCCGAGGAGATCGCTGTCCTCCCGTTGCAGCGTTGGTCATGGGACGAGAGATCCGGGAAGGGAGACAACTTCTCCGGTGCGGTTGTGCTGACGGCGACACCGCAACGGGTGAAGCAGGTCGGAGAGATTCGCCACCCGAATGTCAACAACTCTGACTGTGAGGGCTGTGAGGAGTGGACCGCCCCGATCAACCGCTCACTGGTGATCGGAGACACACTGTTCACGTTCTCGGAGATGGGTGTGTTGGCATCCGACCTCGACACGTTGGATGACGTTGCGTGGATGGCGTTCGGCTGAGAGTCCACAGTTGACGAAGACCGAGAGCCGACGGTCCGCACCGCACAAGTGCGGGCCGTCACGCGATTGGGGCGCCGAGTCTCTTCTCGGCGAGGCTTTGGCCCACGGCCAGGGCGACCTTGAGTACGACGCTCGTGACTGCCGTGGCGATCACAATGATGCCCCACGCGTACGGTTCGGGGAGCATGAGATCGAACACCGTTCGGAACATCGGTATAGCGAGCACGGCCAAGAACCCGGCGAGCAATGCACCCATGAGCAGACGGTTCATTGATGACGGGGGACTCACCAGGTCGTGGATGACGACCAGTCCGAGAAACACCATGAGGATCGTGGCTCCTGTACGTGATTGCTCAATCGTGAATCCGAAGGTGTCGATTCGGGAGATCCCGTAGAGGGCGAAGGTCGTGAGGCCCGCAACCAATCCGGCCGGTATGGCGAAGGCAAGGACACGAGTCAGGAACCCGGATCGAATGGGTCGGTCCTGCTTCTCGAAGGAGAGGATGAACGCTGGTGTTCCGATCGTGATGAGTCCGACGAGCGTCATATGCCTGGGCAGGAACGGGAATGCCAATCCAGCGACGCCTATCGCAACGGCGAGCAGCGTGGCATACACGGTCTTCGTGAGGAACAATGACGCGACTCGCTCCATGTTCGCGACTACGCGCCGACCTTCATTGACGACGTCAGGCAGAGATGCAAACGTATCGTCGAGGAGGACGAGCTGTGCAACCGCACGCGTCGCGCCGGATCCCGATCCCATCGCTATCCCGATGTCCGCTTGTTTGAGGGCGAGGACGTCGTTCACGCCGTCACCGGTCATGGCGACCGTCTTCCCTTGATCCTGGAAGGCCACCACCAGCTCGCGCTTGCGCTCTGGCGTGACCCTGCCGAACACCGTTGTTTCACCAACCATCTGCTCGAAGCGCGGGTCGTCTGCGTCGGGGAGCATCGTCGCATCGATGGCAACCACGTGGTCAACGCCAACGCTGCGTGCCACGGCCGCGACCGTGTCGGGTGAATCGCCCGAAATGACCTTCAGATCGACCCCCTGCTCTTTGAAGTAACCGATCGTTTCTGGTGCGTCGGGCCTGATCTGCTCGGAGAACACTGCGAGGAACGTCGGTATGACTGCAACCGGCTCACCCTGTTCAACGAGTTCCGGTTGCGCGGTTGCAACAACGATGACCCGTTTTGCATCGTCTGTGAACACCGCGATCTGGTCCTCCAGATCTGTCTTCTGGGTCGCTGAGAGTACGAACTCCGGGGCACCGACGATCCACGCCGAGCCATCAGCGAAGGCGACGGCGGACAGCTTTCGTGTCGAGGAGAACGGTACGCGGGATACAACCTCAGATGGCTGTTCAACCGGGAACGCTCCGCCGAGTGCATCCATGGTTGCGTTCGGATCCGGATCAGTGGCTGCGATAGAGCCGAGCACCATACTGGCATCCGCACCGTGTGACGTGATCTCGACGACGCGGTCAAAGACGATGCCCCCCGAAGTGAGGGTTCCCGTCTTGTCGACGCAGAGCGTATCCACTCTGGCAAGAGTCTCGACCGCAGGAAGCTCTTGAACAAGCGTACGGCGCTTCGCGAGGCGAACGACGGCGACCGCCAGGGACACGGATACCAGCAGCACGAGTCCCTGGGGAACCATAGCGACAACTCCCGCAACGGCGCTGACAAGGCCCTCGGACACGGTCTGGCCCGTGCGTAGCTGGCTCCAAACCAGCAGTGCTGCCGTGGGTACGAGGAGCCATGTGACGATTCTCAGTATCTGATCGATGGATGTCCGGAGTTCACCCTCGGTGAGAGTGAACTGCTTGGCCTCTTTCGCGAGCTTGCTCGCATACGCGTTCTCCCCGACGGCCGTGACCATTGCGATTCCGGTGCCTGACACCACGAAGCTGCCGCTCATGACGCTGGCTCCGACATCCTTGGTGATTGGACTCGCCTCACCGGTCAGCAACGCCTGGGATACCTCCAGCCCCTCGCTGTGGACCATCGAACCATCAACCGGAATCTGTTGACCACGGCCGAGGACCAGGAGGTCGTCGAGGACGATCTCCTGGGTGCCGATCACGACATCTCCACCCGCCCTGCGTACCAAGGCCTTGGGTGCGGTGATCACCTCGAGCTTGTCAAGGGTTGCCTTCGCCCTCAGCTCCTGCGTGATTCCAATGGTCGCGTTCGCGATCATCACGAACCCGAACATCGCGTCCGCAAACTCTCCGAAGACCAGGACGATCACGAGAAGTACGGTGATGATCGCGTTGAACCGGGTGAGGATGTTCGCCCGCAGGATGCTCGCGACCGAACGTGATTCGACTGCGTCGACGATGTTCACGCGCCCTGTGGCGACGCGTTGAGCGACTTCGGCCTCGGTGAGTGGCTGTGGTAAGCCGGTGGTTTGGGAATCGCGACCGCTTGTCATGAAGTCGTTCCGTTACCCGATGTCACCCGAAACGGTAACCGACGGACCTCACCGTCGTGATCCAGGACGTTCGCTCTTCACCGAGTTTTGCTCGCAGGCGCCGTACGTGAACGTCGACGGTTCTCGAGCCCCCGAAGTAGTCGTAGCCCCATACCTTGGAGAGAATCTGTTCGCGGCTCCAGACCCGGTTGGGATGTTCGACGAAGAAACGTAGCAGTTCATACTCCATGTAGGTGAGGTCGACGGGCTTGCTTGCGAGGTACGCCTGGTATGTGGCAGTGTTGAGTTCCAGATCGTGGTGGCGAAGGACTGGGTCATCGGTGGCCTCGGGTTCTGTGACGCCGAGCCGCGACAGTCTGACACGCAATTCCGCCTGGTCGATCGGTGTGAGCAGGAAATCGTCGAAGCCGTCCTTGTCATTGAGGTCTGCGGTCAGTGTGCGATCAACCACAATGAGAACGGGCACGGCGTATTCCTCGCGGAGCTTCTCGGCGATGGTGATGGCGAGATCCGGATTGTCCCCGAGTTCGATGACTGCTGCGCTCCATCCGTCGCTCGGTTCCTTGCGGCCTGCGTCGGCAACGCCGCTGATCGGCACCGGCTGGTATCCCGCGCCGATCAACGCCCCCGTGAGGGAGGCAGATGGCGCTTCTGGGTAGATCGCGACGTACATCACAACACCGGGAGATATTCTCTCAGCTCGTAGGCAGAGACATGCTGCTCGTACCTCGCCCACTCCCGTTTCTTGTTCTTCAGAAACCACTCGAAAACGTGGTCACCAAGCGCCTCTCGCACAAGGTTGGACCGTTCCATCACGTTGATGGCGTCGATGAGGCTGTGCGGAATGTGACGGATGCCGGCATCCCTTCGCTCGGCCAAGGACATCTTCAACACGTCCGAACCTGTCTCTGGCGGGAGTTCGCAGTTGCCGGCAACTCCTGCAAGGCCGGCCGCCAGGATCACCGAGAAAGCAAGATATGGGTTCATCGCCGAATCGGGCGACCGGTACTCGATGCGCGTCGAGTCCGCCTTGCCCTTCTTGGTCGCAGGCACCCTCACAAGTGCACTCTGGTCGTTGCGGGCCCATGTCTCGAGGGTTGGAGCGTCGAACCCACCGACGAGACGTTTGTAGGAGTTGACCCACTGGTTCGTCACAGCGGTTATCTCGGCAGAGTGTTTCAGGAGACCGGCGATGAATCCTTGAGCAACCTTCGAGAGCTCGTATTGCCCGGAATCGTCGTGGAAGGCGTTCTCGTCACCCTGGAACAGCGACAAGTGCAGGTGCATGCCCGACCCATCGTATTCCTCGAGGGGTTTTGGCATGAACGTTGCGTAGATCCCGTGTTCGAGAGCAACCTCCTTCACAGTGAGGCGTGTTGTCATTATGTTGTCCGCCATGGTCAAGGCGTCTGTGTGTCGAAGATCGAGTTCATGCTGGGAGGGGGAGACTTCGTGATGGCTGAACTCGACGGGGATACCGAGGGCCTCCAGCGCCATGATCGTGGAGCGGCGATACTCCTGGGCGACGTCGAGTGGTGTCAGATCGAAGTAGCCGCCGCGGTCGAGCACCTTCGGCTCCTCGGATGAGTCCTCGAAGTAGAAGTACTCGATCTCTGGGGCGACGTAGAAGCTGTAACCAAGCTCGGCGGCCTTCTCGAGCTGGCGGCGCAGCACTCCGCGCGGATCACCGGGGAATGGGTCGCCGTCCGGTGTGACGATGTCACAGAACATGCGTGCGACGCCTGCATCGCCGCTCCTCCATGGGAGGATCTGGAACGTTGTTGGATCAGGTCTTGCGAGCATGTCCGCTTCGTGGGTACGGGAGAAACCGTCGATCGAGCTCCCATCGAATGACATTCCCTCGTCCAGGGCGAGCTCGAGCTCAGCCGGTGTGATCGCGAACGACTTCAGGAACCCTTGCACATCGGTGAACCAGAGTCGGATGAAGCGGATACCGCGCTCCTTGACGGTTGACAGGACGTATTCCTTCTGTCGTTCCATGGGTTCTCCGCTGTCCGACAGGTGACATCGTATGGCAACTTCCGCGGTTCGCCACAATCGACAGTGTGATGTAACAGAGTGTTCACACTCCGGTTACTGCTGTGAAACTGGCCTGCGCCTACCGTGTGGCCATGATCGGTGTTCACCGCGCCGGTTGCACGAAGACATCGCTGAAAGGCAGAAACCATGGCGTATCGCGCTGAGTACATCTGGATCGACGGCAAGAAGCCGACGGCCCTGTTGCGATCCAAGACGAAGGTGATTCCTGACGGGGAGGAGCTACCGATCTGGGGGTTTGATGGTTCCTCGACCGAGCAGGCGCCGGGCGACAACTCGGACTGTGTTCTGCAGCCCGTGAAGGTCATCCCTGACCCGATCCGTGGTGGCGACGACGTGCTCGCCATGTGCGAGGTGCTCAATGTCGACATGACACCACACGAGACAAACACGCGTGTCGCAGCTGTCGCCGCGCTCGAGGAGTACGGCGACCAGGAGCCGTGGTTCGGCCTGGAGCAGGAGTACACGTTCTACAAGGACGGACGCCCTCATGGCTGGCCCATCGGCGGGTTCCCCGCCCCGCAGGGCGGCTACTACTGCGGCATCGGTGCGGACGAGATCTGGGGTCGTGACATCGTCGAAGACCACACGTGGGCATGCATAGAGGCCGGGCTCAGCATCTCGGGCACGAACGCCGAAGTGATGATCGGTCAGTGGGAGTTCCAGATCGGGCCGGCAGATACGGTCGCCGTCGGCGACGAGCTCTGGCTCGCTCGCTGGCTGCTGTACCGCATTGCCGAGGACTATGACATCTCGGCGACACTCGAGCCGAAGCCTGTCAAGGGTGACTGGAACGGAGCAGGCATGCACACGAACTTCTCGACGAAGGCCATGCGCGAAGATTGGGACCCGATCATCGCGGCGTGTGAAGCGCTTGGCGAGAAGGCTCACGAGCACGTGAAGCATTACGGGGCAGGAATCGAGCGAAGGCTCACCGGGATGCATGAGACGGCCCCGTGGTCCGAGTTCTCGTACGGTGTCTCCGACCGCGGCGCGTCGGTTCGCATCCCATGGCAGGTCGACAGGGACAAGAAGGGCTACATCGAGGACCGTCGCCCGAACGCAAACGCAGATCCATACGTGGTGGCAGCGCTGATCACCAACACGGTGTGTTCGAGTTTGGCGTAGTCAGATGTCAAATGCCAGATGGTGATCTCTAGGACCGTTCGTCTGGAGTCTCGGGATCGCCTGATTCGGTCTGATCAGCGACCGTGTCCAGGATGATCTCCTGGTCGGTCACATGGCTGACCGACGGCTGATAGATCTCCTCGAGGATGCCGAGGGAACGAGGTCGAGGCCTGTTCGGGGTGCGGTAGTAGACCCATCCACGCCTCTCGAACCAGGTGAGCAGGAGATGCGCTGCAAACGCCATGATGCCGAGTACCGCAACCACGCCGATGATCAGCAGCCAGTTCACGGTGTTTCAGCCGGCCCAGATTCGACCAGCGGCTGGTGTGACAGTTTCATTGCTGAAGCCCGTGCCGCCTCGTCGCCTTGGACCCGATCCATCATGGTTGCCCATTGAGATTCATTCGGCCCGGGGAGATCGAAGGCTTGTACCGTCACCCTCGGCAGATCGAGCCGATAGTCGTGACCTGTTGCTCTGAACACGCCGGGAGTCGGGTTCGTTGCGTTGACGGCGTCGACGATCGACTGGAGGGCGGTCAGCACCGGCATCCATTCCTGGCTTGCTGAGATCCCCGGCTTTCGCGGGGTCTCCGTCAGCCAGTCGGGTTCGCGCAGGAATATCGAGGCATTGATACGGTCGATCGGGTCGTTGTAGTGCGTGAGCAGCGTGACACGCCGTGTCTGTGGAGATCCTCTGAGTTCGTCCACCGAGTTGACCTGCTCGACCGTACCTTCGGGCGCACCACCGGGTGCAAGGGCCTCTCTTCGCCATTTCGAGTAGTAGGGCGTTCCGACCCAGAAGGCCTTGTCAACTCCCAGGTTGTCGAGGCTGTCGATCGCCGATCCGATGAACGCATCCTGCCCTGCCCACGACCCAAGGCTCTCTCCGTAGACCACGACCCTGGGCCGGTCGTCCTCGCTCCTGTCCGCGAGTTCTTCTTTGATCGCCTGGAGGAGGAGCCGGTGGTGGTTGGCTCCCGAAGGTGTCTGTTGGAGGGCGAGGAGCGATGGCAGACGTGCATACTGGATGGATACGGAGGCGCAATCGCCGAGCAGGGCGAAGTCCGCAACCTCCATGGGGAGCGTGTTCACGTATCCGGTTCCCGCCGGAGCGGACACGATGAGAAGCCTGCGGTCAAGAGCGGACGTCCTCTTCAGCTCGGCAATCGCGAGAGCGACCCGATCTTCGGCGGTCCGTGCGGAGTCATAGCCGACGAAGACACGAACCGGCTCGGCGACAGCCGGCTCACCCATGACCGCCTCGATGTCGTCGGCTGTGGGAGTGTTCGTGATGAACCTGCGGCCTTGGCGACCAAGACGGGACCATGGTATATGGCTGTCTGGACTGCCGGAACGATTCGGGGACTCCGGTGGTCGATCGAATCCCGGATCAACCACCCTGTCGTAGCGAGCCAGCCCTCCGATGACGATTCCGTATGCTGCTCGGACGCCGAGCGCCCATATGCCTGCGGCCAGGACATTCCCTGTGTAGCGGGCAGTGGCGGGCGGTATACCGATTCTTCGCACCATGATGCGGGACAGTGCTCCGCCTGACTGCTGATAGCCCCCGATGAGGGCGCCGAGCACACCGAGTATTCCAATCCCCTGGACGATTGCCTTGGCGGCATGCGGCGCGTCGACGTCGAGAACGTCCCTCTCCGTTTTCTGGTCCTTCATCGACTTGCGAATGCTCATCGCACCGAGGGTTGCCGCGCCGAGTCCGGTCATGGCTCCGGCGATCGAACGGCTCTTTGACCTCCGAACCGCTGTGACCGTGGCCGCCGACGCTGCACCTGCGCCGACGAGTTCGGCAGCGTTGCGCACCGGAGCGCGCCAGCCTGGTTCGTCGGCCGACCACGGGATCAGGTATCGGGTAGACAACCCCGCAGCCGCAATCGATGACAGAACGGCGGTGTCGACTCCCGCGTTCGCTGTGCGGGCGCCGATGAGATACGCGCTCGAACCGATTGCCCACCCGGCCGTGCCGCAAGCGCCTGTGAGAAGTGCCTGGTGCGTCGTTGCCCGTGGCATGAGAGACGGTTTGAAGGACTCGACTCCCGCGTAACCCGCAAGCGTCGCACCAGCCCAGACGTCCGGCCGGTTCCACCAGTACTCTGTGGAGGCGTCCATCTCGGGTCAGGGCGTGAGCCCTCGAACGACGTCGAGCTGGTCGTTGAAGGCGGTTGTCTTGACTGCATATTCGGCAACCGCCGCCCGTCGCTCCGTGCCGTCATCCGGGGCGTGGAGGCCATCGATTACTGCCTGGGACTGTGTCACCAGATCCTGGGAGGCGGCGATCGTGTCCGGCCACGCCGCATCGAACACGTCGGGCACCGAGGTGGCAGCCACCTGGTTCGCGAGGTCCTGAGCGTCATCCTTGACAGCAGTGAACCCCGCATCGGCTTCATCGAAGTCGATGTCCTTGTTCTCCCAATTCGCATTGACTTCGTCGAGCTCAGTCTGGAGATCGTTGGCGACGTTCTCGAACCTGTCGAGTTCCTGGAGGAACGCAAGGATGTCGGTCGGGAGGGTGGACGTTGTCGTTGTCTCAGGAATCGTGGTCGTGGTCGTGGATGTCGTTGTGGTCGTGGACGCTGCGATATCCGCCGCAGGCAACGCGTTGACGAATACGTATGTGAACCCGATCAGTGCTGCGATTACGATCGGGAGCAGCCAGCGCCCCGGTTTCGGATCTTCCTTGCTCACGGCACCGAGCATAGAACGAAACGGCCTGTGACAGGCATCATCGCTACGATGCTCTCATGGACATCGATGGGAGAACCGCTGTCGTTACCGGCGGCGCTGTGCGCGTCGGCGGAGCGATCACGCGCGAGCTTGCTCGCAGGGGCGCCTCGGTGTTCATTCACTACAACCGATCGGCGGGGCCGGCTGAGGCGATTCGTGCCGAGATCAGCGACAGCGGGGGGATCGCGGCAATCGGTTCTGTCGACCTCTCGAATCCTGAGGCGGCTGCGGACCTCATTGCTGCGGCTTCAGGTGCCCTCGGCCCGCCGACGATCCTTGTCAACAGCGCATCGGCTTTCCCCTCTGACGGGATCGAAGATGTCACGCTCGACGGCTTCCACGCGGCTCAGGACCTCACCCTTGCGACGCCGTTGATCCTCACGCAGGCCTTTGCGAAACAGGTGCCCGATGACCTCCGTGGAGCCATCGTGAATGTGACGGATGTCAAGACGACGCGGCCGTATCGCAAACACCTGTCCTACATGCTCGCAAAAGGCGGCATCGACACGCTCACCAGGGCATCCGCGCTTGCCTTGGCGCCAAGGATCAGGGTGAACGCCGTGGCACTCGGGGTCGTGCTGCCGCCGGCCGATGAAGATGACGACTACGCCAAGCGCCTTGCCAGAGAACTCCCCCTCCAACGCATCGGCGGTCCGCAGGTGGTCGCAGACACCGTTGCATTCCTCTGCGAGAACGACTTCATCACCGGCGAGATCATCCGTCTCGATGGCGGCGGACATCTCCTCTAGGCAGGTCGACAGGCGCTCACCGAAGCGCAGAAAGAACAGTGCGGGTTCCTGCAGTGGCGATCTGGGCGGCCTTATCGGGTGAGTGCTCGGCAAGATCCCTGACTCCGTCGAGGAGTGCCCTGATGAGACCGGTGTCGAACGCGAGACTGAGATCGCTGCGGAAGTCTCCGTTCAGTTGGCCATCCTCGATGATCTTCCCGATGTGAGCTTCGACAACGTTCTGGTAGGTGTCGAGACCTTCTCGCAGCTCGGCGGCGAGTGCGCCGTGGAGATCAAGCGCGTGGTCGGAGTGGGCACCGACGGACGCGAAATGTCGGACCAATTGCTCGATTCTGGCGGTTGGCGACTCCGCGATCTGGAGCGCTGCCTCGAGGAGGCCGATGCTCTCGCGGTTGTGTTGTTCGATCGTCGTCGCAACGATGCTCTCGATGTCCCCGAAGTGGTTGTAGAGCGTCTGGCGAGCCACACCGGCGGCATCGGCGATCTGGGACATCGTAACGCCACCGAGTCCGTGCTCGCTGATCAGGATGAGTGTCGCACCGATTATGCGGTCATCGGTCGCCGGTTCTGGCAAAGCTGATGGGTCAGTCTGAGTTGTCTCACTCACTAGTCCACCTTCCGGTAGAGACGAACCGACACTGGCAAGAACACGGCGAGAAGGACAACGATCCAGGCGAGTGTCAACATAACCTTGTCACCGACCGGCACTCCGTTGGCGAGTCCGCGCACTGCGTCAGAAGCCGCAGATATCGGTTGGTACGTAACGAACGGCTGTAACCAGCCCGGCATCGTCTCGACGGGTGCAAACGCGGTACTGGCGAGCATGAGAGGGAACAGCCAGAACATGGACAACATGCCAACCATGTCCGGTTGTCTCACCTTGGCGGCGATCGCCGCGCCCAGCCACGAGAAGCCATAGCCGATCCCGGTCGCCAGGGCGATGGCGACCACGGCGCCCCCGAGAGATGCAAACCGAAATCCCATGAGCACGCCGAGAAGAGCGACCAGCACGAGTCCTGCGACGTTGCGAATGGCATCCGCGACTGTTCGTCCGGTGATCACAGACGATTGGCTCATCGGGAGTGACCGGAAGCGTTCGTTGACCCCCTCATTGAAGTCGGCGGCCAATCCCATCGAGGTCGTTTGGGCGCCCTGAAGGGCTGAGATCACGAGGACTCCCGGCAGCAGATACTGCAGATAGTCGATCCCTGTGCCTGTACCGATCGCGCCACCGAACACGTAGTTGAACAGCACCAGGAAGAAGACACCCATTGTGACCGCGAACACGAGCATGTCTGGTTGACGCATCGTGCGGAGCATGTCGCGCCACAACACAGTGGTGACATCGTGGGCCGCTCTTGACAGCCGTAGAGTGATGCTTGGATCCGTCACTACGGACGGAGCAACAGGAATTGCTGTTTCGGCTGTCATTCTGCGTCCTCCCGGTCTTCAGTGGCAGGTGAACCTGTCAGGGCAAGGAACACGTCGTCGAGGGTCGGTTGGCGAAGCTGGAAGTTCGAAATCGAGATGCCTCCGTCCTGAAGAAGCCGTAGCAGCTCGAGGGAGCGATCTGCGCCCTGCCCCACGCGAACATCGATCCGTCGCGCCTCGGTATCGGCGACAACGTCGCTGCTCGATCCGATCAGCTCAGCGGCAGTCTTCACATCACCCTCATTGGTCATGTTGATCTCCAGCACATCCCGTTCCAGGCTCCCCTTGAGCACTTCCGGGCTGCCCTCAGCAACAATCTGGCCCCGATCGATCACCAGGATCTCGTCCGCGAGGCGATCTGCCTCCTCGAGGTACTGAGTACAGAGCACGATCGCAGTCCCTTCGGAAGCGAGTGATCGCACGGTATCCCAAAGCTCGGCCCGGCTCCGCGGGTCGAGCCCCGTTGTGGGCTCGTCGAGGAATACGGCTGGTGGCTTGGCGACGAGGGCAGCGACGATGTCGAGCCTCCGACGCTCCCCGCCCGAGTACGTGCTGGCTGGTCGGTCCGCGAACTCGCCCAGATCGAACTGATCGACAAGCTCCTCGATTCTCTGTTTGCGAGCTGCTCGTGGAATCTTGTACAGGCGCCCGAACAGTTCCAGATTCTCGCGAGCTGTCAGCTTCTCATCCACTGCTGCTGACTGGCCAGCCAGGCCGATAACCTGGCGCACCTCGTCGGACTGGGTTCGAACGTCGAAACCACCGATCGACGCTACGCCCCCATCGAGCCGTGTCAACGTCGTGAGCATCTTGATCGTCGTCGTCTTCCCTGCGCCGTTGGGGCCAAGGAGGCCAAGAACCTGGCCGGCTTTGACGGAGAAGCTCAGGTCCTTCACCGCTTCGACGGCACCGAACGACTTGCGCAGGCTCTGCACCTCGATCACAGGAGTGGGGCTGTCAACTGTCATTGTGTCTCTCTCCGAAGTGGACATAGTGTCCAGCATAGCAGACAAAACATCTAACAACAAGTGGGGGACATGCATCGCCCCGCTGACGGTGAACCGGCGACCGCAAACCGTGAACCGACCGAGACCATCGGTCTACTGTTCTGACATGCAGCTCGACAGAATCCACATCGTCGACCTCGTTGTTGCGGGCATCGTGGGTATCAAACCCGATGAGCGAATCAACACACAGGACATCAAGGTGAACGCGACGCTCTGGGTGGACACTCGGCGCGCTGCTGCGTCCGATGACATCGCCGACGCCGTCGACTACCGAACGATCACCAAGACCATCATCGCCCACATCGAGAAGGGTGAGCCGATGCTCGTCGAGCGGCTGGTCCACGAGATAGCGGATATCTGTCTGTCAGACGACCGGGTGGAACAGGTCGAAGTGACTGTTGAGAAGCCCGGAGCGCTTCGGCACGCCCGATCTGTCGGGATTACGGTCATGCGCTCGCGCGTTGAGTAGGCGTGAGAAAGAGGAGTGAACATGCCAACTGACAGCAATGCCGTGGAGGCAGTCATTCTCGCGGGGTCGAATCTCGACAAGGAGCGGTGTCTGCCGGAGTCGATCCGAAAACTGCGTCGTCAGCCCGATATCACGGTTCGTGAGGTGAGTGCCTGCTACGAGAGCGAATCGGTTGGAGGGCCACAGGACGCACCCGACTTCTACAACGCCGCCGTGCTCGTATCGACGGGCCTTGACCCCGAATCGCTGCGCGAGCGGCTTCATCAGATCGAGGATGAGCTCGGAAGGGTGAGGACAGACGATCCGAACGCTCCTCGAAGGGCAGACCTCGACATCATCTATTACGCAGATCTCATCAAGGACTTCGACGGCTGGTCGCTTCCGGATCCGGACGCCGAGACGCTGGCACATGTAGCCCGGCCCGTGGCAGAAGTTGCTCCGAGGCGTGTCCATCCCGTCTCCGGCAGAACAACCGTCGAAATCGCAGATTCCCTCAATGCCGAACATCCAGAGGACACACCCAACATGGCCATCAAGCTCTCAACCCCTTACACGACTCGAGCCGTCCCAGACTTCGACGACACCGAGGGTGTGTACGCACCGCGTCTCGAGGCGATCGTTCGAGATCAGCTCATTGAGATAGGAGAGGACCCCGAACGTGAAGGCCTCCAACGAACGCCGTTGCGAGTTGCCAAGGCGATGGACTTCCTCACGGGCGGCTACACGTCTTCGATCGAGGAGGTTGTCAACAACGCGATCTTCGATGCCGAAGGCGCCGAGGAAATGGTTGTCGTTCGTGATGTCGAGTTCTACTCGATGTGTGAGCACCACATGCTGCCCTTCTTCGGGAAGACGACTGTCGCGTACCTGCCGAAGGGCAAGATCATCGGATTGTCCAAGATCGCAAGGATCGTCGATGTCTTTGCCCGTAGGTTGCAGGTCCAGGAACGGCTCACCAACCAGGTTGGCGACGCCATGGAGGAAATACTTGATCCGCACGGGGTCGGCGTGGTCATGGAGGGCAAACATCTCTGCATGATGATGAGAGGCGTCCAGAAACAGGAATCCAACATGGTCACGAGCGCCATGCGGGGCACGTTCCGCTCCGATGCACGCACGAGAAGCGAGTTCCTCTCGCTCGTCACCTGACCGAACGACCGCACAACGGGTACCGTTCTGGCATGGTCACAGATACACGCAGCCGCCCCCTGCGTGACCTTCGTATCTCGGTCACCGACCGGTGCAGCTTCCGGTGTGGTTACTGCATGCCTCGTGAGATCTACGACGATCACGAGTACCTCGACCGATCCTCGATCCTGAGCTACGGCGAGATTCGTCGAATCACGCGAATCGCCACGGATCTCGGTGTGCGCAAGGTGCGTCTCACGGGGGGTGAGCCACTGCTCCGAACGAAGGTTCATCGGCTCGTGGCGATGCTCTCGGATCTCGATGAGGTCGAGGATCTCGCGATGACGACAAACGCACTTCTTCTCGCTCGCAAGGCGGAACGTCTGTTGGAGGCCGGCCTCGATCGGGTCACGGTCAGCCTTGATGCCCTCGACGACGAACTGTTCCGCAAGATGGTCGATACCGACGTGCCTGTTGGGACCGTCCTCGATGCAATCGATATCGCGAGCGATATTGGTCTCGCGCCGATCAAGATCAACACGGTCGTGCGTCGCGGTTGGAACGAAGGCGAGGTGGTCCCGCTCATCGACCGGTTCCGCGGCACAGGCCACACCGTCAGGTTCATCGAGTTCATGGATGTCGGGACGACGAACTCATGGAACCTCGACGAGGTCGTCCCATCTGCCGAGTTGGTTGAGGTGATCTCGAAGAAGTGGGACATCGAACCGGTCGATGCGAGCTACTTGGGGGAAGTCGCCAGCAGGTACGAGTTCAAGGATGGCGCGGGTGAGGTAGGGTTCATCTCGTCCGTCTCGGCGCCGTTTTGCGGCGACTGCACGCGACTCAGGCTGTCCGCTGAGGGGAAGCTCTACACGTGCCTCTTCGGGTCGGATGGATCAGACCTGCTCACGCCCCTGCGCTCCGACGCGTCCGACGAAACAATCCGGGATCTCATCCGGGAGACGTGGAACGCGAGGGAGGATCGCTACTCAGAACTGCGCGGCGGCACCCCCATCGACACGCCCAAGGTCGAAATGAGCTACATAGGCGGGTAGCCGCACGACGTGCGACCACCCACCAGACCTCTCGGCTCCACCTCGCTTCCAGAATCCAGAGCATCTGGCATCTCGATTCGGAGGTCTTGAATCGGGGTCTCGGATCTGACACGGTGGTGGCATGGATCCCGCAGCCGTGTTTCTGCTCAATACCGTTGGCGTTCTGTGCATCTGGCTTCTCGGAACGGTCGTGCATCCAACGATCTCGGCAATCTCACGGGTCGGGGTCCGTCTTCGCGTCGGAAGACGACTCACCGCTGTGGTGATCACGGCGATTCTCCTGTCGGGGGTTCCAAGAGCGGAACCCGCGGCCAGCAGCGTCGGACCAGCCAACCACCGCATGGTGCAGATGGTGGAGGAGTCCGTCGATGCACCGGCCTCCACGACCATGTCACTGATTCGTTCTCACACGATGGCGGTTGCCGCTCACTCCCACACGGTCGTCAAGGGCGACTCCCTATGGAAGATCGCCCGCTCGCTTCTAGCCGTTGAAGGATCCACGCCGAGCGGATCCACCATCTCAGACCTTTGGCGATCGATCTACGCGATGAACCGTGATCTGATCGGTGACAACCCCAACCTGATCCATCCGGGTCAGGTTCTGCAACTGCCCGGAGGGTGACCATGGAATCCGAAGAGTTCGAGCAGATCCCGTGGGCGAACCTCGTTGCCGAGCAGGATGATGGGATCGACCGTCGGATCTACCTCGCCGTCGGCGTTGTCGGACTACTCGTGATCGCGGTGTTCGGAATGCGTCTCCTCGGCGGTGGTTCCCAGCCTGTGCCCCCGCAGTCCGCTGCCCTGGTACCGCCCCCGACATCCGCTGCCGCCGTCGAACCGGCTACCGCTCCGCCGACTTCCATGGTCATCGCCGAATCAGACCTTCGCGTAGAGGAACCATCCATCGTGAAACCACCAGATCGACTCACCGAGGTCACGGCCGAGTGGTTCGTGACGGATTGGTTCACGCGCGACGGATCTGAAGAGACGATCCGCTCGATCAAGGCGGCCATCTCCCCAACCGTCATCCTCGATGCGATACCTCACGAGATGGAGGGTGAGCCCGCGACCTTTGTGGAATGGGCAAGGACGATCGAGACGGAGGCCACACCGGACGGCTTCGACATCACCGTCGCGTATCGAGCAATACGGGAAACCGAAGGAGGTTTTGTCCGTGATCCGGTCAGGACAGTGGTGATATCGCTGCAGAAAGATGGATCTGCGGTGTTGGTGAGCGCCCTGCCGTCTGACAGCTGAAGGTCGGAAGTCGGCAGCCGACTACTTCCTTCAGCCAAATGTTCGGCGGAGCACTTCCTCGACCGCCGGCACGATCGTGTCCCATGACGCGTCCTGCGTTGCACTCACCGTCACGAAGTCTGCTGTCATGAAGACCGACATGACACCTTCGATCTCGAACAAGGGCGCGATCCGCTCGTCGCAATCGTCTGCACTGGTGGCTGTGGAGGTGGCGCCCGTGGGTGAACCGACGTTGAACTTCATCGCTCGCGGGTTCGGTGTGGTTTCGACGGTGATGCCCATTGGAATCCTTCGTTCGCTCGGACCGAATCGTAGCGGTCGCCTGCCATGATGCTCGGAGCCGATGTCGGAGGCACCTTCACCGATCTCGTGCTTGTCGTGGACGGTGCGGTGAAAACGGCGAAGATTCCCACTTCCGAACATCAAGAGGACGCGATCGCCGAGGGCATCGACGAACTCTCAGGAGATGTCTCCGTGGATATCTTCGTACACGGAACCACCGTGGCGACGAATGCTCTCCTGCAACGAAAGGGGGCACACACGGTTCTCGTGACCGACGCAGGTTTCGAGGACATCATCGAGATCGCTCGTCAGGACAGACCAACCCTCTACGACCCGTATGCAGATCGTCCTGCACCACTTGTCGAACGTTCCATGCGCTTCGGAGTCGACAGCGGGTCTGTACCTGAAGTACCTGAAGCCGGCGCGATTGCTGTTGCCCTGGTGAACGGACATGTCGATCGCGACTCGGAGGTGCTGGTGGCCGAGAGTATCTCGTCGAACCATCCAGACGTCCCCATCAGCATCTCGTCTGTGGTCGCGGGTGAGTTCCGCGAGTACGAGCGCATATCCACGACCGTGCTCAACGCGTATCTGTCGCCGATCACGGCGACCTATCTCAGGGCGCTGGACACTCGGCTGATTGGCTCTGGTGTCGTGGGGAGCCTGAGCGTCATGCGATCCTCTGGCGGTCTCATGAATGCTGCTGACGCGTCTGCCCTCCCTGCTGCGGTCCTTCTCTCCGGTCCGGCAGGCGGTGTCGTCGCCTCGGCAGCGTTTGCAGATGAACTCGGGCACGACAGAGTTGTGTCGTTCGACATGGGAGGCACCTCCACCGACGTCTGCCGGATCGAGAATGGTGTCATCGAAGTGTCCCACGAGCGCAGCATCGACGGGTATGCCTGTCGCCTTCCGTCTGTTGGAGTCCATACAGTTGGGGCAGGCGGAGGATCGATCGCCTGGATCGACGCGGGAGGCGCGCTCCGAGTCGGTCCACAGAGCGCTGGCGCGAACCCGGGGCCGGCGTGTTACGGCAACGGTGGCCCGGACGCGACGGTGACGGACGCAAACGTCGTCCTTGGCCGTATCGGCGCTGACACGAAACTCGGCGGCCGACTGGGTCTCAGCCGGAATGCTGCACTATCTGCCGTGGGCACGCTCGCCGCCCGGCTCGGCCTCTCCATTGTGGAGACAGCGCTCGGTATCGTCCGGATCGCAGAGGAAGTAATGGCAGGGGCGATCAGAACGGTGTCTGTGGAGCAGGGCTCCGACCCTCGTGGCGCGCACCTCGTTGCTTTCGGAGGCGCCGGCGGTCTCCATGCGACATCCCTCGCTCGCTCCCTCGGGATGGCTGGTGTGGTCATCCCACCGTTCGGCGGTGTTCTCTCTGCGGTTGGTCTGCTCATGGCCCCTCCGAGGTCGGATGCCGCTCGAGCAGTCCTCGTCAGCGGCGATGACTTCGATCCCATCGAGGATGCTGCTGAGGAACTGCGCGGCCAGATCCGTGTCGCTCTTGAACGCGCAGGGTTCGATGAGGCCGAGATCTCCTTCTCTGTCGATGCTCGGTATCTCGGACAGGCACATGAGATCTCGGTCGTGTGGTTCTCCGGAGATGGTCTGGGTGATGTGCGGAATCGATTCGACGAGGCACACCGGAACCGGAACGGATTCGACAGACCAGACGATGCCATTGAGATCGTAGCGGTGCGCGGCGTCGGCCTTGCCACCCCGGCGCTCACCATTCAAGACGTTGCCGGTTGGGAACCGACCGTCGAGCGATCCGATGCGCATCGCCATGTCACAACAGAAACGGGACTGATGCCCGCACTCGTGGTTGACAGAGCGGCTCTCACGGCCGGAGACGTGATCGAGGGCCCGGCGATCATCGAGGAGATCGAGTCAACAACCTATCTCGCTCCGGGTGATCGGGCAGATGTGCGTGAGTCTGGAGCACTCGAGGTGACGTGGTGAACATCGACCAGATCGCGCTGGAGGTGATGCGCAACCAGATGTCGAGCATCGCGGAGGACATGGGAGTCGTGTTGCGAGTTACTGCGTTCTCCCCGAACATCAAGGAACGAGCCGACTGTTCTGCCGCAGTATTCACTCCAGAGGGCGAGATGCTCGCCCAGGCCGAACACATCCCTGTCCATCTCGGTTCGATGCCAGCCTCGGTTGAGGCCGTGATTACTCGATTCGGAACCGAACCCGAGCCAGGGATCCAATATGGTGTGAACGATCCGTTCCACGGCGGTACCCACCTGAACGACCTCACTCTCGTCCGGCCCGTTCACGTGGGGAACCGGCTTGTGGCATGGGTTGGCAATCGGGCACATCACGCCGACGTGGGAGGCGAGGCGCCTGGTTCCATGCCTGCTCATGCGACCAGGGTTGACCAGGAAGGGATCATCGTGTCTCCAATGGTGGCCGTGCGCGACTCGGTGTGGACCGACGAGTTCATTGAACCCTTCCTCGCGGCGACTCGCACACCAGTGGAGAGGCGCGGCGACCTCGCGGCCCAACTCGGTGCGAACGAGGCAGGTGCCATCCGGCTTGCGTCGCTCATCGATCGATACGGTCCCGATACGCACAGGGACATGTCGGTCGCACTCATGGCGTACGGCGAGCGCCGCATGCGCGCAGCGATCGCCTCATTGCCAGACGGCGTGTCATCGTTCACCGACCACATGGAGTGGATGGGTGAACTTGTCCCGATCGTGGCGACGATCACCGTTGCTGGCGGCGAGCTGGTTGCGGATCTGACGGAATCGGCAGATCAGGTGCAAGGCAATATCAACGCAGTCCGGGCCGTGACGGAGTCGTGCCTGTCGTACGCGGTGAGGGTTGCAACCGACCCGACGATTCCTGCCACGGGCGGCGCACACCGACCGCTGTGTCTCGTGACCAGGACCGCTTCGATCGTGGACGCGAGCGCTCCGGTTGCGGTTGCCGCTGGCAACGTGGAGACGTCGCAGCGCATCTCGGACACGATCCTGGGCGCCTTGGCATCGTTTGCGCCCGACAGGGTGCCCGCAGCTGGTCAGGGGACGATGAACAACGTTCTGATCGGTAATGAGAGTTTTGCGTACTACGAGACCGTAGCAGGAGGTCAGGGTGCGAGACCGCGGCGTGATGGCCAATCAGGCATACAGACAGGCATGACGAACACCAAGAACACGCCCATCACCTCGCTCGACACGCATTACCCATTCACCGTTACCCGCTACAGGCTCCGGACGGGCAGTGGTGGAACAGGGGCGTTCATGGGAGGCGACGGCATCGAACGCGGTATCAGGTTCAGCGAACCGGCAACGGTCTCCCTCATGGGGGAGCGCAGGCTCACCGCACCATGGGGGCTCGCGGGTGGCAAACCCGGAGCGGTCGGTGAGGATTGGTTGATACGTGCGACCGGGGACCGTGAAGAACTCCCTTCCAAGTGCACGGTCGGGGTGCAGCCCGGAGACGAACTCCTTGTCCTCACGCCTGGCGGCGGTGGCTGGGGAACCTCCTAGAGCCAGAATGGTGGAGAGGCTGCACGACGTGACACTATGTTCCAAACATGGGTGATAGCACCGAGAACATCGATTACGGGGGCCGAACGATTGACTTCGGGCGCACAGCAGCGGACTACGAGCGGTATCGGCCAGGGTTTCCGGAGAGCTTCTTCGACCGTCTGGTGAAGGGAGGCTGGATCGAGGCTGGACAACGTGCACTCGATCTCGGGACGGGTACGGGGACACTTGCTCTGGGACTTGCAGCACGCGGTCTTGACGTCACCGGGCTCGACATCTCGCCTGAATTGCTCGAGGTCGCACGACAGGCTGCGACTGCAAGGGAGCTGGATGTTCGCTTCGTCGAAGCGTCAGCCGAGGCAACGGGTCAGGAGGACGCCAGTCTCGATCTGGTGAGTGCAGGTCAATGCTGGTGGTGGTTCGATGCCGACGCAGCCATCGATGAGGCAAACCGGATACTCACTCGCGGTGGCCGCCTCCTCATCGCCAGTTTCTCCTTCCTCCCACTCGCGGGGAGCGTCGCTGCGCGCACCGAGGATCAGATCCTCAAGCACAACAAAGGGTATGGAAAGGCAGGTTGGCTCGGAGTGCACCCCGAGCAGGTGGAAGCGCTCGACCGCGGAGGCTTCCGGGAGGTCGAGAGTTTCAGCTACATGGTCGACGTGCGTTTCACACACGAGGCGTGGCGTGGACGGATTCGCACCTGCAACGGTGTTGGATCTGCGTTGGACGCCGGCCAAGTCGCGAGATTCGACGCCGACTTGGCTGATCTCCTCGCCAGAGAGTTTCCCGGCGAAATCGTTGTGCCCCACCGGGTGTTTGCCGCGTCCGGTATCCGTCCGTGACCATGCTCGGTCGACCAGGGGCGTCTGGCTCAGGTGCTCGTTACCTCATCGGGGGGGAACGACCTTCCCTGTCCTGAGACCATCCATCGCGGTCTACTGTGGATCCATGCCATTGATCGACGATCTCACGACCCTTCTCAGCGAAGACAGAGTCCTTCATCATCCACTCGACCTGTTCGTGTTCTCGAAGGATGCAGGCGTAGGCCGTGGCGATGTCGTCGCCGCGATCTTGCCAGAAACGTCACAGGAGGTAGCGGCTGCAGTAAGGATCGCCAGGCGGTATGGCACGCCGATCGTTCCCCGCGGTGCCGGTACAGGCCTCGCTGGTGGAGCGGTACCAGTCGAACCCGGGTTGCTCGTTGTGCTCACGAGGCTGAATCAGATCCACGACGTGGACCAGGTTGCACGGACCGCCTGGGTGGGACCCGGCGTCATCAACCTCGATCTGTCCAAGGAACTCGAACCCTTGGGACTGCACTTCGCACCGGACCCTTCGTCCCAGCAGGCGTGCACGATTGGTGGCAACGTCGGCACGAACGCGGGTGGTCCTCACTGTCTTGCGGACGGCACGACGGTCGCCCACATTCTCGCTGCCGAGCTCGTGACGGCAGAGGGTGACATTGTCATGGTCGGGAGCGAGGCGCCGGATCAGCCAGGCCTCGACCTGCGGGCGGTTGTTGTCGGGTCAGAGGGAACGCTCGGGATTGTCACCAGCGTGCTTGTGCGACTCACGAAGAACGCACCCGACGTTGCGACGCTTCTGGTTGGGTTCCCGACCATCGAGAGTGCGGCAGCCACCGTGTCCGATGTCATCGCGTCCGGCCTCATTCCAGCCGCGCTCGAGATCATGGACCAGCCGATGGTCGAGGCGGTGGAGCACTTCGTGCATGCTGGTTACCCGACGGATGCAGGCGCCGTGCTCCTCGCCGAGGTGACCGGGACGCCAGCGGCCGTAGCGTCAGGTGTTGAGGTGATCCAATCGATCTCGCGGTCACACCTCGCGACAGAGGTCCGCGCAGCTACCGATGCGTCCGAGCGCACGTTGCTGTGGAAGGGCCGCAAGGCAGCGTTCGGAGCGGTAGCCCAGACGGCCCCTGACTACTACCTACACGACACCGTGGTGCCGCGCACGGAGCTCGTCGATGTCATGACGAAGATCTATGACATCGGTGCTCGACACGACATCCTGATGATGAACGTATTCCATGCAGGAGACGGCAACCTGCATCCCCTCGTTGCGTTCGATGCGAGGGAACCCGGCATGCTCGATCGCGTGCAGGCTGCGGCCAGAGAGATGGTGGAGGTGTCCATCGAGGTCGGTGGGTCACTGTCTGGCGAGCATGGCATCGGGCTCGAGAAGAGAGACCTCATGCATCTCGTGTTCTCCGATATCGACCTCGACGCCCAGGCACGAGTGCGTGAAGCGTTCGATGATGCGGGGATGATGAACCCATCCAAGGTGCTCCCCGAGGGTTCACGCTGCTTCGATGCGAACGGTGTGCGATTGTGAGCAGAGTTGCACCGACGTCCGTTGCAGAGGTGACGTCCCTCATCGAAGAGGCGAGGGGTGCGCATCGGCCACTGTGGTTCTCTGGCTCGGGCACAACCCCGGTGCCCGATGGCCACACGGTCATCGGAACGGAGAACCTCACTGGAGTCGTGGATTACAGGCCGGACGATCTGACGATCGTTGTACAACCAGGGACGACTCTCGCGGAACTCGCCGAAACGCTGGGGGTGCATCGGCACACAGCCGTTCTGCCCGAGACAGCTCCGACCCGAACAGTTGGCGGCGTCATTGCTGCGGGTGCGTCGGGGTATTGCAGGCATCGGTATGGGCCGACTCGTGACCGAGTGATAGGCGTGACGCTGGTTGCGGGATACGGCGAGGTCGTGCATGCCGGAGGGCAGCTCGTCAAGAACGTCACGGGATATGACATTCCCCGCCTCGTGACAGGCAGCCATGGCGCGCTTGGCTTCATCGCCGAGATCTACCTGAAACTGTGGCCATCGCCCGAGAAGGGAACAACCATCGCCGTGAGCGATATCGCTCAAGCTCGGGACACGATCTACCAGCCGACGGCCGCACTCGAAACCGAGAACGGCGGTTTCGTCTACATTTCCGGGTCGCTGGCGTCTGTGAACGCCCAGGCCGACTCGCTCGAAGGTTCTGCATGGGATGGACTCCTCTGGCCTGATCCGCTCGAAGAGAACATCGTGGCTGCCATCAATGTGCCCCCGCGGTTCGTGCCCGACGCGGTCAATCGTGTCAGGGATGTCGGTGCCAGTCGGTTCGTTGCCCAACACGGGGTCGGTGTTGTGGACGTTGGTTGGTCCGACATCGATGCGGGCCACATCAGCGAGCTCAGGTCATGGGCAGAGGCCAACGGCGGATCGCTTGCGCTCCACAGGCGAGGATCCCTCGGTGATGGAGTTCCGAGGTGGGGTTTGGCGCCAGGGACGGCTGCGATCCAGCGCCGTCTGAAGCATCTGTTCGACCCTGACGGAGTCTGCAATCCTGGTGTTCTTGCGGGGAATGTGTGATGGGTTGGATCACAGCGAATTCGCCTGCACGCCTTGACCTCGACACATGTGTGACCTGTGGTCTCTGCTTGCCCGTGTGTCCAACGTACCGCCTCACAGGCGACGAAACAGCGTCACCGAGAGGCAGACTGACCGCGATCGACGCTGTCGACCGGGGTATCGCGAACGTCGACGAGCGGTTCGGTGAGATCGTCAGCTTCTGCCTCCAGTGTCGTGCATGTGAGACCGCCTGCCCTTCCCTCGTGCCGTTCGGCCGGATCATCGAGAGCGCAACTGCGGAGGTGACGGCTCAGGTGCCATCCGGTGGTACTCGTCTTCGTCGGTTCACTGTTACGACTGCGCTCACCACGCCCTTCCTCCTGCGGACTGGTTCGATCGGGATTGGCGCAGGTCAGCGATTTGGTTTGCCGGGTAGAGGTCTCCGGAGAATCCCGCTTCCCCAACGGTCTGCTCGCGGCGGCACCTGGGGCCCAGACGATGCGCCTCTTGCGACGCTCTTCATCGGTTGTGTGGCTGACGCATGGTTCTCGGACATCCACAAGTCGACGATCGAGGTGCTTGTTGCGGCTGGGTACCGGGTTGATGCACCGTTGGGCCAAACCTGTTGTGGCGCCTTGGCCGCTCACGACGGATTCATCGATGCGGCGGACGGGATGGCGGTTGAGAACCGAGCGGTTCTTCGTGAAGCCGAAGTCATCGTCGTGAACGTCGCAGGTTGCGGCGCCCACTTGAAGGCTGATCCGGAGCTCGGGCAGAAGGTGCGGGATGTCACTGAGTTCGTCGCAGCGGCGATCGAAGATGGACGGTTGCCCACCCTGCCGGTCAACGGAGAACTAGTAGCGGTCCAGGACCCATGTCACCTCGAACACGGGCAGGGAATCCTCGACGAGCCCAGGGCGATTCTCCGGGCTGCTGGCTACGAAGTGCTCGATGTCGATTCCGGAGGACTCTGCTGCGGTGCGGCCGGCACGTATCTGATTGACCATCGGAACACCAGCGACGAGCTTGGGCGAAGAAAGGCTGCATCTGTCGAGGCGACAGGCGCAAAACTCGTGGCATCAGCCAACGCCGGCTGTGAGATGCAGCTCCGCCGCTTCCTCGACGCAAGGTACGACGTCAAACACCCCGTCGAGATCTATGCGGAACGCCTGATACGTGACGCCTGATACGTGTTCTACAGGCTGTACACCCAGATGCCGTTCGTGAATACGTCGCAACCGGCGCGTCGTGCAGCCTGGACGAGCCAGTCGATGTCTGCGAGCCACATCGAGAATGCCTCCGCTCCGCGTTCGTTGGCCACGTCGATGAGTGAGCGAATTGCATCGAACGCTCCATACGAGTCGGTGTCGAGCAGTGACACATCGAACAGCGTGTCATCGAGCCGCGTGACCGCCCATGAGGACCCGATCTCCCACAGACCGCCATTGCGGGCAGCGTTGACGAGGTCAGGTTCGGTGAGGGTGTGGAACTGCCACCCTTCCGCGATCAGGCCTCTGAGCGGCCTGCCGCATTGGGACAACGGCCACCCTGCAGCGAGCATCGAGGCGTCTGCCGCCTTGACCGGGCGCGCCTTTTTGTCTGATGGTGTCCTGCGCCCACCGTTGCCCTCCGGGTTCGGCGTGGCTTCTCCGATCGCTCGCCGAGCCCTGACCGCGGTTGCGACCTTGCGGAGCCCCTTCTTTCCAACCTGTCTGACGGACGCCTCGTTGTCATCTTCGACGAGAAGGCGGATGATGAGGGCACCGTGGCCGCGAGCCCAATCGAGGAGCACATCTGCGAGCTCTCCTGCGATGCCCTCACCGCGGCGATCGGGCCGAATCCTCGCTGCGTGTGACCACGCTTCGGTTTCGGAGAGGAGAATCACGCGTGCAAGGCCGACTATGCCAGAGTCGTCTACCGCAACCATGACGCAGCCTGAGGTGTCGTTGATCCACTCACCGATCATCGCGGGGACGTAGTCACCCCACTCGAAGGTATCGGTCGTGAACGAGATGATCTCGTCGATGTCGTCGCGTGTGGCAGGGCGGAACCTCACGACAAGCGTCAGCAGTCAGCAGTCAGCCGTCGGCTGGGCTTCACCAACGGTGGAGCTCTTCTGCATGCTCGACGATGCCCTCGACGGACGGCATCACCATCTTCTCCAGGGATGCAGCGAACGGGAAGTTGGGGACGTCCGGTGCGGTGTACCGCATCACAGGTGCATCGAGCCATTCGAATGCCTTCTCTGAGATCTGAGCGGCGACTTCGGCGCCGTATCCGAGGAATCGGTTGTCCTCGTGCACGATCAACACCTTCGACGTCCGATGCACCGCTGCCTCGATGGTTGGCCAGTCGAGTGGCCTGAGCGACCGAAGGTCTACCACTGTTGCGTCGATACCCTCTTCAGCGAGGAGATCGGCGGCCTCCACGGCGAAGTGAGCCATCGTGCCGTAGGCGATGATCGTGAGGTCACTGCCAACTCTGCGAAGCGCAGCCCTGCCAAACGGAACGGAGTGACCCGCCCCCGGGATCGGTCCAGTGGCAAGCCGATAGAGCTTCTTCGGTTCGAGGAACATCACCGGGTCTGGGTCCTCGAGAGCCGATCGCAGCAAGCCGTAGGCATCGGCAGGTGTCGAAGGGATGACAACCTTGATGCCAGGGATGTGCGTAAAGAACGCCTCGATCGACTGTGAGTGATACAGCGCTCCATGAATTCCACCGCCGTAGGGGCTTCGGATCGTCATCGGCAGTGACCAGCGACCATTGGAGCGGTAGTGGATTCGCGCCATCTCTGAAACGATTTGATCGAAACCGGGGTGGATGAAGTCGGCGAACTGGATCTCGGCGAGCGTTCTGGTACCCGTTGCAGCGGTGCCTATTGCGACGCCGACGACAAGAGCTTCTGCGATCGGCGTGTTGAACGAACGATCCTCGCCGTAGGTCTCTGTGAGACCCTTCGTCGCCTTGAAGACACCACCCTTCGGATCTGCGACGTCCTCCCCGAACACGATCATGTCGTCGTGGTCGGCCATGAGGTCATGCATCGACCTGTTGATCGCCGTGATCAGGTTGCCTTCTTCACCCTCGGGTACTGGCTCAACAGCGGTTGCGGGTGTGTCGGGGACGATGTCGCTCACGAATACGTGGCTGTAGGGATCGGTTGGCTCAGGTGACGACTCGGTCGTCCTCACTGCAGCCGCGATCTCATCGACCACATCGGATTCGATCGTGCGTTCGAGTGCCTCCGTGAGGATCCTCTGCTCGACGAGATACTGCCTGAAGTTGGGGATCGGGTCCTTACGCCGCCAGAGTTCGACCTCCTCTCGGCTTCGATAGAGTTTGTCGTCATCGTCAGAGGTGTGCGCGTAGTAGCGATAGGTCTTTGCCTCGATGAGCGTGGGGCCCTCGCCCGCTCTGGCGCGGTCCACAGCGGCTGACATCGCACCGTATACCTCGAGTACGTTGTTTCCGTCGACAACAACACCCGACATTCCGTAACCGACAGCCCTGTCAGCGATCTGACCGGCGAACTCGTCGGCGGCGGGCACAGAGATGGCGTAGAGGTTGTTCTGGATCAGGAAGATGACGGGGAGCTTGTGGATGCCGGCAAAATTCATGGCCTCGTGCCAGTCGCCCTCCGACGTCGAGCCCTCTCCACCATCGGCCACGACCACCGCATCGCTCCCACTGCGTTTGAGCTCATAGGCGACGCCGCATGCCTGTGGGTACTGCACGCCTATCACCGACCCCTGCGTGAAGATGTTGAGATCGGGCTCGGACCAGTGGTTTGGCATCTGTCTTCCACCACTCGACGGATCAGAGGCCCTGGCGAATACGCCTGCGAACACATCTTCGGCGGACATGCCGGCCGCGAGGACGTAGGCCACGTCGCGGTAGTAGGGCATTGACCAGTCCTTCGAGGGGTCGATTGCTGCTGCAGCGCCGACCTGGGTTGCCTCATGGCCTGACACGGACACGACGAACGGAACCCTGCCCTGACGGTTCAGGGCCCACATGCGCTCGTCGAGCTTCCTGGCAAGCAGCATCATGCGATACAGCTCTACCAGGTCGTCCTCGCTGAGACCGAGTGCGGTGTGGTCGATCACGCTGTCAAGTCCCAACGTCACGATTCGTCTCCCTGTTTCCTGGCCGCTTCGATCCTCGATTCGGCAACGTGCTCGGCTGCCTGTTCGGTGCTTATGCCGAGATCGTCTGATGCATGCAGGATCTCTGTCAGGTTGCCGTAGATTCTGTCGACCATTCGGTTTGACCTATCAGTATTGTATCCGCCGACTTCTGCTGCGATGTTGATGATCCCGCCGGCATTCACCACGAAATCGGGTGCATAGAGAATCCCTCTCTTGGTGATTCGACTTGCGTCGTCTGCAACAGCAAGCTGGTTGTTCGCCGAACCGACGACGGCCGCGCAGGCCAGCTGTGGGATGGTTGTCTCGTTGAGATCTGCGCCGAGTGCACACGGCGAGAAGACATCACATTCGACGGTGTGGATCTCGTCAACCGCTACGACCTTTGCTCCGAATTCGGTCGCCGCGGCATCCGCGGCGCTCTCGTCTATGTCCGCGACGATGAGTTCGACATCCAGGGATGCGAGCATCTCCACGAGTGCGAATCCGACCTTGCCCACACCTTTGATTGCGACCCTGCGACCACGAAGATCATCGGTTCCCCACAGGTGGTCGCTCACTGCCCTGATGGACGCAACAACGCCTCGAGCTGTTGCGGGGGAAGGGTCACCCGACCCACCCCTGGTCGTCGGCAGCCCGCTCACGAACGTGGTTTGTGTGGCAACGATCTCCATGTTGGCGACCGTTGTACCGACGTCCTCAGCCGTGATGTACCTGCCGGCAAGACCATCAATGAACCGTCCATAGGCCCTGAAGAGGTCTTCGCTGGCGAGGTTTGCAGGTTTTCCGATGATGACCCCCTTGCCGCCGCCCTGGGCCAGCCCTGCGGCTGCCGCCTTGTAGGTCATCCCCCTTGACAGTCTGAGGACGTCGACGAGCGCTGCGTGCTCGTCCCGGTAGGGATAGAAACGAGTTCCGCCGAGCGAGGGGCCTAGGACCGTACTGTGGATCGCAACGATCGCCCTGAGGCCGGAAGCCTTGTCTTCGCCGAAGTGCACGGACTCGTGTGTCTCCGTGCCGATGGTCTCGAATACTCCCAAGACAGGCCTCCGGTGAGTAGTGCAGGCGACTGCGTGCGACGACTACATATGTTAGTAAGGGTAGACCCGGCAACTCAGCGCCTCATGGAGGCGTAGCATCACTCACATGATCAAGACGGCGCACTTCCGTATCTACATGCCGGCCGAGAGGGTGGGATCGCTGCCACCGGCGCCTCGGTCGGTTCCCGGCCTCACTGTCAGGCAGGATGGAACGTTCATGTGGACGGAGTCCATGGCTGATGATGCGATCTTCACCGTCTGGCAGGGTGAGCAGTACGCGTGCCCGCGCAACCTGAGGCTTCGCATGGTCGAGGGGATTCTCGCTTTCGCCAAGACGTACCCCGCGTTGCACGTCATATCAGAGGTCGAACGGCTGAGCCGTGTCATGGAACTGGAGGACCTGAGGAAGACATCCGCGATGTCGCGCGGGTTCATCCTGTCGTCGGCATGGCACGTTCCCCTCAGATGGTTCTCCGCCTTCGCTCCGAGCGAGCGAGAGTTGTACGACTCGCCGACGGGGCCATCGATCCGATATCGAACGTCGATAGGCGAAGCTGTTGACCGTGTGCACTGGGGCGCCACGGTGCTCGCAAATGCTGGCTTTCCAGAGCAGGTTGTTGAACGGGTCAACGTCCTTGAGCGATGGCTCATGGAGTATTCGGCCGATTCGATGGTCGAGCTCGACTACGCAGAGGTGGCACGGGTGTTCTCACCTGCGGATCTCGTCCTTGACGAATCTGCGGAGAATGTGAGAAACAGCCTCCGTGCCCTTGAGACCGGTGACGGGGATGCATCGCGTCACGACTATGAGACGGTTGCATCCCGATGGTTCACCGCCCAGTCGTTCACATTCTCGAACTGAGGCTCCACCTCAATGCAGATGTCAGCCTTCGGCAACTGGCGCTGACAGCTGAGGGCTGGAATCGGCTACGCCGACTCCAGATCCATTGCCACGTCGAGGGCTGGGGCTGAGTGGGTGAGCCAGCCGACCGAGATCACGTCCACGCCGGTTTCGGCAATGGCGCGGACTGTGTCCAATGTGACGCCACCCGAAGCTTCCGTGCGTTTGGTCCCGTCGACCATCCGGACCGCCTCTGTGAGTTGTGCGATTGTCATGTTGTCGAGCAGTACGACATCAGCGTCCGTTTGCATTGCCTCAGAAAGCTGGTCGAGCGTGTCCACCTCGACCTCGACGATCATTTTGCTGCCAACCAGACCCCGCGCCCTCGATATGGCGTCCGCAATCGACTCGGATGCGGCAAGGTGATTGTCCTTGATCATCACGGCGTCGAAGAGACCCATGCGGTGGTTCACACCCCCGCCGATCGCAACTGCGTACTTCTCCAGATGTCTCAACCCGGGCGTTGTCTTCCGGGTGTCCGATATCGAGGTACCTGTGCCTTCGACTGCATCAACAAAGGCACGCGTTGCGTTCGCCACGCCAGACAACCGCCCAAACAGGTTGAGAGCGACCCGTTCGGCGGTGAGTAGCGACCGTGTCGGACCAGCGGCGGCAAGAACGATCGTCCCCGCATCGACCACGTCGCCATCCTGCGCCAGGCGAATTGTCGTGATGGACGGATCGATATGTGCCAAGCACATCTCGACGATCGGGGTACCCGCGATGCAACCCGATGAGCGAACCACGATGTTTGCGAGCGAACGGTGATCGGCGGGAATCGTCGAGATGCTCGTCACGTCACCTGCTTCGCCCAGATCCTCTTCATACGCACGGGAGATGACCTCTGCCGCCGACGAGGGGACCGCGTGCGTCACGATGCCGCCCCGACACGGACGTCGGAGATGGGAACCTGATCGTGTGGTTCCGGTGTCATGTGGGAGCGTTCGGCCAGTCGGCTGTCCTGGTCAGGGTGGTCGGTGCGATAGTGGGCACCACGGGACTCGGTCCGTTCCAATGCGGCAGCAGCGATGAGTGCAGCCACCGTGGAGGAGTCCGATGGCGGGCCGTCCAGGGCGGCAAGCTGGGCAACCGCTTCTTCGAGTCCCTGCTCACAGCGTGCGATGCCGATGTGTTCCCAAGCGATCTGGCGGACGGCGTACGTGTCGGCTTCGTAGTATCTCGATGCACGCTCAAACGCATCGATGGGGACCCGGGCGGTGTGCTCATGCGCAGTCGTTTCGGCCCGTGAGATCGCGGCAGCGACTCGGTGGCCCATCACGGCGGCCTCGAGCAGGGAGTTGCTGGCAAGTCGATTCGCCCCATGGAGTCCCGTGGATGCGACCTCGCCGCACGCCCAAAGGCCTGCAAGACTTGTCCTGCCGGAGAGGTCCGTTGCCACACCCCCCATGTGATAGTGCTCTGCCGGCTCGATCTCGATCGGTTCACTGCGAGCGTCGATTCCGGCCTCGAGAGCAGCGGTGAACACCGTCGGAAACCTCGTCTGGATGGAGTTTCCAACCGTCTCTGTTGCGTCGAGGTACGTACGGTGCCCCGACCGGCGATGTCTCCATATGGCTCGTGCCACGATATCGCGGGGAGCGAGTTCTGCGTCCGGATGAACGTCCACCATGAAACGTGTCCCGTCTTCATCGATCAGCTTCGCACCCTCGCCCCTGAGCGCCTCGGTGACGAGTGGGGCTGGATGGTCTCGGACCGCGAGGGCAGTCGGATGGAATTGGACGAATTCCAGATCGGCGAGCGTCGCTCCCTGCCGAGCAGCAGCTGCGAGGCCTGCGCCCTGCACATCGCGAGGGTTCGTGGAGCGTGCGTATACACCACCGATACCACCTGACGCGAGTACCACAGCTGCGGAGAGATGCGCTTCAACGGCCCCGTCATCCGTCAGGGCAAGAATCCCGCCGATGCAATCGCCGAACCGGATGAGGTCGATGAGACGTGTTCTCGGGATGAGATCGATATCGCTCCGTTCCACCGTGGCGATCCTGAGCGCTCGGATCATCTCTGCCCCCGTTGCGTCTCCGCCTG